>Ga0187846_10000002_pt1 | contig 174897 bp, 155 predicted proteins | sample TC_taG_FD_161473 | JGI IMG/M metagenome (GOLD analysis project Ga0187846, IMG submission 161473) | Biofilm microbial communities from the roof of an iron ore cave, State of Minas Gerais, Brazil - TC_06 Biofilm (v2) | ecosystem: Environmental > Terrestrial > Deep subsurface > Cave > Wall... | reverse complement strand
AGCCGGCGCAGAGCCATGTGGACGATTCCGGCGCGCCCGTGGCGCTCAACCGCCAAGCCTGGGAAGAAGAGATTCGCCGAGTCTCCGCCGGATTCCTGAAGCATTCCGATGTGTACTCCTCGGTTGCCTTCCTGCAAGTGGGCGCGTCGCGCTCGTATTTCATCTCCAGCGACGCAACGGCGCTCGAGCGCCCCGCGGCGCTGAGCCGTCTCGTCATTCAGGCCGAGACGCGCGCCGACGACGGCATGGACTTGCTGCGCGTCGAGACCTTTCAGGAGAATTCGCCCGCCGAGCTTCCTTCCGAAAAGGAGCTGGCCGCCAAAGTCGAAAAAATGTCCGCCGACCTGGCGGCGCTTCGAGCGGCGCCAGCCGCCGAGCCCTATGCGGGCCCGGCGCTGCTCTCCGGCCGCGCCGCGGCGGTTTTCTTCCACGAAGTTCTCGGCCACCGCCTGGAAGGGCATCGCCAGCGCGGAGAGACCGAAGGGCAAACGTTCACGAAGAAAGTGAACCAACTGGTGTTGCCGGCGTTCCTGAGCGTGGTGGACGACCCGACGGTGAAAGAGCTCGGCGGCGTGAAGCTTGCGGGCGCGTACGATTTCGACGACGAGGGAGTGCCCGCGCAGCGGGTGGCCGCCGTCGAAAACGGCATCCTGAAGAATTTCCTGATGTCGCGGATGCCCATCACGAATTTCAGCCATTCCAACGGCCACGGCCGCCGCCAACCCGGACTCATGCCCACGGGCCGGCAGGGCAATTTGATCGTCACTTCGACTCACACGGTGAAGGATTCCGAGCTGCGCGGCCGGCTGATCGAAGAGGTGAAGAAGCAAGGAAAGCCGTACGGCATGTACTTCGAGGACATCGAGGGCGGCTTCACGCTGACCACGCGCCAGTTGCCGCAAGCGTTCCAGGTGATTCCCATCATGGTGTGGCGCGTGTATCCCGACGGACGCCCGGATGAACTGGTGCGCGGAGTGGACATCGTCGGCACGCCGCTGCTGTCGCTCAACAACATTGTTCTCACAGGCGACGCGCTGCAAGTATTCAACGGAATTTGTGGCGCCGAATCCGGTCAAGTTCCCGTGTCAGCCTCGGCCCCGCCGATGCTGTTCACCGAGATTGAAGTGCAAAAGAAGCAGCGGGGAACCAACCGCCCGCCGATCCTGCCGCCTCCCGGAAGCGGCGAGTCGAAAGGCAGCGCCTCACCCGGAGCGCAGCCATGAGCGCGCCGGCGCGAACACCATGGACGCTGGCGATGCGGAGCGCCGCGGGTCCACTGACCCTGGGACTCTTGCTCGCTTCCTTCGCCGGCCCGCGCGCAGCCGCGCAGAAATCGCCCGCCCGGGCGTCGCAGCCCGCACGCCAAGAAGCTTCCGACGCGGTGCTCGACACCATGCGCGCGGAGCTAGACCGCTCGAAGTCCCGGCTCAAGATGGAGAACGTCGCCGCGCCTTACTACATCGAGTATCGCCTGGCGGAGCTGAACGAGTACGACGCCGAAGCCGCGTTCGGGGCGCTGCGCCACAGCCAGCGCACCCACGGGCGCAGCGTGCGCGTGGTGGTGCGCGTGGGCGATTACAAGCAGGACAGCTACTACGGCGCCGGAATGGGCGTTGCGGAAATCGCGCCGCTCGACGATTCCAGCGTGGCCATCGCCCGCGCGCTGTGGCTCGCCACCGATCAGGCGTACAAGGCGGCCAGCGAAGCTCTTGCGGCGAAGAAAGCTCTGCTCAGACAATACACGGCCGACCAGCCGTTCGACGACTTCGCGCACGCTCCGCAAGTCGAATCGCTCGCGCCGCTCGTGAAACTCGCGTTCGACGAGAAGCCGTGGAACGAAGCGCTCGAGAAATCCACCGCGATCTTCCGCGAGGATCCCGAGATCGAGTCGCTTTCGGCTTCGCTGCGTTTCCGCGCCGTCAACGAGTACTTCATGAACACGGAAGGAACGGTGACGCGGCAGGGCTATACGGTGTACTCGCTGATTTTCAGCGGTTCGACGCAGGCGGCCGACGGCATGAGAATCGAGCGCTCGCCCTACTACGCCGCCGCCAAACTGAGCGAAATGCCCGCGCCGGAGAAGATTCTGGCCGACGCGCACAAGATGGTCGAGACCCTCGGCGCCCTTCGCCGGGCGCCCGTCGTGGACGAGGAGTATCGTGGCCCGGTGCTTTTCTCGAACGACGCGGCCAGCGACGTCTTCGCCGGAATGATCGGCGTGAACGTGCTGGGCCGCAGGCCCAAGCCGGGAGATTCCGCGCGCGTCGAAGGAAAGTTCGCGGCGAGCTACCATAGCCGCGTGCTGCCGCCGTTCCTCTCGGTGACCGACGACCCTAGCGCGAAGACCTATCTCGGAAAGACGCTGATCGGCGCGTACCAATTCGACGAAGAAGGCGTTCGCGCCGCGGCGACTCCGGTGATTCGCGACGGCGAGCTCGTCAGTTACTTGCTGGGACGCGAACCCATCCGCGATTTCCCGGAGTCCAATGGCCACGGCCGCGCCGCGCCGGGCCAGCCTCCCGCGCCCAGCGCGAGCAACCTCTTCGTCGTTCCCAAGCCGGCCTCCTCGCCTGAAGAACTCAAGAAGAAGCTGCTGGAAATGTGCCGCGACCAGGGAAAGCCGTACGCCTACCGTGTCGAGACGCTCGGGCCCGGCTACAATCCGCGCCTGCTCTACCGCGTGTATGAAAAGGACGGCCACGAAGAGCTGGTGCGCGGCGCGGTCTTCAACGAGCTGGACACCCGCACGCTGCGAAACGATCTGATTGCCGCAGGCGACGATCCCCTGGTCAGCAATCGCGAAGGGCTTGTTCCCACCACGGTCATCGCGCCCTCCATCCTGTTCGATGAGCTGGAAGTGAAGCGCACCGACGCCAAGAACGCCAAGCTGCCGCAGTACCCTCCGCCGGAACTGGCCGCCTCTCACTGACCGGAGAATCTTCCGAAAAGTCCGCCGACCTGCAGGGGAATGCGGCGGAGAAGACTGTCGAATTAAGATTTCTTAATCTGATCGGCTGCGACAAACGGGACCGCGGAATGATCTCCTACGCGCAAAACCTGGAAGACGTGATGCTCGAGCGGTGCTTTCGCCTCCAGGAGCGCGGTTTCTACATCGACGCGGGCGCGATGCATCCGCTGCTCGATTCGGTGACGTTCGCCTTCTACGAACGCGGGTGGTCCGGCGTGAACCTCGAGCCCAACGCCGAATACTGCGCGCTGCTGGCGCGATTTCGTCCGCGCGACACCAACCTCGGCGTGGGGCTGGCGGACGCTCCCGGTGAAGCGACGCTGCACATTCTCGCCGGAAGCGGCCTCTCGACTCTGGACCCCGGCAGCTTCGAGCGGGCGGCAGGCCTGGGCTACCGGCAGATGACCGCGCCAGTGCGCGTCACTACGCTCGCCGCAATCTGCGAACGGCACGCGTCGCAGACCATTGACTTCCTGAAGATCGACGTCGAAGGCTGGGAGGAAAAAGTCATCCGCGGAAACGACTGGCGGCGCTTCCGCCCGAAGGTTGTTCTCATCGAAGCCACGCTGCCGAACTCGCCCGTTCCCTCTTGGAGCGACTGGGATCCGTTGATGCAGTCGGCCGCATACCGGTTCGTATATTTCGACGGCATGAACCGGTTCTACGTAGCGGAAGAGCAGGCGGGGCTGGCCGCGCATTTTGAGTCGCCGCCGAACTGGTTCGACGGCTTCCAGCGCTTCGCCGATCTTGCGGCCCGCGATGCGCTTTCCAACGGCCCAATCAGCGTGTGGCGCCGCTCTTACCGGCAACGTCTCGATTCGCTCGCGCTTACGCTGGGCGCGACCGCTGACGAGGCGGCCTATTTGCAGTTGTGGCCGGCAGGCAAGCAGAACGCCGCAGCCGAGTCCGCGGACGTTGACATCTGCTATCGTCAAATTCTGGGCCGGGAGCCCGATGAAAGAGGCCGGGCGAATTGGGTCGCGCGCCTCGATTCGCCTGGGCTTACCGTTCGCCAGCTCGTGCGGCATTTCCTGGACTGCGAAGAGTTCCTTGCTGTTCGCTTGAAGTCCTCCGCGCTGCCTTGAGCGGGCGCAGCTTCCTCGTTGCGGCCTTGCGTGGGGGGGGTGAAGATAAAGCAAAAGCTCACATAGTGGGAACCCGGGGCTTGAAAAGCCATTGCCCGCGCCGGGGCTCGGCGGTACACTACGCCTATCGTTTGCACCTGATGCTTGCACGGCCATCTTGCTGGAGGCCACGTCATGGACTGGGTGACCCCTCAACACGAAGAGATCGACCTCAATTGCGAGGTCAGCTCCTACGCCAACGCTGAACTGTAGCCGCTAAATGCGCGTCAAGGTCCTCGGCTCGGCCGCCGGGGGCGGCTTTCCGCAATGGAATTGCGCATGTACGAATTGTGCGCGTCTGCGCGCGGGCCGAATGAAAGGCCGCGCACGCACGCAGGCGCAAGCGGCCGTCTCGGCGGACAACGCCTCGTGGCTTCTCCTCAACGCTTCGCCCGATCTCCGGCAGCAGCTAGCGCTGGATCCCGAGTTGGCCCCGCGCGAAGGCGCGCGCAGCACGCCGATTCGCGGCGTCATATTGACCAGCGCCGACGTGGATTGCGTGATGGGCCTGCTCCATCTGCGTGAGTTCCAGCCCTTCGAAATCTATTCGACCGCCGCGGTGCGGCGCGCGCTGACCGAGGAGAACAGTTTGTTCCGCACGCTGGAACGGTCGAATCCTCCGGTGCAGTGGAAGGATCTGCCGTTGGATCGCTGCGTCTCGCTCGATCGCCGGACGCTCTCTTGCCAGGCTGTGCCGCTGGGAGGCAGCTTTCCGGACTACCTCGGCGAAGCGATCCGCAAGAATCTGCCTGCAGAGCAGGCGGTGATCGGCGTTCAGTTCGCGCAGGGCGAAAAGAAATTCTTCTATGCCCCGAGTCTGCCGCCGCGCGGCGGCGAGTGGCAGAGCCGCGCCGAAGAAAGCGGCCTGGCTTTGCTCGACGGCACATTCTGGAGCGACGACGAGCTGATCCAGGTCCGCGGCGGCGGGAAAACGGCGCGCCAAATGGGCCACGTGCCGCTCTCGGGAGCGGGTGGACTCCTCGAGCAGTTGCAGCACGCGCGCTCGACGCGCCGCGTGCTGGTGCACATGAACAACACGAATCCTGCGCTCGATGAAGAAAGCTCCGCCAGCCGGGCCGTGCGCGACGCGGGCTGGGAAGTCGCTTATGATGGCATGGAGTTCGAACTTTGAGCGGCCGCCAATCCACAGAGCTTCTTTCCGAAGCGGACTTCGTCGAGCGCTTTCACGCCACCGGCGAGGAACGCTACCACCACAAGCATCCGTTTCATTTGCTCATGCACGAAGGCAAGCTCACGCGCGGGCAGCTGCAGGCCTGGGCGCTCAATCGCTACGCGTATCAAAGCGCGATTCCCGTCAAGGACGCGGTGATTCTCGCGCGCAGCGACGATCCCGATTTTCGCCGCGCCTGGCGCAAGCGCCTCATCGACCACGACGGCGACGCCCTGCATCCGGGCGGCCTCGAGAAATGGCTGCGGCTGGTCGAGGCCACCGGGCTCGCTCGCGGCCAGGCGATTCGCGGCGAAGGCATTCTGCCGGCGACGCGCTACGCCGCGAACGCTTACGTCGAGTTCGTGCGCGCGAGCACGTTTCTCGAAGGTGTCGCATCTTCGCTGACCGAGCTTTTTTCGCGCAAGCTGATTGCGCTGCGCATGGACCGCCTGCGGCTGCACTACCCGTGGCTTGCCAACGGCCTCGACTATTTCGAGGCACGCATGACGGAAGCGCCCGAAGACGCGGGCTTCGCGCTCGCCTGGGTGGTGAAGCACGCGCACACGCGGGAACAGCAGGAGCTGGCTTTGGGCGCGTTGCGCTCCAAGTGCGATATTCTGTGGGCCATGCTGGATGCGATTTACTTTGCCTACGTGGCGCCGGGCTGGCCGCCGCCCGGCGCGTTTCGTCCAGCGCAACAGCCATGACGACGCCTGAGCCCGACAGTTTCCCGCGGCTCGCCCCGGGCTGCCGCCTGAACGAAGAATCGCAGCAGCCTCGCGTGCTGCTGATGCCCGAGCGGGCGCTGCGGCTCAACGGGCCGAGCCTCGAGATCGTCGAGCGCTGCGACGGCTGGCACACCGTGCAGCAGATCGTCGCGGAGTTGCAGCGCATCTACTCGAAGGCCAAGCCCGAAAAGGTGGAGCAGGACATTCTCGGGTATCTCGCGCTGCTGCGCGACCACCGCGCGCTCGATTTCGAAACGCAAACATGAGCGCCGCAACTTCCGGCCCGCTCGCCCTGGTGGCCGAGATCACTCACCGCTGCCCGCTCCACTGCGTCTATTGCTCCAATCCGCTGGAAATGGCCAAGCGCGACCGCGAGCTTCCCGCCGGCGCATGGTCGCGCGTGCTGCGCGAGGCGGCCGGGCTGGGGGTGCTGCAGGTGGATTTCACGGGCGGCGAGCCGCTGGCGCGCCCCGATCTGCTCGAGCTGGTGCGCGCCGCGCGCGGCGCCGGGCTGTACGCCAGCCTGATCACCTCCGGTATCCCGCTCGACGAGAAGCGTCTCGACGAATTGGTCGCCGCTGGGCTCGATCATCTTCAACTCAGCTTTCAAGGGGCGCGCGAAGCGAGCGCCAACGAGTTCGCCGGTTCTGCGGCGCACGCGCAAAAGTTGCGCGTGGCCGATTGGGTGAAACGGCGGCGCATCGGGCTGACGCTCAATTTCGTGATTCACCGCCAGAACCTCGGCCAGCTTGACGAGATGCTGGCTCTGACGGAAACGATTGCACCCGGCCGCGCGGAGTTCGCGCACGTTCAATACTATGGCTGGGCGTTTGCCAACCGCGAACGCCTGCTGCCGACGCGCGAGCAGCTCGGCCGCTCGCTCGAGACTCTGCGGCGCGCGGAGGAGCGATGGCGCGGGCGCATTCGCGTGGAATACGTGGTGCCCGACTACTACGCGAAATATCCCAAGGCGTGCATGGGAGGCTGGGGCCGCAAGGTGCTGCTCGTGGCGCCGGGCGGCGAAGCCATGCCGTGCCACGCCGCGAACGTCATTCCCGGCATGAAGTTCGAAAACGTGGCGGCGCGATCCCTGCGCGAAATCTGGGAGCAGTCCGATGCGTTCCGGAAATTCCGCGGCGAACAGTGGATGCCCGAGCCTTGCCGGAGCTGCGACCGCCGCGCGCTGGATTTTGGCGGCTGCCGCTGCCAGGCGTTTCTGCTGGCCGGAGAGGCGGCGGCCACCGATCCGGTCTGCTCGCTTGCACCCCGGCGCTCGATCGTTGACGCGATTCTTGCCGAAGTGAACTCCGCGCCTCCCGCAGCTGCGAGGCAAAAAATCGACTGGATCTATCGCCCCAATCCAGCCTGAGCTTCCGACGCGGCGCGCTGCGCTTCGATGGGAAGCACCGTGCGAACGAAAAAGACCGCCGTGCCCGCCGCGAGAATGGCGCCGAAAATTCCCAGCGTCAGAGGCGCGCCGATATGTTTGGCGACGCCGCCCGCCAGGAGCGCTCCCACGGGTTGAATGCCCATGAACATGGTGGCATAGACGGCCATCACGCGGCTGCGCAAGTCGTCGGGCACGCGCCGCTGCACGATCGTGTTGGTGGCCGCCATTTGCACGGTCGCGGAAAAGCCGACGAAGAAAAGCACCGCCACGGAAAGCCAGAAAAGGCGGGATTGCGAGAAGACAATCAGCCCGGCGGAACAGAGGGCCGCCGTGCCGGCGATCCATCGCGCCAGGCCCTTGTAACTGGTGCGGGCCGCGAAATGGAGCGCGCCCAGCAGCGCGCCCACGCCGGCGGAGCTCATCAGGAAGCCCATGGTGCGCGCGCCGCCGCGCAGGATGTCGGTGGCGAAAATCGGCAGGAACACCGAATACTGCAGCCCGAGAAGGCTGAGCACGCTCAGGAGAAGCAGCGCCGAGCGGACCGGCAGATCCCGGATGGCGAAGCGGTAGCCGTCGGCCAGATGTTTGAGCGCCGAGCCTTCCTGCGCCGCCGGCTCGCTGTGCGCCATGCGCATCGCCAGCAACGCGCCGATGACGGCGAGAAAGCTCGCGCCGTTGAGAAAGAAGCACCAGCCTTCGCCGACCCAGGCGATGGCGAAGCCCGCAATGGCCGGCCCAACCACGCGCGCGCCGTTGAAGATCGAGGAGTTCAGCGCGATGGCGTTGGGCAGGTCTTCTTTCCCTACCATGTGTACGAGAAACGCCTGGCGAATAGGCACGTCGAAAGCGTTGACGACGCCCACGAGAAAGGCGATGGCGATCACTTCCCAGACCTGCACCACGCCGGTAATCGTCAGCGCGGCAAGGATGAAGGCGAGAATCATCGCCGCGGTTTGCGTCAGGATGACCCCGCGGTGCCGGTTGTAACGGTCGCCCACGTAGCCGCCGAGCCACGCCAGCAACAGAATCGGAATCTGGTTGGCGAAGCCGAACACGCCGAGCAACGCCGCGGATTTGGTCAGGCGATAGACCAGCCAGAGCTGCGCCGTGGACTGCATCCACGTGCCGATGAGCGAAACCAACTGCCCGGCGAAGAACAGCTGGAAGTTGCGGTGCTGCAGTGAACGGAAGCGCGTGGACACTTCTCGGGAGTCCCCTCACACATCAGATGCAGCCAAGTCGATATTGCCACAACGCGCCGCAGCACAGGACGGTCAAATTGGTCTGTGAGAAGAGCAGGCCCTGCGCCGCCGAGAGCGCCCGCCGCGCCGTGGCAATGTGCCGCCGTAGGGGCGCAGCATGCTGCGCCCGCTTGATGCGAGTTATTTGCCGGACGCTACGCTCAGGCGGGAGCGGGCTTTTCGCCCTTGGCGAGGCCGGGGATGGGCCGAGGCTCGGGACGCAGAGCGAGCTGCGGTTCCTTGGCCGGCACGGGCGGAGCCGCCGGAGGGAGCGCGGCCGGCTTCTCGGGCAGCGGCTTGCCTTCGATGAGGAGCTTCAGTTCCGTGGCATCGAGGACTTCGCGGACGAGCAGAGCCTGGGCCACGCGCTCGAGTTCGGCGCGATGCGTTTCCAGGATGCTGTGCGCGCGGCCATAGCCGACGTTAACGATGGCGCGAACCTCGACGTCAATCTTGATGGCCGTGTCTTCGGAATAATCGCGGTGCTGTGCGATTTCGCGGCCCAGGAAGATCGCTTCTTCCTTCTTCCCGAAGGTCAGCGGACCCAGCGGGCTCATGCCCCATTCGCAAACCATCTGCCGCGCGATTTCCGTGGCGCGCTCGATGTCGTTGCCCGCGCCGGTGGTGATGTGGTTCAGGAATATTTCTTCCGCGGCGCGCCCGCCCATCAGCACGGCGAGCTGCGATTCCAGAAATTCCTTCGTGTAGGTGTGCTTGTCGTCGATGGGCAGTTGCATGGTCACGCCCAGAGCCATGCCGCGCGGAATGATGGTGACTTTGTGCAGCGGGTCGGCGCCGGGAGTCATGGTGGCGACCAGCGCGTGGCCCGCCTCGTGGTAGGCCGTGTTGCGCTTCTCTTCGTCGGAAAGAATCATGGATTTCCGCTCGACGCCCATCAGCACTTTGTCCTTGGATACCTCGAAGTCCACCATGGCCACGAACTTGCGGTTCTGCCGGGCGGCCCACAGCGCGGACTCGTTGACCAGATTGGCGAGATCGGCGCCCGAGAATCCCGGCGTCCCCCGCGAAATCACGGAAAGTTCCACATCGTCGGAAAGCGGCACCTTGCGCGTGTGCACGCGCAGAATCTCTTCGCGGCCCTTTACGTCCGGGCGCGGCACCACCACGCGGCGGTCGAAGCGGCCGGGGCGCAGCAGGGCCGGATCGAGAACGTCGGGGCGGTTGGTGGCGGCAATCAAGATGACGCCTTCGTTCGATTCGAAGCCGTCCATTTCCACCAGCAGGGCGTTGAGCGTTTGCTCGCGCTCGTCGTGGCCGCCGCCCAATCCGGCGCCGCGGTGGCGTCCCACGGCGTCAATTTCGTCGATGAAGATGATGCAGGGCGCGTTCTTTTTGCCCTGTTCGAAGAGGTCGCGCACGCGGCTCGCGCCCACGCCCACGAACATCTCGACGAAGTCGGAGCCGGAAATGGAGAAGAAGGGCACGTTCGCTTCGCCGGCGATGGCCCGGGCCAGCAGGGTCTTGCCCGTGCCCGGAGGTCCCACCAGAAGAACACCCTTGGGGATGCGGCCGCCGAGTTTTTGGAACTTCTGCGGATCCTTCAGGAAATCGATGATTTCGTAGAGCTCTTCCTTGGCCTCGTCGATTCCCGCGACATCCTTGAACGTGGCTTTCTTCTGCTGCGCGGTGAGCAGGCGCGCGCGGGACTTTCCGAAGCTGAGGGCCTTGTTTCCGCCCGCCTGCATCTGCTTCATCATGAAAATCCAGAAGGCCACGAGCAGGATGAGCGGAGCGAAGTTCACCATAAAGGTGAGCCAGTCTGCGCTTTTCACTTCCTTGAAGTTGTAGAGGACGCCCTTTTCCTGGAGCGCCTTGGTGACCTCGGGGATGGAGGTGTTGGCTATGGTCACGCCGCGGAACTTGACGTTGTTGTTGTATTCACCCTGCAGCTCCGCGCTGTTCTGCGACAGGTAGATGCTGACTTCCTTGACGTTGCCGGCCTGCACCTTGGCTATGAAGTCCGTGTATTTGGGCTCCTCCTGCTGCGCCGTGCTGCCGCCATTGGAAGCCATCTTCCACAGGGCCACCGCCAGCAGGATCATCAGAAGCCAGAACAAAATGGTTCGAACCGTTGAGTTCACCTTCCTACCTCATCCTCTCCGAGAACCCCTGCGTCGCCGGCTCGCCCCGCGAGAGCGAGCGGCCGAAACCGCCACGTAGGGCAGATTGCGGTGCAGTCCGTGCGGCCCGCCGCTGAGCCCGTACCCCACCCAGTATTTAGATGCGGCAGCGAAGCCCGCGTATGTCGGCTGCAGGTTCACCTTCCGCGCGGCCGGCTTGTCAAAGAGCACCGCCAGGCGCAACGATCGCGGATGGCCCTCTTCCAGGCGCTTCAGCAGAAAATCCTGGGTCACGCCCGTGTTCAGCACGGCGTCCACCACCAGAACATCGCGGCCCCGAATCGCCGGAGGCGCGCTGAAGAAAATCTCGCGGCGCTCGAAACCGCCCATGCGCACGTCGCGGATTTGCGACCTCACAAAATGGCAGACCACCGGGCGCGAAATCTCGCGCACCAGATCCGCCCCGAACAGGAACGAGTTCTCCAGCACCACCACGACGTCCAGCGTGCGTCCCGCGTAATCCCGCGAGATGGTGCGGCCCAGCTGGCTGACGCGCGTGGCCAGCCGCTGCCGGGTGTAGGCGACTTTCATCGCTTCCTCAGAGGCGGTCTTCCTCGATCACCAGTCCGTATCGGGTTCCTTCACGCGCGCAAAACTCGTGAGCCGGCGGCATGCCGCGCGCCCAAATCACGCGTCCCTGGCTCTCCAGCACGGGCCAGCCTGCGCGTTCCCGCCCCGGAATGCGCCCGGCGATGAGCATGCGATTCAGTTTCCGGGGCTGGCGGCGGCCACGAGGCCGATACGCATCGCCCGGCCGCCAATTCCGCAGAATCAAAGGAGCGCGGAGAAGGTCAGCATCGAGGGCGTCGTGGTCACAATTAGTTTCGCGCTCCGCTGAGGGCCAGTCAATCACTTTCAGGCGGTAGCGGCGCCCAAGTTCCGGAACAGAAACAGCGGCCTCGCCACGCTCCGGAAGGGTCACACTATATTGGTACGCATTCGCCGGCTTGCCGGTTTCGCGAGGGCCGGCCGCGGCAGCGCGGAGCGAGCGGGCGCGCAAAAAGACCAGGCGGCTGAATTCGCGTTCCACGTGGATTCCGCCCGGGAGCGAGATTCGACGCCCGCTGGTCGATTCGCTGGCGAGATGAATCACTTGCTGCACATGATTTGCGGCGAGCTCGCGCCGGTCGCCGCGCACTTTTTCATACAGGCGCCGGATGAGGCGCTCGGTAAGGGGCCGAAGAGACGAAATTGCGGCACGCGGGGCGGCGTTCCAGTGGAGCGGCGCGAGCAAGTCCTGCACGCCAATGAGGAAAGATTCTCCCGCCCGGTGGACGTATCGGTCGAACTGTTCCTCGACGATCGCCGCCCAGAAGGCCTCTTCCTCCCGGGCGAGGCTGGCGAGCCCGGCGAGATGTTCGACGATGGACGGCGAGAAATCGCGCTGCAATTGGGGTAGCAGTTGTTCGCGGATGCGCGCACGGAGGCGGCGCGTATCGCGATTCGTCGCATCTTCGCGCCAGCCCTGGCCGCATGCTTCCAGGTAGCGTCGCAGTTCCGCGCGGCGCGTGGCGAGAAGAGGCCGCACGACGCCGGCGGCGACCGGATAAATGCCGGCGAGTCCGGCGGGCCCCGTGCCGCGCATCAAGTGCGACAGCACCGTTTCCGCCTGATCGTCCGCCGTGTGCGCGACGCCGACGTGTGTGGCGCGCCCTTCACGAAGTGTGCGCTCAAAGAAGGAGTAGCGAAGGCGCCGAGCCGCATCTTCGAGGTTCCAGCCGTTGCGGGCGGCCTCGGCGGCCACATCCTCGCGCGCGGAGAAGAATGGCAAGCCGCGCGCGCGCGCCAATTCCGCAACGAACTCCGCGTCCGCCTCAGACTCGGCGCCGCGCAGAGCGTGATCGAAATGCAAAACCGCCAGCGTGATTCCGAGGCGTTCGCGCAACGCTTCGAGAAGGCACAACAGCGCCACCGAGTCGGCGCCGCCCGAAACGGCAACGCCCGCGCAATCGCCAGGTTCCAGCATCCTGGACCGGCGAAGGTACGCGAGAACCTGTTGTTCGAGTGCCGTGCGCATGGCTGTGCTTTCCGGAATACCTCTATGTTAGCAGCCGGGCGGGAAGGGGTCGAGCGCAGAGCCTGGCGCAGCGCTCCGCGAGCTATAGCCGGTCGGCGACCTGTTGGGTGAACAGGTCGAGGCTATACGCGATGCGGCGGTCGAGCGCGACGGCGGCGAAGTAGGAGCAGCTGCGGCGCTCTTGCCCAGCCCACGCCGCCAGGGCCGGCGCCACCGGCGAGACGAAACCGAGAGCTCTCAGCAGGCTGTAGTATGCGCCAACCGCGCGGAGCTCGGTCTGATCGTCGCCGCGCTGCGGGCACAGCTGCACGAGCTGCAACAGACGAGCGAAGTCGTCCGAGGCGACGTCTTGGCCCGCTATGCCGGTGATCTCACGTACCCGCGCGGAGAGCTCGACGCGCTGCGAGGCCGCCAGCACGGACCGGCAGTAGGACACAAAGAACTGCAAGAAGATCGCAATCGAAACCACGCAAATGAGCGCAGCAATCATCGAGTTCTCGCCGCCAATTGCGCGGGCACCAGGCGTGCCTCCTCGGGAACCTTCGTGAATGTATAGGCCCATGCGGCCGGCAACCACAATCCCACGATGGGAACCACCAGTTTCAAGACCGAAGGCTGCAGGCCGGGGAAAAGATGGCGCAGCGCGTACGATCCGGCTGTCGCACTGGAATAGATTCCCAGGGCAAGCACCAGTTGAGTCAAGCGCGTTCGCGACTCGCGCAGCTTCAGGATGGCACCCCAAAGCAGATACGTCAGCACGACGCCAACAAAGTACAAATTCTGACCCAGTTCCACGACAAATCGGTCCGTCAAGTGACTGCGATGTTGATGGACGACAGCATAGGAGAACGCGGCCGTACTGGCCAGCAACAGGACAGCCGCCACCCGGATGTTGCGGCTTACCCCCATCTCTTCAAAAACCTGCTGGTAGAACTTGATAATGACCCAAAACAGCAAAATGGTCAGCAGGCTGTCTGTGTAGTAGTAGTAGTAAAAATAGGTGGTCGAACTAAAACCAAACTGGCGCAGGCAGTAAAACAGCCCGCAGGTTATCAGCGCCTCGCATGCCATGTAGAAATTGAGCGGAAGATAGCGGAGGAATTCTCTGCGATAAAATGAACACACCACCACGTAGACTTCCAAGAGGAAGCCGATACACCAAACCGAGTAATCAAGCGGGCCAAGCACTCAAAAGCCGCTTCCCGAGGCCCAGCCCAACCAACCGAGTTAACGAGATCCCTTCGCTGTTAATTCCAAGGCGAAGGCGGCATCGGTGCCGTCGTGTTGGCCCAAGGCGAGGGCGGCATGGGAGCCGTCGTATTCGCCCAAGGCGACGGGGGCATCGGCGCTGTCGTGTTGGCTGTCAACCAAGGTGACGGCGGCATTGGGGCTGTGGTATTCGCCAGAGTTATGGCCTTGAGAGCCATAGCGCTGGTCAGAACCAGCAGCACCAACACTACCACTGCTAGCCACCTATTCACGGAACCCCTCCGAGTAGGAAAACTACGCGGCGGAGTCTATAGGCGGTCTAGTGCCGTCAAGGGGAAAATTTTAGCGGCGTGTGTCTAAACGGTACACACCCCTCCCCTTTGGCTGTGCCAGGGCCTCTCCGAATTGTCACCGTCAAACTACGGTTCCAAAGCGTATGCGGTCAATGTTACGAAGGTACTACTCGGTCGTGCCGGTTTCGATCCCTGCTCTGGGCCCGAGGGGCGCAATTTCCCCCGCGCTGGCTCTTACCTTGACACTCCGCAGATGCGACCGTAGCATCGAGAATTGCCGCCGTGCCGGCGTAGCTCAGTGGCAGAGCGAGGGTCTCATAATCCCTAGGCCGTGGGTTCGATTCCCCCCGCCGGCACCAGCCTTCTTCATTGGCCTGCAGAAGTCGCCTTGATTTGCGGCTCGGGACTGGAACGCGCCCAATCCGCAACTGTAGTAAGACCCTAATCGTCACAAGCCATGGCCTCATTCAAATCTTGCGGGTTTGGCCGTTTGGCCTGAAGGTTCTCCGCATTCCGAGGTAAAGCGGGCTGAGCCGCCGCTAATCCTGGCCCTTAGCTCTTTTCCTTCCAACGAATTGAGCGTGCACGCCCAAGTCACTGACATTTCACTTGGGGAGCATTGACCTCAGACGAACCTGCCCCAACAATTGCGCCGAAAGGAGAACCAACATGCAAGCAAATCGAAGAGCGGTCGAAGCAGATTGGTTCGTTCCCGCGACGCCGGCAAGGACTCGCAGCGACGCGCAGCCCATGAGTTTGGGCGAGCGCATCAAGAGGCTGTTGGGAATCGCCAAGTGGTCCGACTTGCTGGCCGAAGGCGACGAACCCTATTTCGGCTTGTGAATGGCGCGAGGCTGGGATTAGCCAATTACGTTCAGCAAAAGAGCCTCGTCGGCTCTCCATCTGGACATTGGCCAGGAATGTGTATATAAGCGGGCTGGCGGAACTCGCGAAAAGCGCCGCCTGGTCTCAGAATCCCTAGGCCGTGGGCTCGATTCCCCCCGCTGGCGCCATTCCTCTCATGCCCGATGACACCCTCGTCATCGTCAATCCCGCAGGTGGCGGAGGGCGGGCTCTCCGCGCGGAAGCCATCGTCGCGAATTACCTCGCGGCGCGAGGCCGCTCTGTACGCATGATTCGCTCCCGTAGTTCGGAGGACATCCGCGAGCAAGCGGCGCGCGGCGCTGCTTCCGGGTACCGCTATGTTGTGGCCTTGGGTGGGGACGGGGCGTTCCATCACCTGATCGAGGGAATCGGCGGCACAGAGGCGGTGGCCGGCTTCTTCCCCGCAGGAAGCGGGAACGACATGGCCTACGCGCTGGGCATTCCGGCGGATCCCGTGCGAGCCGCGGAGGCGTTCCTGCGCTCGCAGCCGCGTTCTGTGGACCTGATTCGCGCGAGCTTTTCCGGCGGCCGCATTGCACACTTTGTTTGCGCCGGCGGGCTGGGGCTCGATGCGGAGGCCGCGCATCTTGCCAATACTCGCTTCCGCGCCTGGCCGGGAACGGCTCGCTACCTGGCCGGGGCGCTGGCGACGTTTTCTCGCCGGAGGCCGTTCGGGATTCACGCCGAGCTTGATGAAACCACGTGGGCGGGCCGCGCCATCTTCGTTGCCATTGCCAACGCCTCGAGCTACGGTTCCGGCGTGCGCATTGCGCCCGAGGCCAGGATGGACGACGGCTGGCTCAACGCGGTTCTCGTCGGGGAGCTGACCTGGAGACGCCTGTTGGAGGCCGTTCCCATCGTTCTCGGTTCCGGCGACCTGCGGTTCGAAGAGGTGAAACGCTACCGCTGCAAGCGCGTTGCGATAAAGACGGATCGCCCCGCGCTGGTCCACGGCGACGGCGAATTGCTGGGCCAGTCGCCGGTGGAATTCGAGATTCTGCCCGGCGCCGTTCGCATCATGATGCCGCGAGCGCACCAGAGCAGTTCTTAGTGTGCGGGCTTTTTGCGGGAAAGCTTCAGGGTGACTTCCAGGTCGCGGCGGGTATCGAAGCTCGAGACGGTGCGCGTGGAGGAAATCCAATCGTCGTGTTCGGCGTGAATTTCGTAATCGACGTTGGGGTCGAGGCCGCTGAAGCGGTAGCGCCCCTCGTCGTCGGCGAACAGCGTCTTGATGGCTTGTGTTTTCGCGTTTAGCAGATAAACGACGCTGGCGGGGACGGGGTTCTCCTGTTTGTCGAGGACGCTGCCGTGCAGGGTGCGAAGCTGCGCTTCGGCTTTTTTCTCCTCTTTGGTCTGCAGCGCGCGGGCCGTCAGCGCGAGGAGGATGACGAGAACCAGCGCGGCGGCGCTTCTAGGGATGATGATGCGAGCCGGACGGGGTGACGCCAGGCCGAAGCGGGGAATCCGGCGGCCGGGTGATTGCCGCGCGGTCTTCACTCCGCCTCTTCCTCCTCTTCCTCTTTCTTTTTCTCTTCGCTCGACTCTTCGTCGTGCTCTTCCTCCTCTTCGTCTTCGTCCTCGGAGATGACGATGAGGTGGACGGGATGAGTCTGCGTCACTTCGAGCTCGGCGTCGCATTCCGGGCAGGCAACGATCTCGCCCTCTTCGACTTCATCCTCGTCCAAATCGATTTCCGCGTCGCATTCCGGACATTTCGTCACGTGTCCGCTCCTCCTCGGGCCGAAGCTTTCCGGAGAGCGTATTATATACCGCTGCTGTCAAGCTTTCGGGGAGGGACGTAACCAAGAGTGCCAAGCCGGCGCGAATACCCGGAGCGCCCCGTAGTGGGAGTCGGCGGCGTAGTGATCGCCGGCGGCCGCGCGCTGCTGATCCGGCGCGGTCATCCGCCGCTCGCGGGCGAGTGGTCGATTCCGGGGGGCACGCTGGAGCTGGGAGAAACGATCGCCGACGGTGTGCGGCGCGAGCTGGAAGAAGAGACCGGCGTGCAGGTTCGCGTGCTCGATTTGATCGAAGTGTTCGAGCGCATTTTCCCGGACGGAAGCGGCCGGCCGCAGTATCACTTCGTGATCGTCGATCATCTGTGCGAGATGCTGGGAGGCGAAGCGCGCGCGGGCGGCGACGTCGTGGATATTGCCTGGGCCGCCGAAGGCGACCTCGCAAAGTTCTCGCTCACGCCAACCGCCACGCGCGTCCTCCGCAAGGCCTTTGCGATGTCCCGCGCTCGCAAGTCCGGGTAGCGCAGAATCAGCGCTCAAGCCGGAAGCTGCAGATAGACCTTCTTGTGGAAGATGCTGTCTTCGCCGCCGATGAGGATGCGGCCGAGCCATTCGAGCGCAACCGGACTGGCGATGAGAAGCCTCAGGCCTCGCGCGCCGGAAGGAACGTCGAAGACGAGCTGCGTTGCGTACCAGTCGCCCGGGCGCAGCGGCTGCGTGAGAGGAGTCCACCGCGCGCCAAGCGCATTCTCGAGCGCTTGCTGGCCTTCCGGCGAAATCGGATAGGAGCGCCCGGCGGCGTCCTCCAGCGTGATGATGCGTGGCGAAGGCGCAAGGGGACCGTCGCCGCGGTGCGGCGAAATGGTGTGCTCGTCAAAGCGGGTGCGAACCGCGACAACGTAGAAAGCGCCGCTGGCCGCTCGTTGCGCCGAGCCGGAGCCGAGAGTTTTGGCCTTCTCGACCGTTGCCACTGAATACGCCAAGTGGCAGTCGATCTCGCAGAAATATTTCTCTTCGCCCGGCGCGAGCGCGCGCTCGCTGCTCGCCGCGGACGCTCCGAGCAGCAGCGTCACGTAGGCGCCCAGCACGGCCACCGCGATCACCGCGATTTTCCGCGCGAGGCCGCGTCCGCCGAAAAACCACGCGGAGGCAGCGCCAGTCCAGCGCGAGACGCGCTCTTCGCCGATGAGGCGCAGCGCTACGAGAGCAGCGGCGGAGACGACGACTACCACCAATGTTCCCAGGAACGCCAGGATTCCGAAGATGGCGAGCGCCTGCTTCATTTCCATGGTGGCTCTCCTTTCAAATTGCGTTCAGCTCGCGGCGGCTTCGGGCAACCGGCCGAAGCGGCGCTCGCGACCGAGGAAGTCCCCGACTGCGGCGGCGAGGTCGGCCGCCTCGAACTCCGGCCACATGCGCGGCGAGAAAAAAAGCTCAGCGTAAGCGCATTCCCAAAGCATGAAGTCGCTCAGCCGCCTCTCGCCGCCGGTACGGATAAGCAGGTCCACATCGCGCGCCGGGCCGCCGGCGTGGGTCACCTCGCCCAGGCGCCGCGCGAATTCGCGCTGCGAAACTTCCAGGCTCGAGAGCATCCAGCAAGCGGCGCGCAGAATCGAGTCGCGCGCCGAATAGTCGAGCGCGAAGCGCACGCCGCCGCATCGCTGCGAAGGAATTCCTCGACGAGACCGAGCAACGAGATGACCTCGCCGGCCGGGCGCCCCCAGTTGTCGGAAGAAAACGCATAGAGAGTGAGAGTGCCGATGCCGAGCGAAGGAGCGGCTTGGACCACGCGGCGAACGGCGGCGACGCCCATGCGGTGGCCGTCGGAGCGCGCCAGGCCGCGCGAGGCGGCCCAGCGTCCGTTGCCGTCGAGGAGGATGGCCACGTGAATCTTCGGCTGCAATGGAATCAAAGCACTTTTATTCATAAAGTATCAGGGCAAAATTTTTTGCTGCCCCTGAGGGAGGCGTCGCCGGGGATACCCGCGGTTGTGCGGCGCTGCATTGGTAGTGCTCCACGTAATAGAGAGTTCCAAACGCGAGGAGCAAGGCGGCGGCCGGGACCGCCAGCGGCCGCGCGCTTCGCCAAGGCTGCTTCCAATCCGCGGTGGCGAGAAAAACCAAAATCGTCGGCGCCAAGGCCACGATGGAAATCTGAAAGATGTGTGCCGCCGAGCCTTCATCCTGCGCACAGGGCTGCGGCGGCCCGAAGTACCCGCTCGCGACGCACAGCAGGGCGATGAGCGACAGCAGGATGGCAACTTTGCCGCTAACGCGGTTGATTTGCTGCGCGCGCACGGCGCCTCACCTTTCCCGCGTGGCGCGGATCAGAGCTTCCATGTGGTCGAGATATTTCTCGAGGGCGCGGCGTCCCGCAGCGGTCAGCCGGTACTCGGTCCGGGGCATGCGCCCGGCGAAGGACTTGGAGCAGGCGACGTAGCCGCCGTCCTCCAGCTTGCGGGCGTGTACGCTCAGGTTGCCGTCGGTTGCCCCGAGCAATTGCTTGAGCTCGTTGAACGTGAGCGACGCATTCACAGCGAGCGCGCTCACCATCGCCAGCCGGGTGCGCTCGTGGATCAGACGGTCAAGATTCGCCGCCGACTCCGCCGGCAAACTCGTGGCCATGCGCCTCGGCCTTTCTTCCCGCGCCTCTCGCGCGACCCGTATTGCTCCCGCCTTAGCCGCCATAGTTCCTCGCAATCACCGCGCCGAAAAGGATGTGAAAGCCGCCAAACCCCGCGGCCAGAAACGCGTTGCCCCACGACCACGGGCAAAACAGCGCCACCGCGCCCAGCACCATGAAGCAGAGTCCCATCAGCGGCACGATGCGGATGGAAAACGCTCCGCCGGTGACCACTCCCGTGCCGTAGAGCAGCAGCCAAACGCCGGGAGCCGCTGCGGCGTACCCGATGCGCACAAGCAGCAGGGTGAGCAGGGCGCCCACGAAGATCGGCGGCGCAAAACTGTAGGCAAAGCGCCGCGCCGGGCCCGCGAAGATCGAAGCGGAAACCTCGCGCGCTTTGGATATGGTGGTCCAAACGGCAATCCCGACGGCCACCAAGGCCTCGGCCAGCCAGATAAGCAGCCAGGTATCGGGCCGCGCCTGGCGCCAGGCAATCGCCGCGGCGCCCAGCGCGGTGATGCCCATGGCGATGCCGCCCCAGCCGGGGACGGCGGTGAAGGATCCGGCGCGCTCCATGGTTTCGCGGATGAAGCGGAGATTGTCGCGGGCGCGGTCGTCGAGAGCGACGGGGTTGCTGGGCCGCAGCCGGGAGTCTGGAAGCATGGCCCGAAGATGGCACATCCTCCTTCTCCTGTCAAGTACTTTGTAGTGCAAAGTGCAGAACCCTCCTCCTCTCTCCCCGCGCTCTCCCAGGACGCCGGCGTCAAGCTTTCGAGCCGCGCGCTTTCGGGTAGCGGCCCAGGAGCCAGTTCCAGCGGATGTAGAGGAGCGCGCCGAACATCAGCAGGCTGTCGCGAAAGACATGGACCTTGGTGGCCGGGTCGTGCGCCCAGCGCACCGGAATTTCGACGCCGCGCAGGCCGTGACGCTTCGCCAGGAAAAGGATTTCGGGATCGAAGCCGAAGCCCTCGATGCGCTGCTGCTCGAAGACGATGCGCGAAGGCTCGCGCACGAAGGCTTTGAATCCACACTGCGTGTCGGAGAACGGCAATCCGGTGAACAGACGCACGAAGAGATTGAAAATGACGCCGGCCCGCTCGCGAAGACGGGATTGGTGGACGGAGATCAGCGAACGGTCGAGCGCGCGCGATCCGATGGCGACGTCGTTTCCGTTTCGTATCCCCGCCAGCAGCCTTTCCGACTCCTCGATCGGCGCCGAGAGGTCCGCGTCGGTAAAGAGCGCGACGCGTCCTCGCGCTTCCAGCATGCCGTGACGCACGCTGTAGCCCTTTCCGCGATTCTCGCCGTTTGACACAACGCGAAGAGAAGGCATTTGGTGCCGCCATTCTTCGGCGACGCGCACAGTTCCATCCGTCGAGCCGTCATCCACGACCACAACTTCGATTTCACCGGCGGAGGCCTGCCGGCTCGCGAAGTAGTCGCGGAGGCGCGCGAGCGAACGCGCCAGGCGCGCCTGTTCGTTGAACGCCGGAATCACGATGGAAAGTTCGGGTGGCGGCGCGGTCATCCGCGTGGCGCGTCCTTATTGTTCAGCGGAAAGCCGTAGCGCCCAACCAGCGGCACAAAGCGGCAGGCATAGAGCGATTCCTGGGTCGTCTGGCCGGCGCGCTTCACCACGCGCAGCAGTTCCTGCTTGTCGGCGTGGCCTACAGGTATCACCAGGCGTCCGCCGTCGGCCAGTTGCTCGACGAGCGGGGGCGGGACAGAGGGAGCGGCCGCGGTGACAACGATGGCATCGTAGGGAGCGTCTGCCGGCCAGCCCAGCGAGCCGTCGCCTTCTTCGACGCGCACGTTCAAATAGCCGAGCCGCACGAGCCGCAGCCGCGCCTGCAGCGCCAGGGCGCGCTGCGCTTCCACGGCGATCACTTCGTGCGCGAGGAGAGAAAGCACGGCGGCTTGGTAGCCCGAACCCGCTCCGACTTCGAGCGCACGCTCGCGGCCCTCCAGCAGGAGCGCTTCGGCCATCGCCGCCACCATAAAAGGCTGCGAAATCGTCTGGCCCTCGCCGATCGGCAGCGGCGCGTCGGCATACGCTTGCGTGACTACCGACGCGGGGACAAAAAGATGCCGCGGAACCGCGGCCATGGCTTCGAGCACGCGCTCGGAGCGGATCTCGCGTCCGCGGAGCTGGCGGGCGACCATGTCGCGGCGCGCGGCGTCGAGGGCGCTTTCCGCGGGAATCGCGCGATGACCGTTTCCGTTCATCGAGAATCAACATAGCACGAGACGCCTGAAATGCGGCGAGCGGGCTTACTTGAAGCGCTTCACGAATTTGACGTCGAAGCCGTAGGTGCCGTTGATGTCGCGAAGAAAGACGAGGGAGAGGTCGCGCTTCAAGGCGTACTCGACCTGAATCAGCTGGTATTGATTCGAAGTGCTGGCGTTCGACGAATAGGTGATGGTGAGATCGTGGGTCACCTGCTGCACCACGGTGACCCGTGCGGCCGCGTTCGATTCGGTGGCGGTTCCGGAGAGAAACGGATCGACGCGAAAGTGGCTGATTCCGAAGAGGCGTTCGATGGGGCCTCCCAGGCCGCTGGAGATGGCCTCGGAAAGCAGGGCCGTCGCGCCGTAGTTCTGCGACGATCCCGGCGAAGCGCGCAGCGCGCTCTCCTCGCCGGTGCTGCCGAGCGCGAGCAAAGCGATGATGTCGGCGTCGGGCAGCGGCGGGTCGGAGCGGTAGTTGAGCGACAGCCGGCTGACCGGCCCCGAGAAGGTAAGCGTCACTTGATACTGGCTGATGGTGGCCGTGCCCTCGACGTTCAGCACCGGGTCGAGCCGGAAGGGATTGGCGAAGTTGATGTCGCCGCGCGTCAGCTCGAACTTGTTTCCGCGAAAAACCATCTCGCCGCCGAGCAGGTGCACGTGGCCGAGCAAGACGGGATGCTCCCAGGTGCCGCGCAAGCGCACGTCGCCTTCGATCTCCACGTGCGCGGAAGCCCACTCGAGGCGCGCACCCGGGCTGGTGTAGCCTTCCACGTCGAACGCGAGATTCCGCAAAAAGGGCGAGGCCGTGGCCGGACTTTTTGTGGTATCGGCGCCGGCCGCGAAAAGTGAGCCGATGTCCGCGCCCTCGGCGAAGAGCAATCGCTTTACCTCCACGCGGCCGGTCAGCAGAGCGGCGGAGCTCGTGCCGGCGAATTGCACCGACCCGCCGAGCTGCCAGCTCATACCGGCCGGATAGCGCACCCGCACGGCGGGCGCCGAGGCGTTGATTTCATAGCGCAAGCCGCCTTCCCCGTAGGCCAGGTTCCCGCTCAAGGTCAATTTTCCGCCGCCCGCGTCGGCGGTGACTCGGTCGAACAGCAGACGCGTGCTGTCGAAAACCAGGTCGCCGTTCAAGTGGCTCAGACCGACGGGGAAGTCCGCGTAATTGGCGGCGGCATCCTGCATGCGCAGGCGGCCAACCACGCGCGGCCGCGACACCGTCCCTTCGACCGAGACGTTGATGTCCGCCGCGCCCTGCGCTTCGATATCCGGAAGAACGCCGCCGAGCAGGCGCAAGTTGATGCCTCCGGCCATGGCCAGATGCAAGGGGCGGTCGCGATCGAATCGCGCCGAACCGCTGATTTGCACGTCGGTGTTCGGGCCTTTCAGGTGCGCCTGCTGCACGCGCACCTCATTCCGCCGATAGCTGAGGCGAACCGGGCCTTCGTTCTGAAGTTTCACCAGCTCGTAATCGAAGGAGATGCGCTGAACTTCCGCGTCGAGTTCGAGCGTGTCGGGCTGGCGAAGCGCGCCCGCGATTTTGAACCGGCCGTCCACGCTGCTGTGCCCGGTGAGCTGCTTCAAGTGCAGGCCGGCGATGATGAACGCGTCCATGTCGAACTGCTCGACAGCCAGCTGGCCGGAGATGGGACTTTCGCCGGATAGCCCGACGGTCACTTGTCCTTCGAGCTTGCCGGCGGTGGTCAGGGACGCGAGGGCCAGGTGGAGATTCTGTCCGTCGGATTGGATTTGCGCTGCAAGGTCTCCCTCCGTCTCCGCTCCCATCTTCAAGTTGGCGATGCGAACCGAGCCTTGTCCCACGGGCGCCAGCAGCGGCCCCTTGCCCTGGAGATCAAACGCCAAACTGCCCGCCACGGGAATCGCAGCGCTTCGGAGAATGCCGAGCTTTTCGAGTGCGATGCCGGAGCCGTGAAGCTCGTACTCGGCTTCCCGTTCGAGCGGCCGATAGAGCAGATTGCCGGTGACGCGGCCGCTCTCCCGCCGCAGCTCTGCGCCGGAAAATCGAATTTCGTCGTGCGCCAGGTGCAACTGGCCGGCGAAGCGGTCCAGCTGGAATCCCTTGGCGGTGATGTCGGTCAGGGCAAACTTTGCGTCCATCACTGGCGCAGCGTGCGTGCCGCTTCCGCGGAACTCGCCGGTCAGGAAGCCGGTCAAGGGATAATGGGTCCCGAACAGGGCCTGGATGTCGTCTGTGGGCGCGCGTTCGAGGCGCGTCGCGAGATTCCAGGGGCTCCGCGGCAGGAAACTCCAGTCGCCGTCGAAGGCCAGCGCGAGTTCCAGAGATGCCGATGTCTGGCCGCGCCGCACGGCGGTTTTCGACAGCCGGAAGGCGTCCGGCGAATACTCCATGTCCCCATCGATTTCGTTCCAGAAGAGCGAGTTGTAGCGCGCGTCGGCGGCTTGCAGGTGCCCGAAGAAGGCCGGTGCAACGATCGGGCCGAGGATTTGCCCGCGCCAGTTCGCGCGGCCCGCGATGCGGGCCCGCTCGGACTCGCGACCGCGGATGGCGGCGATGAAATCGTTCCAGTCCAGGAGTTCGTCGGTATGAAATTTCACCGCGAGCGCAGAATCATCGCGGGCGCCGAGCGTGCCTTGCATTTCGATCCGCGCTTTCGGTGACGTGATTTCGCTCGGCTGCAGCAGCACGCCGCTACGCTCCTGCGCGTAGTCGTAGTCGATGCGCGCCGCCACGGGAATCCGGCCTGCGGCTGTCGTTTCCGGCGGCGACCAGCGCGCCTCTCCGTAGGAACGGAAGTGCTTGAAGGCCGCCTCCCAGGTGTTGACGCAATCGACGTCCATGCGGCTGTCCCAGTGCAACTCCTCGACGGGGAAACTCTTGTTTTCGAGCGCGGCAAAAATGGCCGCCAGGCTGGCGCCGCGCAGGCGCGTCTCGGTGCGAAACGCGAGCTTGTCGAACTTCATCTCCAAGCGGCCGTCCGCCAAGCCGCCCAGCGCGCGCACCGAGAGATTGGGGACGTTGAGGCGCCGCTGCGCCAATTCGTAGTCTCCCCAGGTTTCCATCCCCGCCGCGTGGAACCATTCGTACGGCAAGCGGATGTCGTGGGCATCATAGTGCCCGCTCGCAGTCCACTCGCCCGAGGCGTAGCGCGCTTGGCCGGAAAAATCGGCGATGGCATCGGGCGTCGCGGGAGCGCGCAAAATCGCGCGAACGTCCTCGAGCGCAAGCCGCCCGCGATAGCGAAGGTTCCAGTTCGACTCTGCGAAGCTCGGGCGTTCGGCGCGCAAATCGAATTCCGAGTGCGGCAGCTTCAGCGCCAGTTCGTCGAGCTCGAACGAATCGCGGTGGAGCTCGAACTTCGAGGAAACGTCGAACCGGAACGGCTGGTGCTGGCGGTCCGCCAGCTCGACCTGCTTCCAGCGGAGGTTCCCCAGATAGGATTCTGTGGCGCTCGCCGCCGCTTGGTATTGCAGCAGGAATTCGAAATTTTGACCTTGCAGCCGGAGGGGCACCTGCTGGTCGTTGACCATGGCGCTGCCGTCGCGCAGCACCAGCTTGGCGATCTGCAATTGGAAAAGCGTCTCGCGCCAGGGACGCGCGGCGCGCTGGATTCTGGGCTGGGGCAGGTTGCTCTGCCCATCCTTTTCGAACTTCAGCGCCACTTGCGGGCGGTCCACCACAAGCTCGTCGAGCGCGAACTTCCGGCCGAGTGCGGAAAGGACGCGGACTCCCACGTCAACCCGCGAGGCGTGGAACAGCGGCGGCGCGCCGGGCGCTTCCCGCCCGTGAAGCGTCAGGTCATCGATCTCGGCGCGCAACGTCCAGATGTGAAAATGGAATCCGCCCATTTCGACGCGCGCGCCTGTTCGCTGCTCGATTTGATGGACGACGAGGCGAGCCACCTGCCGCTCGAACACGCCTGTGACGATAAGAACCGCGGCGATGAGCGCCGCGGCGGCCGAAGCGAGCAGCGCGCGCCGCATCCAGCGCTTCCCGCGCGCCTTCACCGGCCTTCTCCTCGATCGACGATATCGAGTTTCAATTGCCCGCGCGTTTCCTCCAGCCATTTCGTGGCGCCCTGGCTGATGGCGCGCTGAATCAGCACCTCGCGGATCGTGTCTTCGACGTCCTCGAGCGGCGGAATCGCATCGCCGCGCGCTTTCAGTTGCGGAACGAATTCCCGCTGGTAATACGCCGCCACCTGCTTATCGTCCACTTGCGCCGCGGGACGGAACCGGTAGTCGAGAAAACGCGAGAGATACACCTGCTCGCGCAGGATCCGGCGGATGCCTGCTTCGGCGAGGCCCGCTGCGCGGTATCGCCGCTCGAACTCCTGCGGCGAGGGAAACTGCTTCACGAGCTGCTGGTACGCTTGCTCCACTTGCTCGGCGGCCGGAAGGGGGAATTTCGCGGCGTTCGCCTCGCCGCGGACGATCCACTGATCGCCCAGCTCGCGGATCGCTTCCACGCGGGTCTTCGCCTTGCCGTCCACGAGCCGCTGGAAGGCCATCAGCTCGCGCACTTCACTTTCGGTGAGGATGTCGTCCTCGATGCGCGCGGCGATGCCGTCGATGGTCTCGGTCGCGCCCGCCGCCGGATCTTCCGGCGCCGTTGTTCCCGATTGAGCGTGCGCGCGCGCACAAAACCCCGCCAGAGACAGGAACCAAAGCAATAGTCCGAAAAGGCACGCCGCGCGCATCAGAATACCGGCCCGATGTTGAAGAAGAATTGAAAATGCGGGATGCGGAAGATTTCGGGAAACTGCAGGATGGGCGGTTCGCTCGTGGTTCCCTGGTATCTCGGCGGGTTGAGCTGGTAACCCAGGTCCACGCGCACCGGCCCAATGGGCGTGGGATAGCGAACGCCAAAGCCCACGGTGTGGGAGAAATAGTCGAGGTTGGCGACGGATGGTGGCTTCCACGCGAACGAGATGTGGTTGATGTCCTTGTACACGTTCCCGGCGTCATAGAACAGCGTGCCGCCCAGCCGATTGCCGATGTACGGCAGCTTCATCGGAAAGCGCAGCTCCTGGTTGAACGCCAGCAGAGCCAGGCCGCCGATGGGAAAGCCGGTCACCGGATCGCGAGGTCCCGCCTGATTCAGGCCGAAGCCGCGAATCGAGGTTCCGCCGCCCGCAAAAAACCGCTCGGGCAAAGGCACCTCCGTTTCGTTCGTGCCGTCCAGAGGCACCTCGACGCCGAAGCGCACCGAGCGAGCAAAGACGAAGGCGCGGCCGAAGGGCGCAAACGATGAGTTCTGAAAGAAGCCGCGAAAGAAGCTGGCGCTGGAGCCCAGCGTCCGGCTGGCGATGCCGGCGTCGCCCGTATTGAAAGTGCCGCGCTTGGCGTCGCCGGGATTGTCGCGGCGGTCGCGCGCGTAAGTGACGCGAACGCCCGAAACCAGGGTCGGCTGGCTGAGCAGAGGCACCTGCTCCGGGTTGATTTTGAGCGAGTCGGGAGGTATTTCGACGCGGCGGTAAAAGTATTGGTAGAGGATCGAGCTTGCCGGCGAAAGCTTCTCGACCAGTTGCAGCGATCCTTCATAACGTATCGATGTGAATGTATTGATGTCCTGGCTCTTGTCGGCAAAGGCGATAAACAGCAGGTCCAGCTTGCGGTTGGCCAGGAAGTTGTCGGCGGTGTAGCTGGCCAGCGCGCGGTATTGCAGCGTGCTGGCGCGCACGCGGAAGGTCAGGGTTTGCGCGCGCCCGAACATGTTCGTGCGGCCGATTTCGAAGATGCCGCGAGGGCTGGCGCCGATGATCGTTCCGTTGGGATTCTGGCTGCCGCCGGCGATGCGCTGTACTTCGAATCCTCCGCCGTAGCCGACGGTGTACCGCCCGCCTTCCTGAACGTTCACCACGACCGTCTTGTCCGGGTCCGTGCCGTTGGGGTTCTGCGGCGCGATCTGAACGCGATTGAAGATGCCGAGGTTGTAGAGCCGGTGCTGGGTTTCCACCACGTCGCCTTCGCGCAGCGGCCCTGCGGCTCGAATCTGCACCTGGCGCGCTATGATCCCGGTGTGCGTGTACTGGTAGCCCGACAGCAGAACTTGCGCCACTTCGATCTTCTCGCCTTCGGCGAGGTGATAAACGAGCCGCACGCGGTTCGCCTCGCCGGCCGGCAGCACTTCTTCCCGAAACCGCGCCTGCGGGAATCCGGCGTTGTAATAGAGCGCCAGGATGTTGTTGCGATCGCTGGCCACGCCGGCATCGGAATACGGCTGGCCCGGGCTGGACCCCGCCACCGCGCGGAGCGCCGCTTCGCTGAGCGCGTGATTGCCTTCCACCTCCAGCTGCGAGACCAGCGTCTGCGGGCCTTCCACGATATGGAAGGCCACGAACAGGTTTCCTTTTTTTCCGCCGCGCTTGTCGTCCACCGTGGAAGTCGCCTGCGCGTCGCGGAAACCGTTGGAAATGTACAACCCGCGGATGGATTCGGCGTCGTCGTGCACCATCCGCTGGCTGAAACGCCCGCTCGAGGCGAACGAAGCGGTTTGCAATTGCAGGCGTTTCGCGAGCAGCTCCTTGCTGAAGTATTTGTTGCCGTCGAACGATATACCGGCCAGGCGAAAGGGCGGGCCGGCGGAAATCTCGTAGGTGATCAGCCGCTCGCCGCCTTCCTCCCGCGAGCTGACCTGCACGTCGGCGTTGAAGTAACCTTCGCGCTGCAGGAAATCGCGGATGTTGCGGCGGCCTTCCTGCAGGAGATCTTCGTCCACGGCGCCCTCCGCGTACACCGGCAGCAATTTGCGTACGCGGCTCGCGCTCAAGCGCCCTCCGTGGACTTCCACGCGCACGTGCGGCCCCGCGACTACCATGTAAGTTACGGGCGCCTGCTTGGTCTGCGGATCATACGTTCCGGGATGGATGACCGCGGCGGCGCGCAAGTAGCCCTGCTCCACCAGCGATTTCCGCAGCCGCTGCGACGCCCGCGACACCCGCAGCGCCGTCAGTTCCTGTGCGGCTTTGAGCTTCGAACGGCGAATCAGTTCCGCGTCGGAGTAAGGCGACTGATTCTGCACTTCGATCGAGCCGATGCGCGCGCGCAATCCCGGCTCGACGTGCACGGCCACATCCATCTGGCGCGTATCTTCGCGCCGCGCGAGCGAGCAGGTGACCTTGGCCTCGTAGAAGCCTTCCTGCTCCAGCGCCTCCTTGAGGCGCTCGATCCCTTCGTCGAGAGAGCTTTCGCGAAACGCTTCGCCGAGCCCCAGGCGCAGTGCGGCCACCGCGGCGGGTTCGGAGGGAGGGGGCTTGAGACCGGCGACGCGGACGGAATTGTAGTAGTAGTTCCTGACGGCCACGAAGTCCACGCGCAGCCCGCGCGCGTCCGGCGCGGTGTTCACCCGAATCTCGGAGTAGTCGCCGGTCTGGTACAGTGCGCGCAGACTGGCGCGCTCGTCCGCGTAGTCGAAAGGTTTCCCCGGTTGAAGCGCGAGCGGCGGCGTGCGCGCGGCGACCGGCTTGCCCGACTCGTCCACCACGCGTATTTCCGCCACTGGCGCGCCTTCCACCGCCGGTTGTTGGGCCTGAGCGGCAGCCGCCAGCAGGAATAACGGAGCAAGCCCGGCCGCCATGCGGCTTGCGACGGCGAGCTTTCTGCGCGCGAACGGCGCTTTGCGGGGTATTTTCATGCGCCAAAGAGTGAGAAGAAAGGTTAGCACAGGCGCGTTGCCTGCCAGCCAAAAGGCGCTATCATGAAGTTCGCGACAGAAAACATGGTATGAACCCCGAACAACGAGAAAAATACTCGCGCCAGATTCTTTTCCGCGAAATCGGCGAGGCCGGGCAGGAAGCGCTCCTGGGCGCGAGCGCCGTTCTGGTGGGCTGCGGCGCGCTGGGAACGGTTGTGGCGGGCCTGCTCGTTCGCGCCGGCTTGGGACGCTTGCGGATCGTGGATCGCGACTTTGTCGAGGCTTCCAACCTGCAGCGGCAAACTCTGTTCGAGGAATCGGACGCGCGTGACGCGCTTCCGAAAGCCGTCGCCGGCCAGCGGCGGCTCGAAGCCATCAATTCCGGCGTGTGCGTCGAGGGAGTGGTAGCGGATCTGACGCCGGCGAACGCGGTGGAGCTGCTCTCCGGTTTCGGCTTGATTCTCGACGGCACGGACAACTTCGAGACGCGGCTGCTTCTAAATGACGCGGCCATTGCGCTCGCCGCGCCCTGGATCTATGCGGCGGCAGTGGGAAGCTACGGCGTCACGATGACCATCCGCGGCGGTGAAACGCCGTGCCTCGCGTGCCTGCTCGAAAGCGACGCCAAACCGGCAGCGATGGGCGCCGAAGAAACTTGCGACACTGCCGGCGTGCTCGGCGCCGCGGCGGGCGCCATCGCTTCGATCCAAGCCGCCGAAGCGATGAAGATCCTCGCGGGCAAGCCGCCGGCGCTGCCAGGCCGCCTGGTTTCGTGCGATGTGTGGAGCGGACGCTTCCAGTCGATCCGCGTGGCGCGCAATCCGCGCTGCCGCGCCTGCGTTCGCCGGGAACTCACGTATCTGGAAGGCGGCGCCCAGCCACACGTCACCATGTGCGGCCGCGATTCCGTGCAGATTCACGAGCGCGGCCGCGCGCTCGATCTCGCCCAGCTCGGCAGGAGACTCGCCGCTTCCGCGGCGGACATCCGCCACAACAGCTTCCTGCTCCGCTTCCGCGTGGCGCCCTACGAGGTGGCCGTCTTCCCCGACGGCCGCGCCATCGTCAAAGGGACCACCGATCCTGCCGTGGCGCGCTCGCTCTATGCGCGCTTCATCGGCGCATAGCTGAAATTCACGGGATCCGTTTCGGAAGTAAGACGCGGAAGGCGGCTATCCAACGAATCGGCGGGCGGCCGACTGCCGCATGTGCGCGCGGTCGATATTCTCGCGGCAATTCATCAGCGTGAGCAGCGTGCTCAGAATCCGCGCCTTGATTTCATCGCTCATGGGGAACCCGCTCGTACCGACGCTCACCAGCGTGGCGCCCCGGCCGGCGATGCGCTGGATGAAGTCCACCTGGCGCTCGCGCGCCACGGTTCCATAGGCCGATTCGCGCCGGATTTCCTGGCATTCCTGCTCGATGAACAGCGTGAAGTGAAGAATGCACATGCGCTCCGCGGAGAGACCCGCGGGCACCGGCGCCTTGCATCCCTTGGAACTGCAGGGTTCCGACACGGACACACCAGCCGAAAGGCTTTTGCTTTGTAGCATTTTCACCGGGCAAATACCACTTCGCCGGATCGCACTGCTTCCAATTTGACAGCAGCTTCGTCCCCATCGCATCGGCAGCCTGCCGGGGAAACCTGCCCGGAGCGCGGCGCGTCCAAGTAAGTGTGAGAGGGAGAAAAGGAGGCAATGCAAATGAAGAACTGGTATCGCACGATCCTAGCTGACTTTCTTTCTGTCGTTGTGGCACTAATCGGTGTATTGACTTCGGGAAGCGCGTTGGGCGCCGCGCCACGCGCCAACACTCCGCCTCCCCGGGACTCGGCGCAGTATCAGGAGTGGCTGACCAAGCAGGTGCGCCACCGGCTGGTGCTGCTGCCCTTCTATTCCGTGTTCGATAATCTCGAATATCGCATTGCAGGCGACAAAGTCGTTTTGCTCGGCCAGGTGGTGCGGCCTTCGCTGAGGAGCGACGCGGAGTCGGCCGTAAAGCGCATCGAAGGCGTGCAGGCAGTCGAAAACCGCATCGAGGTGCTGCCGCTTTCGCCCAACGACAGCCGCATTCGCCGGGTGGAGTTTCGCACCATCTACCGCACGGCGTCGCTGCAACGCTACGCGCAGGGCGCAGTGCCCCCGATTCACATCATCGTGAAGAACGGGAACGTCACGCTGGAAGGCGCGGTGGCGAATGAGGGCGACAGGAATTTGGCCAACATCCGCGCCAACGGCGTGTCCGGCGTGTTCTCGGTGACGAACAACCTGCGCGTGGACAGCGCCAGCTGACCCGCGACGCCTCAGCCCTACGGAGCGGCATGTTCGCCGGCGTGGAACTGGGTCCACGGTCCGGCGGGCATGTCGCCCAGCACGGAAGCCTCCCACGAATATTCGGAATGGTCCCTTAGGAACTTCGAAGCGTTGAAGTTCGTCCCGCAGGGATGGCCCGCGCGCGCGATGAAGCTCATCTCCTGGGCCATCTGCGTGTCGATCACTTTACCCTGCACCGCACCGTGCGGCTGAAACGGCAGGGACTCCCAATCGGGATAGACCTCCGGATCGGCGTCGCCGTGGCCGCACAGCGTGCGCAGACCGGCCTCGTATTTCTTGGTGTGCGAATCGAAATGGTCGGAGAGAAACACCTGCGCCAGGGTGACGTCGATCTTGCCTTTCGTTTCGCTCATCAGCTGTTCCCAGCGCGCGCGGCGCGCGTTCGGAGAAGTGGCCGGATTGGAGGGGTCGAACGACGTGTCTTCCTTCATCACCTCGGGATCGCTCACGAAATTCGAGCCGACGAAGTAGCCGTCCCTGGTGCGCCAGAGTTTCGTGCGCTTGAGCCCCAATTCGAATTGCGCGATTTCGCCGGTCTTGCGGTCGGCCAGCAGCCAGTCGTTGGCGTAGCCCCCGTTGTTTCCCTCGAGCATGATCTTGACGTATTCGTCGATCGAGCCGGCGTACTGCATGGCCTTGCGCGCGCGCACGAATTCCGCTTTGCCGTTGGGGTCCCAGCCGTGGAAATTCGAGATGGTGGTCTCGGTGATCATCAGGCCGGCGGCATTGACGCCGAAATCGTCGTCGCTGGCGATCACGCCGGGGAATCCGTCCATCAACAGGCGGAAGCCCTGTTGGGGAACGATGTCGAAAATCATGCGCCAGCGCTCGCCGTTGGCGTAGCCGGTCCAGTTGTTGTGGGCCATGACGATCTGGCCGTCTTTCGTCCAGCTACCCGTGGCCACGAACGCGCTGCAGTGCCCCGGGCCGGAATCCTTGGGCGCGCTGGCCGGGGGCCTCGCGTCTTTGGTCTGCGCGTTGAGCCACGGCACGTAGTAATCGGCCAGCTCCATGAACGCGTTCATCGCGGCGATATCGTCCAGGTCCAGTTTCACTTTCTTCGCGCGCAGGCCGTCAGCGATGCCCTGCAGCTCAGCCTTGTACTCATCGTCGATTTTCGGCCACAGCATTTCGCGCGCGGCGCGCCGGAAGAACTCCCAGTCGCGGCTGCTGGAGCGCGTGGCGGTGAGGCGAACCGCAGCGAAAGCGTCGGCAATTTCGGGCGCCAGCAGGTAGCCGTGCTGGTAGCCGATGTCGTGCGGCGCGCCTTCGAGGTGCACGTAAGTCCAGCCCCCGCGCTCGAAGCGGTAAGCCTTCGCCAGCGCCGCCAGGTCCTGCGGCAGCGGCGCCGCCGAGGCTTCGGCGGCGCGCGCGATGTGGCCATCGCTGACTCCGATGAGTTGCGCGGCGGCGAGAGCCAGTCCCGCGACGATGGCAAGAACAAATGGCAGACGGTTGCGATTCGATGGCATGAGCCCTTCCTCCGCGGGACATCATACAGCACACGGCGCGCGAAAAGGCCGCGGCGCAACATTCCCACCCAGGAATCGTCCCTCTGCAGCGCAACGCCTACGATTGGTGTTTGGTTCCGTGGACCAGCAGCGCGCCGATTTCGCGGAAGGCGCGCAACTGCGCAGCGTCCCGGAACCAGCGGCCCGTGTAAACGTCGGGAGTGGGCGTGGGATCGACGATGCGGCGATGCGCGACGTCAACGAAGCCGGCATCGCGAAACAGCCCGGCCCATTCGTCGGCGGCCAGCAGATGCGTGGGGATGGCGAGTTTCTCGCCCCACTGATGGCAGTGCGGGTTGTCTCGGTAATAGTTGATGAGAATCCAGGCGGAACCTTCTTCGGCCAGCACGCGGTAGATCTCGCGCAAGCCCCTGGCCGGGTCCGGCCAATAGTAAGAGGACTCGACCGAAATCACGCGCGAAAAGAAATTCGGCTCCCAGGGAATCTCATTCACTTCGCCGGCGACGAACACGAGATTCCCGAGATCGACGCTCGAGCGGCGCGCGCGCCGAATCATTTCGTCGGAGATGTCCATGCCCACGACGCGGCCTTCCGGGACGCCTTTGGCAAGAATGCGCGAAAGCCATCCGGCGCCGCAGCCCAAGTCGAGAATGTTTTCGCCGGGCGCAATGCGCATCCCTTCGAGCGCGGGCCGGGCGATGGGCCAGTGGTCTTCTTCCATGCCCTCGCCGCGGCCGGCTTCGGCCCAGCGGTTGAATTCTTCGCGGAGTTGTTGCTGCGGTTGCGCTTCGGGCACGGTCGGGGCGTCCTCGGTTCGTATTGGATGCGACATGGAAACAGCCGATTCGTCAGCAGGTACTGCGGTCACACCGGGTTGCCGCACGCGGCGCAGAAGCGCGCGCCCGCGATGGATATCGTCCCGCAGCGGCAGCAATACCGGCCCGGACCGGCCACCACGAGCACAGGCGGGTTCGCTTCCGACGCGCAGGCCCAGATCATGGCGATGACCCAGCCGATCACCGTCCAGCCAAAGAAGAAATTGACCAGGAAGATCCCCAGCACGTCGCGTTTGTGGTGGCCGACGATCGTAGGCAAGAAATAGAGGAAAGTCAGAAAGAGAAGAAAAGTCATGTGCGCCCCGCTTTCGGCCTCGGGCCACGCAAACTTCCGCGCCCGCTGTCAGCTAGATGATACGCCCGCGCGGGTCACTTTGTTCCACCCTCGGGCCATGTCCCAACCTCTTCCAGTTGGAAGGGCACGGCTTCAGCCGTGCCGTAACGCTGCCGAAAATGAAAGGGGTTTTAACCCCTGAGGCCCTCGGCGGCCTGCCTGCTGGCTGAAGCCGTCCTTCTCCGATCGTTGCCGGCACGCTTGAAAGCGTGCCCCGACGCGTGGCATTCGAGGGCACGCCGCTTCGCGCAGCGTACCCTCGCCTCGCTTGCCTTACTTGGCTGCCGCCTGCGCCGGCTGCTCGTCCGCCGAAGGCCCGTAGAGAGCGGGCACGGGAATGTCGTTGAGGCGGAAGTAAACCGTCAACTGAGCGCGGTGATGAACCATGTGGTTCATGATCATGCTGCGGAAGACGGCGGCGCGCGGCATACTGAAGAACGTCTGGCCGTTGCTCAGGAGCGTCCAGGTCTTCATCAGCTCTGCGTCGGTTGCTTTTGCCAGCGCGGCGCGGGCATCGGCCACGCCCTTATCAAAGGTCGCGAGCGCTTCTCTCGCGTTGTTCGCCTTCGGCTGCTCGATCTGCCTGCCGCCCGGCGCCACGTCCAGAGAGTCACAGGTGAACATGTGCGCCAGCCACCCGGGAAACAGGACCAGGTGATTCGCGTACCAACCCATCGTCCCCGACTTGCTGTGAGGCTTCCAATCCCACTTGGCGTCCGGGACGCGTTCGAGCGTTTTTCGTGTATTGGGCATTTCGTGTTCGAATTCGGCAAGCAGTGCCTGGTTCATTGGCATGAAGGGCTTCTCCTTGGGTTTGGATTCTGAGGCCTTGTAATCTTCGCTTTTTATTCGCTCTTGGTCAAGCGCCTTGTTGCGGCTGACCAAGACTTGCCGTCGATTCGGATGTCCGAGGTTGCACGAGGATGCTGGGAATTGTGCGTTTTGGCACCGCGTCGCAAGGGCCACAAAGAACCCCGGCAGGTCCAGGGCTTACGACGACGCGGCGGACTTGGCCGCTGGCTGCACCTTGGCGAGCAGCTCGGTGAATTTCTGCTCGCGGTCGGCCTGCGTCTGCCCGGCGTAGGCTTCGGCGATCTGCGTGGTGTTCATCGAGCAGAACTTCGGGCCGCACATGGAGCAGAACTTCGCTTCCTTGTAGAAATCGTCCGGCAAGGTTTCGTCGTGCATGGCGCGCGCCGTTTCCGGGTCGAGCGAAAGCTCGAACTGCTTGTTCCAGTCGAAGAGGAAACGCGCGTAGCTCAGAGCGTCGTCGCGGTCGCGCGCGCCGGGACGGTGGCGCGCCACGTCGGCGGCGTGCGCCGCAATTTTATAGGCGATGACGCCCTGGCGGACGTCGTCCGCGTTGGGCAGGCCGAGGTGCTCCTTCGGCGTGACGTAGCAAAGCATCGAGGCGCCGTGCCAGCCGATCATGGCCGCGCCGATGGCGCTGGTGATGTGGTCGTAGCCCGGCGCGATGTCGGTGACCAGCGGCCCCAGCGTATAGAACGGCGCTTCGTGGCACATCTCCACTTCTTTCTGCACCTGCAGCTGGATCTGATCCATGGGGATGTGGCCCGGGCCTTCGATCATCACCTGCACGTCGTACTCCCACGCCTTTTTCGTGAGCTCGCCGAGAACTCGCAATTCGGCGAACTGCGCTTCGTCGCTGGCGTCGGCTAGGCAGCCCGGGCGCAGGCCGTCGCCGAGCGAGAAGCTGACGTCGTGCTTCTGAAAGATCTTGCAGATGGCGTCGAAATTCTCGTACAGGAAATTCTGCTTCTTGTGGAAGCTCATCCACTGCGCCAGCAGCGCGCCGCCGCGGCTGACGATTCCGGTGATGCGGTGGCGCACCAGCGGCAGAAACTCGCGCAGCACGCCCGCGTGGATGGTCATGTAGTCCACGCCCTGCTCGGCCTGCTCTTCGATCACTTCGAGCATTAGCTCGATCGACAAATCTTCGGCGCGGCGCACGCGCGTAAGCGCCTCATAAATCGGCACGGTGCCGATGGGAACAGGTGAAGCGTTGAGGATGGCCTTGCGGATCAGCGGGAGCTCGCCGCCGGTGGAGAGGTCCATCACCGTGTCGGCGCCGTAGTGCACGGAGTGGTGGAGCTTCTTCAGTTCCTCGTCAACGTTCGAGGTGGTGGCGGAATTGCCGATGTTGGCGTTGATTTTGCAGAAGAAGGCCACGCCGATGCCCATCGGTTCCAGATTGCGGTGGTGGATGTTGGCGGGGATGATGGCGCGACCGCGGGCCACCTCGCTGCGCACAAGTTCCGGCTCGAGCTTCTCGCGCTGCGCGACATACTCCATCTCCTCGGTGATAACGCCCTGGCGGGCGTAGTGCATCTGCGAGAAATTCCGCGCTCCGCCGTTCGTCGCCGCAGCACGCTTTTCAATCCAGGCATCCCTCATGGCCATAGCGCTTCCCCCCAGGAACCAAGCCGCCGCGCGGCCTCCCGTAAAGCCGACATTATTGCACCGCGTCTGCGGCGCGGCAATGGCAAGCGGCGAGCGCGGCTTGCCGGAGATAGGGTGGCCGAAAACACGCAAGCGTGGTGGACAGCAGCCACGTCAAATCGCTCGCGCCAAGCGACTCCTTTCTCCCCCGCTCGGATGTGCATGATTTCATGGTTGTTACGGCGCGGCTCGCCGCGCCTGCTTTTGGCAGCGTCCTTGCATTTGTGCTGGATGATGCCGGACGCGCAAAGCGGAGCGGTTGGCGGGAGTCCGGCAGGGAGGTTCAAATGCGATACCTAAAATACTTCGCTGTGCTGGGACTTTTGGTTGTTTTCGCAGGCACGATGGCCGGCAGCGCCAGCGCGCAGGTGCGCGTGGGAATCGGAATCGGTGTGGCGCCCGTCTATGTGGGCCCCGCGCCAGTGTGCGCCTATGGCTACTACCCGTTTTACCCCTACGCTTGCGCGCCGTACGGCTACTACGGCCCTCAGTGGTTTGTAAGCGGCCTGTTCATCGGCGCCGGCCCGTGGTTCCACGGCTTTGGCCATCCCGTGGTTGTCGAGCGCGGGATTTTCCGGCCCGGCTTCGTGGCACGCGACCGTGATTTCGTGGGGCGCCGGGATTTCGACCGCGACCGCGGCTTCGAGCGTCGCAGTCCGGATCGCGATTTCCACGGCGGTGGCGGGTTCCGCGGCGGGCGCAGGTAAAGGGCGAAGCGCTTGGAACGGCCGGCAGTCCAAGCTGCCGGCTGTTTCTTGCCAGTGCCGGAGTCTCGAGCCGGAACGCAAGAAATAAAGGCCAGGCGCAGCGAAGCGCAATGTACACGCGGCGCGTCTTATGGAAGGGAGAACAGCAATGACAGGCCAAGATCAAGTTGCGGAGTCGCGGCAATCAGCGGGCGCCGCATCCGAGCCGTCCGTATTTCCCGGCCGGACGATTGACTGGTCGTATCGCGTGGCGCTGTGGCTGCTCGTCGGCGGAGCTACGGCCGAGACGCTTTTTCGCTTGCCCGCCGAGAATTGGAAGAACTGACGCGTTCGCCGCTGTCTTCCTTCCGAGCAGTCAGCATCCACTCTGTAGGATTGCCTGCTTCCCGGTACGAGATTCCTTCCACCAAGAGCCGCGACCGGAACCCGAGGCTCGGCTGCCTCTGACGACGCCTATGCTTCTGCGAGAAGCTCCATCAGCTTGTCGGCGTCAGCGACGGGCGGGTGACACGTGGCGTCAACGCACACGATGGCTTGCGGCTTTGCGGCGTCGAGATGCGGCAGGGTTTGGCGCAACGCGGGCGCGAGCGAGCCGGCGGCAAGGCGCTCCGGCGTCACGCGCAGCACCGCTTTGCCGAAACGGTAGATGCCGTTCGCCGCGCGCTCGAGCTCGGCGGCTCGCGCGGCGTTCGCTGCGCCGGTGATGACCACTTGCAGCGGGTGGCGCGCGTGCAGCACGGCAGCCAGGCCGTAGTTCGCGGCGAAAAGCCCATACTGCGGAACCAACGCGGCGAAAGCTTCGAGCGTCTTCCCGGCCCATTCGCGATACGTGCGATTGTCCGTGAATCCGTAAAGGCGATCGAGGACCATCGCGGCAATGGAATTCGCGCCCGGAGTAGGCGAATCCTGCAGCGGCTTGCGGCGCACCTCGAGGCCGCCCAGCGGCGCGGCATCCTTGGCGCGATCGAAGAAGCCTCCATGTTCGGAATCGCCGAATCGCTCGATGGTGAGCTTCAGCGCGCGCTCGGCGGCGGTGAAGTAGCGCAGATCGAGCGTCGCTTCGTAGGCGTCAAGCAGCGCGGCAGCGGCGAATACCTGATCGTCGAGCGTGCCCTCCAGGCGCGGCCCGCCGACGCGATGCAGAAAGCCCTTCGCCGGATCCCAGGCTTCGGCGAGGAGGCGGTCGAGCGTCCGGAGCGCAAACACGGCGCAATCGTCGCGCTCCAAAACGCGCGCGGCTTCCAGATACGCCGAGACGAACATGGCGTTCCAGCCGACGTAGATGGTGTCATCGACGGCAGGCGTGGGTTGCCGGAGACGCCGCGCCGCCAGCATCTTTCCTTTGGCGCGCGCGATCAGCAGGCGGGCGCCAGGCGTGTCCATTCCCAGCGACCGAGCGAGTTCGTCCACGCCGGAGGCCACCCAGAGCACATTTTTCTCCGGGTTGTGATGCATCTCGCCGCGCGGCTTCACGTCGTAATAGATTTCCATCGCGCGCGATTCTTCCGGCGACAGCACCGCGCGCAGCTCGGCCAGCGTCCAGGTGAAATAGTCGCCATCGTCGTCGAGCGTCTGATCGGCGTCCTGGCTGGCGTAGAAGCCGCCGCGGGCGCCATCGGACAGCGTTTCGCCGACCCAGGAAATAATTCCCTCGGCGGTTTGGCGGAAGAGCGGCCCGCGCGTCACCTGAAATCCGTGCAGATAATTCTTCAGCAGCTCGGAATTGTCGTAGGTCATCTTCTCGAAGTGCGGGACGCACCAGCGCTCGTCCACCGAGTAGCGGTGGAAGCCGCCGCCGATCTGGTCGTAAACGCCGCCGTGGGCCATAGCCGTGAGGGTGCGCTCGACGGCCTCGAGAAACTTGGGATGCCGCGTGGCCTGGTAGCGCTCAAGAATTAAATCGATGGCGCCGGAATGCTGGAACTTAGGCGCGTGCCCAAAGCCGCCGTGATGCTCGTCGAAAAGGTGAAGCGCGGATTCCACCACGCCATCCACGATGGCGGCGTCGAACTCGCCTCGCGCGGCGCGAAAAGCTTCGGCCTTCGACACGGCTTCTTCCAGCGCGAGCGCCGACTGATCCACTTCGCCGCGGCGCGACTTGAATGCCTCGGCGACACCCAGAAGAATGCGCCGGAAGCCGGGGCGGCCCATGGCGTCGTCGGGCGGAAAATAGGTGCCGCCGAAAAACGGCTTGCCGTCGGGCGTGAGAAACGCGGTGAGTGGCCAGCCTCCCTGTCCGGAGATGGCGCTGATGGCCGACTGGTAGCGCGAGTCCACGTCGGGGCGCTCGTCGCGATCTACTTTGACAGGAATGTACAGTTGGTTGATGAGCGCGGCGATTTCCGGATTGTCGTAGCTTTCGCGGTCGATGACGTGGCACCAGTGGCACCACACCGCGCCGATGTCGAGAAGGATGGGTTTGCCTTGGGCGCGCGCGGCGGCGAAAGCCTCGGCGCCCCATTCGCGCCAGTCCACCGGCTGGTGAGCGGCGGAACGCAGATACGGGCTCGCCGAATTCTTCAGCCCATTCTCGGTGGATTGCGTCACGCAACACTCTCCTTCGGGAATCTACGTCACAATGGCGGATGGGTCAAATCTACGCCCAGCTCCATCAATATACTGATTTACATTTAAGCCGCACAACCTCAGCATGAACAAGCTCGCGCTCGACCTGCGCGTGCCGGTGACGCGGATTGCCGACATTGTCGCCGAGCGTCGCGGGATCACTCCCAATACCGCGTTACGCCTGGCGCGCTAGTTCAAAACTTCGCCGCAGTTCTGGCTGAACCTTCAGATCAAGTACGCGCTGGACGTGGCCGAAGAGAAAGACTTGGCTCGCATTGAGCGGGATGTCCAGCCGATTGAAACCGGCACGCGGTAGGAGAAACTACTGGATGGGGTTGGAGTAGCCGGCGTCGCGCGGGTCGATGGGCTTGCGGCCGGCGAATCCCTCGTCCTGGCGGTGGTAGAAGCGGATGCGGTCTTCGCCCAGCTTCCAGCACAGATAGATTTCCTCGTCGTTCAGGCGCGAGGGGAAGTCGAGCAGACCCACGTCGAGGTCCTTCACCAGGCAGCCCGTGGAATGAATATTCTCGACGGCGCTTTGAATCGCTTCTTCCAGGCGGTTGCGGTCCAGGCGCAGCCTCGCGGTCTTTTCGTAGGAAACGAGCATGCCGCCGGAGCGCTGGATGCGCTCGGCCAGCCCGCCAAGCTGCTGGTCGAGCTCGCCTATCTTGCGGCGCGCCTCCATGGCCTCGATCAAGACGGGCTCGAGCTTCGCGCGGAGCCGCTCCGCCTCGGAAAGCGAGAAGGTCTTGGATTCTTCGTCTGCCATGCGCCGCCGGGTTTACCCGCCGATGAAAACCATTGTACGCGAAGGCGGGACAAACCCCGGCTCGTTAATTCGATGCCCCGCCTCTTTCTCTTCCACGATCGCCTCGATGGCCGCGGCGATGTCTTGGTCGCTCGCGCCTGCGCGCAAAAGAAACTTCAGGTCGTGGTCCTCCTTGCTGAAAAGGCAGGTGCGCAGCTTCCCGTCGGCGGTCAGCCGGATGCGCGAGCAATAGCCGCAGAACGGCTGGGATACGGGGGCAATCAGTCCGATCTCGCCGCGGCCGTCGGCGAAGCGGTACTTGCGCGCCGTCTCGCTGCGCTCGTGCGCAATGGGCACCAGCGGCCAGCGCGCCGCAATACGGCGGTGAATCTCCGCCGTCGTGACCACGCTTTCCCGCGTCCAGGCGCGGTCGGCATCGAGCGGCATAAACTCGATGAAGCGCATGATGAGGTCGCGCGCGCGCGCGAATTCGGCGAACGCTTCCACTTCGTCATCGTTCAGTCCGCGCACCAGCACCGCGTTCACCTTCACGGGGCGCAGGCGCGAAGCCTGCGCGGCGTCGATGCCGGCCATCACCTTGTCGAACGACTGCGTGCGCGTGATGCGTTCGAATTTCTCGCGGTCCAGAGAATCAAGACTGATATTGATGCGGTCGAGTCCCGCAGCGGCCAGGCGGTCGCAGCGCTCCGCGAGAAGGTGGCCGTTTGTGGTCATCGAGAGATCCTGCACGCCGAGCCGTTTCAGGCGCGCGAGGAACTCCTCGACGCCCGGCCGGACCAGTGGTTCGCCGCCGGTCACGCGCACTTTGCGGATCCCCATGCCCGCCAGGATGCGCACCAGCCGCTCGTATTCGTCCCACGCGAGCAACTCGCCGGCGGCCATGTGATTTTCCGGATCGGCGGAGCGGCAATAGACGCACCGGAAGTTGCAGCGATCCGTCACCGAGACGCGCAGGTCGGTGATGGGACGTCCGAATTTGTCGAGCAGCGCCATCTGGCAGACAGCCTCAAAAACAAAACGCCCAAGTCCGCGTCTGGACTTGGGCGAGGCCGCACGCTCCGGTAGAGCGCGCCGGCCGTCTCCTTTCCAAACGCGACACTCGCGTGGGAGGCCCGGGCGTTTCCACCCGAACCCTTACCCCGGCATGCCGGGGAGCGCCCCCGCGCCATGGGATTTCGCTCCCTTAGGCCGCGAGGGTCGGAAACCAACTTGATTCTACACTTGGCCGCGGCGGGTAGCAATCGCCTGGCCCTCATCGGGACGAGGGCGGAGGTTATGGTAGAGTTGCGGGCCGATGCGCATCTTCGTTCTGGGAGCAGGCGGCACGGGGGCCCTGCTGGCACACCTGCTGAAGCGCCAGGGACACACGGTCTGGTGCGGCGACCGCGACCCGGAACGCGGGCGGCGCTTCCTGGGCAAGAACAGCGGCATCGAGGTGGTGGAAACCAACGCGCGCAACCTCTGGGCCATTGTGCGCTCCGGACGCGGCGCGAACCTGGTGGTCAACGCCTCGCCTCCGGTTTACAACGAAATCATCCTGCGCGCCGCGCTCCGCCTGCGCGCCCATTATCTCGACCTGAACGCGCACCTGACGCGCCATCCCTTCAAGCCCGAGCAGCTTCGCTTTCACAAGCGCTTCGCCGCCAAGAACCGCGCCGCGCTGATTTGCACCGGCGTGGCGCCCGGGCTGACGAACCTGCTGGCCAAGCGCGCTGCCGAGCTGCTCGATGCCGTCGAGTCGATTCACATCCGGCTGTTCGAGAGCACGGAGAGCAAAGACCCGGTCTCTACGTGGTCCGCCGAGGCGGCCTACGACGCGGCCACCTCGCGCCCGCGCGTGTATCGCGCCGGCCGGTTCGCGCTGGCGCGGCGATTCGACGAGCGCGAGTTATTTCGTTTTCCTGCGCCCATCGGCGAGACTCCTGTTTATCTCGCGGCGCAGGATGAGGTCTGCATGCTGCCGTACAACATTCCCGTGCGCGAAGCCGACGCCAAAATCGGCGGAAACGATTTCGAGCGCGCGCGGCGATGGTATCGCCAGGGGCGTCTCAACCGCTCGCAAGGCATCGTGCGCAAGCGGTTCCCGCAAACGCCCACACCCAAGGGCGTCGCCAAGCTGATCCGCAGAGGCGTGCTCGAGAACGCCCGCTTTGCCGCGGCAGTGCTCGTCCGCGGAAGCAAGGATGAACAACCGCTCCTGGTGCGCTGGGACGCCGGCTTCCCGACGCTCTACCAGATTCGCCAGCGGGGGATGATCACTACTCCGATCGCATACGCCACCGCGCAGCTGGCCGCTTTCTTCGTGAAACATTTCCCGCGCGATGCAGCGGGAGTGCTCGCGCCCGAAGCGCTCCCCGCCGACATTCGGCGGAAGATCCTGGCCGAAGTGCGTTCGCGCGACTTTCGTCTTGCGCTGAAGATTACCCGCCTGAAGCAAATCGAAGAAGACGAGCTTTAGCCGGGCCAGCTGGAGCGGCTGCAGTGCTCCGCGGGCCAGCCTCTATTGCCTGATTGTGACGCTGCTGCTACACTGTCGCGGCAAGAGCTAGACTGCTGCTCCGCAAACTTCCCGTAGAAGGTCATCTATGTCTGGACACTCGAAGTGGGCAACCATCAAGCATAAGAAGGCCGCCACGGACGCCAAGCGCGGCAAAGCTTTCACCAAGATTATTCGCGAGCTGACCATCGCCGCACGCAGCGGAGGCGCCGATCCCAACTCCAATCCCCGGCTGCGCACGGCCATCGCCGCCGCGAAGAACGAGAACATGCCCAACGACAATATCGAGCGCGCCATTCAGCGCGGCACCGGCCAGCTCGAGGGCGAGCAGTTCGAAGAAGTCACTTACGAAGGCTACGGCCCGGGAGGCGTGGGGATGTTGGTGCAGGTCGTCACCGGCAACCGCAATCGCGCTGCCGGTGAGCTCCGCCACCTCTTCACCAAGAACGGCGGCAATATGGCGGAAACCGGCGCCGTGAACTGGATGTTCCACCGCAAGGGCGACATCGTGGTGCCCAAGGAAAAGGCGGACGAAGAGAAAATGATGGGCGTGGTGCTCGACGCAGGTGCCGAAGACCTGCGCGACGACGGCTCTGCCTGGGAAGTCCTCACGCCGCCCGAAGCCATGGAAAAAGTGCGCGAAGCTCTGACGGCCGCAGGCATCACACCCGCTTCCGCCGAAGTGGCCTGGATTCCCCAGAACTACGTCAAGCTCACCGGCGTACAGGCGCAACAGATGCTGCGGCTGGTCGAGACGCTCGAGGAACACGACGACGTGCAGCACGTGTACGCCAATTTCGACATCGACGAAAGGGAAATCCAGGCCGCCGTCGCCGGCTAGTTGCTCTCGCGCCGCGCCCTGGAAAAAACACTACCCGCCGATTTTGCCCTGCACTACACTTGTGGCCGTCGTTATGGCTCCCGCAACGGCGCCCCATCCTAAGAAGCTGCGCGTTCTCGGCGTGGACCCCGCCGTCGCCGGAGCGACCGGCTACGGCATTGTCGAGTTCCACGGCGCGTCGCCTCGCCTCTTGCGCTTCGGCGCATTGAAGCTGCCGGCGCGCGCGACCTTCGCCGCGCGGCTGCGAGAAATCCACGGGATGGTCTCGCGCCTGGTAGCGGAATTTGCGCCCGACGCGGTCGCCGTCGAATCGGTTTTCACCGCGCTGAACGCGCGCACGGCGCTAAGGCTGGCGGAGGTGCGCGGCGTGGTCCTGCTCGCTGCCGCCCAAGCCCACGTTCCGGCGCACAGTTACTCGCCCCGCGAAGTGAAGGCCAGCGTCGCCGGCTACGGCGGCGCTTCCAAGCAACAAATGCAGCAGATGGTGGGTTCCTTACTGGGTATGGCCCGCAGCCCCGAGCCTGCTGACGCCGCCGACGCTCTGGCCGTGGCGCTGTGTCACGCGCAATCGGCCCAGGCGTGCGAGCGCATGGCCGCGGCAACCGCGCCGCGCCCGACACCAATTATTTCCTCCCGGCCGACGGGACAGCGAGGCAGCCGCAGGCGGGCAACCCGCATCCAAGGTTGGCAGCGATGAAGTCCCTCCGGCTGTGGGCTGTGCCCGTTTTTGCTTTTCTTTTGCCTGTAGTGTGTTTCGGGGCAGATGCGGCGGCCCGCGCGGCTGGTGCGGCGGACGGAGCCACGATCACGTTTCGCAAGGTCTTTCGCACCAGCTATCCCGAATTCGTGGAGATCAAAATCAGCGAGACCGGCGCGGGAACCTACGACATCCGGGCTCTTGACGAAGCGCCCAGTCCCCAGGCTTTCCAGACGGGGACGGAGCTTTCGCGCCGGATTTTCTCGCTCGCTGCCAAGCTCCACAATTTCCAGGGTGTGGACCTGGCCGTGCACCGGCGCATCGCCAATCTCGGCGAGAAGACCTTTCGCTGGGAACGCGGCGGCGAGGTTCACGAGGCCACGTTCAACTACACCCTCGACGACAGCGCCACGCAGTTGCTCAACATTTTTGAAGGCCTGACTCGCCAGGAGACCGGCCTCGCGGATCTCCAGCGCACCATGCGCTACGACCGGCTGGGCGTCGGCGACGTGCTCGCGCAAATCGAAGCGGATTACAACGGCAAGCTCCTGCCCGAGCCCGAGCGCCTGCTGGCGTCGCTCGACCAGCTGAGCGCCGATGCCAAATTCATCGACCTGGCGCGCCAGCGCGCGCGCACGCTGGCCAGCCGGATTCGCTCAGGGCATTGAGCTGGCAAAGGCTTGGTGAGGTGTAGCGGGACGGGAACTTGACAGTCGCGGAAACTGTACTAGGCTCAGAGCAATAGCTTCACTTTCTTTGGCAGGGGCGGTGCATCTTTTCCGAGGGGTGTGCCATGCGACGAAATGCAGCGGTTCAGGTTGTAGCAGCGCTTTTTGTCTTTCTCGCTCTTCCGGCAGTGGCCGCAGCGCAGGCGAGCAGCGCCGCGGTGCGCATCACGCAGGCGGTGGACGACTCGAACCTCGTGGTGCTCCAGGGCAATACCCATCCGCTGGCGCGCGCCGAATTCGACCATGGCGCCGCGCCACCCGCCATGCCTTTGCACCGCATGTTGCTGAGTTTGCAGCGCGGCCCCGGCCAGGAAAGCGCGCTGCAGCAGTTTCTGATCAGCCTCCACGACAAGAGTTCGCCCAACTATCACAAGTGGCTCACGCCTCAGCAATTCGGCCAGCAGTTCGGCGCGTCCGATCAGGACATCCAGACGATCACGTCGTGGCTCGGTTCGCACGGCTTCCAGGTGGCCAACGTCTCGAAGGGCCGCACGCTCATCGAGTTTTCCGGCAGCGTCGCGCAGGTGAAGGAAGCGTTTCACATCGAGATTCACAAGTTTGTCGTGAACGGCGAAGAGCACTGGGCCAACGCCAGCGACCCGCAGATTCCCGCGGCGCTCGCGCCCGTCGTCGCCGGCCCGCATACCCTGCACAATTTCACCAAGAAGCCGCACTTCAAGCTTGGTCAGCGCATCACTGGCACGCGCACGTCCGGCCCGCATCCGGCCGTCAATCTTCAAGGGCAAGGCGGTGCCGTTTTTCATGCGCTTGGGCCCGGCGATTTTGCCACCATCTACAACACACCGACCTTTCTCAATATCAATCCGCCCGCTGTCGGACCATTCAACGGTGACGGCGTCACCATCGGAATCGTTGCACGGTCCAACATCCACACTTCCGACATTCAGGAATTCCGGAACATTTTCGGGCTATCTACCGCCAACCTCCCAAACGTCATTCTCAACGGACCTGACCCGAGTGATCTGGGTGGCGGCGAAGAATTCGAAGCGGTGCTGGATGCCACTTGGTCTGGCTCGGCGGCGCCAAATGCCACGGTTGACTTCGTCGTCTCTCAAACGACCGAAACCACGGACGGCGTCGATCTCTCCGAAGCTTTCATCGTCGATAACAACCTCGCAGCGGTGATGAGCGAGAGCTTCGGCCTCTGCGAGCAGGACGCCGGAAATGCTCAGGAAACGAACGAGTTGAACTTGGCCGAGCAGGCCGCCGCTCAAGGAATCACGTTCATGGCTTCCACGGGAGACGCGGGTGCAGAAGGTTGCGATAATCCCAACACGGAGACCGTAGCGAAGGGCCCGATTGCCGTTCAAATCCCGGCCGCTTTGCCTTTCACGATCGCAGTCGGCGGCACGGAATTCACCAACAACGACAGCGCCTTCTGGAGTGCCACCAACAGCGCCACGTTCGAATCAGCCAAAAGCTACATCCCCGAGACCGTCTGGAACGAAAGCTGCGCTACGCAGGCCAGTTGTGAGCCGGACGTCATCGCCGGAAGCCCCCCAGGCATGGCCGCTAACATTCTCGCCGGCAGCGGCGGCGCCAGTTCCAGCGCCCTGTTCGGCAAGCCTGCTTTCCAGTCCGGTGTCGCGGGCATTCCCGCGGATGGCCACCGCGACACTCCCGACGTATCCTTGAACGCGGCCGTCTTTCACGATCCGGCTGTGCTCTGCGTAGACGACCAGAATAGCGGAGGGTCGTGTCAGAACCGGGCGAGCTTTTCCATCTTTACGATTGGCGGCACTTCGGTGGCAGCCCCCTCATTCGCAGGCGTGATGGCGCTGGTGGTCGAATCGCAGGGGAATGTGCGGCAGGGTGAAGCGGGTTTCGTGCTCTACAAGCTTGCCGCCACCGAGAATCTCGCCTCGTGCAACGGTTCGAGCACCACGACTCCGCCAGCGGCCAATTGCATCTTCAACGACACGACGGTCGACAACAACGCCGTACCCGGCGAAAGCGGCTTCGGCATGGCCAACGCTTCATTCCAGGCCACCACGGGCTACGACTTGGCCAGCGGCCTCGGCTCGGTTAACGTCGGCAACCTCGTCAGCAAATGGAATACTGTCCGTTCTGTAGCGAGCAACACCTCACTGGCGATGCCGGTGACTTCCGCGAACCACGGCGCTCCGCTATCGGCAACCATAACGGTGACCGGCACGGGCGGACCGCCATCGGGCGATGTGTCGTTGATCGCACACACAGGCGCAAACGGCACGACGGGTGGCATCACCTTGACGCCGTCTTTCACGTTGACGGCCGGCGCCGTTACAGCGATGACCACAGCGCTTCCCGGCGGCAGTTACAACGTCACGGCGCACTACGAAGGCGATGGCACGTTCCTGCCGAGCGACTCCGCTGCCGTGGCCGTGAACATCGGCAAGGAAAACAGCAATCTGCTGCTGGAAGTGAACTTCCTTAACCCGGCCACAGGCCAACTCACCAATAACGTGTCCTCCGTGCAGTTTGGCTCGAACTATCTGATCCGCATGAACGTCACCGGCGCTTCCGGCGCGTGCGCGGGGAATTCGCCCAATTCTTCCGGCTGTCCCACGGGCAGCATCAGCTTGACCGACGGCGGCAATCCTCTGGATGGCGGCACGTTCAATCTCAATGCCTCTGGCTACACCGAGGATCAGTTCGAAGATCTGGGCGTTGGTTCGCACACGCTCGGCGCGACGTATTCGGGCGACGCCAGCTTCAACGCCGCCACTCCCGCTGCCGATACCGTCATGGTCACGCAGAACACGACGAGCGCGGCCGCGACGGCCACGCCCTCGAGCATCGTTCGAGGGGGTACAGTCACCTTGAGCGCGACCATCAACACAACCAGCTTTAGCAATGTCCTGCCCACCGGCACGGTCACGTTCTTCAACGGCACTACGCAGATTGGCAGCCCGGTGGCAGTGACCGCGACCGCGAGTTTCAATTCGACGACGGGGTTCGATCAGGCCACCGCAAGCATCACCACGACGCTCTCGACCTTGCCGCCGCTAGCGTCTCCAAGGATGCCCAAATTACGCACGCTTCCGGTTTGGATCGTCGGCTTCCTGGCGATGGCGCTCCTGCTGTATTTCGCAAAGGCTTCGCCCAAGCGGCGCGCCTTTGGCTACGCCGCGATAGTCTTTGCCGCGCTGTTCGTTGGGGCCATGGCCGGTTGCGGGGGAGGCGGTGGCGGGGGAGCGCACACCGACACGATTACGGTGAAATATAGCGGCGACACGAACTACACGTCTTCCACTTCGTCCGTCAGTGTGACTGTCCAGTAGTCTTCTTGTAAGGCGGGCGGCTGCGTCGTAACGGCGCAGCTGCCTTTTTTTCCAGGTGTGAATGTAGCGCCGGCGTCTCGTCGCCTCTTTCGTAGCAGCGGGCTTCATGCCCGCATCTTCGGTTTTTCCCGCGTGCGTGCGAACGACAAGCGATGGCGCTTTTTAGGGGGTCGGAGCTTCAGCTCCGACATCTCGGCCAAACAAGGAGTCGGCTTTAGCCGCTGAGGTTTCCTCTCTATCTACGGAAACACAATTCCGGCGTAGCCCACGACTTCCTCAAGCTCGCCGGTCACGTCGCCTGAAGTCGCGTAGCGCACCAGCGTCGCGTCTTTCGCGCCCAAATCCTGCATCGCCACCAGCGCCGCCGTGGTCGCCGCGTACCCGCACATCGAAATCCCTTCCGAGCGCACCGTGTCGAACAAACCGCGCGGGTCCAGCGCGAGGATGCGCTCGATGGCGCGCTGGTCCTTCACCCGCGTAACGGCGTCGCTCTCATAGTGATTCATGTCCGTGCTGGCGATCACCAGAGCCGGTTCCGGCTGCCCCGCAACCACCTGCGCCACCGCGTGGCCCAGCTCTTCGAGCGCTGCGTACCGGTCGGTCGCCAGCACCACCGGCACAAAGCGAAAGCCCTGCACCAGCCGCTGCAAGAAAGGAATCTGCACTTCGAGCGAATGCTCGCGGGCATGCGCCACGGCGTCGTCGCGCAGCCGCGGGCACGCCCGGGCCAGCTCCGCCGCCAAGGCCGGATCAATCTCGGCGTTGCCGAGCGGCGTCTGCCAGCTTCCCTCGGTCAGGATGGCCAGCGGCTCGCCGCGGGGAAAATGCCGCGGCCCGAGCAGGATGCACCGCGCCGGAATCTCCAGCGACGCATAGACCGCGCCGGCTACGTGTCCCGAGTACATGTAGCCCGCGTGCGGCACCACGCAGCCGCGCGCGCGGGTCTTCTTCGCGGCAGGCTCCAGGCAAGCGTCGATTTGACTGGCGAGTTCGTGCGCTTCGGAAGGATAGAAGCGGCCGGCAACGGCGGGAGCGCGGATCATCTGGGCACGCTCAGGAAAGCGATCGACGGGATTGGCGAACGGAATCTTCGAGCGGTGCGTGGCGGAATCAGATGGGCTTCGACGGCTTGCCGCGGACTTCGAGCGCCACCGTCTGGCCGGTCTGGTAGCGGATCTTGACTTTGTCGCCGTACTGGTAGCCGCCGCGATCGAGGAGCTGCTGCATTTTGTCGCGGATTTCGGGCGCATAGGTGAAGGTGGTCACATCCATGGAATTCTTCTGGTCGCGAACCATGATGGCCACGCCGTCGGCATGAATGACTTCGGCCTTCAGCCATCGGTCTTTCGCGGGCTCTTGCTTCACCACGATGGGCGCGCTGCTGCTCATCTGCGCGTGCGCGGGCCCGCCCGTCAGCGCCAACGCCGCGCCGGCCGCGAACACTGCCGCGAAAATCCTAGAGCTTTTCATCGAAGGAAATCTTCAGCGACTTCAGAAACTTGATGTCCTGCGGCGTGATTTCCGCTCCGCGCTCGGCGGGCTCTTCCTCGAGCGCTTCTTCGTCCACCCGGATGTGCAGCGCCTCGAGAAACCGGCGGTCCTGCGTGCTCATCTTCGCGTCCGTCGATTGCCGGCGCGCCAGACCGATGGTGGCGTCCAGTTTCAGCACGATATCGAAGCCCGCGGCGCGCACGTTCGATATCGCCTCGGCAATCCGCTCGGAATCCGAAACGCTGTCGTTGATCGCGTGTCCCAGCTCCCTCAGTAACTGTTTCATCCGGTCGTCGAGTTGCAAGGGCGTACCTCCCGCCGAAGGCCCCACCTGGCCCAATTCTAGGGCCGCCGCGCGTCCGAAACAAGGGCCAGATGCGCCGCCCGAATCGCCGCGGTTACCTGTACTTTCGGGCGATGCCCTGCCATTCCCGCGGCGCCAGTTGTAGAATCGTGGCATGGCCGGCGGCGTCATTCCCGCGCTGTGGAATTCCGCGCGCGTCACAGGGCGCGCTTTCTGGCGCCTTTCGCGTCAGCTGTTCCACGAGGCGACCGGAACGATGTTTGCGCTCTTTGCGGTTTACGGCGCGCTCGCCGTTTGGCGCCAATGGACCAGCCACCGCGTCCTTTGGCTCATGGGCTTCGCCGCGATTTACGCCGCGATGATGGCGGCGTTCGCGCTGGGCGCGTTTCGCCGCGCGCGCCGGGTCCGGTAGCTTTCGATGGCCGAAAAGATCAAGCCGCCCGCAGAAATCCCCGGCCGCCGCGCCGCCTCCACTACGGGCCTTCCTCTCGAAGCCGTCGTTGGCCCGGATGCGCTAGGCAACTGGGACGCAGAGCGCGAACTCGGTTACCCCGGCGAGTTTCCCTTCACGCGCGGCGTCTATCCCACGATGTTTCGCGGTCGGCTGTGGACCATGCGGCAGTACGCCGGCTTCGGCAGCGCCATCGAATCGAACCGGCGCTACCGCTATCTGCTAGCCCAGGGCACCACTGGCCTCTCCGTCGCCTTCGACCTGCCCACTCAGATCGGCATGGACTCCGACAACGTGCTGGCGCAGGGCGAAGTCGGCAAGGTGGGCGTGGCCATCGATTCGCTCGAAGACATGCAGACGCTGTTCGACGGCCTCCCGCTCGAGCGCGTCTCCACTTCGATGACCATCAACTCCACCGCCGCGATTCTGCTGGCGCTCTACGTGGCCGTCGCCAAGCAGCAGGGCGCGAACCTCAAGCGGCTGGCGGGCACGGTGCAGAACGACATCCTCAAGGAATACGTCGCGCGCGGCACTTACATCTATCCGCTGCGGCCGGCCATGCGCATCGTCACCGACATTTTCGCCTGGTGCCGCCGCGAAATTCCCAATTGGAACGCCATCTCCATTTCCGGCTACCACATCCGCGAAGCGGGTTCCACGGACGCGCAGGAAATCGCCTTCACGCTCGCCAACGGAATCGCCTATGTCGAAGCGGCCCTTGCCGCCGGGCTGCAGGTGGACGAATTTGCGCCCCAGCTTTCTTTCTTCTTCAACGCGCACAATGAGCTGCTGATGCAAATCGCGAAATTCCGCGCGGCGCGCCGGCTGTGGGCGCGCATCATGCGCGATCGCTTCCAGGCGCGCGACCCGCGCTCGCCGATGCTGCGCTTCCACGCGCAGACGGCGGGCTCCGCGCTCACCCAGCAGCAGCCGGAAAATAATCTCGTGCGCGTCGCGCTCCAGGCGCTTGGCGCGGTCCTGGGCGGCTGCCAGTCGCTGCACGCCAACGCTCTCGATGAAGCGCTCGCGCTCCCCACCGAAGAGTCCGCCTTGCTCGCTCTGCGCACCCAGCAGATCCTCGCGCACGAAACCGGCGTGGCCCACACCGCCGACCCGGTTGCCGGCTCTTACGCCATCGAGAAGCTCACCAACGAAATCGAAGCCGCCGCCCGGGATTACATCGCGAAAATCGACGCCCTCGGCGGCGTGTTGCGCGCCATCGAGACCGGTTACGTCCAGCAGGAGATTCAAAAGGCCGCTTACGAATATCAGCAGGCCGTGGATGCGGGCGACCAGGTGGTTGTAGGCGTGAATCGCTTTCAAGCCGAGGACGGTCGGCCGATTCCCACGCTCAAGGTCGATCCCGAAATCGAGCGCTCGCAGGTGGCGCGGCTGCACGCGCTGCGCGCCCGGCGCGATGCCGCAAAATCGCGCGCCGCGCTCGATGAAGTGGAACGCCGCGCCCGCGGCTCGGAAAACCTGATGCCCGCCATTCTCGCCGCCGTCGAATCCTGGGCCACGGTCGGCGAAATCTCCGATGCTCTTCGCCGCGCCTTCGGCGAATACCGCGAATCCGTGGTCATTTGACGGCGCCTTCCCCGGGCGTCCACCGCGCCACCGTTTGCGCTAACTCTCGCAGCACTTCCGCGTCGGTCTGGCCTGAGCTTTTGAGCACGTGAAACGAATGATCGGCGGTCTCGAACACCGCGAGCGCCGCTCGCGTTCCCAGTCCCGCGCAGATCGGACGCAAGAGCTTGAGGTCGGCCAGCGTGTCGCGTGTCCCCTGCAGAAAAAGCATCGGGACATTCACACGCGCCAGATGTTCCGCGCGCTTTGTGCCCGGCTGGTTCGGCGGATGCAGCGGGAACCCGAAGAAGACCAGCCCTTGCACCTTCTCGAGCGGCTGTTCGGAGGCGGCCAGCGAAGTCATGCGCCCGCCGAGCGACTTTCCTCCCGCGAGAAGCGGCAGGTCTGGCGCCGCGCTGCTTGCCGCGCGCACTGCCGCGCGAACCGTAGCGGTGAGCGCCGCGGGCCGGTCCGGCACGCGCTGCCGCTTCTCCATGTACGGGAATTGATAGCGCAGCGTCGCCACGCCCGCGTCCGCCAGCTCGCGCGCCAGCGCCTCCATAAACGCATGGCGCATGCCCGCGCCTGCGCCATGCGCCAGCGCCAGCATCCGGAGCGCCTTCGCCGGCCGCACCAGCAGCGCCGACACCTCGCCCGCCTCGGGCGCCGGTGGAGGCACCGCAATCTTCATTTCGCGCTCGTTCATCGTGCGGTCATCTTTTATGCGCCGTTCATTCATGCATGAATCTACCTCACCTCCGGCCGGCCGCACTCAACTCTTTACGCGCACTCAACCGCGCCGTGATGAAAGTGCAACACTCGTCAGCCAGCCTTCACCGAGCGTTCCAGAAACCGTTCAACCAGCGGTTGAACGGTCAAACCCATCGGAGGGAGAAACACATGAGGTTGAGGTCCATCGTCAGGGAGTGGAGCCATCGCGCGACACTTTGCGTTTGCATTTTAGGATTGTTGCTGAACCCCGTTGTCGCGTCCGCGCAGAACCGGAGCCAGGACGCTGGCCGCGAGGCCAGGGAGCAGGTCACCGCAACGCCCATCAAGAACGTCATCGTCCTCGTCGGCGAAAACCGCACCTTCGATCACCTTTTCGCCACTTATGCATCGCCCAGCGGCGACTCCGTTTCGAACCTGCTGTCGAAGGGCATCAGCAACGCCGACGGCACGCCGGGCCCGAATTTCTCGCTCGCGCAGCAATTCCAGGCCGTGCCGCCCTTCCGGACGAAGTACTTCGTTAGCCTTAAGCCCAGCGAAAAAGCGCCTTACCAGACTTTGCCAGGGCCCACGCTGAACTTCGCGCCGAGCACACCTCTTTTCCCCACCGGCACGGACCCGAACTTTCTCGCGGCCATCGAGCCGTCTCTCGACGCCGACGACATGCACCTGCTCACTACCGGCGGCACGGGCCTCGGCCAAAGCTTTATTCTTCCCGACCCCGATTCGCGCGTCCAGAATTTCAATTCGCTGCCCAACGGGCCGTTTCAGCTCACCGGGTCGAGCCTTCCGTATGACTCCTACACCGGCGACACCACGCACCGTCTCTATGAGATGTGGCAGCAGTCCGACTGCGACATCTCGAACGCCACGCCCAGCAATCCTTCCGGCTGCTTGAGCGACCTCTATCCCTTCGTAATCACCAACTACACCAACCAGTTCGATCCCTTCTTCGGCGGCATCGACGACAACGGCGGCGGCAACTCCATGGGCTTCTACAATGTCCGGCACGGCGACGTCCCGGTCCTCAAGAGCCTCGCCGACGAATTCTCCATGAGCGACAATTTCCACCAGTCGTTCATGGGCGGCACCGGCGCTAACCACGTCATGCTGGGCAGCGGCGACGCCATCTTCTGGTCCGACGGCAACGGGAATCCCACTGTTCCGCCGTCACACATCGCCAATCCCGATCCGCTTCCAGGCACTGACGATGTCTATACCGTTGACCTGAACTTCGACGGCAACTTCACCGCCTGCGGCGACATTACCCAGCCGGGCGTGGCGGCGGTCCGGCACTACCTGCGAACCCTTCCCTACCATCTCGACACGCGCTGCCTGCCCGGGCACTACTACATGGTGAACAACAGCTCGCCCGGCTTCCTTCCTGACGGCACAGTGGACACCGCCGGCACCGTCGGCGGCGGCACCATCCCCCCGAGCAACGTCCGCACCATCGGCGAAGTGCTCAACCACAAGAACGTCTCCTGGGCCTACTACGGCGGGGACTACAACGCCGCCATCGCTCTCGAGCACGACCCCATCAGCACCGATCCGCTCGTTCAGATCGGCGCGGCCTACTGCAACATCTGCAACTTCGAGTCGTACACCAACGCGATCATGGGCGATCCTGTCCAGCGCGCCGCGCACATCAAGGACGCTACGGACTTCTTCGCGGCGATCGACAATGGCACGCTGCCTTCGGTCTCCTTCGTCAAACCCGGAGGCTTGATCGACGGCCACCCGGCCTCCTCGAAGATCGATCTCTTCGAGGGCATGGTCGAGAACATCGTCGATCACCTCAACGGCAATCCCACGCTCTTCGCCCAGACCGCGCTCATCATCACCTTCGACGAAGGCGGCGGCTTCTACGACTCCGGTTACATCCAGCCGCTCGATTTCTTCGGCGACGGCCCGCGCATTCCGCTGATCGTCGTGTCGCCTTTCAGCGCCGGCGGCCACATCAGCCACACTTACACGGACCACGTCTCGATTCTCAAGTTCATCGAGCGCAACTGGAATCTCCCCCACGTTTCCGGTCGCAGCCGCGACCATTACCGGAACCCCATCGTCGGCGACGATCCCTATGTGCCGCTCAATCCCCCGGCCATCGGCGATCTCTTCGACCTCTTTAACTTCGACGGCGCTCCCGCCGCTGCCGTACACATCGGCGCCACTCGTCAGAGCACGGCTTCAGCCGCGCCGTCAGCCACCCACGCACCCGCACCAACGCATTAGCGCTTCCCTCGCACCGGACGCCGGCCGGGCCTCACGCCCGGCCGGCGCTCTGCTTTTTTGCAGTGCGGCGCGGCGGACGAACGGACGCCCCTTTCGGGGGTCGGTGCTTCAGTTCCGGTTTTGATAAGACAGGCAACGCCCTACCTTGCTGCCGCAGGCGCTTTTGCTTTTCCCCGCGCGAGCGCGCGGCCAGCCCCCGCCCGTTTACAAACCCTTCCTCCACGACTATCATTCCCCTCAGCGCGCGGGCAAAAACTCTCGACAACAGGAGTTCGCCATGAAACTCGCATTCCCGCAGATTCGTCTCTTCGCCGCGCTCGCGCTTGCATTCGCACTCTGCGCCAGCCACAGCCGTGCGCTCAGGCAAGCGCCCGCACCCAGCCAGCAGCCGCAAACGAAGACCGGCGTCTCCGCCGACGCGATTCCAGGCGTCCGCGGCGAATTCCTCAACGAACTGAAGATTCAAGAGGGGAAGTTCGTCCAACTCGCGCAGGCCATTCCCGCCGACAAATACACCTGGCGCCCGGCTGAAGGAGTGCGCTCTATCAGCGAAGTCTTCCTGCACGTTTCCGCCGCGAACTTCAATCTGCCGCGCAACTTTGGCGTGCAGCCTCCCGCCGGCTTCAAGGTCCAGGGCTTCGACAAGTCCACCACCGACAAGGACAAGATCATCCAAACGCTGAAAGATTCCTACGCGCACCTTCGCCAGGCCGTCACGGACATGCCCGACTCGGCCGTCGAGACTCCGCTCGACTGGTTTGGCGCCAAGAGCACCTATCGCGGCGTCTTCTTCTTCATCTTGCGCCACGGGGCCGAACACCTCGGTCAGTCCATCGCCTACGCGCGCAGCAACGGCGTGGTCCCGCCCTGGTCCTCCGAATTCCAACCGCTGAAGCCCAAGCCGTAGGCGCCTGGCCCCGCCGCCCGAGCTTTGGCGGCTGTATAGACTGTCTCCAAAAACCTGTCCTTGGGTGCAGCAGTTCTAGTCCTTGTACCTTTTCTGTCCTTGGGGACAACTTCCAACCTGTCCTTCTCTCCTGCTACCGTGGGCTGTTTCTATGGTGACTGGCGAATGCTCCCTACGACGAACAAGACTGAAACGACCTAGGGGAAAGGGGCAGGAGGAACTTCTAATCGCAACACTCCAGGATTAGAAAATTTCTAAGTCCATGAAAACAAAGGCCGAAAAAATTCCTAATCGCAACACTGCAGCCCTGTCGCGATTAGCCCCGGTCCCGAGCCCGGGGCTGGCAGCCCTGATCTTCTCTGCGTCCTCGGCGCCTCCGCGATGGATGTTTCTGCCCCGCCTGACACTCGCTTGCCCCGGGCGGAGCGCGCTCCCTGCGCTCCGGATGACTTTGCGGACCCGAGGGGCCACTGCTCTACACACTAGGCAGGAGGCGCAAACGCGACTAAGATATTTGCCATCAAGCGATTCCTGGGCTGGGCGCGGGAGCGGCGTTGGAGCCGATACTCAAGACCGAAAACCTCTGGAAGGTGTACCGCAGCGGCCGAGTCGATGTTTCGGCCCTGCGCGGCGTGGACGTCGAAATTTGTCCCGGCGAATTTGTGTGCCTCATGGGGCCGTCCGGCTGCGGCAAATCGACGTTTTTGCACGTGGTTGGCGGACTGGCGCAGGCCACCCGCGGAAAGGTGCTGCTCGACGGAAACGATCTGACGAGCATGAGCGACGCGGCGCGCACCTTGCTCCGCCGGCACAAAGTGGGCTTCGTCTTCCAGCGATTCAATCTTCTGCCCACGCTCGACGCTTACCACAACATTGCGCTCGCTCAGCACATCCACGCCAACGGATTCGATCCGCACCGCTTCGAGGTGGTCGCCAGCCTGCTGGGGCTGAAAGACCGGCTGCGCCACAAGCCTTCCGAGCTTTCGGGCGGCGAGCAGCAGCGCGTGGCCATCGCGCGAGCCATCATCAGCGAACCGAAAATCCTGCTCGCCGACGAGCCCACCGGCAATCTCGATACGAAGACCTCGGAGAGCGTTCTTTCGGTTTTGCGCGCGCTCAACAAAGACCTGGGCCAGACGGTTATCATGATCACGCACAATCCCGACGCCGCGGCCTACGGGACTCGCGTGCTGCACATGCGCGACGGCCTGGTGGTCAACGGCACAGCCGCGCACTAGCATGCGCTCGCTCTGGCAGGCGCTGAAGAAGACCATTTTCTGGTCGTACGAGCGCGGCACGTGGCCGTACGACCTGATGGTCGTCGCCATCGTTCTCTTCGTGCTGCTCACGCCGCGAAGCTGGTTTCACGACCAGCCGCAGTCGGCCGGAATCGCGGGTTCGGAAGTCGCGCTGCTCTCGGAAGATTCGAGCAATCGCACGCAAACCTACCGGCTCGACGCCAACATTCTTCCCCTGCAAAAGCGCGCCGCGCACGCCACGCCGGAACTCGAGCGCGAGACACACGACATTCTGGGCCGTGCCGTGGACGCCTTGAAGGGGCGCACGTTTCAGGTGCGGCGCATCGATCCCGTGCGCTCGGACGACGGCTCCATCCGTTATTACGACGTCACCGTGCAGCCTTGAAGCGCTGCCTCTTCGTGCGGCGTGCAGCCCGCAACCCCGCAAGCGCCCCGCGCGTCCGAATCAGTGTGCTATCATGACGCGCGCTTCAGGCGCTCGCTTCGAGGGAAGAAGGTTTTGACCAAAGGACGACTGACCGCCCTGTTCTTCTGCCTTCTGAGCGCCGCAGGTCTAAGCTTCCTCGCGTTTGCTGCGCCGCAAAACCACGTTTGGACAACCGCCACCGCTCTGGGTCAATTGGACGCCGCGGCAAAGGATTTTCACAGCCTGTCGGCCGACGTAGAGCGCACTAAAGTCACCGTGGTCGTGAACGACCGCTCGACGGAAACCGGAAGCATTCTGGTGCGCGGCGACAAAATGCTCCTGGAAATGAAGGCGCCCGACGCGCGAACGATTCTCCGCACCGGCGACAACCTCTACGTTTACAATCCTGGACTCAAGCGCGTGGAGGAATACAACCTGGGGAAAAATCGCGCGCTGCTCGACAAGTTCCTTCTGCTGGGATTCGGCACGCCGGGCAAGGAGCTGCAGAAGAATTATCTGGTCACCTTCGTTGGCGAGAGTCCGCTGGACGACCGCAAGACCATCGAGCTGGAGCTGACTCCCAAGTCGGCCGAGGTACGAAACCAGTTCTCGAAAATCCAGATCTGGCTCGACGAATCGTCGTGGCTGCCGGTGCAACAGCAGTTCAACGAGACGGGCTCGGGCGATTATTTCACGGTGCGGTATTCAAAGATGGTGAGGAATCCGGGCCTTCCAGACTCGCGTTTCAAGCCGCACTGGCCGAAGGGCACCGTACAAATCAAGCACTGAGCAGCCGCATTTCAGTTCTTGCCTTGGGCAATCGCAGATTCGTGTTCGATCAAAGCGCGTTTGCGGCCGAGGCCCCAGCGGTAGCCCGCGAGGTTGCCGTCTTCACGCACCACGCGGTGGCAAGGCACAACCACGGATACGGGATTCGTGGCGCAAGCGCGAGCGACGGCGCGAACCGCTTTGGGACGGCCGATCGCGCGAGCCACTTGGGCGTAGGTGCGCGTGGCGCCGAAAGGAATCCGGCGCAACTCTTCCCAAACGCGCCGCTGGAAAGCGGTAGCCTGGACGTCGGTAGGAAGATCGAGCTGCGGCTCGCGGCCGCGCAGGTGCGCGAGAATTTTTCCCACCCAGCCCTCCAGCCCGTTGCGGTCCCGTGAAATTTCGGCGCGCGGATATTCTTTCTCGAGCGCCGCCTCGAGCGGCGCGTCGGCCTCGCCGAGATAAACGGCGCTGATGCCGCGGCTGGTGGCGCCGACGAGCAGGCGCCCCAGCGGCGAGCTGACGATGGTGTACGCAATGCGCATTCCTGCTCCTCCCTTGCGATATGTCGCGGGCGTCATGCCGAGTTGCGAGGGCGCGCGTTCGTAGAGCCGGCTGCTGGAGCCAAATCCTGCGTCGTAGAGTGCGGTGGTCACGTCGTCTCCTTTTCTCAATCTCGATTTCAGCCGGCGCATGCGGTGCGCGTCGGCGTACTGGCGGGGCGTGATGCCCATCACCGCGCGAAAGGCGCGCTCGAGCTGGTGCGGGCTCATTCCCAGCGGCGCGCTCAACGCCGCGAGCGTCACCGGCGCATCTTCGCCCGCGCCGGAATCCATGCTCGCGTGAATCCGCGCTTCGATTTCCCGGCAGGCGCGCGCGACGCGTTCGGTCCGCGGATCGCGCAGCCGCGTGGCGAGCGGACGGCAGCGGCGGCACGCGCGAAAGCCTTTCTGCTCGGCCGCTGCGGGCAGCCCGAAGAACTCGACGTACTCGCGCCGCGGCTTGCGCGAGGGGCACGAGGGGCGACAGTAGATTCCCGTCGAGCGGACTGCATAAACGAAGACTCCGTCGGCGCCGCGGTCGCGCGCCAGGATGGCCCGCCACCGGTTTTCGGGGGGACCGTAATCGCGGCCCGCTTGTGCACTTCCGGACAATTGAGCTGAGATCACTTTGTTTCCTCGACTGCAGCTACCAAGGTAATGCAAGCCCGCCAGCGCCATCTATCCGTTTCTTGCGCTGGAAGTTTCCTTGCTCGCCGAAGCCCGGCAACGACGCGCGTCAGCGCTTCGTGCCCAACCGGTACATCATACGGCAACCGCCCTTGACACGGCATTGACCCTGCGCCCGACTGAGCGCATATTCATCGAACTGCACTGGGGCCCATTCTAGGCAACTCTTGGGGGACTTTCATGGGGGCTGCTCCGAAGTTCACCGAGCAGCGGGCGGTGGCATCGCCGCTGCGCAACGCTGAATCCCGACCGCAATTCGCATCCGTCATCCCGATAAAGCCCGGACCGCTACACTTCACGCGAGTGCCCACGCACGCCATCGGCGTGGTGCAGGAGCGCCGCAGAAGTCCGCGCGCTTCGCTCTCGCTGCCGCTGCGCCTGATACGCGTGGGCGACGTGGAAGAAGCGTTCCCCGTGACGCTGGTCACTCGGAACATCAGTTCGAGCGGCGTCTATTTCCTCGCGCCCCGCAAATTCGACCTGAGCGCGGCGATCGAACTGGAAGTGGCGCTGGTGGAGCGTCCGCTCGGTTACGGCCGCGTGCAAATGTGCACCGCGGCGCACATCGTGCGGGTGGAAGAAACGGAGATGCCGGGCTGGCACGGTTACGCCGCGACCTTCGACGACTTTGCGTTGCAGCATGACGACGTGCTGCCGCCGCGCTACGGCTCGCACTAACGCGGCTGCGCGCCCGCCCGGTGCGGCTTCTCTGATACGATTCCTCCGCCTTGCAACGCACCCTCCCCGTGCGCGCCATTCTGCTCGATTGGGACGGCACGCTTCTCAATTCCTACACTGCCGACTCGCGCGCCTATCTCGCAATGTTCCGCGCGATGAAGATCCGCTGGAGCCTCGAAGATCTGGCGCGGCACTACTCTCCGAACTGGTATCGCGTCTATCGCGCCGCTCGCCTGCCCCGCGCGTAGTGGGATGAAGCCGACCGCCTGTGGGCGGTGGCCTACGGTCGCGAGCGCCCGAGCTTGATGGCCGGAGCGCGCCGGACGCTCGAAACGCTCCGCCGCAGTTTTCTTCTCGGCATCGTCACGAGCGGAAACCGCCGCCGGGTCCGGCGGCAACTGCGCGATTTCAAGCTCGCCGGCCACTTTGCGGTTTGCGTTTGCAGCGAGGATGTGACGAGGAAGAAGCCGCATCCCGAACCGTTGCGCCTGGCGCTATCGCGAATTCGAACCAGGCCCGAGGAGTGCGTCTATGTGGGCGATACTCCGGAAGATGTCGAGATGGCGCGGCGGGCAGGCGTGCTGCCTGTCGGCGTGCTCGGCCCGTTTCCTACGGCTGCGACTCTGCGCGCGGCCCGGCCGGACGCGCTGCTCGAGTCGATTCGCGCGCTTCCTCGATACATCAAAGAACTGACATAGCTCTACCGAAAGCCCGGCCCGGGTTTTGGAGCGGATGCGGGCGCCGTTGTCGCAGGTGTGGCGGGCGGATTGGCAGGAGCAACTGGAGCGCTAGCCGGCGACTGCGCGGCCAATTTGAAGTCCCAGGAACGAATCACGAGGCGCAAAGGAAACTCGGTGCCGTTGGGGCCCGGAATCGCATCTTCGGACCGCGTGTAGGTCGGCAGCCAGTATTTGTCCTGAAAGTTCTCCCGGTAGGTTTCGAACATCGTGAACGGAAGCTTCTTCGCGCTCGATTCCGCGATTTCGCCGACGAACTTGCCGAAGCTTTTCACGATGACGAAATCGCGATCGTCCACCCAGACCGCCCCTTCGAAAAACCGGCGGGTGCGGCTCAGCTTTTTGGGCTTCACCTGAAACACGTAGGTGCCGAGCTGGTCGAGCTTGTCCTGGCCGGCGTACTTGAAATCGTAGTTGGCGATTTCGTCGGCGGTGAGAACGAACAGCGGCATGCTCGCAATGGTGCGCACGTCTTCGAGCGAGAAATTCGTCACCTTGAGATTCGATTCCACCGGCTGCGTGACGCGCAGCAGGCGCTGGCCGTCGGGCCGCGTGAAAGCTTCACCCGAAGCCACGAACTTGCCGCCAGGGTCGGTGAGTTCCTCCATGCGAATGGTCTGCTTGAAAGTGTAGGCTTCATACTGTTTCTTAATCACCGCTTCGTTGGCGGCGAATCGCCGGATGATTTCAGTTTCGGGAATGGGCGGCGGGCCCGGTTGCGGCTCGCTGGAGACGCGCCGGGACTCGAATTTGGGAGGCGGAGGGATGGGGCCTTTGGGGTCCTGCGCGAAAGCGCAAATCGCCTGCGCCAGGCACAGCGCCGCGGCCGTCGCAAAGAACTGGGCTTTTCGCACGATTTGATTCTCTCTCATCGATTTAGATGCTGCGCGCCTCAGCGGGGCTGCCGGAAACAACGGCAAGTATCTTACGCCAAGCCACGGCTTATCTCCGCACCCGGAATCGAACCGTGCCTTGCAGTGCGGCGCCGCCGGGAACGATGGCCGGGTACTCCAGACGAAAAAGCGCCGAAAAGTTCTTCGGTTCGATGGTCAGCCGCGGACATCCTTGCGCGCAGTCCCATTCCAGGGCTACGGAGGGGCGGCCGGGCGTGCGCACTTCGACGCGCTGCGTCCCGGCGGCAAGCTCGATGAGTTTTCCGCCGCGCGCGAAGTCTTCACAATGCTGCTGCGCGCCGTCGTTCCCGCCTTTTCCCGCGTCAGCCGTTCCCGGGCAGAATTGTGTGGGGTGGTCTCCTGCCACGGCCGGAAACGAATTCATGGCCACGAAGGATTGCGTATGTTTGAGCGCTCCTTCCGTGCTGTCCGGCCCGGCGGCGCGCAGCGCGATTCGATAATCCACGCGCACGTTGTCTGCGTCTTCGAATTGGATGGTTTTTTCGATTCTTGCGCCGGCAGGGTACACGTCCGGTGCGTCGTATCGAAGCTTCAGCGCCGGATTGGTTTGTCCGGCCAGCCATTCCGCGGAGTAGGGGCGGGTGGAAAGCCCCCAGCGGCCGCGAGGGCGCAATGAGCTTTGCTCGGTGGGGTTCTCGGTGTACGAGAACGCATCGCGCAAAAGTCCCACGCTGCTCGTCAGATTCGCACCCGAGGCCTTGTCCACGAACGCCACTACTTCTCCCCCGGACTCGGGCGAAACCACCACGCGCAAGCCGGTGTTCTCGAGCACCCATTCGTCAGCGCCGTCGCCATCGAAATCGTAACGATAGCGGGTGGTCGCATCCGTCGCCGTCTGCAGATACGCAATCGGCACGGCGCGATCCTCCTTTCCGGAATGCACCAGGATTCTGCCGTGAAGAAGGCCGTCCGGGCCCGGCGCGGGCGGCGGGCCTTCGCTTTGTGGGGGCTTGAGCCGGATTTTCTCGACGGATGCGCCGAGCGGCGGAATCTGCAGGGATCCGCTGCCGCGCAGGTCGCCGTCAAACGTGATATTCGCGTCGCGCACCGACTTCGCGTGGTGGTTCTCGCCCTGCACGAGCACCGTGGGCTTCTCGCCGGGGTCCAGCACGACCAGCGGCGGATACGCGCGAAGAAAACTGCTTCCGCCGGCGGGCAAGCGCACGCCGTTGGCCACAAAGAAATCGAAGTCGCTGCGCACAGGCTTGCCCGGCTTCTCCACTTCGGGGACATCGGGCTTGTACGGCAAGTCGAGCTTCAGCAAGCGAAAAAACTGCGGCGCGGCGCCTCGCGGGACGATGACCTGCAATTCCTTGGCCCCCGGGTCCCAGTGCGCTTCGGGCTTGAGCTCTTCGAGGGTGACGTGGGAGGGCTGCTGCTGGAGGTGCAGGCGAATCTCGGCGCGCGCGGGCGCGTAGAAGAACAATTGCAGCGTGCGTCCTTCGCGGTGCGCGTCCAGAAGCTCGGCGCCGCCCGCTACAACCGCGTCGCTGCACGGCGCCTCCGGGTGGCCGGGGCTGCAAAGCGGCGAATCGAGCGGCAGGAGAAGAGATTCGCGGGAAGGAACGACGACATGCAGAGGCTCGTATTTTGCGCTCTTGCTGCGGGCGGATGCTGCCGGTGAAAGAAGATCCAGCGCCACGTCCGCCTGGTCGTCGCCAAGATTCACGAGGCTCAGAAAACCCCAGCCGCCGTTTCTTTCGCCGAGCGGCAACGTGCCCTCGTTCGCGACGATCTCGCTTGCGACTAGGTCGCTCGCGCCCGTTGCGCTTCCCGAAGCTTTCACGGCCGCCTCTACTCGCGCGGCAGCGAGGAATTCGCGCAGAACCCCGCCAGCCCAAGGGGATTCGCGCTGGGCGCGATTCTCCGCCAGAGAGCGATCGAGCGCGAGCCAGGAGAAAAAGTCCTTCGACGATTCGATTACCTGGCCGTCGCCGAATTTCCAGAGCCGCCTGATGGCCGACTCGCCTGCCGGCGGCGAAGCATCCGGCGCGGCGCTCCACAGTTCGTCGATGATCTTGCCCTGCGGCCTGGCGGGGAAAACGGCCAGCGCGCCGCCCCGGCGGACGTATTCGACGATCGCGCGTTGCGCGCGCTCCGACATCTGAAACTGCGGCTCACCGGGATCGAAGACGGGAAGCAAGAGCAGCGGATCGCGCAGGAGCTGCTCGAGCGGCTGATGCGCGGGGTCGAGCAGCTCGCTCGACAGTGTGGCGAGCGCGGCGAGCCGCTCGATACGCATCAACGCCGCCGAGACGCGCCCAATATCGCGCGCGCGCAGTTGGTCCTGGGGATACATGGTAAGGGGATCGGCGATGCCGAAGTCGGCGCGCTTGTGCGACGCGGCCAGCTGCGGCCCCCACGCCGCGAGCCATTGCGTGTTGCGCAGAATCGCTTGCAGGCGCGGCTGGCGTTCGCCATTCGGATCCAGCGCCGCGTCCCAGCGGAACGCGCGGCTGGCCCACGGCACGGAGTAACCAGCCGGAGTGTAAGTGTCCTGCAGCGGGAAATAATTGATTCCGTGGATGCCGCCGGCGATGAGAAGCCTCGAACTGAGAAGCGTGTTATCGGGCGCGCTTTCGAGCGGCCGGTCGTCGTCGCCGGGCGCGTACCACCCGGCCTGGTATTCGATCATGACGGGCGGAAAAGCGGGTTGCGTGCCGAGCTCCTCGGTGAAAAGTTCTATTTCGCTGGCGTCGGAGCTGTCGAGCAGGCGCTCGCGCGCGCCGGCGTCCGCGCGCGGCTGCATGTACCACTGGCCCATCACGCCGATGGGCGCGCCAGGCAGCGAATCCTTCACGTTCGCGCCTGACGCCGGCACGCACATCCCTGTGGGGTTGATGAACAACGGCACATCCACGCCGCCCGCCTCAACGGCGGCGCGCAGCTCCCCGACGTAGCGCCAGAAGTCGGCGCCCACTCGATTGTTCCGGCCTGCCGCGAAATCGTCCCCGAGCTGGACGAAAAGCAGCGGGCCGCTCGAGTCGAAGGCGTGGGCGCCGGGATCGTCCGGGAGCGAATGCACCGTGCGATGCGAGCTGTACGGCGCAAGCTCTTTCCCCACGGCGGTGAGCCATTGCCGCGCGTAGCGCATGTGCGCGTGGTTCTCAAGCCAGCCGCGCGCGGCGGCGTCCGCGTCGTGCACGTTGAGCGCATCGAGCGGCGGGTAGCGGCCTTCGAGCCGGTCGGTCAGGTTCATTTTGTATTCGGGGCGCTCCAGGAGCCAGCCGGGATAGCCGCCGTGGCGCCATTCGTTGAGGATTTCCGGGCCGGGCCGCGCGATGAGTTTTAGCTTTTTCTGCGCGATGAGCGCCAGCAAGCCGCGAAGGTCGCGTCGCGGGTTGGTGTGCCCATCGAAATCGATCCCGCCCTCCGTCGGCTCGTGCCAGTTCCAGGGAATGTAGATGTCGATCGTGTTGATTCCGATCGAGCGGTACGCCTCCAGCAGCCGCGCCCATTCCTGGCGCGGGATGCGATAGTAGGAAAACGCGGCGGATTCGATGAAGAAGGGCGCGCCGTCCACGCGCAGCTCGGGATAGCCGCCATGCGGAACGACTTCGATTCCGTGCGCGATGGCGGCGTCCCTAGCCTTCGCGCCTTGTGTCGAAGGCTCCTGATGCGGGGCCGAGCCTGCCGCCGCGGCGAGCGCCGCAGCGCAGCAAACGGCGCCGAGCCACATCCCTGCCTCTCGACCGTGGCAAGCGACGCGCATGGGCCTCGATTTTCCCACGATTTCTGCGTGTCCGAACCCCCGGCCGAGATCTGCGGCGCGCCGAGCGCCTTTCGTCTATTCGCCGCGACCCCGCTTTGATAAAATCGCGCCCCTGGCCCGTGTGTGAGCCTCTCGAAGCGAGACGCTATCTGGTGAGTGGAATGGTGCAGGGCGTGGGATTTCGCTACTTCGCTCTGCGAGTCGCGGAGCGCCTGGGCGCAGCAGGCTACGCAAAGAATCTTCGCGATGGCCGCGTGGAGGTTTACGCCGTAGGCACTGCGGCGGCGCTGGCGGCGCTGCGCACCGAGCTCGAGCGCGGCCCGCACTCGGCGGAGGTTGCCGGCGTGACAGAAGAGAGTGCGCCGGTGGATGCGCGCTTCGCCGAAGGATTTTCAATCGAGCCCGACGCGTGGTAACGAGGATCTGATGGACGACCTGAAGAAACTGATCCGCGAAATCCCCGATTACCCCAAGCCCGGAATTCTTTTCTACGACATCACCACGCTACTCAAGGACCAGCAAGGTTTCCGCACGCTAGTGGACCGCCTCTGCGAGCACTACAACGGACGGAAAGTGGACGTGGTGGCGGGTATCGAGGCCCGCGGTTTCATCTTCGCTCCGGCGCTGGCTTACCGCCTCGGCGCCGGCTTTGTTCCCGTGCGCAAGCCGAAGAAGCTGCCGTGGAAAACGAGTGCGGTGACGTACCAGCTGGAGTACGGGAGCGATCAGCTCGAAATCCACCAGGACGCGGTGCGCCCGGGCCAGCGCGTGCTCGTCTGCGACGACCTTCTGGCCACCGGCGGCACCGCTTCGGCGGCGGTGAAGCTGGTGCGGCAACTGGGCGGCGAGGTGGCCGGGGTGGCGTTCGCCGTCGAGCTGAATTTCCTCAACGGCCGCGCCAAGCTTCCCGGCATCGACGTCTTCTCGCTCCTCAAGTACGACCAATAGCTATTTTTGCCTGGCGCGCTGGCGAACGGCTTCGAAGAGCATCACGCCGGCGGCGACGGAGACGTTCAGCGAGCGCACCGGACCGGTGGTGGGAATGGAAACGAGGAAATCGCAGCGCTTGCGCGTCAGCTCGTGCAGGCCCTCGCCTTCTCCGCCCAGCACGATTCCCACGGATCCTTTGAGGTCCACTTCCGTGTATTTTTTTTCCGCGCGCTCGTCGAGGCCCACCAGCCAGTAGCCCGCTGCCTTCATTTCTTCCATCGCGCGCACTAAGTTTTTCACCCGCGCGACGGGAAGATGCGCGAGCGCGCCAGCCGAGGATCGTTCGACCGTGTCGGTCAGTCCGGCGGCGCGGCGCTCGGGAAGCACCACGCCATTTGCGCCCGCCGCGAGGGATGTCCGGACGATGGCGCCCAGGTTGTGAGGGTCTTCGACTCCATCGAGGAGCACAAGCAGGGCGTGCGCGGTCTTCGCGCGCAGCAAGTCTTCAAGCTCGATGGCCGGCTTGGCGGCCGCGAGAGCCGCGATTCCCTGGTGCTCGCGCACGCCTGCGAGACGGTCCACCTGCTGGCGATCCTCGAAGCGCACGGGAACGCCGCGCGACTTCGCGAGCCGCACTACCGCCTCGACGCGTTCGCCGCGGCGCCCGCGCGCTATGACGATGCGGTCGAGCGCGCGCCCGGCCGCCAGCGCTTCCTCGACGGCGTGGAATCCGGTCAGCCAGTTCATCGCGCTCAGCCTTCGAGCGTGGCAATCGCGTGGGCGGCGATGGCTTCGCCGCGGCCGATCTCGCCCGTGCCTTCGTTGGTCTTGGCTTTCAGATTGATTTGCTCGGGCGCGATGCCGAGCGATTTGGCGAGAGCCGCGCGCATGGCGGGAAAATGCGGGCCGAGCTTGGGGCGCTCGCAAATGACGACGGCGTCGACGTGGGCGATGCGGAAGCGGCGCCCGTCGAGCAGCTTCCGCGTGTGCTCGAGGAAAACGAGGCTGGAGACGCCTTTCCACTTCGGGTCCGTGTCCGGAAAGTGCGTGCCTATATCGCCGAGCCCAGCGGCGCCCAGCAGCGCGTCGCACAACGCGTGGCTCAAAACATCGCCGTCGGAATGGCCGAGAGAGCCTTTGTCGTGTGGGACTTCGATGCCGCCAACTATGAGCTTGCGGCCTTCAGCGAGGCGATGGAGGTCGTAGCCGATGCCGGAGCGGTTCATCGGGCCCTCACGTTCTGCGTTCCAACATTTTGATCACCCACGTCAGAAGAACAAAGAGGGTTCCGCCAAATAGAATCAACCCAACTATGACGACATAGTACTGAAGCGATCCTTTTCGTATAGCCGTCGAGTTTGCGGTTGCAATCCCCGCTTGATGCAGACGATCGGCCAAATCGGGGAGAGCTTCCTTCGTGGTTGCAGCGCGAAAGTACTGTTTCGGCTTTTGGAGTTCTCCTGTGATTTCTACCGCGCTCCCGGAAGTCTCGAAATTCACATGGCGAACATCGCCGTCCTGTACCTGCTGCATGAACTCGGCCAATGTCAGTTCGTGCGCGGGCGGAGGAGCGGAGGCCATTCTCCAAATGACAACGATGACCAGCAACACCAGCAGGGCACGGACTATCTTGGCCAATACTCTGTAGAGAGTGATGATAGCCGACTTCGCGCCCTGATAAAGGCTCATGACCGCTCCCGGCGGTGCTCCTGATCGAGGTAGAAGCGCGCGCGGTCCATGTCCGCGGGGCGCGTGATTTTGAGGTTGCGCTCGGAGCCGAGGACCACGAAGACGTCGCGGCCCATGCGCTCGACGAGCGCGGCTTCGTCCGAAGCGGTCACACCCTCCTGCTGCGCTTTCTTGAAGGCGTCGCGCAGGAGCGCGCACGAGAACGCCTGGGGCGTTTGCGCGAGCACGATGCGCTCGCGCGGAATCGTGCCGGTGATCAGCGCGACATCTTCCGGCAAGCTCGCGCGCTTCACTTCCTTCACCGTATCGATCGCGGGGATGCCAAGAATCGCGGCGCCGCGCGCGCGCGCTTCGGCAATGACCCGCTCGATCTGCTCGACGGTGACCAACGGCCGCACCGCGTCGTGCACCAGGACGATTTCCGTCGCGGGATCGACCTGGGCCAGGGCGTTCGCGACCGACTGCTGGCGCGTGTCCCCGCCGTGGACCACGCGCGCGGGGCGCCCGAGTCCCGCCTTCGCAACTTTGTCCTGCAGGAAGACGATGTCGTCGGCGCGCGTGGAAATGAAGAAGTCGGTGATCGCGGCGCACCCGGCCAGGCGGCGCAGCGTGTAGATGACCAGCGGCACGCCGTCGAGTTCGAGGAACTGCTTGGGCGTCTCGGCGCCCATGCGGGTGCCGAGTCCGGCGGCGGGAAGAATGGCGGCGACGCGGCTCATCGAAGGCCCACCAGTCTAGCGCAAATGAGCGGCGAGTGAGGCGTGGCAAGCCGTACTTAGACTCCCCGGCTCAGGAGCGGCCGGGTTCGGGGTAGAGCGGCCGGGGCGAGCGCTCGCCGCCTGGGGCGTCCACGCTGCGCGGGCCTGCGGCCGCGTCGGGAGCGGCCGGCGGGGCCGGGCGCGACGCTTGTTCGCCGCGCTCGTCGTAGCGGCCGAAAATCATTTTGCCCGCGGTGGTCTGGTGCACGGACGTAACCGTGATGTCCACGGTCTTGTTGATCATTTTGCGCGCGGAGTCCACCACGACCATGGTGCCGTCGTCGAGGTAAGCAACACCCTGGTTGTACTCCTTGCCTTCGCGGAGAATGAAGACGCGCATGGTTTCGCCGGGCAGCACCACGGGCTTGAGCGCGTTGGCGAGCTGGTTGACGTTCAGGATGTCGATGCCCTGCAGCGTGGCGACTTTGTTGAGGTTGAAATCGTTGGTGACAATTTTCGCGTTGTAGCGCTTCGCCAGTTCGATCAGCTTCATGTCCACTTCGGCGATCTGCGGAAACTCGTCTTCGGCGATCTGCACGTCAAGATGCGCCATCTTCTGAATGCGCTGCAGGACCTCCAGGCCGCGGCGGCCGCGCTGGCGCTTGAGCGGGTCGGCCGAATCGGCCACCAGTTGCAGCTCGTGCAGCACGAATTGAGGAATGATGACGGTGCCGTCGAGGAACTGCGCGTCGGCGATGTCGGCCACACGGCCGTCGATGATCACGCTGGTGTCCAGCACCTTGAAGGAATGCTTGGCGCTGCGCTCGCTGCCGAACAACCCGCCGAGCGCTTGCAGATTGAGCATGTCGCCCTTGTTGGCGCCGATGATCAGCCCGATATACGCCATGACCAGAAATACGGCGAGGCTGAGAAACGAGCGCGTGCTCTCGGGCATCGACGTGTGCGTGAAGATGAGCGAAGTGAGATAGGCGCCGAGAATGCCGAGAATTGAGCCGGTCACGGCGCCAATCAGGCGCCGCAGGCTGGCCCGGCGAAGCCGGACCTCGAAAAGGATCACCGCAATGGCGAAGAGCAGTCCCGCACTGGAGGCATATTCCCGCGAAAGGCTGAACGGCCGGAAGTGATAGCCCGCGCCAACGCACACCGCCGTGAAAATCAAGCGGATCGCCAGCATGTCCCAAAACGTGCCGACGGAATCGTGCGCCGCGCGCGAAAGAGTCACAGCAGCTTTTTGGGGGTTTTGTTCGGGCGACACACCGGGAGCAGGACGTGCGGAAACGCTAGAAGACCTTTGCATAGAGCACCCTTATGAAACGTATGAACGCCGTTGCTGCTTTATGATCTGCAACCTCGCTGACATTAGCCGGCTTGATAAGCAATACATGTACAGCGCCGGAATCAATCGGCCCGAAAGAATAAATATGATGTGCGTAGTATGCGCCGATGCGCGAGACGGGTCAACGGCTGCGCCAAGCTGGCGCCGCTCTGGACAATTCCGTCTGGCGGCGCTTCCGGAGCCGAGGCATTCAAAGCGGCTCTTCGCTAAGCAGCTGCGCGCGTTCCATTCTGGGGGCGCCTTCCATTCGAGTCGCCACGTTTCCTGGGGCGCATGTTCCTGCTACAGGTAGTACTTGGGGACGCGGCGACCAAGGGCGCAGAGAAGGTCGGAAGTGACGGTGCCGAGTTCGCGGGCCACATCGGAGACTTCGATCGAGGCGTTGCCGTCTTTGCCGTAGATGGTGATGACGTCGCCCAGGGCGGCGTCAGGCACGTCGGTCACATCGACGGCGGTGAGGTCCATCGAAATCGTGCCCACCAGCGGCACGCGGCGCCCGCGCAGCAGGACGCAGCCGCGATTGGTACGCTGGCGAACGATGCCGTCGGCGTAGCCGGCGTTGATGACCGCGATGCGCGAGGGGCGCGCGGTCACGAAACGCGCGCCGTAGCCGACGGCCTGGCCCTCGGGGGCGTCGCGCAGCGATATGATGCGCGCGCGCAGAGCAAGGCACGGCTCGAGCGGCATCTGCTTCATCACCTCCAGCTTTTTCTCCAGCGGCGCGAACCCCTGATGATAGCCGTAAAGGATCGCGCCAGGGCGCACCATGTCCTCCCAGGTGCTGGGCCGCGCGCAGATCGCGCCACTATTGGCCATGTGCACGATTCCGGGAGAAACGCCCAGGGCGCGCAGCCGGCCGAGGCATTCGCGAAACAGGCGCTCCTGCCCGGCGGTCTGCTCGCTGGTGAAATCTTCGGCCGAGGCGAAATGCGTGTACGTGCCTTCGAGCTGGAGATGCGGCGAATCGGCCAGAGCGCTAGCGAAAGCATCGACCTCGGACGCAGAAATCCCGAGCCGATTCATTCCCGTGTTGATTTTCAGATGAAACCGCGCGCGCGCCGGCTTGCCGCGCATGGACTTCGCGGCGCGCTCGAGAGGGCCAAGGTCGCCCACGCGAGTTAGGGTCGGCGTGAGGCCATGTTGCAGCAGCCGCCTTTCCTCGCCCGGCCAGAAGCCGGTGAGGACCAAGATGCGCTTGCGGATGCCGGCTTCGCGCAGCTCGACGCCTTCGTTGGCGCAGGTTACGCCGAACCATTCGGCGCCCGCCTTCGCCAGCGCTCTGGAAATCGGAACGGGACCCAGGCCGTAGGCGTGCGACTTCACCACCGCGAGGACTTGGCGGCGGACTCCGATGTGGCGGCGGATCACTCGCAGATTGTGCAGAATGGCGGTAACGGAGATTTCCGCCCAGACCGGCCGCCCTTCGGTATGGATTGCTTTGGTCATGAATTCGAAGAATCGCCCCAACCCTAGAATGCCAGACTCCGCCGCGGCGGCGCGAGCAAAAGTCGAATCGGCCAGGCAAGCAGCCGCGTTTAGGTAAACACTCCGCGCAAGCGGGCGTGCAACGCGGAGGCCGTTGGGGCGCGGATGTGGCGTTGCGACGTGTGACCGCTGAACTTGCGGAGAAGACGAGGCTTACGGCCGCATGCCGGTCTGTCGAGCGGGCTGCATCCCGAGGCCCCCCTGCGGCCCAGGTGATACGCCTGTGTGCCGGCGGCGACGCTCGGGCGCGCTACTCTTCGGGGCCGGGAACGGTGGTCCAGGTGTCGGGCGCCGCTTCTTCGAAGCGCGTGTGGCGGCCGAAGAAGACGAAATGGAGCAGCCCGACCGGGCCGTTGCGCTGCTTGGCGATGATGAGCTCGGCTTTGTTGCGGTCTTCTTCGGGCATGTCGGTCTTGTAGAAATTCGGGCGGTTGATGAACAGCACCACGTCGGCGTCCTGCTCGATGGCGCCGGATTCGCGGAGGTCCACGAGCTGCGGCTTGCGCTCCTCGCGCTCGGGCGCGCGCGTGAGCTGGCTCAGCACCATGATGGGGACCTTCAATTCCTTGGCGAGAGCTTTCAGCGAGCGGGAAATGCTCGCCACTTCCTCCTGGCGATTGGTGCCGCGCCCGGTGGTCGAGGGAACAACGAGCTGAAGGTAATCGACGATCATGAGGGCGAGGCCGCGATCGCGCTTCAGCCGGCGCGCCTTGGCGCCCATTTCGAGCACCGTCGCAGAGGCGGAGTCGTCGATCCACAGCGGCGCTTCGGCCAATTCCCCGAGCGAGCCGGTGATTTTGCCCCAGTCGTCGCGGGTGATGTGGCCGGTGCGGAACTTGTGGGCGTCCACGCGCGCCTGAGAAGCGAGCAAGCGCAGCAGCAGCGATTCCTTCGACATTTCGAGGCTGAATACCGCGACGGGCTCGCGCCGGCGCAGCGCCACGTTTTCGGCGATGTTCAGGGCCAGCGCCGTCTTGCCCATCGAAGGCCGCGCCGCAAGGATGATCAGCTCGGACGGCTGCAGGCCGGCGGTTTCGTTGTCCAGGCCGGTGTAGCCGGTGGCGAGTCCGGTGATGCGACGGCCTTCGCTGAAGATGCGCTCGAGACGTTCGAAATTCTCGCGGACGACCTCTTTCACACCGACCAGGCCGGCGCGAACGCGGTCTTCGGCGATCTGGAAGATTCGGGACTCGGCGCGGTCGAGAATCACGTCTGCGTCCTCTCCCGCCTGCAGGGCCTGCTCCTGAATCGCGGAAGCGGAATGAATCAGCGTGCGCAGAACGGCTTTCTCTTTGACGATGCGCGCGTAGTGCTCGACGTTGGTGACGCGCGGCAGGCCGTCGGCCAATTGCGAGATGTAAGCGGGGCCGCCGGCGGCTTCGAGTTCGCCGCGGCGGTGCAGGTCCTCGGTGAGCGTGACGAGGTCGATGGCCTGCTGCTTTTCTCCGAGCTGGATCATGCGCTCGTAAATGCAGCGGTGCTGATCGAGAAAGAAATCGTCGGTGCGCAGCTTTTCGAGCGCGGCGTTGAGCGCGTGGTTATCGAGCAGGATGGCGCCGAGAATGCTGCGCTCGGCTTCGAGGTTGTGCGGGAGCGGCCGCTCGATGGAGGAGTCGGGAGTTGCCATTTCGCTTTATTTTCGCCTAAGCCGCGCTCGGGCGCAAGAAGTTCCCGGCGGTTCGCCGCGCGGCCGCAAAAAGGGAATCCTCGCGATTGCAGCGCCGACGGATTCTCGCATCTCGGGCGTGAAGGTCAATCGCACACGCCTGTGGAAGACTGTGGAAGCTGTGGAAGGAAAAAGGGGCGCAGCAAGCGCCCCTACCACAGGTCAGGATTCCTTGGTGACGCTGAGCTTGACGCTGGCGGTGACTTCGCGGTGCAGCTTGAGCGGAACTTCGTATTCGCCGACGAGCTTGATGGGATCGGTGAGCGCGATCTTGCGCTTGTCGATGTTGTAGCCTTGCGCGGCGAGCGCTTCGGAAATGTCCGATGAAGTGACGGAGCCGAAGAGCTGGTCGTTCTCGCCGGCTTTGCGCGAAAGCGAGAGCGAAACGGCGGTGAGCGCTTCGGCGAGCTTCTGCGCGGCGCCTTTTTCCGTGGCTTCCTGCTTCGCGAAGGCAACGCGCATTCTTTCGAGCCGCTTCATGTTTCCCGGCGTGGCTTGGAGTCCCAGCTTGCGCGGGAGAAGGAAATTGCGGGCGTAGCCCTCGGCGACTTCCACGAGTTGCCCGCGTGTGCCGAGTTTTTCGACGTCTTGCTGCAAGATAATCTGCATGATCGTTCCTCAGGGGTTAAAACCCCTACTTTGCGGCCTCTATCGGCACGGCTGAAGCCGTGCCCTGACGGAACCAACGAATCTTTCAACAGCCCGTTAGAGCTCTGCCGCGAACGGCAGCAGGGCGATGTTCTGCGCGCGCTTGATGGCCACGGTGAGCCAGCGTTGATGGCGCGCGCACGTGCCGGTCATGCGGCGCGGAAGAATCTTTCCGCGCTCCTGAATGAACGGCGCGAGAATCTCGGCCTTCTTGTAATCGATATAGTCGGACTTATCGACGCAGAAGCGGCACACCTTCTTCCTACGCACGAAGCTGCGCTTACCGCGCTTGGCGGGCCCGCCCGGGCGTCCGCCCTGCGCCCGTGGCCCGGATGAAGGCGGACCGGAGGGGCCTGGCGGCGCGGGACTTTGCTGCTGTGGTGCTCGTTCGTCTGCCATTTCGATGGTCTCCTCGGCTTATCTCGTTGCGGCGGCTTGCTCGCCCGGCGGCGGGGGCGCAGCGGCCGGCACGGGCGCGGCCTTGCGCGGGCGTCGCGCGGCGCGGCGCTCGCGGCGGCGCTTCAGCTTCTCCTGCCGCTTCAATTCTTCGTCGAGCCGCACGGTAAGGTACTTCATCACCGGGTCGGAAACCTTCAGCCGGCGCTCGAGCTCCTTGACCACTTCTCCGTGGGCCGATTTGACGACCATGTACACGTAGAAGCCCTCGCGGAGCTTCTGCACGCGGTAGGCCATGCGCTTGCGGCCCCACTTTTCGCTCTTCTCGATCTTCCCGCCCTTTTCGGCGGCGGCGTGCTCGAGAGTCGCAATCACTTTGTCGATTTCCGCCTCCGGAGTATCCGGGCGGAGGATAAAGATCAAATCGTACTGGCGCTCTTCCATGGGTCCTCGATTTCCCGCAATCTGCGACTACGCATTCTCTTCCGCGGGCGGGACGCGGCGGTTGAAACGTGACATCGCCTTTTCCACGCCTGCGGTCAAAATCAACTCGACGGCCTCGCCGGCCTCCGCCACCATCTGCGACGCGATTTCGCGCTCGGCGCGGCCCATTTTCGTCAGAACGTAATCCTTCCGGTCGCCCCAGATTTTTTCCGGGCCTACGCCCAGGCGGATGCGAATGAAGTCATCCGTCCCGAGCTCGCCCGCCACGGACTGGAAGCCGTTATGCGGGCTGTTGGCGCCGCGGTCGCGAACCCGGATCATGCCCCACGGCAGATCCACTTCGTCGATCAGCAGAATCAAATCCGCGGCGCTCGATTCGTACTTTTCGAGCAGCATGCGCACGGCCAGGCCGCTCAAATTCATCATCGTCTGCGGCTTCGCGAGGACCACGTCCTCTCCGGCGATTTTGCCGCGGCCCACGTACGACTTCGCCTCGGGCCGCGTCACCCGGATACCGGCGCGCTCCGCCAAGCCGTCCACCGCGAGGAAGCCCAGGTTGTGCGGCGTCAGCGCGTATTCTTCGCCGGGGTTGCCGAGTCCGACGATCAATCGCATTTCCGGCTGGACTACTTCTCCTTGCCTTTCTTCTCGGGCTTTTCCGCCTTCTCGGCCTTCGCCGCCGGCGCGGCTTCCACGGCGCCCTCTTCGCCTTCTTCTTCTTTCTTGCCTTTCTTGATGACTTCCGGCTCGGCCGGCGCGGTCTCCGCCGCCACCGCGGCTTCCGGCGCGGGCTCCTCTTCCTTCTTGAGCGTGACCACGTGGGCGATGACGCGCTGCGGATCGGTCACCAGCTTGACCTTGGCGGCATCGAAGGGGAGGTCCGCGGCGCGAAGCTGCTTGTGAATGAGCAACCCGCTGACGTCCACTTTGAGCTCTTCCGGAACTTCGCTGGGGAGGCATTCGACCTCCACTTCGCGCGTGACCATTTCGAAGACGCCGCCCTGCAGCTTGACGCCCTGCGGCTCGCCAAACGTGTGCACGGGAACCTTGAAGCGCATGCGCACGTCCATGGCCACGCGGTAGAGATCCACGTGCAGGAGACTGCCGTGCACCGGGTCCACTTGCCAGTCCTTCACGATGGCGTTCTCTTCTTTTCCGCCCGCCACCTGCACGCGGAAGATGGTGTTGTGGCCTGACTCCGAGCGCAGAATGCGCGTGATCTGCTTGGCGTTCACCGAGAGCGCCACGGCGTCTTTGCGGCCGCCGTAAAGCGTTGCGGGAACGAGCCCCGCCAGGCGCGTGCGCCGCGCGGCGTTCTTGCCGCGCTCCTCGCGAATCTTTCCTTCGACTGTGAATGTCTCCATGGGCGTTTCCTTTTCCTAGGCCGCTCCGATTCCGTTAGATGAAAAGCTCGCTAATCGAAGTTTCTTCGTGGGTCGACTGGATGCCGCGAGCGAGCAGCTCGGCCACGCTGAGCACTTTGATCTTCGAAAGCTTCCTGGCCGCGTCGTTGAGCGGCACCGAATCGGTCACCACCACTTCCTCGATTTCCGATTTCGAGAGGCGCTCGACCGCCGGACCCGACAGCACCGGGTGGGTGCACGCGGCGTACACCTTGGTGGCGCCGTTTTCGAGCAGCGCCTCGGCCGTTTTCACCAGCGTCCCCGCCGTGTCGATGATGTCGTCGATCACCAGCGCCGGCCGCCCGGCCACGTCGCCGATCAGGTGCATCACCTCGCTGACGTTCACGTCGATGCGGCGCTTATCGACGATGGCCAGCGGCGCGGCGATCTTCTTGGCGAAGTAGCGCGCGCGCTCCACGCCGCCGGCGTCGGGCGAAACCACGGTCATCGGCCCGAGCTTCTTCTTCTCGAAATACTCCACCAGCACGGGCGCCGCAAACAGGTGATCCACGGGAATGTTGAAATATCCCTGAATCTGCGGCGCGTGCAGATCCAGCGAGAGCACGCGGCTCGACCCGGAGGTCTCCAGCAGGTCCGCGACGAGCTTGGCGGAAATGGCCACGCGCGGCCGGTCCTTGCGATCCTGGCGCGCGTACGGGTAATACGGAATCACCGGCGTAATCCGCCAGGCGGAGGCGCGCTTGAACGCGTCCACCATGAGCAGCAACTGCATCAGGTGATGATTCACCGGATGGCTGCACGGCTGCACCACGAAAACGTCTGCGCCGCGGACGTTTTCGAGAATCTGATAGCGCGTCTCGCCGTCGGAAAACTGGCCGTGCTCGGCGCGCCCGCGCGTCACGCCCAAATATCCGCAAATGGCATCCGCCAGAGCCGGATTCGCGGTGCCGGAAAAGATCTTGAATTTGTCGTCCGCCAAGAATTTCCCCTCAGCCGGTCGCACGCCAACCGAGCGCCCGGCCATACTTTTCCCTGGACAATGTTTCGACGACGAAAACTGAATCTTCCTGGAACGCTCGAGCGGCTCGGCGCGCCTGCGCTGGGTTTCGGAAGATTCCGAACACCGCCGACCCGCTACCCGCCAGCGCGGCTTCTGCGGCTCCTCGCTCGAGCAATCCCGCCCGGATTTCTCCGAGCCGCGGATGGCGGCGGAAGACCGGCGCCTCGAAATCGTTCGAGACGCCCGCTCCCCGCCGGCTCCAGCACAGAGCGCAGAACCCAAAGATTCTAGGGGCTGCGGCGCTATTTGTCAATTCCGCGGAAGCCCAGGCGAAAGCGTCCTTGGTGCTGACGCTGATGTTGCGCGGCGAGACGACCACCACCGTGCGTTTCGGCGCGTCCGGCAGCGGATAGATTTCGTCGCCGCGGTTTACCCCCAGCGCGCGGCCGCCGAACAGGAAGAAAGGAACGTCGGCGCCGAGGCTGGCCGCGATTTCCAGCAGGCGCTCGAGCGGCAGCTTTTTCCTGGTCAGACGCAGCGTGGCGATCAGCGCGGCGGCTGCGTCGCTCGAGCCGCCGCCCAGGCCGCGCATCACGGGAATACGTTTTTCGAGCCGCGCATGGATGCCGCCGCGAAAACCAAGCTCCGCGCGCATGGCGTCCATCGCGCGCCACACCAAATTATCAGGGCCAGCCGAGAGAGACGGGTCGCTGACTTCGAGAGAAATGCCGCTGCCGGGAGCGAGCGAAAGCTCGAGCGTGTCGCTGAGCGAGATGGCCTGAAAAATGGTGCGCAGCTCGTGATAGCCGTCCGGCCGCCGGCCGGCAATGTGAAGACACAGATTGATCTTCGCCAACGCCGGCAGGCGCACCGAATGCGCCTTTCGAGACTTACCCGTCATGCGCGGGAGCTTACTGCGGTTTGGCTGTTTCCGGAGACGATTTCTGCGCCAGCCGCCGCTTCAGGTTCTTCAACTGGCTTTCGAGCGACGCCACGGTTTCGGCATCGTAATCGGCCGGGAGCGAGCGCTGCCATTCGCTGAGCGCCCGCTCCATCAATTCGCTGGCGCGTTCCGTCTGGCCGAGCTTCAGGTACACGTCGGCGAGATGGCCCAGAATGGTGGCGTCGTGGCTCGAACGGTTGACGGCCTTGCGTAGATAGTCTTCCGCCTCGGAGAGCTTGTTCTGCTTGTAATACGCCCAGCCGAGGCTGTCGAGGTACGCGCCGTTATTCGGCTCCTGCGCAACGGCGCGCTGGATCAGCGCGGTGGCTTCGTCGAGGCGCACGCCGCGGTCCGCCAGCATATAGCCGTAGTAGTTGAGCGCCTGGGCGTTCGACGGATTCGCGTCGATCACTTTGCGAAACTGCTGCTCGGCTTGGTCGAACTTCTTTTGCCGCTCGTAGATCGCGCCGAGCAGGAACCAGGCATTCTCCTTGCCGGAGGCGCCGCTTCCCAGCTCCTCGGCTTTCCGCGCCGATTCCTCGGCGTCGGCGTAGCGGCGGCCGCGCTGCTGAATCTGCGCGAGATCCAGGTAGATTTCCTGGTCGTCGGAGCCCCCGCGCAGCAGCGGATTCAGAAGTTTGGCGGCCGCGTCGGGATCGGATTTTTCGCCGTAGAGCATGGCCAGGGTGATGGTGAGGTCGCGATCCTTGGGATTTTCGCCGAGCACCTTCTTGGTCTCCGCCACGGCGCGGTCGATTGCATGGCTCTCGCGGTAGGTATCTATGAGCAGCATTTGCGCGCGCTTCTTCAGATCCGGGCTCAGCTTGGCCATTTCTTCGAACGTGCGGATGGCGGAATCGAAATCCTGGCGCTCGCGGTGCGCGCGGCCCAACTGCTCGTAAAGAATTCCCAGCGCGTTCGAGTTGGCCTCGCCAGACTGGCTGCGAACTCCGGCGATGGCGTCGGCCAGGACTTTGACGGCGTCGTCGTAGCGGCCCTGGTCCTCGTAGAGCAGGGCCTCGTCGTAGAGCACTTCGAGGCTGCCGGGCGCCAACTGCTTGGCGCGCAACAGGCTCGACTCCGCCTCGTCAAGTTTTCCCAGCCGGCGGTAAAGCTGCGACATCCGCAGGTAGTTCTCCGCGCTTCCGGGCTCGAGCTCGGTCAGGCGCTGGAACTGCTCGAGTGCTCCGGCGTACTTGTCCTGCGACATCAGCGCTTGCGCCAAGCCGTGGCGGTGCCCGGGATCGTCGGGATCGGCGTCCACAGCCTTGCGATAGGCTTCTTCCGCCTTGGCGTAGTTATTCGACTGCTGGTAGGCGTCGCCCAGCAGGTCGTACACTTCGGGCGAAGCCGAATCGCCGGCTGCCTCCCCGAGCAGCTTGATGGCTTCGTCGGAACGGCCTTCGTCGATGAGAAGCTGGCTCAGCTGTTCCAGGGCCGGGCCGCTCCCGGGGTCGCGCTCGAGCACCCCTCGGAGAACCTTCTCGGCCGCGGAGTGATTGTTCTGGAAACGATAGAGGCGAGCGAGCCAGAGCGCCGCATTGAGGTCGCCGGGATCGCTCTTCAAGACCGCCTGGAACTGCACGATGGCCTTGTCCAGGTTGTCTTTTTGCACTTCGCCGGCGTTGAGGTCGCCGAGATTGCGGACGTAGATGCGCGCCAGCAAGCGGTGCGCGGCCACGTCGTCGGGATTGATCTTCAGGACGTCTTCCGCTTCCAGCACGGCGTCGCGCGTGTGCTGCGACTTGGCGTAGATTTCGGCCAGCCGCTCCATGATGACGACCGAGCCGGGCGCGATTTCGAGAGCCTTCTTGTAGGCTTCGATCGATTGCACAGCCAGTTCGCCGCGGCCGGTGGCTTCGTATTGCAGCTCGTCGGTATGCCCGAGGGTGAAGTAGTAGAAGGCGTCGCCATGATCGGACGAATCGGACGGCTTGGCAGACTGCCCGGGGGACTTGTCCTTTTCCTGAGCTGGCGGCGACGCAGGGGCGGCGCCTTGCGCGCGTGCGGCCGCTGGCAAGGAAGCCACGGCGAAACAAAGAAGAAATATGGCTGTGCTCGGGCTCGTCTTCATGGGATGTCCGAAAACTCGATTATCGTATATGGCCGGAAAGCGGTCAAAGAGTTCGCCCGGAAACTGTTCCTGTCCGTATCTGCGCACTGTAGCGCCGCGCGCAGGCGCCCCTAATTGAGACGGAAGAAAACCGTCAAGGGATGCACGACGCGGTGAGTTTCCGGAGTAATGCGCTTCCTGCGCCGGAATTCAGTGGCGGAAGTGGCGGACGCCGGTGAAGACCATGGCCATGCCGAGGTTGTTCGCGGCGGCGATGACGTCGGCGTCGCGCACCGAGCCGCCCGGCTGAATCACAGCGGTAGCCCCCGCCTTGCCTGCTTCTTCAACGCCATCCGGGAACGGGAAAAACGCATCGGAGGCGACAACGCTCCCCTGGAGCGCAATCGCGTGCGTGGCGGCTTTGATTACGGCGATCTTGACGGAGTCCACCCGGCTCATCTGCCCTGCGCCCACGCCCAGCGTGTGACCTTCCGCGGCGAAGACAATCGCGTTGGACTTCACGTGCTTGCACACCTTCCACGCGAAAAGCAACGCGCGGCGCTCCGCATCGGCGGGCGCGCGCTCCGTGGCGACTTTCAGCTGCGACTCGTTCAATTCTTGGAGATCCGCTTCCTGCACCAGCACGCCGCCGGAAATGCGCTTCAACTCCAGCTCGGCGGGCGCCGCGTGGCGCGACATTTCCAGCAGGCGCAGGTTTTTCTTTGCCGCAAGCTTTTCGAGCGCCGCCGGCTCGTAACCCGGCGCGACGATACACTCGACGAAAAGCTTGGCGACTTCCTCGGCCGTGGCCGCGTCGAGCGCACGGTTGAATGCCAGCACGCCGCCGAACGCGGACACGGGATCGCACGCGAGCGCTTTCACGTACGCGTCGCGGAGCGACTCTTGTTCGGCCGCGCCGGCCGGGTTGTTGTGCTTGATGATGGCGACTCCAGGGCTGCGAAACTCGCAGACGAGCCCCCAGGCGGCATCCAGATCGACGAGATTGTTGTAGGAAAGCTCTTTCCCGCGAAGCTGCGTCGCGCCCGCCAGTCCCGCGACTGGCCGTCCAGCGGGAACATAGAGCGCCGCGGCCTGGTGGGGATTTTCGCCGTAGCGCATAGCTTGCTTGCGCTCCAGAGCGATGTGAATCCGTGCCGGCAGTTTTTCGAGCGCGCCCATGGCGACACGGCCATCCGGCGCGAGGCGCTCGAGTTCCGTGGCGATTTCGCCGTCGTAGCGCGCCGTGCGCGCGTAGGCCTTGCGCGCCAGCAGGAGGCGCGTTGCGACGCTTAACTCGCGCTTGTCGCGAAGCTCCGCCGCGACGGCTTCATAGTCCCCTGGATCGGTGACCACTGCGACGCTCTGGAAGTTCTTCGCCGCCGAACGAATCATCGCCGGGCCTCCGATGTCGATGTTCTCGATGAGCTCCTCAGGCGTGACGCCGGGCTTCGCGGCCGTTGCTGAAAAGGGATAGAGATTCACGACCACGAGATCGATGGGAACGATTCCGTGTTCCTTCGTCTGCGCCCGGTCGTCGGCTTTGCCGCGCTGAAACAGGATTCCCCCGTGCACTTTCGGATGCAGGGTCTTCACGCGCCCACCAAGCATTTCGGGCCAGCCGGTGAGATCGGCGACGTCGCGCACGGGGAGGTGCGCCTCGCGCAGAAGTTTCGCGGTGCCGCCCGTTGAGACGATTTCGATTCCCAGCAGCGCCAGGTCGCGCGCCAATTCCACCACTCCGGTCTTGTCATAGACGCTGACGAGCGCCCGCTCGATGGCCACGAAGGGAACCTCCTCGGAGGAGAAAAGCTCGTTAGTGTATGCGTTTGACCGGGATTTCGGAAGAGGTGTTGCGCGAATCGAAGAAAATCTAGTTCGAGATGCGGGCCTTCAGTTTCACGCGGCCGCCCTCGACGCTCACGGTGTATTCGACGGCCCGGCCACCCTTGTCCTTCAGGTCGCTCGTCTTCTGCTGCACGAAACGCTCGAAATCCTTCAGGCTGGGCGCGCCGGACTTCTCGCCGGCGGACGTCCGAGCTTCGATGAGCTTGTGATAAAGCTCCCGGACTTTGTCGCGCTCGCGCTCCGGGTCGCAGACGGAAGTGGCAAAGGCCGCGGCTTCCGCGGCAGCCTCGGCAACCGCGACGCCCGGCTCAGCGGCAGCAGGAATCACGGCAGCGGGCGCAGGAACTGTGGCCTGCGCGCGGGCGCCCTGGCGCGCGCGCTCGGCTTCGATGGCCTTGGCCGCGGCGCCGAAATGATGCTGCGTCGAGCCGCCCTCCTTTTGCGCCATTTTCTTGCGCCACATGTCCTGATACTTGGCGTAGGTGGAGGTCAGGTTGTAGTAGCGGAAGCGCTGCCCGGTGCTGAGCTCGCCGCCGCGCTCGGCATAGCGCTTGATCAGGTTGTCGCAGCGCCATTGCGTGTCCGCGGGAGGGCGCGGCCGGCCGCCGCCGAAGTATTGCTCGTACTCGATCTTCAGCGTGCGGATGTCGCGTTCGATCTGGCTCAACTCTTCGTCGATGGTGGCCATGTTTGCGCTGGGCTGGCAGTGAGATTCCAGCGTAGAGGCTCGCGGGCGCCGGCGTCAACGACGCCGCTTGGCCGCCGTGCCGCAAGAAGAAATCCCCGCGTTGCCAGCCCGTATTGCGCTGTGCTCCAATAGCTTAACGATGCCGGCCGACCCAGCAACGAAGCGCCAGGAAGGCACCAGCGCGCGCCTGCGCTCGATTCCCTCGGTCGAGGAATTGCTTGGCCAAGCGCGCCTGGTTGCGCTGGCCGGGAAGGTCGGCCGCGGCCTAGTGACGCAGGCGGCTCGCAACGTCCTCGGCGGCCTGCGCAACGAACTGCGCGGGGCCGCATCCGTGAACGCCACCGCGCTGGAACCGGCGTCCCTCGCCATTCGCGTGGCCGGGGAAGTGGAAGCGGCGCTCGCTCCCTCACTGAAGCATGTCATCAACGCCACCGGCGTAATCCTGCACACGAATCTGGGCCGCGCGCCCCTTTCGGCCGAAGCCGCCGCGCGCATTGCCGAGACTGCCACGCGCTACTCGAATCTCGAATACCACATCGGAAAGGGCGAGCGCGGGAAGCGCGAAGTGCACACGGCGCGGCTGCTCACCGAGCTCACTGGCGCGGAAGCCGCCGTGGTGGTCAACAATAACGCCGCCGCGGTGTTTCTCGTGCTGAACACCCTGGCGAAGGGCGCCGAGGTGATCGTTTCGCGCGGCGAGCTGATCGAGATCGGCGACGGCTTCCGCATCCCGGACATTATGGCGGAAAGCGGCGCGGCGCTGCGCGAAGTGGGGACGACCAACCGCACGCGCATCCGTGACTACGAGCGCGCCGCGAACGAGCGCACCCGCCTGCTGCTGCGCGTGCATCCGTCGAATTTCCGCATGACCGGATTCACCGAAAGGCCGTCGCTCGAGGAGCTGGTCGCTCTCGGCCGGCGGCTCGAGGTTCCGGTGTACGAGGATCTCGGCTCGGGCTGTCTGATTGACTTGGCGGGCAGCGGAATCGCCGAGCCGGCGGCGCGCGCCAGCTGCGAGGCGTGCGCAGCGGTGATTTCGTTCAGCGGCGACAAACTTCTTGGCGGGCCGCAGGCGGGAATCATTGCCGGGAAAAAGGAATTCGTGGAGCGCATCGGGCGCAATCCGCTCTTCCGCGCTCTGCGCGTGGACAAGCTCACCATCGCCGCGCTGGAAACGACGCTGCAGGCGTATTTGCGGGGCGCGCTCGATGAAGTCCCCGCCCTGCGCATGATTCGCGCCACCGCCGAAGAAATCCGCGCGCGCACAGAGCGATTCGGCGAGAGCCTGCGCGCGCAGCTGGGCGGCCGCGCCAGCGTCGAAATCCGCGAAGGATTTTCGGTAGTGGGCGGCGGCTCGACGCCCGATCAGCAGCTTCCGACGTGGGTCCTACGCATCATAAGCCCGAAGAATTCGGCGGCGGAGATGGAAGAGCGGCTGCGCCGGACCGAGCGCGAAACGCCCGTGATTGCGCGCATCGAAGAGGATGGCCTGCTCCTCGACCTCCGCACCGTCCTGCCCGGCGAAGAAGCAGCTCTGGCCTCCGCTTTGACTTCCGTACTCCAGTGAGCGCGGCGCTCGCCGCGGGGCGCGCCTCAGCCCGCGGTAAGGCCCATGCGATGGAGCAATGCGGCAAATCGGGGGTCGGAACGGAGTGGGTCGAGGCGCGGCTCCCACCGAAGGTAGATCAGCCAGAACGATCTTTCCTGGAAGGCTTTTTCGAGCCACTCAAATGCTGGTGTCGAAGTCGTGTACGGTGGCGATATTCGGATGATTCAAGCGCGAAAGAGTGAGGGCTTCCTTGCGGAAGCGTTTGCGCGCGGCTTCGTCGGTAAGCGTGCCTGTGGGGAGCACTTTCACCGCCACGTCGCGGTCCAAGCGCTCGTCGTGGGCGCGGTAAACCACACCCATGCCTCCCGCGCCCAACTGTTCCAGAATTTTGTAATGCGAGATCGACTCGCCAATCATGAGAAACCACCGCGCGAATCTGGCAGCATCTTAGGCTGCGAATACTGGCAGGTCAATGTGCGTGGTTTTCCGGTCCGGTAGCAAGGATGCGAGCGCCTACAGGCGGTTGATGACGCTGGCGACGCAGCCGGCGCCGAAGCCGTTGTCGATGTTCACGACGCTGACGTTCGAAGCGCAGCTATTGAGCATCGCCAGCAGCGCCGTGAGGCCGCCGAAGCTCGAGCCGTAGCCGGTGCTGGTAGGCACGGCGATCACCGGCGCGGCGACCATTCCGGCGACGACGCTCGGCAGCGCGCCTTCCATCCCCGCGACGCAGACAATCACTCGCGCAGCGGCCAGCTTGGCGCGGTGTTCGAGCAGCCGGTGGAGTCCCGCGACGCCCACGTCATACACGGCTTCCGCGCGATTTCCCAGGGCCCGCACGGTGACGAGAGCCTCTTCGGCTACGGGAATATCGCTCGTCCCTGCCGAGATCACCAGGATTTGCCCTTTGCCGGCGGTCGCGCGATTCCGCTCGATCACGATGGCGCCGGAAAGCGGATGGAACTTCGCTCGGCGAGCCGTTCTTTTCACCGTGCCGAAGATTTTCCGATCCGCGCGCGTGATTAAGATGTTGTGCGAGGCTTTCGCGCGCAACATCCCCCGCACAATGCCGGCGACCTGCTTCGGCGTCTTGCCCTTGGCGAAGATGACTTCAGGAAAGCCCTGGCGCAGCGGACGGTGGTGATCGATCTTCGCGAAGCCAAGATCCTCGTACGGAAGCTGCCGAAGCCGCTCGACGGCTGCTTCGGCCGTCAGCCTGCCGCGCTTGACCGCTTCGAGAAAATTTCGAACGTCCCGCTCATCCATCGGTGGTCTCGCGGCATGCCGTTGCGGGCTGTTACTTTGCTTCGTTCCCGGCGACGTCCACCACGGTGACCGGGCCGTATTTCGCCAGCGCGTCGTGAATCTGTTTGCGGTCGCCGACGGCCACCCACTGCAGGTGGTTGAGGTCCACGAATTTTTTCGCGGCGGCTTGAACGGCGGCGGCATCCACGGCAGCGATGCGGTCGGGATACTTGTCCCAGTAGTCCGCCGGCAGGCCGAAATGCTGCGACGTGAGCCAATTGCCGAGCAATTGCGTAGGCTGTTCGAGCGACAGCGCGAAGCCGGCGATGATGGCGCGGCGTGCATCGTCGAGCTCGCTCGCCGCGACGCGTTCGTCGTTGATGCGTTTGAACTCGAAGACGAATCGCGACATCGCCTCGCCCGTGACGGCGGTGCGCACCGGCGCGAATCCGTACCAGTCGCCCGCATAACTCTCCGCGTTGAAGCGGCTGTAGGAGCCGTACGTCAGGCTGTGCTCCTCGCGCAAATCGAGGAAGAGCCGCGCCTGCGGCCCCCCGCCGACGATTTGGTTCATTACCGCCAGCGCCGGATACTCGGGATCGCTCCGGCGGATCGAGCGGTCGCCGCCGAGGATATACGTTTGCACCGAGTTCGGCCGGTCAACCAGTGTGATTCTGGACGATGGCGCCGCTGCTGCGGCCGGCAGCGCCGCCGGCGGCTCCGCCTTGCCGGTCCACGCGCCGAAATATTTTTCGAGTAGCGCGCGCATGTCGGCTTGGAAATCGCCGGTGACACCCAGAACCGTGTTGCCGGGTGTGAAATGCTCGCCGTGGAAGCGCTTCAAATCCGCGGCTGTCACTTTCTCGATGGATTCTTTGGTGGCCGACGTCACCGAGAGCGGAGCGGCGCCGTAGAGCACGCGGCGAAACGCCTGCTGGCCGAGAAAGTTCGGGCTGGCCAATTGCGATTCGAGGTCGGCAGCTTGGCGTTGCTTGTATTTGGCGAGTTCGCTTTCGGGAAACGCGGGATGCAGCACGATGTCGCTCAGCAGATCGAGAATCCGAGAAGCGCCGTCGCTCAGTCCCGATGCCGTAACGACAGTGTAGCTCGCCCCAAAGCGCGAGTCGGCGTTGAGCGTGGCGCCCAGAGAATCCACTTCGGCGGCGATTTGCGCGCTGGTGCGGCGCGCGGTTCCCTCACGCAGCATGTCTGCGGTGAACGACGCCAGCCCCGGCAGGTCGGCGGGATCCGCGAGCTGGCCCGGACGAATCCACATGGTAAAGGCGATGGTCGGCAGCTTGTGGTCTTCGAGAAGCACGAGCGTCAAGCCGTTGGGCAGCTTCTCGACTACGGGCCGCGGGAGCTTGACGCGCAGGATTTCCTTGTTCACCGGCGCACGGTTGAGGCGCTCCACCTTACTCAGCGGCGCGGACTTGTCCTGCGCGCGGAGCGGTGCGGCTAGAGAGACTACGAGCGCACCCACCGCCAGAGCGGCAATGAAAGCTGTGCGGCAAGATTGCGAAACGATCACCTGAGTTTTCATTGCGCCCCCTTCGACGCCGCTTCCTGCGCCTTCGGCAGGGTGACGACCACGGTACGCTGGTCGCGCACCAGGACTTTTCTGGCTACGGCGTTTACCTGGTCCACGGTGATGGCCGCTTCTTTATCGAGAATCGTGTTGATCAGGTTCGGGTCGTTGAATTTCACCGTGTAGTCGCCGATCAGAATGGAAGTGCGCAGCGAGGACCGCCGCTGCTCGATGAACCGCCGCAGGAGTTGGATCTTCGCCTTGGCCAGATCTTCCGCGGTCACACCGTCTTTCAGCAAGCCGGCGATTTCGTCGTCCACGCCGCGCTCGACATCTTCCACCTTCACGCCCGGACGCGGCGTGGCCAGGATGTAAAACTGGCTGGTGCCGATGCGCATCTCGGAAAGGACGGTCACTTGCGAAGCGAGCTGCTTGTCCTTCACCAGGTGCTGGAAGAGCCGCGAGCTTTCGCCCTGCCCGAGGATCACGGCGAGCTCCTGCGCGGCGAAATTCTCCGGGGTGCTACCAGGAGCGATGTGATAGCTCAAGTCCACGCGCGGCAGGCGCGCCAGCGGGTCTTCGATCACTTCGCGGCGCTCGCCATAATGGGGCTCGTCGATCAGGTCCGTCTGGGGCGGCGCGGGCTGCGACGCAATCGCGCCGAAGTACTTCTTTACTTTCGCGAGGGCTTCCTCGGGATCGAAATCCCCGACCAGCGTGACCACGGCATTGTTGGGAGCGTAGTAGATGCGGAAGAAGTCCGCCACATCCTTTACGTTCGCGGCATTCAGATCGGACATCGAACCGATGGTGGAGTGTTTGTAGGCGAAATTGTCGTAGGCGAGGTTGTCGATGTCGAGGTCCGCGCGCCCGTAGGGCTGGTTGTCGATTCCCTGGCGGCGTTCTTCCTGGACGGCATTGCGCTGGTTGTCGAGGTTGGCCTGGGTGATGTTGAGCGACCTCATGCGGTCGGCTTCGAGGAAAAGGCCGAGGTCAAGCTGGTTCCTGGGCAGCTCTTCGAAATAGGTGGTGCGGTCTTTGTTCGTGGTGCCGTTCATGCCGCCGCCGTTGTTGAGCACGGTGATGAAGTGTTCGCCTTTGCCCACGTTCTCCGAGCCCTCATACATCATGTGCTCGAAAAGGTGTGCGAAGCCCGTCCGTCCGGGGCGCTCGTTGCGGCTGCCCACGTTGTAGCAGACGTCGATCGAATAGACCGGCGCGCTGTGATCCGGCGCCAGGATGACGCGCAAGCCGTTGTCGAGACGCACATCGCGCAGCTCGAGCTTCGGCAGCGTCACATCCGCCCATGCCAGCGCGGCGCCCAGGCCCAGCAACATAGCCAGTGCGGCGGCCCGCGCAACTGAAGACCTGCCTCTTGCCTTCATTTCGTTTCCTCCGATGGCGCCAAACATTCTGCATGTTTTGACGCGGTGTAGCAAATCCGGTAAGCCGGTTGACATTGCCGAAATCGCCCGCCTTGCAGCTTGTTGAAAATCTCACGTTGCCCGTCATTCTGAGCGAAGCGAAGAATCCCTCTTCGGGAGAATGCTAGGAAAAAGAGAGATTCTTCGGGCTAGAGAGCGGCCCTCAGAATGACATGCAGCCTTTTTCAACAAGCTGCTAGACTCGACCGTTCGACCGATGCCCATGGGAAAGGCTGAGAGATCTACGATCGCGGTAGGGGTCACCGGCGCGAGCGGCGCGATCTACGCGCAAAGCCTGCTGCGGATGCTCGATGCCGACCGCAGCGTGGCGCGCGTCTTCTTCGTGGCCAGCGACGCCGGAATGCGGCTGCTGGCCACCGAGCTGGGCGTCGTCGCTGCGGACGGCAAGAAGCTTGCCTCGTTGCTTACCGGCACGCCCGCGAAAAAGATCGAATGCCTGCCCAACAAGGACATCGGCGCGAGCATCGCCTCGGGCAGCGCTGCGGTGGACGCTATGGTGGTCATTCCCTGCTCGGCCGGGGCGCTCGGAGCGATCGCCGGCGGGATGGCGAACGACTTGCTCACGCGCGCCGCCGATGTCTGTTTGAAGGAGCGGCGGCCTCTGGTGCTGTGCCTGCGCGAGACGCCGCTCAACCGCATTCATCTCGAAAACATGCTGCGCGTCCACGACGCCGGCGCCACCGTCATGCCGGCGATGCCGGCGTTTTACTACGCGCCGAAAAGTATCGACGATATCGTCGAGCAGTTCGCTTGCCGCGTCCTCGCGCAACTCGGCTTGCCGCAAGAAAAACAGTACCGCTGGAAGGGCGGGATAAAGTGAGCATCGAGCCTGGACGAATTCCATTGGAGGAGGGTTCCATGAAATTGCGTCGTGTCGCCACGCTGACGATCGTCGTTCTTCTTCTCGAAGCTGCCGGCAAAATCTCCGCGAACCGCCAAGCGTCTCCGGCGCCCGCTCACGACTTTGTGCTGGTGATGCACGGCGGCGCGGGCAGCTACACCCATATCTCGCCGGAACGCGACGCCGCGGCGCGCGCGGCGATGACCCAAGCGATGGAAACGGGGCGCCAGATCCTCGCCAGCGGAGGCAAGAGCCTCGATGCCGTGGAGGCGGCGCTGCGCATCATGGAAGACTCGGGCGCGTTCGATGCCGGGCGCGGCGCGTACTACACGCGCGACGGCGTAGCGGAGCTCGATTCGGCAATCATGGACGGGCAGACCCTCGCCGCCGGAGCGGTCGCTTCGGTCAAGCGTATCGCCCATCCGATCAGCCTGGCGCGCATGGTCATGGAGCGCACCAAGCACGTGCTGCTTGTGGGCGACGGCGCAGAGCAATTCGCGAAGTCGCAGGGCGTCGAGCTGGTTTCGCCGCTCTATTTCTTCAACGAGCGCGAATGGAAGAACTATCAGGAGGTCGAGGAGCGGGAGAAGAAGAAATCCTCCGCTCTCGAGGAAGACGAAGTGCACGGGACGGTGGGCGCGGTGGCCCTCGATCAGGCGGGGAATCTCGCCGCCGGGACTTCGACCGGCGGCACAACCTGGAAGATGCCGGGGCGGGTAGGCGATTCTCCGATTATCGGCGCGGGCACCTACGCCAACAACGACAGTTGCGCAATTTCCGGCACGGGAATCGGCGAGTTCTACATTCGCGACGTGGTGGCCGCCGACATCTGCGCGCGCGTGCGATACTTGCACGTATCGCTCGAAGAAGCCGCGAACGACGTAGTGATGAAGGAGCTCGTCGCGCAGCACGGCGAAGGTGGCGTCATCGGGCTCGACCGCCAGGGCCGGGTGGCCACGCCGTTCAACACCGACGGGATGATGCGCGCCGTTGTCAGAGCCGACGGCAAATTTACCATCAAGATTCATAACGAGTAGTCATGGGCAAGAGCCGCATCCGCATCGTGCTCGAAATGATCAAGTTCGAGCACTCCGTATTCGCGCTGCCGTTCGCGCTCGTGGGCGCGCTGCTGGCCGCGCGCGTCGGCGGCGGATTGCCGAGCGGGCGGCAGATCCTTTGGATCGTGGTGGCCATGGTGGGAGCGCGGTCGGCGGCCATGACCATGAACCGCATCGCCGACATCGAATACGATCGCCGCAACCCGCGCACGGCCCATCGCGCGCTGCCCGCGGGCGAGCTATCGGCCGGGTTCGCGTGGGTGTTCACGCTCGCTGCCGCGGCTGCGCTGGTGATCGCGGCGTGGCAATTGAATCCGCTGGCGTTGAAACTTTCGCCGGTCGCCCTGATCGTGCTCTTTTTCTATTCCTACACGAAACGCTTCACGGCGTGGTCGCATGTGGTGCTGGGCTTCTGCCTGGGAATGTCGCCCGCCGCAGCGTGGATTGCGATTCGCGGGTCCCTCGACTGGCGCATGCTTATCCTGTGCGCCGCGGTAACGCTATGGGTGGGCGGCTTCGACGTGCTCTACGCCTGCCAGGACCTCGAGTTCGACAAGCAGGCGGGCCTGTACTCGATTCCGAAAAAATTCGGAATCGCGCGGGCGCTGGTGGCGGCGCGAATGATGCATGTGCTGATGATCGCGCTGCTCGCATGGCTGGCGCGAAGTTTCCATCTCGCGTGGCCGGCGTGGGCGGGAATCGGCGTAGTGGCGGCGCTGCTCGGCTACGAACATTCGCTCGTCAAGCCGGATGATCTCAGCAAGATCAATGCTGCGTTTTTCACCGTGAATGGCTATATTAGCTTGTTGTTCTTGCTTTTCTGGGGCGCCGCCGCAATTACAATGCTACGCTGAGTTTGGTTGTCATTCCGAGCGCAGCGAGGAATCTCTCTTCGCATGATGAGTTCAGAGCTTCACATCACGGACGCGCGCCTCCAGCCTATCGCGCAGAGGATTCTGGCTGGGGAGCGGCTGTCCGCCCAAGACGGCCTGGCGCTCTACGCGTCGCACGACCTGCTGGCGCTGGGCTGGCTCGCCCACCACGTGCGCGAAAAGAAACACGGCAACGTCTGCTACTTCAACGTCAACCGGCACATCAATCCCACCAACGTTTGTATCGCGCATTGCCGGCTTTGCGCCTTTGGCCGCTCGCCCGAGGCGCCCGGAGCGTACACGTTCGCCCTGGATGAAATATGGCAGCGGGCCTCGGAAGGCGCAGCGGAAGGCGCTACGGAATTCCACATCGTCGGCGGGCTGCACCCGGATTTGCCCTTCGAGTTCTATCTCGACATGATGCGCGGGCTGAAGCAGCGCTTCCCGCAGGTGCACCTGAAGGCCTTCACCATGGTCGAGGTGGGCTACTACGCGCGCATCTCGAAGCTTTCGATTCGCGACACGCTCGTGAAAATGAAGGAAGCGGGCGTCGATTCGCTTCCCGGCGGCGGCGCCGAAATTTTTCATCCGCGCGTGCGCAAGGTGATTTGCGACCACAAAGTGAGCGGCCAGATGTGGCTGCAGATCGCGCGGACCGCCCACGAAGTGGGTCTGCGCTCGAACGCCACAATGCTCTTCGGCCACATCGAAACACTCGAAGAGCGCGTCGATCACCTGATGCAGCTCCGCGCTCTGCAGGATGTGACGCACGGCTTCGTGGCCTTCATCCCGCTCGAATTTCACCCCGCAAACACGGCCCTCTCGCATCTTCCGAAGCCGACCGGCTTCGACGACCTGAAGACCATCGCGGTTTCGCGGCTGCTGCTCGACAATTTCGACCACATCAAGGCTTACTGGATCATGCTCACGCCGCGCATCGCGCAGATCGCGCTGCGCTTCGGCGCCAACGACCTCGACGGCACCGTGGTCGAGGAAAAGATCTACCACGACGCCGGCGCGACCACTCCCGAGCGCCTGACGCGCGCCGAGCTCGAACGGCTGATTCGCGCCGCCGGCTGCGTTCCTGTCGAGCGCGATACCCTCTACAGGCCTGTGGACCGCGCGAAAACGCCGCTTCCTGCGCCGGCCGCGCCGCCGCGGTCCGATGGGTTCATCCCCGCGTCGTCTCTCACCTTGAACGTCTAGCCTGGGAAAAGGGGCGGGGCTGTCCGAAATGGATGTTCTTAGGGGGCCGGAACTCTCAGCTCCGACATAACCGTCGCGTTACAATCAGGGTTTCAACCCCTGAGGTACCGCTTTCCCCTTTTCAGTGAAGAATGCCGCCGGGAAGCACTACTCGGAGGAATCGGCAGGCACGCCGAGCATCTGCACCTGAATCGAGCGCTCGCGCGGCCCGTCCAGCTCGGCCAGGATAATGGACTGCCAGTAACCGAGAGCGAGTTCGCCGTTGCGCACCGGCACCGAGAGGGTATGGCCCAGCAGCATCGCGCGCAAGTGCGAGTCGGCGTTCTTGCGGTGGCATTCCGAAAGCCTTGGGTCGTTGTGCCGCCAGTATTCGAACCGTCCCACCAGCCGCTCGAGAAACGCCCGGATGTCGTCCAGCAGCGCTTGCTGAAATTCGTTGATGAACACGGCGGTGGTGGTATGCAGCGACTGCACCAGCACGAACCCCGCCTTCAGTCCGTGCTTGTGCACGATTTCATTCAAGTCGCGCGTGATGTTGATCAGTTCGAGGCGCTCGCGCGTCTTGTAGCAGAGCGTCTCGAGGTACATCTGCAGCGACCCGGGCGGGTGGGCGTCCGGAACCGCGCGAACCGTTCTTGCCGTGGCTGTCTTCATGGTGCTGGGCTCCTCAGTGCGGCCTCAGTGCCGGCATTCCGCATTGGATGCGCGGCAAACCTCAAAGTTTGCATCTTTGCCGCCGGCGCAATGGCGCGCGGCCATTTCTACCGGCCCATCCTACGAGTCCACACACCCCAGCGTCCACCCCCGAGAACCCCCCGCGTGCTCCATTCGCCAAGCCCGCCCGCCGATTGCTGGGGGAGCGTGGGGCGCACTGGAATACCGCCCCGTCAGAAAAGTTGGCTAGCAGAGGAGAGGGAGCGTCGAAATTCAAAAATCGAAACGGTAGCCCAGGATCATCTTCACGATGAGGTGATCGGTCGCGCGCGTAACGCCTGCGCCCAGGCCGAAATTGATCTCCCATTGCGGGGCGACGTTCAAGTCCACGGCAGGAAAGAACTGGTGCTGCTGCTGGCTCACGGGATTGAATCCCGTGATCGGCCCGACCGAGCCGTAATATTCGAGCCCGCCCGCGATCTTCGGCGTGAAGTCGTAGCTGAATTTGAAGTTCGGCGAGAACACGACGCCCTGGTTCACATCCGGGCCGTGCCAGGCGCGGTCGAGCGTGGGATTGAGCGACCAGTACCACTTGCCGATCTTCTGGTCCACGACGGGGCGAATCTCCCACGTCCACGTGTCCGTGGAGAACGGCCGCCGCTGGTAGCCGATTTCGTTGGAAAGGCTCACGCCCACGGGCCAGCGCCAGCGCTCGGGCACGCGAAATCGCGGCCGGATGTGGTCGCCGACCCACTGCCACCCTTGCCCGGAGCGCAGCGACGTGAAAATGTAGAACCCCGTCTCGAACCAGTCGGTAAAGCCGTGGGTGATCTCGATGGTTTCGTGTTCGGCGTGATTGGTGGGATAGAGCCCGTTGACGATTTGCTTCGAGCCGTCAATGGTGAAATTGCTGTGCAGCTCGATCATGGTACGACCCGGCCCCACGGTCGCGGCGTCATAGACTTGAACCTCGTAGTTATCCTGCGCCGCTGCCACGCCCGCGAACCCAGCCGACAGCAACGCCATCAATCCTAGGCGGAGCATCAATTTGCGGTTGCTTGTTCCGGTCACCCGCCCTCCCGGTTGGCGCGGGCAACAGTATGGCAGATTCGGTGTTTGGACTTGGAGAGCGCTCGTAGCAGGAGGCTGTGTGTCGATTCAGCACAGCTCGCCCCGGGCGACCTCATTCACTCTTACCTTCGCAGGTAGAATGCAGGCCGCCCCACATCGGATGTCGCCGTTTCAGTCCGGCTCGCAAAGAGGGCCGGAAAGTACTAGGGTAGCGGAACTTATTGGTGCCAGATGGGGCCCCTGGCATAGAATAGAGGTTTCAACTTCTCACAACTTTGCTCCTGAGGAGGAGAAATGAAGATTGCTGTGCTTGGGGGAGACGGCTACTGCGGTTGGGCGACTGCGCTGTACCTTTCCAAGAAAGGCCACGCGGTCTCCATCCTCGACAGCTACATTCGCCGCCAGTGGGACGTCGATCTCGGCGTGGATACGCTCACGCCCATCCGGTCGTTGCGCGAGCGCGCCGAGGCTTGGGAACAGCTCACCGGACATTCCCTCGGCATTTTCGAAGGCGACGTGACGGATTACGAGTTTCTCTCCTCGGCCATTCAGGAAATCGAACCCGACGCGGTGGTTCATTTCGCCGAGCAGCGCTCGGCTCCTTATTCCATGATCGACCGCCAGCACGCGGCCTTCACGCAGGTCAACAACGTGGTCGGCACTTTGAACCTGCTCTTCGCCCTGCGCGAGTTCCGCCCGCAATGCCACCTGGTGAAGCTGGGCACGATGGGCGAGTACGGCACGCCGAATATCGACATCGAAGAGGGCTACATCACCATCGAGCACAACGGGCGCAAAGACGTTCTGCCTTATCCCAAGCAGCCCGGCTCGTTCTATCACCTCTCGAAGGTCCACGACAGCCACAACATCATGTTCACCTGCCGCGTCTGGGGGCTGCGCGCCACGGACCTCAATCAGGGCGTCGTGTATGGCACCGTGACCGACGAATCGGCGCTCGACGAAGCGCTCATCAACCGCTTCGATTACGACGAAGTGTTCGGCACGGTCCTCAACCGCTTCTGCGTCCAGGCCGCCATCGGCGCTCCGCTCACCGTCTATGGCCGCGGCGGTCAGACGCGCGGCTTTCTCGATATTCGCGACACCGTCCACTGCATCGAGCTGGCTTGCCTCAACCCGGCCAAGGCGGGCGAATTCCGCGTCTTCAACCAGTTCACGGAGCGCTTTTCGATCCTCGACATCGCGCACCTCGTGGAAGCGGCGGGCAAGAAGATGGGGATGAAGGTCGAGATCAACCATCTGCCGAACCCGCGCGTCGAGGCCGAGGAGCATTATTACAACGCCAAAAACACCAAGCTGATCGATCTCGGTCTCCGGCCTCATTACCTCTCCGAGTCTCTGCTCGATTCGCTCATGAACATCGCCGTGAAATACCGCGAGCGCATCGATCGCGAGCTCTTTCTCCCGCAGGTGGACTGGCGCAACGCCAGCAATGAGCGCAAGCTGCCTCTCACCGGCAAGGCCCGCGCCAAGGCGGCCGAGTCGCGCTGGGAGCGAGTCGGCGCTCCGGCCTATAAGGCCAACAAAGTCTCGCACTCCTGACTTCGTCCGTGGCCGAGTCTCGCCCATCGAAGACGGCGCTTCTCTCGTTTCTCGTGCTCACCTGGCTTTTGACTTACGTCGCCGGGATGTTTCAGCCCGGCCTGCTCGACGACGCCGATTCCGTGCACGCCGAAGCCGCGCGCGAAATCGTCCTGCGCCACGATTGGGTGACGCTCTACATCAACGGCTTCCGCTATCTGGAAAAAGCGCCGCTGATGTACTGGGCCACCGCCGCGAGCTACAGAATCTTTGGCGTGGCGGACTGGTCCACGCGGCTCCCGCTGGTTCTGGGCGTTCTCGCGCTCATGGGCTGCACGTTTGCGTTTGGAAAGAAGTTTTTCGGCGAGGAGGGCGGATTCTACTCCGCGCTTATTCTCGCCACGGGCCCGGGAATTTACCTCTACACGAGATTCCTGATTCCCGATTCGTGGGTCGGGCTTTGGCTGGCCGCCGGCCTGTACCTTTTTCTCCTCGGCTACGAGCAGCGCACGCCTTCGCGCTGGCTTTGCTGGGCGCTCGCGGCAACGGCAGCTTTGAACGTCCTTACCAAGAGCCTGATTGGGCTGGTCTTCGTTGGCGGGATCATCTTTCTGTTTCTCCTGCTTGTCGGCGACCTGAAGTATCTCGGCAAAATGCGCCTGTTCTCGAGCACCCTGGTATTCCTTCTGATCGCGGCCCCGTGGCATGTTCTGGCCGCCATTCGCAATCCGGCGGATCCGAGCGGTCCGCAGAAGGGCTTCCTCTGGGAATACTTCGTCAACGAGCAGTTTCTGCGCTATCTCAACGAGCGCGTTCCCCACGACTACGACAAAGTTCCCTTTCTGCTTTTCCTGTTTCTCACCCTGGCTTGGCTGCTTCCCTGGGCCGCGTTCCTGTTTCCCGCCGTGCGTCAAATTCCCTTTCGGCTGCGGGAGCGAACCCATCTGGACGCACGCGGCCGCGCCAATCTGCTCCTGGCGATCTGGGCGGTGGTCGTCGTGGGCTTCTTCAGCTTCTCGAGCCGGCAGGAGTACTACACGCTTCCCGCGCTTCCGGCCCTGGCGCTGCTCTTGGGCGGCTGGCTGGCGCGCGAATCTGCGGCGCCGCAAGGAAGCCCGGAAAAGCGCAGCGCGAGAAGGATCTCGGCGGCGATATTCGCGGTCGCCACGGCCTGCGCGGTGATCGCGGAAGCGTTGTTCTTCCGCTCCAGGCCCATTGCGCCGGGCACGCCAATCTCCGATGTACTGATCGACCGCCCGGGAACTTACAAGCTTTCGCTCGGCCACCTGAGCGATCTCACGGCGCAGTCGCTGGGAATCTTTCGCGCACCGCTCTGGGAGATCGGTGTTGTCCTGTTCCTGGGTGCGGGGTTGAGCTGGTGGTTTCGGCGTCGCGGGTCGGCGTTCCGCTCCAATCTTGCGCTCGGAGCCATGATGGTCGGCGTACTCTTTTGTGTGCATCAAGGCTTCGTGATTTTTTCTCCGGAGCTGACCTCCAAGCCGCTCGCCCTCGCGGTTGCGGCGCACTACCAGCCGGGCCAGACCGTGGTTCTCAACGGAGAGTACGTCTGGGGCTCGACGCTGAACTATTACACGGGCGTCCAGCTGCACATGCTCAACACCAAGCGCGCCAACCTGTGGTTCGGTTCGCTTTTTTCCGATGCACCGCAGATTTTCGAAACGCAGGAGTCTTTTGCGCGGCTGTGGAACGGCCCTGAGCGCGTGTACCTCTTCACCAAGGAATTCAACAAGGATAAGGCGCTTGCGGGCATTGACCCCGCAAAGGTTTACTTGTTCGCGCGCCAGGGCAACAAAATGATTCTGACCAATCAACCGGGCGCTTCTGCCGCGTCGCCATAGGCGTCAGCGTCGATCAGATTCTCGACGTAGTTCAAGGGCACCCGGAGATGCGGATTCCCGAATACGAAATTCGCGCTCCCCATACGAAAACCCAGCAGCCCGAGCGGAAGCGGCTTGCCCGGCCCGTAGATCAGGCTCGGTCGGAAGATGGTCACCGCCAAACCTGACTCCTGGGCGAAACGAATCGCCAGCGCGTCCGCTTAGAAGTCGCTCCCGAGCGCACGCCAATCCGGGCGCCCTCGCTTTTGTGCTATATTTTGCGAATTGATGACCGCCGTCACATACATCGTCTTTCTTTTCGCCATCATTCCCTTCGCTTACTATCTGCTGGCCGTCCTCTGCGCCTTTCGCTATTTCCGTGCCGCGAAAGAGCAGCGAGCGCATCTGGATTTCACTCCTCCCATCAGCTGTTTGAAACCGATCAAGGGTCTCGACGTTGACGCGTACGAGAACTACGCCAGCTTCTGCCGCCAGGACTACCCCGAATACGAGCTGATTTTTTGCGTCGATGAGGACGACCCGGCGCTGCCGCTGCTGAAAAAACTCATCCGGGAATTTCCGGAGCGCAGCATCCGCCTACTCTACGGTTCCGGGCGCAACGCAATCAACGACAAAGTGGCCCGTCTGGTGCGTCTGGTGAGTGAAGCCAAATACGATTTGCTGGTTATCACCGATGGCGATATTCGCGTGCGCCACGACTATCTCCGCTGCGTGGCCGCGCCCTTTCGTAATCCCAAAGTCGGGGGCGCGACGTGCCTGTACGTCTCGACCGAAGAAACCACCGTGGTACAGGAGATTCAGTCCGCCGGGATGATTTCCGACTTCTTCGCCGCCACTATGGTGGCCCGGCAATTGGAAGGCGTGAAATTTATGTTCGGCCAGACCATCGCCGCCACGCGCAAGGCCATCGAGGGATTCGGCGGCTATCAGTTGATCGAGAATCGCCCGGCGGACGACCTCTGGGTCGGCCGCCTGATCTCCGACCAGGGATACAAAGTCGAGTTGATTGCCGAGCCTGTCGAGACCGTCGCCGATTTTCAATCCCTGAGCGAGCTGCTGCACAAGCGCGTTCGCTGGATGACCGTCATGCGCATGATGCGTCCCTGGGGCCACCTCGGCTTGATTCTCACCTGGGGATTGCCCTGGGCGCTGCTCGCTGTGGCCGTGCATCCCACGGCGGCCGTTGCGCTTGGCTATCTTGGCGCTTACGTCGCGCTTCGCTCGGCGATGGCGTGGGTAATCGGCGGCGGAGTGCGGCAGCGTGGCCTGGCGAAGAAGATCGCGCTGATCCCGGTCTGGGACGCACTCGCGTTTTTCATCTGGCTCGCCAGCTTTGGCCGCAAGACCATTCGCTGGCGCGGCGTGGACTATTCCCTGCGCGATGGGAAGCTTGTGAATGCCACGCCCGCGGTGCCGCATCCGACAGCGTTGCAACGATGACGCCCTCTCTCTCTTGGCTCATTGCGGGCGCCATCGGGGCGCTTTTCCTTCTCCGAGTAGATCTTCGCAGGCGGCATCTTTCCCTTACCCGCAGGGCCGGATGGCACGTTCTCTCTGTCTTGGATGTGGTCTGCGTGGCATTCACGGTCGGCGCTGCAATTAGTCTGACGTTGGTCGCGGCTTCCAACGGCACCTTGCCGCTGAGTTCGCCAACGACGTGGACAATTGTTGGAGCGTTGCTGATCTTGGCATTCATTTGGGGTGAAGGCCGGCGCCAAGCTCAATTCCAACGCCCTGCGGGCATTGTCTTTGCGGAGTGGCTGATTCTCGGAGGCACGGTCCGATTGCTCGAAGCAGCCGTGTTCCGTGGTCGCCCCAACGCATCGCACGGATCAATTGCCATACCGCTGTGCATCGCTGCAATCGCGGTGGGCGGCGCCGTACTCGCTATCGTTGTTCCGCCATTCATGAAGGGCTACGAGGGACACCGCATTCTGGAGCGCGTCTCGGAACTAGGCGAGTCCGTTCAACCGGAGTCGGTGCCACCCACACCGGAATGCCCTCATCCTGAGCTATGGAAGATGGTTGACTCGCAAACATCAGAGCTCGAGGTCTTGGACTTCCTGAAGGCAGTCGTGATGACCGTTAAGCCGCGGCTTATCGTCGAGACCGGCACCTTCATCGGTCACGGCGCAGTGAAGATGGCCGAAGGTCTCAAGGCAAACGGTTTCGGACGCATTATCACCATCGAGTATGACCAGGCCATCTTCTCAAAGGCAAAGGAGCGAATCGATTCGTCGGGCCTGGGAGCTTGGATTGAGTATCGAAATGAATCGAGTCTGGAGATACAAATCAATGGAACGATCGACATCCTTTTTAGCGACAGCCACCTGACCATCCGGGAACAGGAAATCCGGCGTTTTCTGCCGCAGATCAGCGCTGGAGGCCTCGTCCTGATCCACGATGCAAGTTCACATTTCCGCGTCGTGCGTGAGGCCGCGCTTCGCCTTGAACGGGAGGGGTTGATTTCGGCGGTGCTGCTTCCAACAGCTCGAGGCCTGGTGGTTGCTCAAAAGCGGGCAGGCCGCAAGTAATCCGCCACGAAGAGGAGCCTTTGCCTTTCATATCAAATTGGTTCCCACCTGCTGGCGATCCGGCAGGACGCCGTGCCGGACGCGAGCGTCTCCGAAATTGTCTGCGGGTACGAAATGCCTGATGAACGCCGGGTTTGGCTGGAGAAGGCGAGCGATCGAGTCGCCTCCATCGACTTCCGGTCCAGCGCCGAACCCATCATCTAGCGCTTCATTGCCGGGTTCGAAGCGGCGTCCGGCGGCGCCGCCTTCCCGTTCGGTCTCGATTTCGCGCTCCGTGTGGCCTCTGATGCTGACGCGCTGAAGGCGCGCGCGTCCGCATAAGTTCAGGCGTGCGGGTGCGCTTTGTCGTACACGGCCATCAACTGCTGGATGGTAGCTTGCGTGTAGCGCTGCGTGGTGGAAAGCGAGGCGTGGCCGAGCAGCTCCTGAATGGCCCGCAGGTCGGCGCCATCGGCCAGCAGGTGCGTGGCAAACGCGTGGCGCAGAGAATGCGGGTGCAGATCCCAGTTCGCATTGCAGAGTCTTGCGTATTTCTTCACGATCACCCGCACGGAGCGGTCGGTGAGCCGTCCGCCGCGAAAATTCACAAACACAGCCTGGCGGTCGGGTTTCGTGCGCGGGTGGTTCAGGATCAAGGCGCGGACCGGCCAATAAGCCTCCAGCGCCGCCCGCGCCTTGTTCCCGTAAGGAACCACGCGTTGCTTGCGCCCTTTGCCGGTCACGCGCAGCATCTGTCCCTGCTGGTCGATCTGTCCGATGTTCAGCCCCACCAGTTCGCTGACGCGCAGGCCGGAAGCATAGAGCAGTTCCAGCATGGCGCGGTCGCGCCGCGGCAGCAACATCGCGTCCTGATCGCGCACCGCGCCTAGCCCCTTGTCCGGCGACGGCAACACGGGCAGCGTATCGAGAAAATTGTTGAGCTCTTCCGCCGTGAGTACCGAGGGCACGCGCTGCGGAAGTTTCGGCGCGCTCACCAGCCGCGCCGGGCTCTGCTTCACAATTCCCTCGCGCACGCAGAACTTGAAGAACGACCGCAAGGCCGCGAGCTTGCGCTTCACCGAAGGGCGTTGCAGCTTTCTGTCGTAGAGCCAGGCCATGAACTCCCGGATGATGCGGTGGTCCACATCGGCAAGCGCCAACGTCTTCTCGCCGGGCGGAGTCAGGAACTCCCGGAAGCACTTCAGGTCGGCGCGATAGTTCGCCAGAGTGTGAGGCGAAGCGTTGCGCTCGTAGCGCAGATAGGTGAGGAATTGTTCGATCTCCTGTTTCACGGCCGCCTCGATCCGCAAAAATTATAGAACACGGGACGAAGCCGCCAAGAAGACAAATGTCCCCTGTGCCGCGGATCGAAACCGCCGCCCCAATGTCCTTAGGATGCCGGAATTGGAAGTTCAGGCGAATCACCACATTGACGGGAGCGTGCAATCCATAAGTCATCTAACGTGCAATTGCCGCGAGCGGCTGGCGCGAGGGCTCGGAGTGCGGTAGAAGAGGGAGAGCAGAATTATGTGGCAGCGACGACGGTTCCGATGGGCTCTCGCGTTTCTCGGCTGGACTTGCCTCGCCTTCTTCTTCGCGAGCCAGACGTATCTTTCCTACAAGTATTCGGGCGGCCAGGCGCATTGGGGCGTCGTCCTCAAAATCAACCTGTGCCAGTGGTACGGGTGGGGATTGCTCGCTCCGGGAATTATTTGGCTGGCGCGAAGATTTCCATTCGAGCGCCTGCGCTGGCCAAGCAACCTCGCGGTGCATTTGGCTGCGGGCGTGGGCGTCGCGCTTGTGAAATGGCAGTTGGACAATCTTCTGCGCCATTACGTGTTGGGATTCGAGCAAGGAACGTCGCTGGTCTTCGTGTTTCACCAAAGTCTGGTGACCTACTGGCTGCTGGTGGGAGCGACGCAGACATACCTATATTATCAGCGCTACCGCGAAGGTGAACTCCGCTCGGCGCAGCTCGGTGCACAGTTGGCGCAAGCGCAACTGCAGGCGCTGCGCATGCAGCTCCATCCGCATTTTCTATTCAACACGCTCAACGCGATTTCGACCCTGGTTCACAAGGACCCGGAAGCGGCCGACCGCATGATCGCGCGGCTGAGCGACCTGTTGCGGCTGACGCTCGAGAACGTCGGCGTGCAGGAAGTTCCCCTGGAGCAGGAACTCGAATTCCTCGAGCGGTATCTCGATATCGAACGCACGCGCTTCGCCGATAGACTCGTCGTGCGGATGGAAATCGCTCCGGAAGCACTTGGCGCGCACACTCCGTACTTGATCCTGCAGCCTCTGGTGGAAAACGCCATCCGGCATGGAATCGCGGCGCGCTCGTCGGCAGGATGCATCGTTGTGAGCGCACGGCGTGACGGCGGCATGCTGGTGCTGGAAGTCGGCGACGACGGACCGGGGCTGGCAAATGGCGCGGCAGCCTGGAAAGACGGTGTGGGGATTTCGAGCACGCGGGCGCGCCTGGAAAAACTCTACGGGAGCGCGCAGCGATTCGAATTGCGCAACGCGGAGCGAGGCGGTGTGGTGGCGAGGCTCGCTTTTCCGTTTCGCTTGGCTGCCTCGAGCCCAAACAACACCGAAGAGGGAAAAACGCCTTGAAGATACGAGCGCTCATCGTGGATGACGAACCGCTGGGCCGCGAGCGAATCCGCACGCTGCTCAAGGAAGACGCGGAGGTGGAAGTCGCTGGCGAATGCCCGGACGGACCCCGCGCCGTTGCCGCGATTGAGCGCCTCAAGCCCGATTTGCTCTTTCTCGATGTGCAGATGCCGGAGATGGATGGATTCGCTGTGCTCGACGCAATCGCGGAAAAGCACATGCCCGCGATTATTTTCGTCACCGCCTACGATCGCTATGCGGTGAAGGCGTTCGAAGTGCACGCACTCGACTATCTCCTGAAATCGTTCGACCGCGAACGCTTTGGAAGCGCGTTAGCGCGCGCGAAAGAGGAAATCCGCCGGTCGCACGGAGGCGCTCTCAACGAACGCCTGGCGGGGTTGCTTGCGGACCTTGAAGCAAAGAAGCAACGAACAACACGGGTTGTGATTAAGTCAGCCGGGCGAATCTTCTTCTTGCCGGTCGCGGAAATTGACTGGGTCGAGGCGGCCGATAACTATGTCCGCATCCACGCAGGGCGCGAAGCACACTTGGTTCGCGAGACGCTGCAGTCGCTCGAAAACCGGCTTGATCCCGCAAGGTTTCTGCGAATTCACCGCTCGACGATCGTGAATCTCGACCGCATTCGTGAGTTGCAGCCCCTGTTTCATGGTGACTATGCCGTGCGGTTGCGCGACGGCACTGAACTGACGCTGAGCCGGAATTACAGAGAAAAGCTTGGCGAGCCGCTCGGCCAGTTTCTCTAACGCCCGCATCGACTACCCTTCGCAACCCAATCCGCGTCCTGATAATCCACTTTGCCCCTGAATTGTCGCGCCCTGCCCCAAATAAGTTGCGGAAGGTTCCCGGATCGAAAGAACATCGTGAATCATGCCGCGCAAAACTCTGAAGAGAATCTCAGCCGCTATCCCACTGCTTGTTCTCTGGGGCTTTCCGGCCCTGGCCCAGGACACGTGGACGTGGCCCGCAAAACCGTCGAACGTCCAGGTGCTGCCGAAGGACATGCCGGCGTCGCAATTGCGGTCCGTCATGACCCAATTCGCCAGCACGCTTGGCGTGCGCTGTTCCTATTGTCACAAAGGCGAGGAGGGCAAACCCCTCAGCGCTTACGATTTCGTTTCCGACGAGAATCCGAACAAGGACCGCGCCCGTGAAATGCTGCGGATGCTCAAGGACATCAACGCTCATCTGAGCAAGCTACAGCCGAGCGGCGATCAGCGAATCAACATGTGGTGCCACACGTGCCACCACGGTAAGCCGAGGCCCATCACCTTGGAGGAAGCATTGATGGAGCAGTACCGCGCAAAAGGCATTCAGGCTACGCTTGACCGCTATGCCGAGCTCAGAAAGCAATACTACGGCCGGGACGCCTATGATTTTGGCGAGGGATCGCTCAACGCGGTCGGCTACTTGGTTCTCGAAAAAGATTCGGCGGGGGCAATTCGGGTGCTCGAGTTGAACGCCAAGTTGTTTCCGCAGTCGGGGAATGTCTGGGACAGCCTGGGGGAAGCCTGCCTGAAGGCGGGCGATCAGAAACGGGCCGAAGAGAGCTACGAAAAGTCCCTGACGCTCGATCCCACCAACGAAAACGCAAAGGATGTGCTGAAGAAGATCAGAGTATCCAGGGAAAAATCCCAGCCGCAGTAAGATCGCCGCCATTCTCTCGAGCAGCCGGTGCGAAGGCCAGTTGCCTCCCGGCGTGCGGTCCGCGCTGGAAGCAAAGCCGCCGGCAACGCAGGAATCCTCCCGATTGCCTTGTGGGGACGGGCCTAGCGTGTAAGTTGCGGCTGCGAAGCGGGCGCAGGCGGCGGAACCGTTGCCGGGACGCCCTCCGGTACCGGCGCTTCCCAATCGCAGTTCTCGCGAATGCAAGCGCGGAAGGAGCCCTGCTTGGTGCGTTTCTCGACGATGAACGGAGCGCCGCACTTCGGGCACGGTTCGTTGATCGGTTCGTGCGGCGAAGTGTAGTCGCAATCGGGGTAGCGGCTGCAGCCGTAGAAGACCCGGCCGCGCCCGCGTCCTTTGGCCGTGCCCCGGCGGACGAATTCTCCTTCGTTGCACTTCGGGCATTTTATGCCGAGCGTGATCGGCCGGGTGTACTTGCACTTCGGATAATTCGCGCAGCCTATGAAGTCGCCAAAGCGGCCCTCGCGGCGCAGGAGTTGGCCGCCATCGGTGGGACATTTTTCATCGAGCACCACATCGGGCTGGCGCGCTTTCTTCGTCCCGGTCACCAAGCGCCGCGTCGTCTTGCAATCCGGGTAGCCCGTGCAGGCCAGGAACGTCCCGAAGCGCCCGCGCTTGATCGCCATAACCTTGCCGCAATTGTCGCAGTATTCGGTCTTGGGCTCGCCTTCCGGTTCATCGCCTGTGGCGTCGGCGAGATCGCGTATGAAATCGCATTCGGGATAGCGTGAGCAGCCAAGAAAAAATCCGTGGCGGCTGATGCGTTCGAGCAGTTCACCCTGGCCGCACTTCTCGCATTTCTCGCCCGTGGGGATGCCGGCCTTGTACGACTGCATCTCCCCGCCGGCCTTATCGAGGTCGATCTCGAACCGGTCCCAGAATTCTTGCACCGATGTCTTCCAGGGAAGCTTCCCCTCTTCGATTTCGTCGAGCTCTTCTTCCATGCGCGCCGTGAAACCCACGTCGAATATATCTTCGAAGCTTTTTACGAGGAGATCGCTCACTCGTTCGCCGAGAAGCGTGGTCGTGAACCGGCCCTGATCCTTGTTGACGTACTCGCGCTCGACGATCGTCGAAATAATTGCCGCATAGGTGGACGGCCGCCCGATGCCTTTCTCTTCCAGCTCTTTCACCAGCGTCGCTTCGGTGTAGCGCGGCGGCGGCTCGGTGAAATGCTGCTCGGGCCGGATTTTCTCGAGACGCAGCCGCTCCCCTGCGCTCACCCGCGGCAGCGTGCGGCTCTCGGTGTCGCCCTCGTCTTCCTTTTCTTCCTCTTCCTTCACCGCTTGGTAGGCGGCCAGGTAGCCATCGAACTTGACCACCGAGCCGCTGGCCCGGAAGGTGTAGTCCCCCGCCGAAACGTCGATCGTCGTCTGGTCCAGCACCGCCGGAACCATCTGCGAGGCCACGAAGCGCTGCCAGATCATCTGGTACAGCTTGAACATGTCGTTTTCCAGATACGGCTTTACGCTTTCGGGCGTGCGCGCCACGTCGGTCGGCCGGATCGCTTCGTGCGCGTCCTGCGCGTCCTTTTTCGACTTGAAGAAGTTGGGCTTGTCGGGCAGATAGTTGGCGCCGTAGCTCGACCCGATGTGCTCGCGCACCTCCGCCAGCGCATCGTTGGACACGCGCACCGAGTCGGTGCGCATGTAGGTGATCAGCGCCACCGAGCCTTCCTTGCCCAGCTCGACGCCTTCGTAAAGCCGCTGCGCCAGCATCATCGTGCGCTTGGCCGTGTAGCGCAGCCGGTTGTAGCCGGCCTGCTGCAGCTTTGAAGTCGTGAACGGCGGCGGCGCGTAGCGCCGCTTCTCCTTCTGCGTGACGCCGGCCACCACCCATTGGGCGCGCTCCACGCCGGCGAGAACCTTCTGCGCCTCGGCCTCATTCGCGACTTCAATGTCTTGGCCCTTGAACTTGGCGAGCTTCGCTTCGAACGCCGGCGGCTCACCCGCGGACAGCATCGCGTGAATGGTCCAGTATTCCTTGGGCACGAACGCGCGGATTTCGCGTTCGCGCTCCACGATCACGCGCAGCGCGACGGTTTGCACGCGGCCCGCGGAAAGCCCGCGGCGCACCTTGTCCCAGAGCAACGGCGAAATCTTGTAGCCCACCAGACGATCCAGCACCCGCCGCGCTTGCTGCGCATCGACCAGGTTCGCGTTCACTTGCGTGGGATGCTCGAACGCTTCGCGGATGGCCTTCTGCGTGATCTCGTTGAACATCACGCGGTAAATCTTCGGAGCCGGAAGTTTCGTGGCCGCCGCCGCGGCTGCTTTGGCAGGCTTCTTTTCGCCTTTGCCTTTCTCCCCGGCCTCATTCCCGTTCTCGTGGGCTTCTTTCGCTTTGGCGAGCACCTTCACGTACTTGCGCGGGTTGCCGAGGATTTCCTCCAGATGCGCGCAGATGGCCTCGCCTTCGCGGTCCGGGTCGCCCGCCAGATAAACCGCTTCGGCCGAAGACGCCGCCTTCTGCAAATCCCCAATCACTTTCAGCTTGCTGGGAATCACTTCGTAGGTCGGGTCGAAGATGTTTTCGGAGGTCACCGCGACCCGCTTGGCCGCTTTTTTCTCGCCCGCTTTGTCCTTGCCCTTCGATTTCCGCTTGCTCTTGCGTCGGCCGTTCTCTTCGCCGGGCAGAAGGATCCCGATGGTCTTCTTCGGCAGGTCCATCACGTGGCCGTAAGAGGCCTTCACGCTGTACTTCCCGCCCAGGTACTTGTTGATGGTCTTCGCCTTGGCCGGCGATTCCACGATCACGAGTGGTCTTGCCATGCTCTTTTGCGTTCCCCGTAAAACACTACATCACATTCCGCCACGGGCGAAATGCCCTACCATCCTAACCCTGGACTGGCTGCAGCGATTACAACAGGACTTTCAGGAATTGCTTACCCGGCAACTGTCGCACCACTCCCTTGAGTTCCAGCTCAAACAGCCCCGCCAAAACTTCCGAGGAGCTTAACCCGGAACGCTCGACCAGTTCATCCACGTGTCGCGCTTCGTCCATGCTCAGCAGCGAATAAAGCGGCCGCATCGCCGGTGCCAGACTTTCCTCCACCAGCGACGCCCGCTCCTCCGCTGTGGCCGTTTCCACGGGCATCAGCTCCGCCCTTACGGGAGTAGGCAATTCTTCGACTACGTCCTCCCAGCCGGTCACCAGCTTGGCGCCCTGCTTAATAAGCTGATTCGGCCCGAAGCTGGTAGGTTGCGTCACGTTTCCCGGCACGCCATACACTTCGCGCCCCGATTCCATCGCTAGCCGCGCGGTAATCAGCGATCCCGAGTACTGCGCTCCCTCGACAACCACCACTCCCAGCGCCATTCCTGCGAGGATCCGGTTCCGAATCGGGAAATTCTGCGGTGCCGGAAACGTCCCCAGCGGGAACTCCGAGATGATGACGCCGCGCTTGGCTATCTCCTCGAAGATCTTCTTGTTCTCCTTCGGATAGACTACATCCACGCCGCTGCCCAGAACGGCAATCGTCCCGCCCCGCACGGCCGCGAGTGCTCCCTTGTGAGCGCTAGAATCAATCCCTCGGGCCAAGCCGCTCGCTATCGCCAGGTTGCGGTCGGCCAAGTCTTTCGCCAGCCGTTCAGCCATTTGATTGCCGTAGGGTGTAGGGCGACGCGAGCCCACGATCGCGATGCTGTGCTGGTTCAGAAGGACAGCATTTCCAATAACATACAGAAGGGTTGGTGGATCGTATGTCTCCCGCAGCCGCGCAGGGTACTCTGGTTCGTCCCACGTAAGCAGACGACACCCGACTGCCTGTGCCTGCGCCAATTCTTTTGCGGCGGCGCTCAATGGCTGGCGCGAATGAATGGCCTGCGCAACCGCCGCCGGCAGGTTCTGCGCCTCGAGCGCCGTAAGCGAAGCCGCGAAAATCGCCTCGGGGCCGCCAAACTCGCGCAGCAACTTGCCCGCAAGGCGCGCGCCAAGGCCCGGCGTCAGCGCGAGCGCCAGCCATCCCAAGTATTGATTGGGGTCCATCGAAGGAAAGCTGGGGCGAGCCTACGCAGCCTTGCATTTCCTTGTCAAGGTAAGTTATCGCCGGATAAATACTGAGAGCGCGTTACGCACTTCCCGCAGACTTGCCCCGACTCGCAAAGCCTCACTTCGGCCAGGCTGCCGGCGCAATCCCCGGCACCCCTTCGACCATCATGATGCTTCGTGAGGGTTCGGCAAGCGAAATAACCGCTCGCTTGCTGTCCACCGAGATAGTGAAAGTGTCCACCAGCGAATCCACCGGGCCCTTCACCAATTCCTTGCGAGGCGCTCCGGCCTCGGATGGGAAGGCCTGGCTGAAAACCCCATGCCTTCCCCGATTCTCTATATAGAAGATGGAATGGCCATCGGCCGAAAACCGCGCGCGGTTCCCGGCGGCGCTGAAGCTCACCGGGCTTCCGTCCGCCAAACGCACCACGTTGATATGGCTGTCGAACACGCTTCGAATCGTGTGATACAGCACGAACTGCCCGTCCGGACTGATGTCCGGCCAGGCAATCGTTCCGGCCACAATCCGCGTGGCCTGGCTGCCGTCGAACCGGATCTTCCACAGTCCGGGATGCTCCGGATTGCTCGAGGCGTACACCACCCAGCCGTCCGCGCTGGCCACCGGGTTTTCCGCGTCGTAGCCGTCGTGCGTGACCTGGCGTGGCGCGCTGCCGTCGCGGTCCGCCGTCCAGATCTCGAAGGGGCCGGAGCGATTGGAACTCCACAGCAGGTGTTTGCCGTCGGGTGTCACGAACGGATCCCAGTCCGCCGCGGGGTGGTCCGTGAGTCGCCGCAGCGAATCCGTCCGCGTAGACACTTCCCACAAATCCACGTCGCCGCTTCGCGACGACGAGAAGACCACCGATTCTCCATCCGGCGAGAGGAACGGCTGGCGGTCGATGCTGTTGCCGCGCGTCAGCCAGCGTTCCGGCCCGCCCGGACCGAGAACAGTCGGCATGAGTTTCAGGTGATTTCGTTGCGCCAGCGAATCGAAAATTGCGCGTCCGGACGCGACGATCTCGACGCGCGAAAGCAGCGACTGCACCGCAAACAAGAACCGGATTTTGCCTGTTCGGATGTTTTGCGCCAGCACGCGGCCCGATGACCCCGCCGTCGAAACTGTCAGGCCCGCATCCGCTGGGGATTCCGGCTCCTCATAAATCAGTTCATCGCCCGCGCCGGACCACGCCGGCAACGACAGCACTCCGCCCGGCAGCGGGCAATCCAGTTCGCGAACTTCCTCCCCCGTTCGTGAGAGGAGGACCAAATACCTCTTGGCCGCCCCTGCAAATCCAGCGCCCTGGGGCGACAGAGCGATCGTCTTGCCGTCGGGCGACCACGAAGGCGGTCCGAATTGGGCGTTTTCGAACCGATGGATGATTCGCGAGCTGCCGTCCTGCGCCGACGCGATTCCCACTGCAGTCGTTCTCTTGTTGCCTTCGTTCTCGGACCGAACGAAAACGATCTCGCGTCCGTCGGGAGACCAATCGGCTGAATCCACGTCCTCGAGCAGCTTGCGAGCCTCCCCGCCCAGAGGCGGAATCCGGTAGAGCGTCGTGACTGCGACGTAGAGAATCCAGCTTCCGTTGTGCGAATATCGTGGCGCTTCGTCGTTTGGCCCCTGTGTTAAAGGCGTTTCGCTCCCGCTCTCCAGTTGCTTCAGCCAGATTCGCGAGGAACCGTCGCGCCTAGAAACAAATGCCACCGTCCGGCCGTCCGGCGAAACGCTGGGAGCGAAATCGTTGCCGGAAAAAGTCAGGACGCGCAGCGTGGGCGCTTCCGCCACAGGTCGCGGCACCAGGAACACTGCGAGCGCTGCGCCCGCTGCGGCGCCTGCCGCAAGCCATAGCGCCGGCTTGAGCCATTTTCGCGCTCCGGGCGCGCGCTCCGGCACCGTCACTTGCGAGATGCTGCTCGATTCCGATAAATGGTCGCGCACGCTGCGCAGGTCGCTCGCCAGGTCCCGCGTCGAGGCGTAGCGCTCCTCCGGATCCTTCGCCAGACATCGCTCGATAATCCAGCGCAGCGGAGTCGGCGTCTTCGGGCTCGCCTCCGCCACCGATTGCGCGTCGTCTTCGATGATGGCCGCGAGCGTCTGCGCCGAGCTCTCGGCTTTGAACGGCTGCTTGCCCGTCACCATCTCGTACAGCACCGAACCGAACGAGAAAATGTCGGAGCGAAAATCGACCGCCGAGCCGCGCGCCTGCTCGGGCGACATGTACCACACCGTTCCCAACACCGTTCCGGGGTTTGTGCCCGCTGCACCTGCGCTCAATGTCTGCGAAGCATCGGCCGCTGAAGGTGCGAGCTTGGCCAGTCCGAAATCGAGAATCTTCACGAAGCCGTCGCGCGTGATCATCACGTTCTCCGGCTTCAGGTCGCGGTGAACGATTCCCCCGGCGTGCGCTTTCGCCAGGCCGTCTGCAATCTGCGCGGCAATCTGCAGCGTCTTCTTGACTGGCAGGGGCCCTTCCCGCAGCGCCGCGCGCAGCGTCGCTCCGTCCACATACTCCATGGCGATATACGCCGCGCCGCCCTCGCGGCCCACTTCGTAGATGGAAACAATGTTGGGATGATTCAGCGCGGACGCTGCGCGCGCCTCCTGCTCGAATCGGCGCAAGCGATCGGAATCGGCGGCGAACGCCGGCGTGAGGACTTTGATCGCCACCTGCCGGCCGAGACTGCTCTGCGTGGCGCGGTACACTTCGCCCATTCCGCCCGCGCCCAGCGGAGCTTCGATTTCGTAGGGACCCAGCCGTGTGCCCGCCGTGAGATTCATGCGCGGCGGATTATATCGCCTCGCCGCGCCGTGAATTGAGTTATATTGCGTCGCGCCCGGAGGAGCCGCGCATGACAGAGGACGACCGCAAGAAAACGACCCTCTCCATTCTCGTTTATCTGCTCCTCACTTTCGCGCTCAGCTCCGTCTTCTATTTCCTCTTGATCCATCGCTCTCACCTCGGCAAGGGCCCGGGCTCCTTCATCTTGTGCCTGATGTGGTGTCCGGGCGTTTCCGGTTTGCTCGCTCGCTTGGTGTTTCAGCACGACCTGCGCGGCCACGGCTTCGGCTGGGGCAAGACCAAGTACCAATTCGCGAGCTATTGGATTCCGCTGGCCTATGCTTCCGCGGTCTACTTGCCGGTCTGGTATGCCGGCTATTTCAACTCCGTGGCCCCGCTCTTCACCGGATTCGCGTTGCGCTTTCCCAGACTGCCGCACGCCGTCGCTCTTCCCGCCTTCTTCGTAGTCCTCGCCACTTTGGGCGTTCTGTCTTCCTGCATTTCGGCGCTTGGCGAGGAACTCGGCTGGCGCGGCTTCCTGGTTCCCCAGCTCGCGAAGATCATGCCTTTCCCGCGTGTCGCGTTTGTCAGCGGAATCATCTGGGCCCTGTGGCACTACCCGATCATCCTTTTCTCCACGGCCTATCGCGGCGCCGGGCCGCTCTGGTACACCATCGCGTGTTTTACCATCATGGTTGTCGGTGCCAGCTTCCTTTTCGCCTGGATGCGGCTCAAATCCGGAAGCGTTTGGACCGGCATGTTCCTGCACGCGAGCCACAATCTTTTCATTCAGGCGTTCTTTGATCCCTTCACGCGCCACGCCAAGGTCACCGACCTATGGACCACCGAGTTCGGGGCCGGCCTGGCGATTGCCGGGATCATTCTCGGCGTGATTTTCTATGCCAAGGCGGACCAATTGCCGGGCGCCGCCGGACTCGCTGCATCCGCATCCGCGTGAAACTGGCTGCGCGAATCGAACATCTAGGAGGAAACACCATGTCGTCGCGAACACTTGGAAAATGCTTCGTAGCTCTGCTCTTGCTGGCGGGCGCATCGGCTGCCACAGGGCAGCAGATGCCGAACCCCTATGGCCCTCCCGTCACTTTGGACGATGCGAAAAAGGCCGCCGAACAGGCGCTCGCCGAAGCGCGCAAGAACAACTGGCGCGTGGCGGTCGCCGTCGTCGATCCCAGCGGCACTCTCGTCTATTTCGAGCGCCTCGACAACACCCAGAACGGCAGCATCCATGTGGCCATCGACAAGGCGCGGTCGTCGGCCCTGTTCAAGCGCCCGACGAAGTCGTTTCAAGACACGCTCGCGGCGGGCGGCGACGGCTGGCGCGTTCTGAAATTCGAAGGCGCCATGCCCGTCGAGGGCGGTGTTCCCCTGCTGCTTGACGGCAAGATCGTCGGCGCCATCGGCGTCTCCGGCGCCACCAGCGCGCAGGACGCCCAGTGCGCGAAAGCCGGAGCCGACGCCGTGAAGTAGCGTTGCTGCGGCTGTCATCCCGATCGTCCCGAGGGACGAGGGGAGCGACGTGGCTGGATTTGCGCCCTGATCCTCGTGAGCTTTCATCCCGAGTGTGGCCGCGTCCGCTTGCCCTGAGGGCAACCGAAGGGCGCGGACACCCGAGGGATCTGCTTTGCCTTTGGTTTGCGTGTTGCGATTGGCCGCCGCTTGTTGGCGCATCGTCGGCACGACCCCGCCTGTGCGGTGTCTGTTGGCGGTATTGCGCCGGCGATTATAGAATTCTTCGATGCTTCGTCGCGCTGCGCGAGTGAATTGCGGAATGCGTGATGCGCCGTTCGGCGCGGAAAGAGCGCCGGCTTCGGTCCTCCAGACCCGCCGTTTCGCCGAGCCGCGATGATCACACCCTGCCGCCGGTTCCGCGAAGTCCGTTTCTTCGGCTCGCTCGACGGCCTTCGCGCCCTCAGCATCGCCGGCGTGCTCTGGTTTCACTCCTGGTGGGACACGCCCTACTACCCTCGGTTCGAATCCTTGCCCGTGCTGCGGCAGGGCTCGTTCGGCGTGCATATTTTTTTCGTCATCAGTGGGTTCCTGATCACCACGCTGCTGCTGCGCGAGCGCGAGAAATTCGGCCAAATCTCGATTCGCGACTTCTACATTCGCCGCACCCTCCGGATTTGGCCGCTCTATTACGCCACCATCGCGCTCTACGTTGCCGTGGTGCTGGTGTTGGAACGCGACGCGCGGGGCCGCACTTTTTTTCATTACCTCCCGAGCTTTCTGACCTACACCTACACCTGGTTCATCACCGCGAATTGGCCGCCCGGAACTTTCAACCTGGCCTGGACGCTGGCCACGGAGGAGCAGTTTTACGCTTTCTGGCCGCTGGTGTTGCGATTCGTCCGCGGAGCCTGGTCGTCGGTGGTTATCGTAGGGCTCATCGCGCTGCGCATGGCGGCTGGGTACGGCTGGACCGACCGCATTCTCCCGCCCGGCTGGCTCCCCACGCGGATCGTTCTCAGCATCTCGGTCGCCATCTGCCTGGGCGTGCTGCTGGCGCAGGCGCTCGATTCCGAACGCGGCTTCCGCTGGCTGTATGCGGTGCTGGGATGGAAATGGTCGGCGCCCGCGGCGCTCGTGGCCCTGGCGATTTGTCTCTATCCGCAGCGCGTCCCTATGCTGGCCGCGTGGCTGGCAACGGCGGCGCTGGTCGGAGCTTGTGTGATCCGCGAAGACAACGGGCTCGCCTTCGTCCTCCGGCTGCGGCCGGTTGCCTACATGGGCGTTCTGAGCTACGGCATGTACCTGCTCAATTCCCTATCGGCTCACGCGGTGCAGTTCGCGCTTCGCCGCGTCGTCACGCCTCAACCCTTGCTCGTTTTCCCGTTGGCGCTCGGAGTGGCTATGGGCGCGGCGTTTGTGAGCTATCGCTATTTCGAGTCGCGGTTCCTGGAACTCAAGACCCGCTTTTCCCGCCTGCGGCCCGCTCCCGCAGAGAGCGCCACGGACAGAATCGCGGATCCTCACGCCGGTTCGGGCGAGCGTGCATAGCGTGCTATGCCCCTACGAACGCCGGCCAATCGCCAAGGGTTCTCGCCCTGTTTTCTTTGGAGTGCGGCGGCTTGACGCCGCTTTCGTGGGTCGCGGCTTTCATGGAGTGCGGCGGTCCGATTTCCGGACTCCGGTGGAGTTTCCGGTAGGCCCGGAATCCCGGGAATGCGGGACCATCGTTCGGACTCCCGAAACCGGAGCGAGCTTGCCCTGAGCCTGCCGAAGGGACGCGTCCGCTCGACATCTTTCGTATTTCTTTGGAGTGCGGCGGCTTGACGCCGCTTTCGCTTGTGCCGACGCGACGCCGCTTTGCCCTAGGTTTGCGTGTCGTGCTTGCTCGCCGTTTTCTTGCGGCCTGCACGCCGCTCGCCGGCGACGGCCTTAGTCCGAATCCGCCGCGTCAGGGTGTTGGTAGGTGTGCTGCAGGTGTCTGGAAGGTGTTGGCATGGTGTCGTGGCAGGGGACACTAGGCACCTCCTTGACAGAGCGCAACCTCGCGCCGTACAGACTACACTATGCCCGACGACCAAGACATCGAGGATGTTCGAGCCGAAGAATCGCAGCGAGGGAAGAAACGCCCGGCACACATCTCCGAACTTCGCCGCAGATCAATCTTGCTTAAGAAATTCCGGGAGGCGCTTCGGCAGGACGATGAAGCAGCTCTTATCCAGGCGATTGTTAACGACCTCGGCCAGCTGCCTGGGACCTCCGAGTACGAGCAGTCCTTGAAGACTTGGCGCGCTTTTCGTGGGCGCCGGTAAAGCTCCTTCTTCCGAAAGCCTCCACACGGGCGTCACGCTCTTCTTCCGGCAGTTTCGCGAGTGCGCGCTCTGCGATCTCGGTCAGCTTCGTGGCGGCCTCGTCCAGCGATAACTTCTTCCTCTGCGGCATCGCACCATAGAATAACAGCAAGCGAGCGGAACGCAACCACGCCAACTTCTGACGTTCCGCAATCGGCAGGTCACGATCCTCGCCTTCAACAATCCCGCTGGCCAGTTTTCGACCGCCCGCCGGAATCGGGTAACCCGTTGAAAAAAAAGGGCAGAAGCCGGTTCTAATCGGCCCGAATCGAGCGCTGGCAGCGCAAGGTGGCGGCGACCGGCGGTCTCCGCTGCCGTCGCGGGCCCTATGCTAGAATGACTGCCAACATGTCCAAGCTGCGCATTTCTATCGTCGAGTATCTGAACACGGCGCCGCTGGTGTGGGGCTTCACCGAGGGGCCGCAGGCGGGGAAGTACGACTTGTCGTTTACCCTGCCGTCGCAGTGCGCCGAAGCCTTGCGCTGCGGCGACGCAGACGTCGCCATCATTCCGGCGATCGAGTACCAGCGCATCGACAACCTCGTCGCGCTGCCGGGAACGGCGGTGGCGGCCAAGGGTGAAGTGCGCAGCATTCTCGTCGTGGCCAAGAAGCCCATTGAGCTGGCCGCGCGCATCGCGCTCGACTCCAGTTCGCGCAGCTCCGTCGCGCTCGTGAAGCTCCTCGCCGCAGACCACTGGAAGATTCGCCCCGAATGGAGCGAAGCGGATCCTGACCCCTCGGAAATGCTGAAGCACGCCGACGCGGCGCTGGTGATCGGCGACCCGGCGCTGCGCATCTCGCTCAAATGGGAAGCGCTCAATTTGAAAGCGCCGAGCGACGGCGCCTGCTGCCAGGGCGATATGGAAGACATGCCCGTCCCCGGCTACGAGACTTTGTTTATCTACGACGTCGCCTATCAGTGGCGCGAGATGACCGGCAAGCCCTGCGTGCTGGCCCTCTGGGCCGGCCGCCGCGACGCCATCACGCCGGAAGTCGCCGCCGATTTTCAGGCTTCGAAGGAGTACGGCCTGGAGCGCCTCCGCGAGATCGCGGAAGCGGCGTCCATCAAGCTGGACATGACCCCGCAGGCGCTCGAACGCTACCTGGCCGACAACATCGACTACGATCTCGACGAAGAGAATCTCGACGGCCTGAGCCTCTATTTCGAAAAGGCCGCTGCCGCGGGCTTGATCCCCCGCGCGCGCTCTCTCGAATTTGCGGGAGCGCGGGCCAGCGAAGCCAGCGCGAGAGCCTGACCATGAGCGTCACGCCGCAAGAAGCGCTCGAACTGTTCAACTCCGATGACCTGATCGGCATCGGTATGGCTGCCAACGAGGTTCGCCGCCGCAAGACCGACCCGCGCATCGCCACTTATCAGATCGACCGCAACATCAACTACACGAATTTCTGCACCGAGTACTGTTCGTTCTGCGCCTTCTATCGCCCGCTCGGCGCCAAAGACGGCTACATCCTGCCGCTTGAAACGATTTACGAAAAAATCGAGGAGATGCTCGCGCTCGGCGGCACCGGCGTGCTGATGCAGGGCGGCCTGCACCCGGACCTGCGCATCGGCTTTTACGAGAACATGCTCAGTTCGCTCAAGAAGAAATTCCCGCAGGTGCATTTGCACTGCTTTTCCGCGCCCGAGATCACCTGCATCGCCGAAGTTTCCGGGCTGTCCTTGCGCGATACCATCGCGCGCCTGCGCGACGCCGGGCTTGACTCGATTCCCGGCGGCGGCGCGGAAATCCTCGACGACGAAGTGCGCGCGCGCATCTCGCGCCTGAAGTGCACCGCGAAGGAATGGGAAGAGGTTCACCGCACGGCCCACGCGCTCGGATTGCGCACCACCGCCACGATGATGTTCGGCTGCGGCGAGGAATACCGCCACCGCGTCAATCATCTCGAACTGTTGCGGCGCATCCAGGAAGATACCGGCGGGTTCACCGCGTTCATTCCCTGGATTTTCGCGCCGGAAAACACGCCGCTGGGCAAGAAAATTCCCGAGGCCACCGCATTCGATTACTTGAAGACGCTGGCCATCAGCCGCATCTATCTCGACAACATCGACCACATCCAGTCGAGCTGGCTCACGCCGGGAATCAAGATCTGCCAGGTGGGATTGCAATTCGGCGCCGACGACGTGGGCAGCATCCTCATCGAAGAGAACGTGGTCTATGCCGCCGGAGTGCGCAACCGCACCAACGAAGAAGAGCTCCGCCGCATTATCTCCGGCGCAGGCTACATTCCCGCGCAGCGCGACACCCTTTACCGCTCGTACTCTCTGAAGGCCATGGCTGCGAAAAGTTAGCGCCGCATCAGGCGCTGACGGCCAGCGCCGGCGAGGGCTCCACGGCCGGCACGGAAACCGGAAGCTCGATGCTCACCGCCGCGCCATAGGGCTCGCGGTTTGTCAGCGCGATTTCGCCGCCGCATTCCTGCACGATGCCGTAGCAGATGCTGAGGCCCAGCCCCGTGCCTTTGCCCACGGGCTTCGTGGTGTAGAAGGGATCGAACGCGCGATTCAGGTCCGTGAATCCCGGCCCTGAATCCTGGAACTGGATCACCACGCGCTCCGCTTCGCGCGACGCCTGGACGCGGATGGTGCGCCGCGCGCTCTCTTCCACCGCGTCGATGGCGTTGTTCAAAATGTTCAGCAGCACCTGCTTCAATTCGTCTTCGCCGATGGCGACGGGCGGCAGCACGGGCGGCACGTCGATCTCCAGCTGCACGCCGAATTTTCGCAGGTGGTATTCGCGGAGCTGCACCACATCGCGCAGCGCAGCCTCGAAATCGGCGGCCCGCGCCGCAGGATTATTCTGACGCGCGAAACGCAGCAGGCCGTCCACGATGCGCCTCATGCGGCGCGCTTCGTTGGCCAGTTTCTCGACCCGCCTTGCGGCTTTCTCGTTGTGGACCTCTTCGTTGAGCAGCTCGGAATATCCGAGGATGCCGGTGAGCGGATTGTTGAGCTCGTGCGCCACGCCGGCGACCAGCTGGCCCAGCGCGGCCAGCTTTTCCGAGCGCACCAACTGGTGATGCAGGCGCGTGTTCTCGATGGTGACCGCCAGGTCCGAGGCCAGCATCTCCAGCTTCGCCAGTTCTGCCGTGGCCAGTTCATTCTGCGGCGCGGCGAGAAACAAGCACCCCAGATGCGAGCCGCGCGAAGAAACCAGCGGAATGGCGCTGAGACCATCGGCGGAGACCTGGAACGAATTGTTCAGCAGCCGCGTTCCGCCGCTGCAGAGATCCTTGAGGTTTCCGATGCTCCAGCGGCGCGTGCGGTTTTCGAGCTCGGCCATTCCACCGCGCTCGAAGCCGCTCGAGCCGGCGAGATGCAGCGACCCGCCTTCGCCGGCCAGGAACAGAGCGGCGCGGCGGAAGCTGCTCGCACCCGTGACGGCGGCCGCGATTTCGCCGCACAGCGAGGCGGGATCGCGCCCGGCGAGCAAACGCGAGCTGATTTGCGAGAGACTCAAGAGCAGGCGGTTCTCCGCGTGCTCGCGAGATCGCGCCTGGTCGATGATGCTCGATTTTTCCTCTAGCAGCGCTAGCACCATTCCAAAGGCCACAAAGAATTTCGGAACGTTCCACAGCTCCGGATTCAGATGCACATTGGGAATGAAAAAGTCCGTCAGGCCGCCTACCGGAAACACCGCGCCCCAGCACAGGAATCCGCCGACAACGGCGATCACCCCGGCCGACCTCCGCGGATAGCGCCGCCAGAACAGGAAACCGCAGAGACCGAACGTGATCGTCAGGATGGCGCTGATGGCAAAATCGGGGCTGCCGTGAAGCTGGTCGCGAATCGCCCACACGCCGGTGAGGGAAAAAATGACGGCGGCAGCGACGTGAAAGAACTCCCGCCGCTCCGCTGCGCGCGCACTGTAGGCGGCGCCTCCAAAGAAAAATACGGCGAGCGCCGCAGCCATGGTCCACGGAATCGGCCAATTGAACGTGGCCGCGATGCCGTGGAACGCCATCGGTGCGCCCAGCAGCGCCAGCAGCCCGTAGCGATGGCCTTTGTTTTCGACTCCGGGAATCAGCGAGATGCTGAAAACCAATCCGGAGAGTTCCAGCGCCACAATGTCAATGGATTCGATAATCAGCTCGATCGTCCCGGTGCGTGTTTCGAAGGCTTCGACGAAAAAGTGCAGAAAGATCAGCGCCCAGGCATAGGTCCACAGGCGCATCCGCGCCGAGGGCGCGTGTTTGCGCAGCGACAGGAAGATGCCGGCCAGCACGGCCAGCACTAGGATCGTCGGGAGCTTGTCGAGCAACGCGGTCACAACTTCCCCTTTGCAGAACCAGGGTACTGGCCCGGCCGGAAGCCAACAATAGAGCAGAGGTACCAAAAGGCAAGCCATTTGCGCTGGCGGAAGGCTTCCCGACGGTCGCTAACGCCTATGGTTTCAGTGGGATGCGAAGGTCCAGAGAAACTTCAACGTTCTCCGGTAGGTCGAGCGGCTCGATAGGCACGAGAGCGCCTCTCACAAAACGCGCGCGGACGCGGCGAACGGAAGGGGCAGACGAAGCGGGTTTCGCGGCGCCATGCTCGAACTTGCGCATGCCGATCTGGTCAAGCGCGACGTTGGCAAGCGCGTCCGCGTCGCGGTTGAGTTCCCGGCGCACGTGCTCGATGGTGAAGTAACGAAGCTGGCGCGACAGCTTCGAGGCGCGCTCGTGCAGCTGCTTGAGGTCCGCGCTCTTCACTTTGTAGCGGCCCTGCATCTGCCGGACCAGCAATTCCGAATCGCTGCGCACGCGCAGCGCGGCGATGCCGTGCGCCGCGGCGTAGTCGAGCGCGGCCAGCAGCGCGTAGTATTCGGCGACATTGTTGGTTTCGCGGCCGATCCGTTTCGCGTGCTCCAGAATGATTCTTCCTTCCGCATCGCGCAGGATCACGGCGTAGGACGCGGGGCCAGGATTGCCGCGCGAAGCGCCATCGATTTCCGCGATGTGCACGCCCGTCGGCGGCGCAGCGGCGGATTCGCCGAACAACTTGGCGCTTCCCGGCGGCGGGGTTTTTGACCGGCGGCTCATGTTCGGCGAACGGGACGCTTCGGGAATGACGCGACGGTCATGTCGGAGCTGAAGCTCCGACTCCCGGAGAACCGGCTAGCTCTCACTGGAGGGTGAACCGGCGGCGGAGGCTTGAGACGCCTCCACGGGGGGAGCGGGCGGCGGCTCCACATAGTAGAGTATGCGCGTGCAGGTTTCGCAGTGAAAAATCTGTTCGCTCGCCGGCCGGCGCATCTCCTGAAACACGTGCGGGCGGACGCGCATGCCGCAGGCCGTGCATTTCTCGTCGCGCACTTCGGCGAGCGCCACGCTGCCGTGCTTCCTGGCGATGCGGTTGTAGTGGTCGAGCATATCTTCGGAAACGCCGGCGACCACTTGCGCGCGCTCCGCCTCGAGCGCCGCGAGGTCCTTCTCGGCGGCGGCCTTCGCGCCTTCGATCTTCGACCGCTCGCTGCGCGACGTCTCCTCGATTTCCTTCAGCGCTTTCTCCGACGCCTTGATGCGCCGGTCGTATTCTTCTCCGGAGACCATTTGCTCGAGCAAGCGGTCTTCTGCCTTGGCGATTTCTTCTTCGGCCATCTGCACTTCGTGCTGCAGCGCCCTGTAGGCCTCGTTCGTCTTTATCTGCGAAGTCTGGTCCTTGTACTTGCGGACTTTTTCCTTCCAGCTTTCCACGTCGAGCTCGTATTTCTTGCGGTCTTTCACCGTGGCGAGCTGCGCGGCTTTGCTCTTTTCCACTTCGGCGCGCGCCGCCGCTACGCGGGCATCCGCTTCCGCGAGCTTTTTGGGGAATGCCGCGAGCTGCGCGTGCAGCTCGTGCAGCCGGATGTCCACACTTTGCAGTTCGAGAAGATCCTGGAGGACCTTTTGCACTGCCTGATTTTAGCACAGTGGCGTGGGCGCCGGCGGACGCACCGCCAGCCTGGGCCATGTTCTTGCGATCCCGCGAAGGCCAAATTTCAGGAACGGAGTTGGATCGCGGCCGCGGTTGCCCTGTTACGCAGCGGGGGGGGCTTTACGCCCGACGTCCTCGAGGCCGTGCCGGTCGATCGCGCGCCGGGCGCAGCGCGCTGCGCCCCTACCGAAGCGTGCGATTAAGCCTCGATTCGATTCGCAACTTCTTATAGCACAACAGGAAGCGAAGCCCCGGCGGCGGTGAGTCTTTTTCGCGGCCTCGCTCGTAAACCAGATTATGATGGGCGGCTTCGAGATGACCTGGGAGGGGCAGGTGGGCCTGGACAGCGAGGTGGTCCGGCTTCGTCGCGGGGACCCCGATGCGCTGGCCGCGCTTCTGGCTCGCTACCAGAACCGCCTCTATCGCTACCTGCTGCGCATGGTCCATGAGCCGCCAGACGCCGAGGACCTCTTCCAGCAGACCTGGGTGCGCGTGGCGGAAAAGATTTTGCAGTTCGACCCGCGGCGCAATTTCGAGCCGTGGCTCTTCGCCCTCGCCCGCAACCTGGCGATCGACCACCTCCGGCGCATCCGGCCTGCGAGCCTCGACGAGCCGGCGGGCGACGAATCCGGCGACACCAAAGCGGAACGGCTGGTATCGCGCGAGCGTTCCGTTCTGTACGGGATCCTCGAACGCGAGCGGACGGGGCGGCTCGCAGGCGCGCTCGAGGCGCTGCCGGTTTTCTACCGCGAAGTCCTGACGCTGCGCTTCGAGGAAGAGATGAAGCTCGAGGAAATCTCACAAGTGCTCGAGATTCCGCTTTCCACGGTGAAGACGCGGCTGCGGCGGGCGCTCGAACGCATGCGCGAAACGCTCGAGGCGCACCACCCGGAAGAGGATTGGAGCCGCAGCGTCAATTAGCGGCGCACGGAGATGGACGCACACGACAAAATCCGCGAATTGCTCGGGCTCGCCGTAGCCGGTGCGCTCGGCGCGGAAGAAGAAAAGCGCATCGAGAAGCATGTCGCTTCGTGCGCCTCGTGCGCGGCGGAGCTCGAGAGCTGGCGAGCGCTCGCGGGCGGCTTGCGGCGGCTGCCGACGCCGCAACCGGGCAAGCTCGTCGTGGAGCGGGCGCGCGCGCAGTTCGAGATGCGGCTCGCGGAGGAAATCGAAAGCCGCGGGCAGCGCCGCACGATGATTTTTCTGCTGGCGTTCGCCTGGGTGGTGACGCTGGCGAGCTGGCCGCTCTTCCGGATTTTCACCGGCGGGCTGCTCGTATGGTTTGACCCGCGCTTCAATCAAACCTGGCTGGTGTTCGCCGCGTTCACCGGGCTGCTGTGGGCCACGGGCGGGCTGGCGGCCGTGCTGCTGGGACGCCACCGGCAGCAGGAAAGGAGAACCGCATGAGCGCTTTCAGCCAAGGGCTGCGGATCATTCCGCGGACGGCGTGGTTTATCGCCGTCTCGTTTTATCTGCTGATGTCAAACCTGGCTTTCTTCGTGTTCACGGAGCTCGACAAGGAGATGCGGACATGGCCCATCGCCGGGCGCTTCGCGTTTTCCTACGGGATCTTCCTGGTGGTCGTCGCCATGATTTTGATGGTGGGCTACGTCTATGCCGACGCGAAGCGCCGCGGCATGCGTTACGTCATGTGGACGTGGCTGGCCGCGTTGGTCCCGGACTGCATCGGCATCATCCTCTACTTCGTCCTGCGCGATCCGCTGCCCAAGGCCTGCGCGCACTGCGCCGCAATGGTGCCGGCGAAGTTTACCTTCTGCCCGCAGTGCGGAGCGTCCATGCAGCCGACGTGCCCGCAGTGCGGTCGCGCCGTCGAGCCAGGCTGGGCGAATTGCCCGTACTGCGGCGCGAAGCTGCCGTCTGGTGCGCCGCGCGCGGCGTAATCGTTTACGCGCAGCACGTTTCCTCCGGTGCGGGTTCCCGGTAAAATCCAGGCGGCTTTTCGAGGAGGCTCGATGCCCTACGTGCAAATCACCTGGGTGGCCGGGCGCACGCCCGAGCAAAAGAAAAAGCTGGCCGAGCGCATCACCCAAGCGTTGATCGAAGACGGCCGCGCCAAGCGCGAAAACATTCACGTGACCTTCGTCGATCTGCCTGCAACCGACTACGCCGAAGCCGGCGTCACGGTCGCCGACCAAAAGCGCACGCCGTAACTGCGGACAAACTCGGGCGCTCGGAGACCCTGATCGGACTTGGAGTGGTCTTTCTCCTGGTGGCGGGGCCCTCGAGCGCATGCGACGGCGTCTGACGGCCCGCCTGAAGGAGAATTCGCAATGACGCGAGGCTACAGGGGCATCGTTCTTGCAATCCCATAGAACTGGTGAAACCCGCCGCTCCCTCCGACGATCCGGCTACCCGGAAACGCGCTCGCGGCGAACCAGCGCCGCGTCGATGAAGTAGCCGACGCCGATGGCGAACGGAAGAATCCCGAAGATGGCTGCCTCGGCCGCGTCCGGCTCGAATCGCGCCAGCGCCACAAACGTCAGCACGTAGCCGAGCCCTCCGGCGGTGAGCAGGATGCCTGCTTTGCGCGACCGCGCGTGAGGCGGCAGTTCCTCCGCCATCGGGATTTGTACCCCCTTGGCGATGGCCGCCAGGCGCTCTTCCGTGCGGAGTTTCCGTGAGTGATACCACGCGTAGATCGCCGCGAGCGGAATCATCAGCGACAGCACGACAGCAGCAAGTCCAATCTCCATTCTTGCTCTCCTTTGTTTTTCTGAATCAGGTTCGCTTTCGCCAGGTAGGTACGCGAGAAGGCCGCGCGAAGTTCCGTAGGGCGAGCGGGCGCAACGTGTCGCGCCCCTGCGAAGCGTTGCTGGCAGGAGCCGTGGCAGGGCACAACATGTTTACCCTGAGCGCAGTGGAAAGGGTGTGCCCGCTGCAGCGGTCGCTCTGGTGGCGCCGCCAGCCTTCCTTTGAGTTTACGGCGCGGCCTGCACTTCCATGGTCTGGTCGATCGCGTAGTTGGTGCAGCCGGGGCTTGTCGCCGCGGGACAGTGCGCCACGGCGCGGAAGCTCGAGGCCGACGCGCCCACTTCGTAGCTGTAGCCGTCGCGCCCGCGCTTGGCCTGGGTCATCGCGCCGCTGGAAATGAGGTCGTCGAGCGACGCATAGGAGCCGTGCTCGGCCTGATAGACGCGCTCCGCTTGCGCGATGGCCATCAGATCGTTCTTCACGCCGACCACGTCGATGGTCTGGATAGGGTTGGAGGTTGCGGGCGACTGTGTCCCCTGCGAAAGGTAGAACTTGTAAACCAGCGCGGCGATCAGCGCGACGACCAGAAGCCCCACGATGTTGCCCAGGCTGCGCATGTTCGGCCTCCCGTGTGAGTAGATGCCGGGCAGAAAACGCGGCGTGCGTGCGGCGTATCGCCGATTCGAAGCAGGGATGGACGCGTCGTCCGGCATACTCGACCCGATGCTATTTCCCGCGGCGCGTTGGCGTCAACGGCGAAATCAGCCTTGGTTTCGCGCAGTCTGGCGCCGCCTGTGCCAGGCAATCATTTGCTGGCCCGATGCGTCTAAGAGAACGGGCGAGCGGGCCGCGGAAAGGCTGGCGCCCTGAAAAGGCGCAGCTACGAAACCGCCGCGGCGCGGTTTGACACTCGCACGCGCTGTCTAGGATACTAGGACACTCTTTGCGAATGCTGGCGGCCTCGCGGTTCTCAAGGCTCCACGCGCAGTGAATCCCCTTTCGACGGGAGCAATCGAGATGTGGAAATGGATTCGAGTCGGCTGTGTCGTCATGTTCTCGGTATTCTTCGCGAAAGAGCTTGCGCGGCCCGTAGCGGCGCAAGAGTCGCCGCAGCCGGTTCTCCCGCAAAGACTCGCGTTCACCACGCAGACGCTTTCCAACGGCCTGCAAGTGATCCTGCTCGAAGACCACGCCGTGCCGGTGATCAACCTGCAGGTTTGGTATCACGTGGGCGGAAAGGACGAGCGCGAAGGCCGCACCGGCTTTGCGCACCTTTTCGAGCACCTGATGTTCAAAGGCTCTGCGCACGTCGCCGCAGAAGAGCATTCGCGGCTCATCGAGGCCATCGGCGGCTTCGACAACGCCAGCACCACCGACGACTACACCAATTTCTTCGAGACCTTCCCGAGCCAGTATCTCCAGCGCGTGCTGTGGCTGGAAGCCGACCGCATGGGCAGCCTCAACGTGGACGACGAAAATTTCAAAGCCGAGCGCGAAGTGGTGAAGGAAGAGCGCCGCGTGCGCGTCGAGAACCAGCCGTACGGTTACGTCGAAGAGGACCTTCGCGCCGCGGCTTTCACCCTTCACGGCTACCATCACACCGCCATCGGCAGTATGGCCGACCTGAACAAGGCGGCCATCGAAGACGTGCGCGATTTCTTCAACACCTTCTACAAGCCGAACAACGCCGCGCTCGTGGTCGTCGGCGATTTCCGTTCCGCGCCGGCGCTGGAGTGGGCGCAGAAGTATTTCGGAGGTATCCCGCCGTCGGCGAAGCCTATCCCGCGACTCGACCGGCCCGAGCCGCCGCAGACCAAAGAGCGCGTGGTGAAAAAATCGTACTCCAACACGCCGCTTCCCGCCGTGGTGATCGGCTACAAGATTCCCGCGCGCTTTGCGCCCGATGCCTATCCGCTCGAGCTGGCTGCCAATATTCTCGCCGGAGGGGCGAGCAGCCGCCTCTATCAGAAGCTGGTGTACAACGACCAGATTGCGGCGCAGGTGGCCGGCTTCGCCAATTTCACCGAGGACCCCAATCTGTTCTATGCCATCGCCGTCCTGAACGCCGGGCATTCGGCCGAGGACGGCCAGAAAGCCATCACCGGCGTGCTGGACGGATTGAAAACGGGCGCTGTGGACGCGCGCGAGCTGGAAAAGGCCAAGAACCAGGAAATCTCCGGCTTCATCCTGGGGCGGGAGACCGACGAGGAGAAAGCTGTCGCTTTGGCCGCGGCGGCCGTGATCGGCAAGAATCCCGGTCTCGTGAACAGCGAACTCGAGAGCTACACGCGAGTCACGGCGGCGGACCTCGAGCGCGTAGCCACGGAATATTTCACGGCGCAGCGCGCTACCGTGCTCGACGTCGCGCCTTCCCCCTCCGCGCCATGAGCATCCACCGAGGAGCCAGAATGATTTACGCAATCCAGCGATGCACTTTTCTCGCCGTGGCCCTGGCGGCAGCCGGCGCAACAGCCACCGCCCAGCAACCTTCCTCAGAGCCTGCCGGCGCCAGCAGGCCCGCGGACGCCGCCCAAGCCTCGAAGGCGGCCACGGGCGTCGTGCCGCCGGGCGTGAAGCTCGAAACGCAAATGCCGGCTCCCGGCGCGCCGAATCCATTTGCGTTTCCCGACGCGACCACGAAGACGCTGGCCAACGGCTTGCGTGTGTTTGTCGTCACTGACCATCGCGAGCCGGCTGTGGCCGCGCGGCTCGTGATTCTCGGCGCCGGCTCGGCCCAGGACCCGCCGGGAATGCCGGGCGTATCGCAAATGACCGCCAATCTGCTCACGCAAGGAACCGCGAAGCGCTCGGCCCGTGACATCGCCGAAGCCATCGACTTCGTCGGAGGCTCGCTGACGGCCTTGACCGGCAAGGACGCCATCACCGTCACGCTCGACGTGGTCAAGAAAGATCTCCATCTCGGCTTCGACTTGATGTCCGACGTTGTGCTCCGTCCCGCGTTCCGTGCGGAGGAACTCGACCGCCAGCGCCAGCAGCTTCTCTCCGGCCTCACCCTGCAGTATTCCGATCCCGACTATCTGGCGTCGGTGGTCTTTGGTCGCGTGGTTTACGGCCGTTCGCCCTACGGCTGGCCCACGGAGGGAACGCCCGAGACGGTGAAAAAGCTCCAGCGGGCGGAGGTGCAGAAATTCCACGACGCGAATTTCGCGCCCAATCGCTCGCTGCTCGGCATCGCCGGCGACATCGCGCCGGAAGAAGCGTTCGCTGCGGCCGAAAAATTCTTCGGTTCCTGGCCCAGGCTTGATGCCGCCGATGTTGCGGCCGCCGCGCCTCCTCCCGCTTCCGGCCTGCACATCTGGCTGATCGACAAGCCCGACGCCGTCCAGACGCAGATTCGCGCCGGCAAGCTGGGCGTCCGGCGCGGCGCGCCCGACTACGACACCATCCAGGTGGCCAACCGGATTTTCGGCGGCGGGTTCAACAGCCGCCTCAACACGGAAGTGCGCATCAAGAAAGGGCTCACGTACGGCGCGTTTTCGCGACTCACGGCGCACCGCTTCGCAGGGTCGCTCACCGTGGGCACCTTCACGCGCACCGAAGCGACCGTCGAAGCGACGAAGCTCGTAGTGGACCTGCTGTCGCACATGGCCACCGGTGAAGTGGCGCCGAAAGAAATGGACTTCGCGCGCGACTACCTGGCCGGCGTTTATCCCATCGAATCGGAGACGGCCGAGCAGGTGGCCGACCGCGTCCTCACGGTCGCGGCGTTCGATTTGCCCGCGGACTACAACCGCACGTACCCGGACCGCATTCGTGCGGTCTCCGCGGCGCAGGTCAAGGCGGCAGCGCAGCGTTATTTCGCGACGCAGGATCTGGATATCGTCCTCGTGGGCAACGCCGGCGCCTTCCGTCCGGCGCTCAAGAAAGAATTCCCCGGCGCCCAGTACGACGAAATCCCTTTCGACAAAGTCGATGTGCTCGCCGCCAATCTTCGCCGCCAGAAGGAAGCGCCGGTTGCGGCGACCCCGGAATCGCTCGCCGAAGGCAAGAAGATCCTGCTCGCCGCCGTACAGGCAGCGGGAGGAGACGCTCTCGAGTCGGTCAAGAGCATCAGCTTCACCGAGAGCGGGAAACTTCTGGGCCCGCAGGGCGAGGCGCCGCTTTCGGTGAAGTGGACGATTTCCTATCCCTATCGCTCGCACGGCGACGTCACCATGGCGGGCCAGAGCGCGACGCAGGTTTGTGACGGCGCGTCGGCGTGGGTCCGATTCGGATCCGAGACACGCGACGCCACGCCCACGATCGGAGAGTTCGAGCGGGGCATTTCTTTTTTTGGCGGAGGATGGGGCGTGTACCGTCAGGTTCTCGAGGGAAAGATCGGCGGCAACGCTATCGGCGATGAGGAAATCGGCGGCAAGAAGCTTACGGGCGTCGCGCTGCAGGCTCCGTTCGGCGCCGTGAAACTCTATTTCGATCCCGCGACGCACCTGCTTGCGGCGGTGCGATACCAGTCCGCCGGCCCGCACGGCGCCTCCGATAACGAACAGCGCTGGAGCGATTACCGCGCCGTCGAGGGGCGGCAGTTCGCTTTCGCCACTTCGATTTACCGCGACGGCGCGAAGTTTCTGGAAACCTCCGTCGCCGGCTTGACGCTCAATCCGCCCGCGGACGACAACCTTTTCTCCAGGCCCGGCGCGCTGGCCGAGCCAAAATGAAAGCTCGCCGTTTCAGGCTACGCTGAGGATTACCTTCCCCACGTTCTTGCGATCGTGAATGTAGCGGTGCGCGGCGGCGGCTTCCGCCAGCGGAAACGTCTTGCCGATCACTGGCTTGATCTTGCCCTCGCTGTACATGCGGAACAGCTCGTCGAGTTCTTTTCTCAGCAGCGCGCCGCGCGATGCCATGCGCCCCAGGTGCACGCCGATCACCGCGCGGTTTTCGCTCATAAGCTTGAGCGGGTGGAACCGCGGCGTCTGCGCCAGCGCCTTTGCTCCTCGTATCAGGCTGCGCTTGCCGCTCGGGCCCGCCGATGCCGAAAAGCCATAGACTACCAGCCGCCCAGTAGGCCCCAGGCAAGCTTCGCTGCGCGCGAACGATTTCCCTCCCACCGGGTCCATCGCCATCTCAATCCCGTCCGGCGCGAACTTACGCACCGCTTCGACAAAGTCCCCCTGCGAGTAGTCGATGGGGTGATGCACGCCCAGCTTGCGCAGATAATCCTGCTTGCCGGGCCCGGCCGTGCCGAACACCACCAGCCCGCGCTTGAGCGCCAGTTGCACCGCCGCGATTCCCACGCCGCCCGCGGCGCCGTGAACCAGGATGCGGTCGCCCGGCTGCAGATTCCCCATCGTGAACATCGAATGATAGGCGGTGACGTAGTTCACCGGTATTGCCGCGGCATCCTCGAACGTCATTCCGGCGGGCAAGCGGTAGGTTTGCTGGACGGGAACCGCCGCCCATTGCGCGTAGGCGTTGAAATGCGTGAACGCCGCTACGGCGTCGCCCCTCTTCAGCGGTTCGCCCGCGCCGCCCCTTCCGCCGTCGATGATTTTTTCCACCACGCCGGCGATCTCCAGCCCGGGAACAAAGGGAGCCTTCGGCGTTCCTGGATATACTCCCATGCGCTGAAGCAGGTCGGCGAAATTGACCCCCACCGCCTTGACGCGAATCAACGCTTCGCCCGCCTTTGGCTGCGGGTCCGGCACATCCTGCGCCTCAAAAACCTCCGGCGGCCCATACCTCCTGACGATCATGGCGCGCATCTTAATCTCCTTCTGCCGGAACTAGCCGGCCGCCGCGCGACGTTGCTCGATTCGCGCCGCCGCGTTTCATTTGAGGGCGTCTTATTCTAAACTGTTAGGCTTTGTCTGGCCATGAAACGCCTACCGACACCTCGAAGCCTCGTCGTGGCCGCGGCGATTGTCGCCGGCTGCTTGTGCGTGGCCGCCGACCGTCCCGCGGCGGCGCCCCTCCCGCCGGTGCTCAGCGCCATGCAGGAGGAGCTGGACCGCTCCATGGCGGCGTTGTCGCAGGCCGACCCTCCGGCCTACTTTATCAGCTACACCATCGCCGACCGCCAGGAGACGGAAGTTTCCGGCTCGAACGGCGCGCTACTCACCAGCGCCGATAATCGCGCCCGCTGGCTTGAAGTTCAAACCCGCGTGGGCGCCTACCAGCTCGACGACACCCACAAGATTGGCGGCGGCCGGCCGAGCGCCACCAGCCCGGGCACGAGCGTCGAACTCGACAACGATATTCCCGTGCTGCGCCGCGAGATCTGGCGCGAAACCGACCGGCAGTACCGCGCCGCTTCCGAAGCGCTCATCAAGGTCAAAACCGGCCAGCAAGTGCAGGTGCAGACGGCCGAAGGCAACGCGGCAGACTTTTCGCGCGAGGCTGCGCACACGTCCATCAGCCCCGCCGCCGAGATTCACGTGGACCGCAAGCCTTGGGAGGAGCGCGTGCGCCGCTACACCGCGCGGTTCAGCGAGTCGCCGGCGGTGTTCAATTCCATCGTCACCTTCACCGCGCTCGCGATGAACCAGTATCAAGCCAATAGCGAAGGCGCGAAACTCGCCTTTGGCCAGGTGCACTACCGCCTAGAGCTGTTCGTGCAGAGCAAAGCTCCCGACGGCATGGACATCAACCGCTACGCTAATTTCGACTGGCTCGATCCCAAGAACGCGCCCGACGACAAAGCCGTCTTCGAGCGCATCCGCACGATGATCCAGGAAACCGAAGCGCTCGACAAAGCGCCGCTCGTGGATCCTTACGCCGGTCCCGCGCTTCTTACCGGCCGCGCCGCCGCGGTGTTCTTCCACGAAGTGTTCGGCCACCGCGCCGAAGGGTTCCGTCAGAAGGACATCAACGAAGGCCAGACGTTCACCAGCAAAATCGGCGAGCGGATTCTCCCGGAGTTTATCTCCATCAAGGACGATCCCACCGAGGCGCAGCTCCACGGCCAGATGCTGCTCGGCAACTACGCCTTCGACGACGAAGGCGTCCCGGCGCAAAACGTTTTGCTCGTCGATCACGGCGTCCTGAAGACCTTCCTGATGTCGCGCTCGCCTCTGGTGGACGTGCCGCGCTCGAACGGGCACGGCCGCCGCCAGCTCGGCTTCGTTCCCGTCGCGCGCCAGGGCAATCTGATCGTTTCGAGCGCGCGCGCCGTAACCAACGATCAACTGCGCGCCAAGTTGATCGAGCTGGTGAAGGCTCAGGGCCGGCCCTTCGGCCTGCTGATCGATGACATCGCCGGAGGCTTCACCTTCACCGGCCGCGGCCAGCCGCAGGCCTTCCAGGTTCTGCCGCTGGTGGTTTACAAGGTCTTCCCGGATGGGCGCCCGGATCAGCTCGTACGCGGCGTGGACATCGTCGGCACGCCGCTGGTTTCGCTCACCAAGATCGTCGCCACCGGCGACACCCCCGACATTTTCAATGGTTACTGCGGCGCCGAATCGGGTTCCGTCCCCGTTTCTGCCGTCGCGCCGGCGATTCTCATCTCCGAAATGGAAGTTCAGAAGAAGGAGACTTCCACGGACAAGCCTCCCATCCTCCCGCCCCCGGCGCACGATCCGGAGGCCAAAGGGAACCAGCCGTGAGGAGATTCGCAACGATTGCTTGGCTCGCGGCGCTGTCGCTTGCGCCCCCAGCCGCAGCTGCAGAGCGCGCGCCGCGTGCGGCGCAAGACAACGATCAGACGCTGCGCGCCTTGCACGACGAAATGGAGCGCTCGCGTTTGCGCCTCGCTCTTCCCGGCGTCGAGAAGCCCTTCTTCATCGAATACCGCCTGCTCGATCTCGACGTGCGCCAGGTGACCGCTTCGTTCGGCGCGTTGCTTTCCTCCACCACCAATCGCGTGCGCTACATGAATGTGGACGTGCGCGTCGGCAACTACCATCTCGACAGCTCGAACTTTGTCACCGAAGACGGCTTCCAGGGATTTCTCGGCCCTTCGGGCCAGGTGGGCATCGACCGCGACTACTCTTCGCTGCGCCAGGATTTGTGGCTGGCCACCGACCAGGCCTTCAAGTCCGCCGTCACGCAGAAGTCGCTCAAGGATGCTTTCCTCGGCAGCCTGACCAAGCCGCCCGAGATCGACGATTTCTCGCAGGTGCTTCCCGTCACCGACGTCGAACCCCGCCTGGAGCCCGACTGGACGTCGCGCAACTGGGATGACGAAGCGCGCTCCGCTTCCTCCGTCCTGCGAAGCTTCGAGCAACTGTACGGCACGCGCGTCAACTACTACTTGGTTTACGCCACGTCGTATCTGGTTACCAGCGAAGGCACCATCCTGCGCACCTCGCATTGCATCGCCGCCATTGAAGCGGCGCTCGACACCCAGGCCGGCGACGGCATGTATCTGCACAATTTCTACAGCGTGTATGCCGAGCGCCCCGCCGACTTGCCCGGCCCGCCGGCCGTCTCGAAGTTGCTCGCGCAGGCCGGCACCGAGCTCGCCCAGCTTCGCGCCGCTCCGCTGGTTCCGGACTACACCGGTCCGGTGCTGCTCGACGCGCCGGCGGCAGGCTCGATCCTCGCCCAGGTGCTCTCGCCTTCGCTCTCCGGTGCGCGCCCGCCGCTTTCGATGGTTCCCGCGTTCGATCAAATCATGGAGCGCATGGGCGGGCGCAGCGAATGGACCGGCCGCGTGGGTACGCGCGTGCTCCCGCCCAGCGTGACGCTCGTGGACGATCCCACCGCGCGGGATTTTCGCGGGCAGCCGCTGCTCGGGAGTTATCGCGTGGACGATGAAGGCGTGGACGCGCAGCGCGTCGATCTGGTGCAGAGCGGCGTGCTCAAGAAGCTGCTGATGTCCCGCCGCCCGGGCCCTGAATTCTTCAATTCCACCGGCCACGCGCGCTCGGCGCTGCTTTCGGAAACCAAGCCGCTCAGCAGCAATCTGTTCTTCGAGTCCAGCGAGGCGCTCGGTCCCGCGGATCTGCGCAAGAAGTTCGCGCAGGCCTGCCGCGACGACGGCCACGAGTGGTGCATCGAGATCAAGCGCATGGACAATCCCGCGCTGTCGTCGCTCAGCCAGCAGGATTTTTCGGACTTCCTGGGCGCGCTGGCGGGCGGCATCGCCGGCGGCGAACGCATTCCCCTGGTGATGTATCGCGTCTATGCCGCCGACGGCCGCGAGGAGTTGGTCCGCGGCGCCCGGATCGACGGGCTCACGCTGCGCGTCTTCCGCAACCTGCTCGCCATCGGCGACGATTCCGCCGTGTACAACTACATGCAGAACGCCGCCGGAGGCTTCACCGGAACGGCGCTCGGCGCCTTCGGCTCCGCCCAGGCCGGCATACCCAGCTCCGTCGTCGCTCCTTCGCTCCTGCTCGACGAAGTCGAGATTCGCGGCTTCCACGGCGAACCCCGCCGCACACCCCTCGTTCCCCCTCCGCCCCTGCGCTGAATTCGGCTCCGGGGTTCAGTGCTGCTTGACGATTGCGAGAATGTCCTCGTATTCGTTCAAAGTGATCTTGTCGGGCCTGGTGGGCAAGGCAAACTGCATGGGCGTAGAGGGTCCTTGTCGCGCGTATCCAGCCCAGCCGTACCACGCGCTTCGCTGCGTGTACGTAAACAGGCAGAACATCGATCCAGTTGTCCGGCACTCCGGATCGTGTAATCGTTCCGCGTACCATCCATTTCCCGTTCTCTTGGCGGATCTCGGTTTCATAGTCATAGTGCGGAATGCCGGTTCCGTACACGTACTCCCGGAAAAACCAGTCCATATTGTGCGCTCTTTCCGCGTCCATCTGCGGAAGCATGTGCTTCTCCAGCACAGCCTTGAAATCCTCTGTCGAGGCCGCCTTGTTATCGAACGTCTGCGTGAAATCGCGCATCGTGTCCTTGAAAATGTGGTCCGTGTCCGGCTTGGTGTTGTCGTTCAACAGCGACCGAATCATATGCAGGATGTAGCCGCCCTTCTTATAGATCACTACTTCGTATCCTTCGGGCACCTCGGTGGATGCAAGCCGACTGCCCATCCACACCGGCCCAATCGAATCACGGACGTGCCCGTAGCGGTCCTTGTCGATCAACTCTTGCCGGTCCATCCTCAGGCGTTTGAGGTATTCCTCCGGGCTGTCACGGAACTGGACATAGAGGTTGCCCGAGAAGGTCGCGAACCCTTCCGACATCCACTGGTCGTGATAACTCTTCCAGCCCACACGATTTCCCCACCACTGGTGCGAAGTTTCGTGAGCCCGGAAGGTATCGGTGCTGATGAAGTAGCCCGTGCTAAAACTGCGGGATGATAGGTAAAGAAGCATGGGCCAGCCCTGCCCATAGCCATAGGGAATATCTGTCGCCGATAGGCGTGAATAGGGGTAAGGCCCGAAATAGTCTCCGAAGACTCGAATGGCGTTTGCGATTTCGGTATCAACCGTCTTGGCGTAGGCGGCCGACCCGCCGCTCTGACTTAGGCTGTATCGGTTCGCAAAGACAGACACATCAATCGAACCGACCTTCTGCGTGACTGTCTTAAAGTCGCCGTACGCGAATCCCGCCACCGCAAGAGGAATCTCACTCTTCCAGGTTCCCGTGCCGTTCCCCGGCTCACCCGCGGGAGTACCCGTGGCGACCAGCACGTATCGCTTCGGGTAGTGGAAAGTCAGCTCGAAGTCAGCGCGTGTTGCGAACTCGTCACGCAGGTGCGGGTACCACCCGGTGCTTGGACAAAAATAGACTCCCTCGCTGATTTCTCGAATCACGCGTTTGCCCGCATAACGGAACTCAAGCGTTTCTGTGTGTCCTGCCTCCGAAGGCTGTGCCAAGACAACGGCAATGTAATCGCCGTAGGTCGGAACCCGATCTTTCGGCTCCCGGGGCTGGAAGAATGTAAGCGAGCGCCCCTGAGCATCCTTGACCGATTCCACGCGCAGGTTCGCATTCAGATGAAACAACACGGCGCGCTCGCCGGACTCCCGCTCTTCCAATTGCAACCGCGTTACGGCCGCCAACTCCGCTCCGTCGGTCACGCTGGCATCGATGGTGTATCCCCGTATCCCGGCTCGCTTCCCAGCTTGCGAATCAACGGGGCTCTGGTCTCGGGCGGGGAATCTCATCCAGGTGTCGAATCTCGCCGGCCCCAAGCGTTCGCTCCAGTGGCCGGCGGAGACCTGCTCCGGATCGAGGGTGTTGTAGGCAGCTGTGGTCCATGTGCGGTCGGTCTTCATGTCCGCCTCGAAGTAGGCGCTGCGCACGCGGTTGTCGGCAAGAACGCCGAGAAACAGGCGTGGTACCAGCGGCCCGCCGAGATCCTCTCGTTCGTCTTGGCGCTGGGTATAAATCCTGCCGAGTTGGCACGGCCCAGCCTGACCCCAGTGGACCTGCCGGGCCACTTCATCGAATAAGCCCTCGGTAAAACTGAAGGTCGCCTCTGAAAACTCGAGATTGACGCTGTCGGATTTCGCCAGCAATTGCAACTGCTGCTTCTCGCGATCGTTGGGCGGAGCGATTTGGATTCTGCCGCGCCCCTGGAAGGCCGCCGCAAAAACCACGCCGTTGGCAGGCTCGGCGAATTGAATCGTGCCGCTCGCGAGCGTGATGTGGATGGCATCGCGCGAGATCTGCACGTTATCCACCGCAGCGCATTTGTCCGCGGAAAAACTCGGCTGCCAGAGCGCATTCCAAATCGCCGTTGCGTCCTGCGCGGTCGCCGCTTGCCCGGCGCAGAGGGAGACGGCCAGCGCCAGCCAACGCAGTAGTTTCATGCGAACCCCCTTTGTCAGGCGATTAGCTAGTGGAGTGTATAACACCAGACTTCGAGAGGGGAATACGCCGCGGCCTGGTAGTGTCGCGTTTCGGGAATACGTGAAACAACTCTGATCCAGTAAGTCCTTGTAGGGGCGCAGCATGCTGCGCCCGCCGCGCCGTGGCAATGTGCCGCCGTAGGGGCGCAGCATGCTGCGCCCGCTTGATGCGAGTTATTTGCCGGACGCAACACTAGCTCGGGCCTCTCGCCTACGGATGCACCGTGATGAACGCCACTTCCGGGCGGCAGCGGAACCGCACCGGCAGGCCCGAGGTGCCGAGTCCGCGGCTCACGTACATCCGCGAGCCCTGATTCTCGTACCACCCCTCGAGAAACGGCCCCGACCCTCGCGGCAGCCACAGCGGCTTGAAGAATGGCACGCGCACCTGGCCGCCGTGCGTGTGCCCGGCAAGAGCCAGGCTCACGCGCGCGTCCACGTGGCGGAAGAAAACCGGCGAATGAAACAGCAGGATCGTGTACGCGCCCGCGGGAATCCCCGCGAGCGCGGCGTCCAGCTTCGCTGTGCCGGACTCGGGGTCGTCCAGGCCTGCGATCCACACGTCGGGCCTGGCTTGCGCGTTCGCGTTTACCAGCAGATTGATCCCCGCGCTCTGATAGAACGCTTTCTCGCTGCGCACCGGCTTCGCGTTCTCCCAGTTTCCGCGCACCAACCACACGCCCAGCGGCGCGTGCAGCCGCTCGTAGAGCGCCTTCACGGGCTCGTAGCTCGCGCCGGCGGTCATCACCCACGCTCCCAGCGTGTCGCCTGTGATCAGAATGATGTCCGGCTTTTCCGCCGCCAGAATCTCCAGCAGCCGCCGCTCCCGCCGCCCCATGCCGAGCGTGTGCAGGTCGCTCAGGTGCGCGATCTTGAGCGGCTGCTCGACCGCTCCCGCTAGGTCGTAATGCCTCACCTCGATGCGGTACGGCTCTATTAACAACGCGTCCGCCGCCACAGCCAGCGCCGCAAGCGCCAGCGTCAGGCGAATTGCTCCCGCGATTCGCTTGCCCCGGGTGACTGTGCCGCTGCTTGTCTCAGCGCCTTCGGCGGGTGGACTCTTCAGCGTGGAACTCATCTCGGCGGAACTGCGCGCTCATGCCTCCTCGTCCAATATACCGTCTCGCCCGCCGCCCGCAGCACACATTCTTCGGTAGGCTGACTCACTGCTCCAAGATCACCTCACCTCTAGGATTGTCAAGTCCCTGGCAAACCGGGTAGTGTCTCAGTTTGACAAACTGAGACACTACCCTTTTTCCTTGCAGTTTTCTTTAAGCTGTGGTAATATATATCGCGTAATTAAAGGCTTTATCCAGAGCGCCCCGGTGATTTCACCGCGGGCGCTTTTTGCGTTTATAGGGGATTCTAATCGCAACACTCCAGGATTAGAAAATCGCTAACTACATGAAAACAAAGGCCGAAACAATTTCTAATCGCAACACGGTACCCCGTTTGCGATTAGCGCCCGGCTCGGGGCTGGCGGGGGCGTTTCTGCCAGCCTCGGTCGTTTACCCCCAGGCGGGCCGAAAGGCCGCGCCCTGCCTCGCCCTCCTGGCCGCGACGGCCGCAGCGTATAATTCCCCGGCCATGGCTGAAGCGCCCGAGCGAGCTGCGTCGGAACGAGCGACGCACGAGAAGCGGCTTGCGGCCCTCGCTTCGGTCGGCTCGGCCGTGGTTCTCGTGCTCCTCAAGGTTTTTCTCTCGGTGGTTACCGGCAGCTTGGGCATTCTCTCGGAGGCTCTGCATTCGATCCTCGATTTCGTCGCCGCGGTCATCACCTACCTTTCCGTCAAGGTCGCCGACCAGCCCGCTGACGCCCAGCATCTTTACGGCCACGGGAAGGTCGAGAGCTTTTCCGCGTTCGTCGAGACCGGCCTGCTTCTGCTCACCGCGCTCTACATCATCTGGGAAGTGTTTCAGCGCTTGCTGTTCCATGCCGTCGCGCTGCGCCCCAGCCTCAGCGCCATCGTGATTCTCTTGCTGGCCATGGGCATCGATTCCATCCGGGCGCGCGCGCTCAAGCGCGTCGCGAAAAAATATCCGAGCGAGGCGCTCGAGGCCGACGCCCTCCATTTCTCCACCGACGTGTGGAGCACCTTCGTCGTCATCCTCGGCATCAGCGGCGCGTGGCTCGGCCAGCGATTCGGCATGCCCTGGCTCGCGAAACTCGACGCCGTCGCCGCGCTCGGCGTCGCCGGCGTCATCATCTGGATCGGCTCGCGCCTCGGCAAGACGACCGTGGACGCGCTGCTCGACGTGGCGCCCTCCGGCCTGCGCGAGCGCATCGAGCGCGCCGTGGATGAAACCGAGGGCGTGCTGCGCAGCGAGCGCGTGCGCGTGCGCCGCGCGGGCCAGCGCTTCTTCGTGGACGTCACCATGAGCGTCCCGCGCACCGCCAGCCTCGAGCAGGCGCACGCCGCAAGCGACGCCGTCGAACGCCGCATCGCGCAAATCGTCCCGGCCGATGTAGTCGTCCACGTCGAGCCGCGCGCTCCGCGCAACGAGCCGCTGTTCGAGACGATTCGCGCCATCGCCCAGCGCCGCGGCCTCGCCGTGCACGAGCTCGCCGCGCACCACCTCGATGGGCGGCTGTTCATCGAGCTGCATCTCGAAGTGGACGAGCGCTCCAGCCTGCGCGACGCTCATCGCAAGGCCACGGAACTCGAAGAGGACATTCTCCAGGCCACCGATTCGGGCGCGCGCGTGGACATTCACATCGAGCCCCTCGGCGCGCGCATCGCCGGCGCCGAGGACATGAAAGGCCTGGCCGCTTCGGTGCAGGGCTTCCTCAATTCCTTGCAGGCCGAGTATCACGAGCTGGTGGATTGCCGCGACGTTCTGGTGCACAGCGTGGACCGCAAGATTCTGGTCTCGTGCCGCTGCGCGATGAACGGGACGTTGCCGATCACCGACGTCCACGACATCACCGTCGCGCTCGAAGACCGCGTCAAGGAGCGCTTCCCGCAAATCTTCCGCATGACCATTCATCCCGAGCCGGCCGAAGAGAGCGGAGCTCGGCCCGCAAAGACCTGAGCGGCGAGGGCCAGCAATGCGGGAAAACATTCGAGCACGTAGCGCGGCTCGGGCGTCTCGATGTGCGCGAAATAAAAAGTGCGCACTAGAATGACGGCGACGAGGAACGCGCATCCGGACCGCCGCCGCGCCAGCCACGCCCCCGCGAGCGCCAGCGCGACGTACATCGCATTCACCAGCGACAGGCTCACCGTGACCAGAAAATCCTTGCGGTCGTCTTCCCACTCCTCGCCGAGCGGCCAGAGATGTCCCGAATACGGCAGCAACTCCACGCGCGGTGTGAACCACAGCGTCAGCGAACGCAGCAGCGGCACGGTGACGTGCGAGCGCAGCGGGTGGCGCGCTGTCCGCTCGCGCGCCATTTCGCGAAGCTGGCTGTCGAGCTCCGGCCCCATCACCAGCTCGTCGTTGTACTGGTCGAGAATGTCGGCGACGCGCGCGCGCTCGGCCGGCGAATCAAAGGCCGAAGCCGGCAGGCTGTCGATGGGAATCTCCTCGACGTTCACTTTCCACTGCGTCAGGTAAACGTCCCCGAAACGCCACAGCCACGTGTCGGTCCAGGCGTTGAAGCCCGTGGGGGTGTATTCGCCGGGCAGCTCGCTGTAGCGCGGAGCGAGAAACTGCACTTCGTGGAGCACGCGCCAGTTGCGCGCCGCCCAGGGCACCAGCGGAAGCGCGAGGCCGATTCCCATCAGCGCGCCGGCGCGGGCAAGTTTCACCCAATCGCTGGGCCGCCACCATTTCGCCGCGAGCACCAGTCCCGCGGCGATCAGCAGCAACGGCGTTTCGGGGCGCATGAGCGTGCCGAGACCGGCGACTATGCCGCCCAGCAGCCAGCGGTTGGCGAGGGGCGAAGCGCCGCTCGCGGTTCTCGGCGCGCCCAGATCGGTTTCGAGCAAGACCAGAATGGCCAGCGCCGTCAGAAAAATCGTGGGCGTTTCGGTAAGCACGATGGCCGTGTAGTTTGCCGTGAACGGGCAGAGCGCCGCGAGCCACAGCGCCGCAAGCGCGACGCGTCGCCGCGAAGTCTCCGGCGCGAGCCGCGCGGCGATGAGCGCCACGACGAAGCCGGCGGCGAGGTCGAGGGCCGCCTGCGCGAGGGTCACGGCTCGCGGCGATTTTCCGGCGACCGCGAAAATCGAAGCGAGGAACGCCGGATAGCCCGGCACGCGCATGTCCACCGGAGTCAGGCGCCCGGCCACTGTGAACCCGTACACGCCGCGCTTCAGCCAATTCCACGCCAATTCGATGTAGAATGGAGCATCGCCGGAATCCGCCGAGGGAAACTTCAGAATCAGGAACAGCCTGAGGGCCAAGCCGGCCAGCGCGGCCAGGGCGACGCTTGTGCGCATCCGCATGGCAGAGGTCATTGACAGCCCGTTGACGGCCCGTTAGCTTGGATTGCCTGAATGCCTGAACGCAAGCCCATTTTCTACGACGAAGAGCGGCGGCGCTGGCGCCGCACGCGCCTGGTGCTGGAAGTGACGGGCGGCCTCTTCACGCTGCTTCTCGTCGTTTTCTTCGTCAACGTGGTGCGCAAGCCGGAGCTTCCCGACGTTCTGCGCGCGGCCACACGCCCGGGGCTCCGCTCGGTTCACCTGAAAACAAAATCGGCGCGGCCGGGCCGCAAGCGAAAGATCGCTGCACTAGGAAAAATTCCCCAGGACTACGGTCCGCTGCGCGCCGCCTTCTATGTGAGCGACGACCCGACCAGCCTGGCTTCGCTCAAGCTTCACTACCACGACATCGACCTGCTGATTCCCGAGGGGCTCCACGCCGTTTCGGCCGACGGACGGCTCGACGCCGACCCCGATCCCAAGCTGGCCGAATGGATGCAACAGCAGCGGGAACGCGGCGTGGAGCTCCCGACGATGTCCATGGTCAACAACTACGACGGCAAAGAGTGGAACGTGCCGCAGATGGCCGCCATGCTTGCGAGCGCAGCGTCGCGCCAAAAGGTGGCGAAGGCGCTCGAGGATTTCGCCGCGGCGCAACACCAGCCGGGCATCGTGGTGGACTTCGAATTGATGCCCAAATCGAGCCAGACGAACTTCCAGTATTTCGTGCGCGACCTGGCCGCGGCGTTGCACGCAGCCAATTTGAAACTGATGGTCGCTTTGCCCGCCGCCGACTGGGACTACGACTACAAGTACATCGCGTCGCAAGCCGATGCCATTATCGTGATGAACTACGATTTTCACTTTCCGTCCTCGCCGCCCGGGCCCATCGCGCCGCAAGACTGGTTTGTCCGGAACATCGAGAACATCCTGAAGATCGTGCCGGCGGAGAAGGTGGTGATGGGCATCGCCAATTACGGCTACGACTGGCCGGAGAAAACGAAGACGCGCCCACACCCCATCGCCCAGGCGGTCACGTTCCAGCAGGGAATCATCACGGCGATTGAATCGCAGGCGGACGTGCGTTTCGATCCCGACTCGCTCAACCTGAGTTACTCCTACGAGGACGAAAACGACGTAGTGCATAACGTCTGGATGCTCGATGGCGTCACGGCTTACAACGAACTGCGCGCCGCCGAGCGCGCGGGCGTCCGCGGCACGGCGGTGTGGCGGCTGGGGATGGAAGACCCGTCGATGTGGTTCATATTCGACGCAACGCGTCCGGACGACGCGGCGCGCGCCAAGCTCGAGGAGCTTCCTCCCGGCTATGATCTGATTCTCGAAGGCGACGGCGACATCTGGAAGATCACCGCGACGCCGCAAAGCGGCCGGCGCACGTTTGAATACGACCGCGACTCCGATCTTTTCGACGACGAGAGCTTTCAGGTCTATCCGCTCTCCTGGCGCATCGACCAGATGGGCGCGGCTCCGCACAAAGTGGCGCTCACCTTCGACGACGGGCCCGATCCGCAATGGACGCCCAAGATCCTGCAAATCCTGAAAGACAAGCAGGCGACGGCGACGTTTTTCGTGATCGGCGAATCCGCGAACCAGGAAACCGGCCTGGTGAAGCGCGCATTCGACCTCGGCAACGAGGTCGGGAATCACACATTCACGCATCCGGATTTCGAGGCCATTACCAAGCCGGCGCTGCAGGTGGAATTGAATCTCACCGAGCTGCTGCTCGAGAGCAGCCTCGGGGTGAAGACGCTGCTCTTCCGCCCGCCCTTCGGCATCGACCATCAGCCGGAAACCGCCAGCGAAATCCAGATGCTGCCGATCCCGCAGTCCATGGGCTACATCATCATCGGCGCGCGCGTGGACCCGCACGACTGGGGCGAGCCGAACGGCGGCGCGCCTCCTTCGGCCGATACCATCGTCCAACGCGTTCTCGCCGACGCCGCCACCGGCAAGGGCAACATCATCCTGATGCACGACGGCGGGGGCGACCGCAGCCACACCGTGCAGGCTTTGCCGCCGATCATCGACGGCTTGCGCGCCAAGGGCTACGAGTTCGTGTCGGTGTCGAGCCTGCTGGGCCAGACCCGCGCGCAAACGATGCCGCCGCTCAGCCGCCAGGAATGGCTGATGGCGCGCGCCGACTCGTTTATCTTCGAGACGTTTCGCTGGTTCCGCCTGGGCATCGCGTTCATTTTCATGGCGGGGATTCTGCTGGTGAGCGGCCGCGCGCTCATTGTCGGGCTGCTTGCGCTGGCGGAAAAACTGCGCCCCGCGCCGGCCGATCATCCCGACTACGACCCGGAAGTGAGCGTCATCATTCCAGCTTACAACGAAGAGGCCGTCATCGTGGATACGGTGCAAGCGGCGCTGGCCTCGCAGTACGCGAAGCTCGAGGTGATCGTCATCGACGACGGCTCCGCCGACCGCACCGCCGAACTGGTGCACAAGAATTTCGGGCGCGATCCGCGCGTGCGGCTGCTGCTGCAGACCAACCGCGGCAAGCCCACCGCGCTCAATCACGCCCTGCGCGAGGCGACCGGCGAAATCATCGTTTCCATCGACGCCGACACGCTGGTGGATCCGGAAGCGATTCCGCGGCTGGTCCGCCATTTCGCCGATCCGAAAGTCGGCGCCGTGGCGGGCAACGTGAAGGTGATGAACCGCAACCGCTGGCTCACGCGCTGGCAGGCTCTCGAATACATCACCAGCCAGAATCTGGAGAAGCGCGCCTTCGATCTGCTGAATTGCATCCCTGTAGTTCCGGGCGCCGCCGGAGCGTGGCGCGGCGAGCTGCTGCGAAGCGCCGGCGGGTTTTCAGGCGACACGGTGGCTGAGGATACCGACCTGACGCTCACCATCCGTCGCAACGGCTGGAAGATTCTCTACGACGAAGACGCCGTCGGCCGCACGGAGGTTCCCGAAACCGTCGAGGCGCTGATCCGCCAGCGCTTCCGCTGGACCTTCGGCACGCTGCAGGCGGTGTGGAAGCATCGCGACGCGGTGGGCAAGCCGCGCTACGGCACGCTGGGCTGGATCGCCATCCCCAACATTTTCCTGTTTCAGATCGTTTTGCCGTTGGTTTCTCCGGTGATCGATCTGCTATTCCTGCTGTCGATCGCGCTGTGGGGACTGGCGCAGCTGCGCATCGCGCAGTTGCCGCAGCTCTGGACGCTGCAAGACGTCGAGCGCTCGCTCGTCTTCTTCGCCATTTTCATGCTGATCGACCTTTTCACCTGCGTGGTTGCGTTTGCCCTCGAGCGTCACGAGGATTGGACGCTCCTCGCGCCGCTCATCCTTCAGCGCTTCTACTATCGGCAGATGATGTACGTGGTTTTGTTCCGCGCGCTGAAAGAAGCCGTGCAGGGGCGCCCGGTCGGCTGGCGCGGCGTCGAACCGCAGTTGCCTGCAGCGCCGCCGGCTTCGCCATCAGCCTCCGCAGCAAAGGCCTAATATCCGTAGGGGCGCAGCATGCTGCGCCCCTACTACGGGACACCCTGCGTCTGTTACCCGATTGCTGGAAGGGGGCTGAATCTGCTAACATGAAGCTGTTGTTGGGCTGCATCCCGAAGCTGGGAGCGGCACCGGAGGTCAACATGAGCGTTGCACCGCGTGCGGGCAGCGGAAAAGTCACCGTGCCCGACATCCTTTCGCGCAAGTCCCGGACTGCATCCCCCGAAGCAAAACCGAAAATCACTTGCCTGACGGCGTACGACTATCCCACGGCGCGCCTGCTCGACGAAGCCGGAGTGGACATTCTGCTGGTGGGCGATTCGCTGGGGATGGTCGTGCTGGGGTACGACAGCACGCTACCGGTGACGTTCGAGGAGATGCTGATTCACGTTCGCGCCGCGCGGCGCGGCACGAAACGGGCTTTGCTGGTCGCCGACATGCCTTATGGCAGCTTCCACGTCTCGCTCGACGAATCGGTGCGCAACGCGGTTCGTCTGGTGAAAGAAAGCGGCGCCGAAGCGGTGAAGATCGAAGGCGGCGAACGCCGGCTGGAACTGATTTCGCGCCTGGTCGAGGCGGAAATCCCGGTGATGGGCCACGTCGGGCTGACGCCGCAATCGTTCAACGCTATCGGCGGATTCCACGTGCAGGGCAAGAGCGTCGCAGCGGCGCAGCAGCTCGAGCGCGACGCCCTGGCCGTCGAAGCCGCGGGCGCGTTCTCGGTGGTGCTCGAATCGGTGCCGCGCGAGCTGGCCACGAAGCTGACCGAAAAACTGCGCATCCCGACCATCGGCATCGGCGCCGGGCCGGACTGCGACGGCCAGGTGCTGGTCTATCACGACCTCGTCGGGCTCACCATGGGCCGCACGCCGAAGTTTGCGCGCAAGTACGCGGACCTTTCGGCAGAAATCACGCGCGCCGCCACGCAATTCTGCAGCGACGTCCGCGGCGGGCAATTCCCGTCGGACGCCGAGTCGTACCATCTGCCAGCGGACCTGCGCGAGCAGTTGCTCGCGCCCGAGCGCACCTGATACAACTGGCAGCATCAAGGCGGGCCATCGCTCCCAGAGGAGAACCGCGCATGAACCTCGACGACGTACGGCTGCTCTACGACTACAACACCTGGGCGAACCGTCGCGTGCTCGACGCCTGCTCCAGCCTCACCGACGAGCAATTCACACGCGACCTCAAGTCTAGCTTCCCTTCGGTGCGCGACACGCTCGTCCACCTGATTCTCGCCGAATGGATCTGGCTGGAGCGCTGGCACGGCCGCTCGCCCACGCAAGGCCCTTCTGCCGCCGATTTTCCCGATCTGGCGTCGGTGCGGCGGCGCTGGGAAGAAGTCGAGCGCGACCTGACCGATTACATCGCCAGCCTCAATGCCGAGGACCTCATGCGCATGATTCATCACAAGACGATGAAAGGCGACCCGCAAGCCGCCCCGCACTGGCAGATGCTGCAGCACGTAGCCAATCATCAGTCGTATCATCGCGGGCAGATTGCGACGTTGCTGCGGCAGCTCGGCGCCAAGCCCGTTGCGACCGACCTGATCGCCTTCTATCGCGAGCGCGCCAGCCGGGCCACGGCTTGACCGGGCGCCGCGTCGTCGCGCGCCGCCTTTCCTCGGGCCATGGAAGTCATTCACACCATCGCATGGATGAAGGAGGCGGCGCGGGAAGCGCGCGCCCAGGAGCGCGTCGTGGGATTCGTTCCCACCATGGGCGCGCTGCACGAGGGCCATTTCTCGCTGGTGCGCGCGGCGAAGCGGCAGTGCTCGCCCGTGGTCGTTTCCATTTTCGTGAATCCGAAACAGTTCGGCCCCGGCGAGGATTTGAAAAAATATCCGCGGCCCTTGGAAGCCGACCGCGCCGCGCTGGAAGCTCTGGGCGTGGACTATTTGTTCGCGCCGCGCCCGGAGGAGATGTACCCTGGCGGCTTCCGCACCAGCGTGGTGGTCGAGGATCTAGGGGACCGCCTCGAAGGCCAGTCGCGCCCCGGCCATTTTCGCGGCGTGGCGACGGTGGTGCTGAAGCTTTTCGGAATTGTCCGGCCGCACTTCGCCTATTTCGGACGCAAGGACGCGCAGCAGGCGCGCGTGCTGCGTCAAATGGCCGCGGACCTGGAGCTCGACACGCAGTTGATGGTCTGCCCGATCGTGCGCGAGCCCGATGGTCTGGCGCTCTCTTCCAGGAATGCTTATCTCGATGCGGGCGAGCGCTGCGCCGCCACGGCGCTCTACCGCTCGCTCGACGCGGTGCGGCGCGAAGTGGCAAGGGGAGAGCGCGAGGCGGCGCGTCTGCTCGTCACTCTGCGCCAGGTGATCGGCGCCGAGCCTGCCGTGGCGCTCGACTACGCCGAGATTGTGGACGCGGAGACGCTCGAGCCGGTCGCGGCGCTGCGCCGCTCGTGCCTGGTCCTGCTCGCTGCGTTTGTCGGGAAGACGCGCCTGATCGACAACGCCCTGATTGAGGCGGACGCGGATTCGTTCAAGATTTGGGTGTGACGCGCGCGGCCGCTCACGCCGCTTCGATACCTTTCAGCACCTCGGCGGCATGGCCCTTCGGCGTGACGTGCTCCCAGATCTTGCGGATTAGCCCATCGGGGCCTATCCAATACGTCATGCGCACGATTCCCAGGAACGACTTGCCGAGGAACGTTTTCATGCGGCGCGCGCCGTACGCTTCGATGACGTGAAAGTCGGTGTCGGCCAGCAGCGGAAAGTTCAGTTTGTGCTTGGCCTTGAATTTCGCCTGGGCCTCCACGGAATCGCCGCTGCAGCCGACGATCGCCGCGTTCCGTGCGTCGAACTTCTGGATGGCGTCGCGAAACTCGGACGCTTCGTTGGTTCAACCCGGCGTGTTGGCTTTCGGGTAGAAATAGAGAATCAGGTTCTTGCCGCGGTAATCCGCCAGTGAAACCGCGCTGCCGTCGTCCGCGGTCTCGCGGAACGCCGGCGCCCTGTCGCCTTCTTTGAGCATTCCGGGCTCTCCCATCTTTGCGCCAGTGGACATCAGGATTCTCCGAGTATTCGCCTCAGGATTTCATTCACCAGCTGCGGGTTGGCCTGGCCGCGCGTTTCGCGCATCACCTGGCCGACAAAAAACTTGAACACGCCTTCGTTCCCGGAGCGGTATTTCGCGGCGTTCTCCGGGTTTTTCGCCGCCACGGCGCGGGCGATTCGCTCAATCTCGCCGCGATCGAAGATTTGGTTCAGCCCTTCTGCGGCAACAATCTCGTCGATCGATCCGCCTGTCTCAAACATGCGCGCGAGAATCTTTTTGCCCATGGCCGCCGTAATGCGGCAACTCTGAACCTTTTCGATTACTTGAGCCAAATCGGCAGGCGTCACCCTAATGGGAAAGCCGTGAAGGCGTCTTATTTCCCGCAGGTCCTTCCCGGAGTCTTTCAGGCGCCGCAACAGCTCTGTCTGCATCCAGTTCGCCGCAAGCTTAGGATCAGCTCCGCACTTCACTGTCTCCTCGAAGTACTCGCCCAGGGCGCGCGTCGCGGTCAGCACGCCGGCGTCGTAGGGCGTCAAGTTGTAGTCCCGCTGGAAGCGTGCGCGTTTCGCATCCGGCAGCTCGGTCATACCGCAACGGACTTCTTCGATGAGCGCGTTCGAGACCCTCACGGGCAGCAGGTCGGGATCGGGAAAATAGCGGTAGTCGTGCGCGAACTCCTTCGAGCGCATCGGCTCCGTGCGCCCCGCGGCGACGTTCCAAAGCCGCGTTTCCTGGGGAATCGCGCCGCCGGCTTCGAGCACGCCGATCTGCCGCTCGATTTCGTATTCCAGCGCATGAGTGAGAAAGCGAAAGGAGTTCAGGTTCTTCACCTCCGTCTTCGTCCCGAATTTCTCCGCGCCACGCGGCCGCACGCTGACGTTGGCATCGCACCGCAACGATCCTTCCTCCATGTTGCAGTCGCTCACTTCCGTGTACTCGAGAACCTGCTTCAGTGTCGTCAGATAGGAATACGCTTCGGCGGGGGTGCGAATATCAGGTTCGGAGACAATTTCGACCAGCGGCACGCCGCCGCGGTTGAAGTCGATGTAGCTCCAGCGGTCGGAATCGGGGAAGCCTTCGTGCAGGTTCTTGGCCGCGTCTTCTTCCATGTGCAGGCGCGTCACGCCGATGCGCTTGGTCCGGCCGTCCGACTCGATCTCGAGCCATCCCTGGGTCGCCAGCGGCAGCTCGTACATCGAAATCTGGTAGCCCTTGGGCAAGTCCGGATAGAAATAGTTTTTTCGCGCGAAACGCGAGCGCTCCTGAATCCTGCAGTGGAGCGCCAGCGACGCGCGCAGGGCCAGTTGGAGGGCCTTGCGATTGAGCACCGGCAGCGCGCCCGGCAGCCCGAGACACACCGGGCAGGTGTTGTTGTTCGGCGGGTCGCCGAAGCGAGTCGAGCAGCCGCAAAAGGCCTTGGTCACGGTTTCGAGCTGCGCGTGCACCTCGAGACCTATGACAGCTTCATAGCGCGCCAGCAGCTCCGGTGCGATTCGCGGGGCCTCTTGTGTGGCTCGGGCCATAAGAAGTGAAGGATTATAGCATCGGCGTTAGAGGCGCGCCCCGGCCTAGCGGGCCTGGGCGCTCCTCTCTAGACGCCATTTTGGATGAAGCACCGGTCATTCGCGGCCCCAGACGTATTTCAAGCCGAGCCGGTAGTTGAATCCGAGCGCCGGAAAACCGACGGCATCCGAGTAGCGGCGGTCGAACAGGTTTTCGGCCCGCGCGGTCAAGGAGAGGCCGTAGCGCAGCGGCAGAATCGTCGCCAGGTCCCAGCGCACCCAGCTTGGATTGCTGTGGATGCACGGGCCCATGCAGCGGCCATTGAGCGTCACGCTGTCGAAGTCGCTGTCTTGCGCTCGCCCCACGTACGTTCCCGCGAGGTTCCAGTTCATGCGCTTGAGCGTCGCACCGAAGATCAGATTCGCCGAGTGCAGCGGACGATGCAGCAGGCGGTTGCCGGGCTCAAGCGTGGGATCGATCAGAAAGGCGTTCGGAGCGGCGAGCACCTTGGTGTCGTCGTAAGTGTAGTTTCCGACGATGCGCAGCCAGGAGGCCGGCTTGGCTTCGAACGCGGCATTCGATCCAAACGCGCGAGCTTTGTCGGTGTTGAAAAACGCGCCCGTTCCAAACGGACAGGTCATCGTGGGATTCAAATCCTCGCTGAAACTGACGATGTTGTGGAAGTCGTTGTGAAAATAGGTCACCGTGAGCTTTAGGCGGTCGGACGCAAGCAATTGCTCGATTCCCGCGTCGAACGTGCTGCTTCGCTCCGGGCTCAGGCGCGGATTGCCGGGAAAACAGGGGCCGGCTTCGAACGACTGGATGAATGTCGGCTCCTTGATGCCGAGCCCGTAGGAAGCACGCAGGCGCGTGGCCCCCCAGAAATCGCGCCCGAAGCGCGCGGTATAGGCGATGCCCGTCCGCGGGACCACCCGCGTCCCGAAGCTGGAGTTGTCTTCGGCCCGCGCGCCGGCCGTAGCTGTGACGCGCCGCCCGAATTGATAGCGCAGCTCGCTGTAGCCCGCCTGATTGTTCCGCCGGACGTGCGGCGGTCCTCCAGGCTCGCCGTTTTCCACTTCGTAGTTGTAGCCGAGCGAGAATCCGCCGTGAGGAAACAGGTATGTGGACTGTGCTTCGAATCCGGTGCGATAGAAGCGATTGAGCGAACTGAACCCGAACGCCAAATCGTCGATCGACTGCCGAATGTAGGAATCGGTGGCCATCAGCCGGTGCTGCCAGTGGTCGCCGGTGGAAAAGCTCCAAACCAGGCTCGAGAAGAAGTCGTGCTGGCCGAGGTGATTGCCGGTCTCTGGCGGCAGGAGCAGCGTTTGCCCCGGCTCGCCGGCGTCGTTCGAGTCGTTGCGCAGCGAAAGGTGAATCTGGTTCGTCTGGCTGAAGCGGTAGCCGAAGATCCCGGAGAGCGCGGTGTTGCGGAAGTAGTCGTTCGGCCCCTGGCCCTGCGTCGAGAAGTACGTCGCCGAGCCGGAGTAGTCGAACCCGCCGAGCAATCCGCTCAACTGCGCGCCGCCGTCGCCGGTCCGGAACGTGCCGCCTTCGCCTGCGACCGTGAAAACCGGAGCCGTGGTGTTTCCGCGATGCGTGAAAATCTGCACGACGCCGTCCATGGCGTCCGAGCCGTAGAGCGCGCTCGAAGCGCCGTGCACGATTTCGATTTTGTCCACGTTCGCGACGTCCAGACCCTCGTAGTCCGTGTCTCCGCCCGGCTGGTTCGCCGGAGCGCCGTCAATCAGCACCTTCGTGAAATTCGAGTTGCCACCGTCGAGGAACAGCGTCGTAATTCCGCCGAACGGCCCTTCGCGCGCCATGCCGACCCCTCCGCCTGTCTGGAGCATGTCGGCGAGCCAAAGCTCCTGCCGCTGGGCGATGTCGTCTTTCGTGATAACCGTCACCGGGGACGTGGAAGATTCCGCCGGAATCGGCTCGGCGTTCGATGTTACAACCACGGTGGACGACATTCTTTCGAGCTCGAGCCGCACATCCCACCTTAGCGCGTCGCCCGCTGCAAGCCTGAACTCCTGCTCGGCTTTCTGGAACGAGGGATGCGCGACGGCCACGCTGTAGCGCCCCGCCGGCAGTTCCAGCAGGAACCTGCCCTCGGCATCGCTGTGCGTGCGAATGCGGCTGGCGGTTGAATCGAGCGGTTGCGCGCTGATGGCTGCTCCGGCCACGGCGGCGCCGCTCGGATCGGTGAGTGTGCCGCGAATCGTTGCAGTTGGTCTTGTTTGGGCGTGCCCGGAAAGTACGACCAGAATTCCCAGCAGAATTTCAGCTGCGAAGCAAAGCAGGTGAGAGCGTCTCATGGTTCCTCCTCTCCCTCTCGCGCGGGAGTTGAAGGTTGTCCGGACGGCGCCCTGGCGCGTGCCTATCCGGCTGAGACTCCGCCGGTCTCCTGGCTCGGCAAATCCGGCCCGATTCGGAATCAGCCGGCGGCGCGGCCTTCCCATCGCGGCTTAGGAATCGCCCCAGTGGCGGCGAGTCGCAGCCGAAACAGTGGCGCGCGCCGAAAACTTTTGCCTTACAGTCGCGCGGCGGCGACGGCTTTTCACCGTCTTCCCGTCGCGGAGTCTCGAGTGATTGTGGACGGCGCCCGGTTGCGTGACTCGGGCGCCGCTCGTGAAGGTTCGCTGGGAGCCTTCACCTTTCGTGCTGGGGTTCTTCGACTTCAGTAATTGCCGCGCAGAATCGCGCGCGGCCGGCCGTTGGGGCGCATCTCGACTTCGAGCGGCGCTCCAAAGACGGTCTCGAGGATCTCGGGCTCGTACACTTCGGCGGGGGAACCGACCCGCAGGCATTTGCCGCCGTGCAACAGCAGGATGCGGTCGGAAAATTCGGCCGCCAGATTCAATTCATGCGTGACGACAATCACGCTGTGGCCGTTGTCGTCGGCCAGCCGCCGCAGACGGCGCAGCAGTTCCACTTTCCCGCCGATGTCGAGATGCTGCGTGGGCTCATCGAGCAGCAGAAGCGCGGGCTGCTGCGCCAGCGCGCGCGCCAGGATCACGCGCTGCTTTTCGCCGCCGGAAAGCTGGTGCATCCAGCGGTCGCGCAGGGGATCGGCGGCCACCTGCGAGAGCGCGTTGGCCGCGAGAAGGCAATCTTCCGGCGACTCGAATCGCAGCCGCCGGCCGTAGGGATAGCGGCCCTGCAGCACGTATTCCCAGACGCGCAGCCGGAACAGCAGCTCGCTTTCCTGCTGCACTAGGGCGATGCGCTGCGCGCGGGTGCGCAGGTGGAGACCGCTCGCTTCGGCCCCGTCGATTTCGACGCGCCCGGAAAGCGGCTTCACCAATCCCGCGAGCAAGCGAAGCAGAGTGGATTTTCCGCTGGCGTTGGGGCCAAGGATGGCGACGATCTCGCGCGGCTGCGCTTGGAAGCTGACCGGCCCGAGCGTGAACTCGGGCGCGGAGCGGTCGGTCGCCGCGTAGGCGTAGCTGACCTGCTCGACCTTTAGCCGCGCGGGCGGCTCGGGGTTCGCCGCATGAATCCTCTGCTGCATGGGCGCGCTGCTTCCCGCCGCCGGATTCATCGCACGCTCCGGCGCATGAGATAAATGAACACCGGCGCGCCGGCGAGCGCCGTCATCGCACCGACCGGCAACTCCGTGGGCGCGACAACCGTCCGCGCCAGCGTGTCGGCGGCGACGATGGCAATCGCGCCGCCCACCGCGGAGGCGGGGATGAGCAGCCGGTAATCAGTCCCGAACATCATGCGCATCACGTGGGGCACCAGCAATCCAACGTAACCGATCGCTCCGCTCACCGAAACCGCCAGGCCGGTGAGCGCGGACGCGGCGACATAGACCACTACCTTCACGCGGCGCACGTTGACACCCAGGTGCCGCGCTTCTTCTTCGCCCGTGAGAATCAAGTTCAGATCCGAGGAGGTTGCGTACATCACGCCCGCGGCCACAGCAAGCACGGAAAAGAGGAACAGAAGCCATTGTGAAATGTTGGTGGTCGGCGCCGGCGAGGAGAGATCGCCCATCAGCCAGTAGGCCATGCCGCGAAGGTCCTGCGTGTTCAGAGTGGTAATCAGAAAAATGATGATGGCGGAAAGGAAAGAGGCCGCCACGATTCCGGCGAGCAACAACGTGGCGCTGTCGAGCTGCCCGCCGCGGCGGCCGAGAAAATATACGGCCATAATCGTTGCCGCCGCTCCCGCGAACGCCGCCAATTGAATCGCGCCCACGACGTGGGGCGCCGCGACTAAACTCACGATCGCTCCCAGCGCGGCGCCGCTCGAAACGCCCAGAACGTAGGGGTCCGCCAGGGGGTTCCGCAGCAGCGCCTGAAATCCCGCCCCCGCGACGGAAAGAGCCGCGCCGACGAGAATGCCGAGCGCGATGCGCGGCAACCGCAGGCCGAAAACGACCAGCCAGAATTCCGGAGGAACTTCGTCTTTGCGGCCCCGTGCGCCCTGGAAAAGCGTCAGGACGATCTCCCTCACCGAAATGGGGTACGCGCCGGTGCGCAGCGAAATCACCACGACGACGAACAGCACGGCGGCGAGCAGGCCGCACGTCGCCAGAATACGCCGCGGCGTCAGCGGGCGCATGACGCTCTCTTCTCTTCGGCTTCGCCGAACGCCTCGGGATGGACGGCGCGCGCGAGCTCTTCGATCACGTCAATCAATCCAGGCGATGGGCGCGTGATTTCTTCGCTCACGGTGACGACGCGGCCCAGCTCGACCGCGCGCAGCTCCTTCCAGGCGGGACGCGCGCGCAAGTCCGCGAGCGGCGTCGAGCCCGAATCCGAGTGATCGTTTGCGAAAATGAGGTAGTCGGGCTGCAGCCGCAACACTTCCTCGAAACTGATCTGCGGCCAGGATTGCTGGGAGACGATCACGGATTCGGCTCCGGCCCAGCGCAGCGCGTCGGCGATGAGCGTGTTGTGGCCGATGGTGATGAGCGGCTCGTCCCACACCACGAAGAGCGCGTGCGCCGGCGGCAGCTCCTTGACGCGGGCCTGTACGGCGTCGAGGCGCGCTTGCAATCGCGCCGCAAGCTCTTCTCCTTGCTGCTGCGCGCCCGCGAGCGCGGCGATATGTTCGATCGAAGCGAGCACGTCGCGAACCGTGCGAGGGTCGATCGCGTACACCGCGAGGCCGGTGTGATCGAGGGCTTCCACGGTCTCTTTGCGATTGCCCGAATTCGCCACCGCCAAGATGACATCGGGATGCAACGCTACGATGGCTTCGAGATTCGGCGCCAGCACGGAGCCCACGTGCGGCTTGGTCTTGGCCGCCGCGGGCACGTCGCAATAGTCCGTGTCGCCGACAAGCTTCGAGTCCAGGCCGAGCGCGTAGAGGATTTCCGTAAGATTCGGCGCCAGGCTCACGATGCGCTTCACGTCGGAGGGAACGGTGACGCGCCGGCCGATTTCGTCAGTGACGCTGCGTGTCGCCGCAGCCAGCGGCGGCGCCTGCCGCGCGGCGAACGCGCCGGGCCCTGCCGCGGCCCCCGCCCCGAGCGCCAGCGCCATCACCGCGCGGGCTGCAGAGCCCGCGTATGGCCGGAGATACATTCGTTGGCGCAAAGCGCTCCTTCCAAAGCCGTGCGCCGCGCGCGCAACAAAAAAGCCTCGCGAGGATCACGAGGCTTTGGCGCCGCACTCTTTCTCGCGAAGCGTGCCGGCTTCGACCAGCTCGGGTACGTTCCTGACTTTCGGCCGCGCTATTCGAAGCAGCCGATCACAGTGGCGGGACCGTGGCCGATTTTCACAGCCTTCCGTTTTACCCCGAGAATTCGCCGCCAGGCGGATTCGCAGGGTTGCCCCCGAGCCAGCTCAATTGTTCACGCAGAGTGTAAGTCGCGCGCGGCTCAGAGTCAATCCGCCGGGGCGGCTAACGGTTCTTCCACTTAGGCGCGCGCTTTTCCACCAAGGCGCGCAAACCTTCTTGGGAATCTTCCAGTTCGGCGAGCTCGTTCAAGAAAACTTTCATCGAATTGCGCACACCTTGGCGCAGCGGCAGGCCCATGCTGCCGATGATGGCTTTTTTCGCCATGGTGAGGACGGGACCGGACTGCGCAGTGACCTTCCCGACGACCAGGTCCACTTTTTTCTGCAGCTCGTTTTCGGGGACGAGCCAATTCACCAGGCCCAGCTCGCGCGCGCGCTCTGCGGTCATCGCTTCGCCGGTGAGCACCAGCTCGGACGCCAGCTTGGGCCCCAGAATGTTGGGGAGAATCGCGGCGGCCAGCGGCGGGAAAACGCCCAGCTTGATTTCCGGCTGCGCGAAGCGCGCATTCGGCGTGGCGATCACTAGATCGCACAGCGCCGCCAGTTCGGCGCCGCCGCCGAACGCCGCGCCGTTGACGATCGCCAGCACCGGCTTGGCCGTGTCGAGCATGGCCGAAAATGCCCCGTGAAACGCGTCGAGCAACTGAAAGACGCGGCGGGGCGTGTATTCGTCGAGTTCGATCCCGCCGCAGAAGGCTTTCGAGGCGGAATCGAGAACGATGAGCTTGATCTCGTTTTGCTCGCCGAGCCGATTGATGCCGGAGGCGATCTCCGCGAGCATCCGCTCGTTGAGCAGGTTATGTTCGGGACGATCGAGTGTGAGCCGCGCGATTTCGCCCTGCGTGCGGAAGCGCACGAACTGAAAATCTTCCGGTTGCGGCGCCGCCTGCGCCAGTGTCCCCAGCACTTCCACCGAGCCGGAATTCGACACCGTGCTGCTTCCCCTGAGAAGGGCCATGAAAAAATCTCCGGCTACGAGCTTAGACTGTTTCGATTTCGACTGCCACGCCCATCCCGCCGGACACACACAATGTGGCAAGACCCCGCACCCTGTCCTTCCGGCCAGCGTCGCTGGCGAGGCGGTGAACAAGTGTGGTCATGATGCGCGCGCCGGTGCAGCCGATGGGATGGCCGAGGGCGATGGCGCCGCCGTTGGGATTGAGCCGCGCGCGATCGAAGTGCAGGTCGCGGTCGCAGGCCAGCGCTTGCGCCGCGAATGCCTCGTTCAACTCCACCGCCGCGTAGTTTCCGGCGTTCGTGCCGGTGCGCTGCGTTAGCTCGCGAACAGCAGGCACCGGCGCGATGCCCATCACGCGCGGATCGACCGCCGCGACGCTCGCTTCCACGATACGCGCGAGCGGCGCGAGCTTGAGCTCGCGCACCTTTTCTTCGCTGGCGAGCACCACGGCGGCGGCGCCGTCGGTGATACCGCTCGAATTCCCGGCGGAAATGCTGCCCGTCTTGCTGAAGACGGGCGGAAGCTTGGCGAGCGCTTCGAGAGTCACGTCGGGGCGCACGTGCTCGTCTTTTTCGACGCGCGTGCAGTTGCCCCTTTTGTCCGTCTTTTCGACTGCGGCGATTTCCGCCTGGAAGCGGCATTCCGCCGCCGCGCGCGCGGCGCGCTGGTGGCTTTCGAGCGCGAAAGCGTCCTGCTCGTCGCGGGAGATTCTGTACTGCTCGGCGAGAATTTCGGCGGTCTCGCCCATGAGGAGCTTCGAGAGCGGGCAGAGGAAGCCGTCGCGGTACATCGCGTCCACCAGCGGCTGATTGCCCATCTTGAATCCCCAGCGGCCTTCCACGAGATATGGCACGCGGCTCATCGACTCGGCGCCGCCCGCGACGATGATGTGCGCCTGGCCGAGCCGAATCTCCTGCCACGCGAGCGTGATTGCGCGCAGGCCCGACGCGCACGCCATGTTGATGGTGAACGCGGGCACGTCGTCGCCCAGGCCCGCGCGCCACGCGATTTGCCGCGCCGGATTCGGCGCCACGCCCGCCGGGCGTGCGTTGCCCATAATCACTTCATCCACATGCCACGCGCCGCGCGCACCGGAACCGGACGCGGCCTCGCCCGGCTTGCGCGGGGGCGGCAACGGCTGGCCGAATGCCCGCTCGAGTGCCGCGCGCACCGCAATCACGCCGAGGTCGGGCGCGGTAAATTCCGCGAGCGCGCCGCCGAATTTGCCGATAGGCGTTCGTGCCGCGGCCACTATGTAAACACTTTGCGTTGTCATGACCTTATAGCTAGTGTCGCGTCTCGGAAATAAGTCCTCGTAGGGGCGCAGCATGCTGCGCGCGCTTCATGCGAGTTGTGCCGGACACAACACTAGCAGCCTCACACAGCCGAAGAAAGCATAGTACCACCTGTGCGACAGCGCCGACCCGCACGGCCGGTGCGAACAGAGGTGTCCCGCGTTCTTTCGAGCGCAAGCCCGTGGTCAAGAGGAGCGTGCCGAATTGGATCGTTGGCGCCGCGAAAAATGCGAGTCGTGCTCCACTGGATTCGCATCACTAAGTCTGGCGCGGGTGCGTCTAAACGCCGAAGGGACGAAGCCGGGGAGGTTCGCCATGTGCTGGCGGCGATTATTCCGGCGCGGAGGGCGGCTTCGATCGATCCGCTCGAAGCGCTAAGAATCTCAATAAGCCCGGCCGGGCGCGGCCCCGGCGCCCCTTCTTGTTTTCCATGGGTGTCACTTCCGAGCGCCTATAATTTCGGGTATTCTTCTGCGCTTATGCTCGACCTTGGGTACGTGCGGGAGCACCTGGAGGCCATCGAGAAGATGGCGCGCGACCGCGGCATCGCGCTGGATCTAGCGCCGTTTCGCGAAATTGACAGGAGGCGCCGGGAGCTCATTAGGGTAGTGGAGGTGCTCAAGGCCAAGCGCAATAAGGAAAGCCAGGTCATCGGGATCTTGATGGGAGCGGCTGAGGCGATGGGCGATAGCCCAGACGCGAAGGCGGGGAAGGCGCAGGCGATAGCAAAGATCCAAAGCATGAAGGGCATTTCCGCACAAATAAAGACCCATGACTTGGAAATCGCGGAACTCGACGAGCGGCTGAAGCAGTTTTTGCTGGTCGTGCCGAATATCCCGCATCCGAGCGTCCCGGCGGGCAAGAGCGCTGCCGACAACGTGGAGGTGCGGCGCTGGGGCGCCCCGCCAAAATTCGATTTCGCGCCGCGGCCGCATTGGGAGCTCGGCGAAAGCGCGGGTATCCTCGATCTCTCCGCGGCCGCAAGAATTGCGGGGGCGCGCTTCGCGGTTTACAAAGGTCTGGGCGCGCGGCTGGAACGCGCGCTCGCGAATTTTTTTCTCGATGTGCACACGCGCGAGCATGGCTACATGGAAATTCTCCCGCCGTTCATTGTCAACAGCGCCTCGCTCACCGGAGTAGGGCAGCTTCCGAAATTTGCCGCCGACATGTTTCACCTCGAAGGCACGGACTTGTGGCTCACGCCCACGAGCGAAGTGGAGCTCACGAGTCTCTATCGCGATGAAACGCTCGACGCCGACGCGCTGCCGATTAAAGTCTGCGCGTGGACCGCGTGCTTTCGCTCCGAAGCCGGCGCAGCGGGAAAAGACACGCGGGGGATCAAGCGGCAACACCAGTTTCAGAAAGTCGAGATGTTCAAATTCACGCGGCCGGAGCAAAGCTACGCCGAGCTGGAATCGCTGGTGCGCGACGCCGAGGATGTTTTGCAGCGCCTCGGCTTGCACTACCGCGTCGCGCAGCTCTGCACCGCGGACATGGGCTTCGCGTCGGCGAAGACCTGCGACATCGAAGTATGGCTGCCGTCGGCCAACGACTTCATGGAGATTTCGTCGTGCTCGAACTGCGAGGCCTTTCAGGCGCGGCGCAGCGGCATCCGCTGCAAGCCCAAGGGCGGCAAAAGCGAATTCGTGCACACCCTGAACGGCTCAGGGCTGGCGGTAGGACGCTCGTGGATCGCCATTGCCGAGAATTATCAGCAGAAGGACGGCTCCATCGTCATCCCCGAAGCGCTACGGCCCTACATGGGCGTGGACTGCATCCCCGGCTCGTCGTGAGCTAAGCTGCCAGCCGCGGCAACGCAGATTTCAAATTCGAGATTCGAAATCAGTTCCCGCGGCATTTTGCGACGATCAGGGTGATGTCGTCGCGCTGCTCGTGGGGGATGAAGTGGCGCACTTCATCCACGATGGACGAAAGCAGCGCGGCCGCAGGCAGGGCGCGATTCCGCCGCAGCGACGCCGCTAGGCGCTCCGCGCCGAATTCCTCGTCCGCGGCATTGAACGACTCGGTGATGCCGTCGGTGTAAAGCGCGAGCATGTCTCCGGCGCCGAGCCGGCATTCGCCGATCTGGCAATCCCAGTCCCTGAAGAGACCCAGCACCGTGCCCGTGGCGTCGAGGCGTTCGAGCGTGTCGTCGCTGCGCAGGAGCAGGGCAGGGAGGTGGCCGCAATTGATGTAGCGCAGGCGTCCGCTGCTGTCGTCGTATTCGGCGAAGAACAGCGTGGCGTAGGCGCCCTCGGCCGCACTCTCGCAGAAAAGCTGGTTGACCGAGCGCATCAACTGCTGCGGGCGGTCGAGAGCCATGGCGCACTGGCTGCGCAGATTCGCCTGCAGGTTGGCCATCAACAGCGCGGCCGCGATTCCTTTTCCCGCGACGTCGCCAATCACCAGGCCGAAACGGCCTCCGCCGAAATCGAGAAAGTCGTAGTAGTCGCCGCCCACCTCCCGCGCCTGGATGCATACGCCGGCGTAGTCGAGGCGCGCCGCCGGAGGCAGGTGTTGCGGGAAAAACCGCGCCTGCACGCGCTTGGCGATTTCGAACTCCTGCGCGGCGCGGCGCTCGGCTTCGAGCTTTTCCGCACGGGCGCGCCGCTGCGCTTCGAGTTCGCGAGTGACTTCATCGAAGCTGATCAGCATGAAAGAATTTCCGTCGATGTCCTTGAACCGCGCCAGCACCGCGCCCCATACCGGCTCGTCGGTTCCAAGGGGGATCGCCGGCGCGGGGGAACGCGGAGCTTGCCCCTGGCCGCCGTACTTGATGCGCTTGAGGCGCGGCATTTGCTGAAAACGCACGCCGCGCCTCGACCATTCCTGGAATTTCGCGGTCACGTCGTCGGTGATGAAAACCACCTGATTCGACCGGCCGATGAGCGCGTACTCTTTGGACTCAGGCGCGGGCGCGACCAGCGAAAGGATCGCCAGGCCGTCGGGCGGAGAGACCGCCACCCAGCGGTCGCCCGATTGCAGCCGCACATCGAAAGCCAGCCGGAATCCCAGCTGATCGAGATAGAACGCCAGACTTTTATCCTGATCGCGGACATAGATGTTGACGCAGTGCAGGCGAAGATGCGGGTCCGGCCGAGCGGCTGAAGCAGAGCGGTCCATGCGGACGATTATAAACGCAGCGCGCTAGGAAGCAGGGCCCATGAGCACCATCGGACCAGTGGGCGCCGGCATGCCGCCCGCAGGCTCGAGCGTGATGGCAAAAACCTTGACCGCGAGGCCCTGCGGCACGCTCGACAGCCAAGCAATCGAGTCGCTCGTCTCCGGGTTGAAGACCCCCGCGCTGACGGGCTTGCCGCTCATGGGCACGAGCCACAGCTGGTAGCTCCTGTCCGCGGGCGCGGGGGCAATCCAGCCGTCGTAAACCAACTTTCCCATACCGGAGTTGTAGAGAACTTTCGCCGTGCCTTGAGCCGGGCCGGTCATGGGTTTGAGCGTCACGGAAACGGTATCGTGCGCCTGGATGACGTCGGCGATTTGCCGCAGTTCGCCGATCTCGCGCTGCTGAATGGCCAAGGTGTTGTGGAGGCGCCGCGCCTGTTCCTGCAAACGATCGTTCTCGATCCAGAGAAAAACTGAGGCGAGCGCAAGCGCCGCAGCGGCCGGAGCGAACACGGCGGCCCACCAGCGGCCGGAAGAGCGCGCAGTCGATTCCGGCTCGACGCGTGCCGGCGTGTACGCGCGGCCTTCCGCGCTGGCGTGCAGCTGCCGCAGCAGGCGCTCTTTCACTCCCGGCGACGCCTCGACGCGCGGCGCGGAAAGCGCCAGCAACCCGAGGCGGCCGTGCGCCTGGCCGAGCTTCCGCGCGCACTCGGGGCACGACGCGATGTGCGACTCGATCGCCCGTTTGTCCTCGCCTTCGAGCGCGCCGAGCGCCAGGAGATCGAAGTCCTCTTCCCGAATGGGATGACCGCTCATGGCTGCAACCTTCGCTTCAGCGTCTCAACCGCCGAACGCAATCGCGTCTTCACCGTGCCCAGCGGGTCGCCCGTGCGGCTGGCGATTTCGCTGTGCGTCAAGCCCTCAAAGTATGCCAGCTCCAGCGCGACGCGCTGTTCCTTCGGGAGGCTTTCGAGAGCCCCCTTCACGCGCCCCAGCAGTTCCAGTTGGGCCACCGCGCTTTCCAGGTTGAACGGCAGCGCGACGCTGTTCTCCGCCAGGTCGTCGCTCAATTCCGGGCGGCGCTGCCGCAGCCGCGAAATGGCGCGGTTGCGCGCGATTACCGTCAGCCAGCCCGGCAGCGACCCGCGGCCGGGATCAAAATGCGTGGCGGTGCGCCAGAGCTGGTAGAAAATGTCCTGCAAGATTTCCTCGGCGGCCTGCGCATCGCGAAGAATGCGGTGCAGAAGAGAGAACAACATGCCCGAATAGCGGTCGTACAAAGCTGCCAGGGCCGTTTCGTCGCGCTGCACAAGCCTCTCCACCAGCGCCGCGTCGGAAGGCATCCAGCCAGCTACCGGTTTCGAGCTCACGCGTTCTCGCGGCTCCGCTATAAGGATTACGCGCTAGGGTCAGCCTCCGGATTCCTCAAGGGCCGGAGCCGAGCCCTGCGGGTACACTCACAAATGGCGCGCAGCAGGGTATCGCCTCTGGCCTGCAGGGGTCAACCTGCATGAGGGCTACTGGCGATTCGGCCCGCGCTGAAAGGGGACGGCAGTAAGAGGCACCTCGGAAGGCCCAACTCGTTGATTATAAGTGCCTTACATATTCTCCGGTCTAGCGCTCCTGAAGGAAGCTATTACCCCCCTAAGGAACCCGGCTTCGCGTTTTGTGGGCGGTTTCCATTGACATCCGTAGCCGCTTGACTAAACTTCGAACCGCGCGAGACTTACGGGCAGTCTGCTCACTGGGACGAGGCCTTCAGCAGGTTCGCAGGCAAGGCCAGTTCTCCGCCCGTCAGGAGGAAGGACGATGGCTATCATAGCCAGACCGGCTCCCCAACCGATTCCGCGCATCGCTCCGCGTGAAGACCTGAACCCCTATCGCATCTCGCAAATTCAGTTCGACATCGCGGCGGAATACCTGAAGCTCGATGCCGGCTTGCGCCAGGTGCTGCGCACGCCCAAGCGCATCATGGAAGTGTCCATCCCCACAAAGATGGACAACGGGCAGATCAAGGTTTTCACGGGCTACCGCGTGCAGCACAACATCGCGCGCGGTCCCGCGAAGGGCGGCATCCGCTATCACCCGGGTGTAACGCTCGACGAAGTGAAAGCGCTGGCCGCGTGGATGACCTGGAAGACCGCGGCGGTGAACATTCCCTATGGCGGCGGCAAAGGCGGCGTCATCTGCGACCCGAAGCGCATGAGCAAGCCGGAACTGGAGCGCATGACGCGGCGCTTCGCCTCAGAGATTCTGCCCATCATCGGTCCTGAACGCGACATTCCCGCGCCGGACGTGTACACCGACGCGCAGACCATGGCTTGGATCATGGACACCTACTCCATGACCAAAGGCTACTCGACGCTCGGCGTGGTGACGGGCAAGCCCGTGGCGATCGGCGGGTCGGAGGGGCGCAACGAAGCCACCGCGCGCGGCTGCCTGGTAGTGGTCGAAGAAGCGTGCAAGGTGAAGAAGATGTCGCTGCGCGGCGCCACCGTGGCCGTTCAAGGGTTCGGCAACGCCGGGTCGCTGGCCGCGCGGCTTTTCACCGAAAAGAAGGCGCGCGTGATCGCCATCAGCGATTCGCGCGGCGGCGTTTTCAATTCGCGCGGCATCGATCCGCTGAAAGCCGTGCGGTACAAAGACCGTTCCGGCACCGTCGTGGGAATGCCGGGGACCTCGCGCATCTCCAACGACGACCTGCTGACCATGAAGTGCGACATCCTGATTCCGGCGGCGCTCGAAAACGTCATCACCCTGAACAACGCCGACCAGATCAAAGCGAAGATCGTCGCGGAGGCCGCGAACGGCCCCACCACTCCGCACGCGGATGAAGTGCTCGCGCGAAAGGGCATCACGTTGCTGCCCGATATTCTCGCCAACGCCGGCGGCGTCACCTGCAGCTACTTCGAGTGGGTGCAGGACTTGCAGAGCTTCTTCTGGTCGGAAACGGAAGTGAATGCCAAGCTCGAATCGGTGATGCGCCGCGCGTTTCACGAAGTGCACGAGATGATGCGCAAGCATCGCACGCACATGCGCACCGGCGCCTACGTGCTGGCCGTCGGGCGCGTGGCCGACGCGACTCTCGTCCGCGGCCTTTTCCCGTAAGTACGGCCTTTCCCCCCGGCGCCGGACGGCAAGCCAGCAGTGTCGATGCGCGGCCCTGCCACTGCGCTGGCGTTCTTCCAGATGTAACGCTTTCACAATGTTCCGCTGAAACTTGAGAAAGCTCCAAAATTATTCTTGCGTTGCGCGTGACAACGCGCGTACATTTTTCTTTGCTGGCTGGCCCCGCGGACGAGGTGCAGCCGGCATTTGTGCCTGGCGCGGAGGGCACGCGAGGAAGTGAACAACCACACGCACTACCACCCGCCGATTCTCCTGACCATCGCGGGATTCGATCCGTCGTGCGGCGCCGGAGTGGGCGCCGACCTGAAGACGGTTGCGGCGCACAATTGTTACGGCGTTGCGGCGGTCACCGCGCTGACGGTGCAATCGACGCAGGGCGTGAAGGCTGTTCACGCCACGCCGGCCGCGCAGCTTCGCGCGCAGCTCGACGCGCTCGTGGAAGACGTTTCCATCGCCGCGGTGAAAATCGGGATGCTCGCGAACCGCGCGAACGCCAGCACCGTCACCGAGTTTCTCGATCACCACAAGTTCGCGCACGTGGTGCTGGACCCGGTTTTCCGCCCAACGGCCGGCGACGCCGAGCTGCTCGACACCAACGGCCTGAAATTCGTCCGCGACGAGCTGCTCAAGCGCGTCAGCGTCATCACCCCCAACATGCCGGAAGCGGAATTCCTGACCGGGATGGATGTGAAAGACGTCGCGGGGATGAAGGCTGCGGCACAGAAGCTGATCGAAATGGGCGCTCGCGCCGTGGTGGTGACGGGCGGGCACCTCGAAAAGCCTACGGACGTGCTGTGCGAGGGCGCGGAAGTCGAGACCTTCGGCGGCGACCACGTGAAAAGCCCGAACACCCACGGGTCGGGCTGCACGTTTTCATCCGCGATTGCTGCGCAGTTGGCGCTGGGACAGCAGTTGCGCGAGTCCGTGATTCTCGCGAAAGCCTACGTCACCAAGGCCATCGAAAAGTCGTATCCCATCGGCAAGGGCCCCGGTCCGCTCAATCAACTGTTCCGTTTCCACCAGGAACAGCCCGCGCGCGGCGTCCACGAAGTTCCGCAGCACGGCATGCACCCGGTCGCCGAACCCGCTGCACATTAGCTGTTCTCGCCGCTCATCTGCACCTGCGCCGGACTCGCACCATCCCTTTTTTTGAGTCACAATAGATGCAAGGAATCCGACCCGCCCGGTTCCGGGGCTCAGTTCTCGACTTTCCGGAGGAAACGAAATGGCAGAGGAAAAAGGGTTCTTCGAGTCGTTGCTCGATTTCTCGTTCCACCATTGCGTCGCCGCGCGATACGCGAAGCTGCTCTACGCCCTTCACCTGCTAGCGGGATTGGTCGTTGCCATCTGGACGGTGTTCAACGGCTTTCAGGTTTCGACACCGCAGGGACTGCTCGCGCTGCTGATGGCCGTGGTCGGTTACTTTTTCTGGGTTCTGTATGTGCGCGTGACGCTGGAATTTCTCGTCACCGTTTTTCGCGCGGCGGACAATATCGCACGCGCCAGCGGCGTCCGCGAAGCCTGAGCCGGGTTCGCTTGTGCACCCGGTGCGCTAGGTAGCCGATTCCATGCTGGCGCGAATCTCTTGCCAGCGCTTGGGGCGCTTCTTCGGGTCGAGCACTTTCTTGCGCAGGCGAATCGACTTCGGAGTGATCTCCACGTATTCGTCGTCGGCGATGAACTCGATCGCTTTTTCAAGCGTCAGCTCGCGCGGCGGAATCAGCCGAATGGCTTCATCCGCGGTGGACGACCGCATGTTGGTCAGCTTCTTTTCCTTGGTGATGTTGACGTCCATGTCCGCTTCGCGCGCGTTTTCGCCGAGTATCATTCCTTCATACACTTCCACGCCGGGTCCGAGGAAGAGTTCGCCGCGCTCCTGCACGTTCCAGATGGCGTAGGCTGTCGTCACGCCGGCGCGGTCGGCCACTAGCGCGCCTGTGGGCCGCGACACCATCTCGCCCGCATACTCCGTCCAGCCTTCGAGCAACGAGTGCAGAAGCGCCGTGCCGCGCGTGTCGGTAAGCAGCTGGCCGCGCAATCCGATCAGCCCGCGCGACGGAATGCGAAACTCCATGCGCACGCGCCCGGAATGATGGTTGACCATCTTGGCCAGTTCGCCGCGCCGGCTCCCGAGCGTCTCCATCACCATGCCGATGAACGGCTCCGGGCAATCCACCACCAGAATTTCGAGAGGCTCCACGCGGCGCCCGTTTTCCGTCCGCACCACAATCTCGGGCTTGCCGACCATGAGCTCGTACCCTTCGCGGCGCATCGTCTCGATCAGGATGGCGAGCTGCAGCTCGCCGCGCCCGAGCACGCGGAACGCGTCGGTGGAGTCGGTGTCTTCGACGCGCAACGAAACGTTCGTCAGCAACTCCTTCTCGAGCCGTGCGCGCAGGTCGCGCGACGTCACGAACTGCCCTTCGCGCCCGGCAAAGGGCGAAGTGTTGATCGTGAAGACCATCGCGAGCGTGGGCTCGTCGATGTTCAGCGCCTCGAGCGGCGCCGGATGTTCGAGATCCGTGACGCTCTCACCGATCTGGATTCCTTCGACGCCGGCGATGGCCACGATGTCTCCGGCGGTAACCTCGTCGGCCTCGTCGCGCTCCAGGCCGCGAAACGTGAATAGTTTCGTGATTTTCGCCGGCTGCATCGTTCCGTTCAATTTGGCGATACCCACTTCACCGCCCCGCCGGAGCGTTCCCTCGAAGACGCGCGCGACGGCGATGCGGCCGAGGTAATCGCTGTAGTCGAGGTTGGTGACCTGGATTTGCAGCGTGGCGTCAGGGTTGCCCGGCGGCGCGGGAATCGCTTCGATGATTTTTTCGAACAGCGGCTGAAGGTTCGTCGAAGCGTCGCCGACCTGGCGATGCGCGACGCCGGTCTTGGCGTTGGTGTACAGGACGGGAAAATCGAGCTGGTCTTCGCCTGCGTCGAGATCGATGAAGAGATCGTAGATTTGGTCGAGCACCTCGGCGGGCCGCGCGTCGGAGCGGTCGATCTTATTCAGCACCACGATGGGCGGCAGTTTGGCGGCGAGCGCCTTCTGCAGGACGTAACGCGTCTGCGGCAGCGGTCCTTCGCTTGCGTCCACCAGCAGCAGCACGCCGTCCACCATGCGCAGCGCGCGCTCGACCTCGCCGCCGAAATCGCTGTGGCCGGGCGTATCGACGATGTTGACTTTCGTGCCGCGGTAGCTGAACGCCGCGTTCTTCGCGAAGATGGTGATGCCGCGCTCGCGCTCCAGTTCGTTCGAGTCCATCACGCGCTTGATCACTTCTTCGTTCTCGCGAAAGATGCCGCTCTGGCGCAGCAGGGCGTCCACCAGCGTCGTTTTGCCGTGGTCCACATGGGCGATGATCGCGATATTGCGTATCGGTGTCACCGAAGCTGCTTCCTCCCGATAGGTTCTCATTAAGGATAGCAGGGCAACGGCCGAAACGGCGCACGACGGCGGTTACTCGCGCCCGCTCCTCTCGCCTGGGAATGGGCGCTTCGCGGAGAAGCGGTTTTGCGGCGTCGCGCGTCTAAGCTGGGCATTGGGGGCGGCTCAGCCCGGCCACTCCCGGTGGCCCAGGCGCGGCATTCAAAAAGGAGAAACGCGTATGAAGAAGATGTGCCTTCCGCTCGCTTTCGGCGTTCTCTGTTTCGCCAGCGCACCGGCTCGCGCGCAGCAGCAACTCGCCGTGCCGCCCATGTCCAACCCGCCGGTCACTTACGGCTACGATTTGAAACCCCAAGCCGTCTTCGATCTCGATCAGGCGGGGCAGAAATTCGTGGACCTGGCCACCGCCATCCCGGCCGAAAAGTACAGCTATCGTCCGGCGCCGGGCGTGCGGTCGATCGGCGAGGTGTACCTGCACGTGACCGCGGCCAATTACCTGTTTCTCGAAGCGCTCAGCAGCCCTGCGCCCGCGAAGTACAAGGCCAAGGACTGGGAAACGTCCATCACGAACAAGGACGCGATCATCGCGGAGCTGAGGCAGTCGTTTGCCAATGCGCACGCGGTGATGGAAAAGGTCTCGACCACCGACATCGCCAAACCCATGACGCAGTTCGGCCCGGAAGCGGTGGAGGGAGACCTCGAGTACGGCATGGTAACGCACCTGCACGAGCACCTCGGCCAATCGATTGCCTACGCCCGCGCGGTCGGCGTGACACCCCCGTGGACCGCCGCCGCCGAGGCCGCCGCGAAGAAGAAGGCCGCAGGAGGCAAGCCGGCCGACGGCCCCAAGCCGGAGTGAGTCCGAGGGCAGCATCCAGTCTGCTTCAGTCGCTCGCGTAGTAACGACTTGCGCACCGCAGCGCCGCGAGGCGCCTGACCGTTCTCCCGATTTGCTACTGTGATGAGACGACGCTGTTGGCGCCGCATTCAGGCGGCCGCCGCTTCGGGGCTTCCACGGGATCTGACTGCAAGGTTCGCCACATGGTGGCGTGAAGGAGTGGAACGTGAAGACGGCTTGCGGATTGTTGGCGCTCGCGGGGATTCTTGAGGCTACGGCGCTCATTTCACCTGCGCCCTTGCGCGCGCAAGCGCAAACTCCTCCGCAGCCGGCGGCCGCAGCGCCTGCGTCGCAGAATGCGGATGCCCCCAAGCAGCAGGAAACCAGCCCGCTCTATCGCGTCACCGTCGTGGCGCGCACCACGAAAGCGATCAACTACCGCCATCTGAGCGGCCCGACCCGAATCGATTTCCGCGGCACCGTGCTTCTGCCGCTCGCGAAAGGCGAAGCGAAGGTGGAAGGCAAGAAGGGCGCGATCCGCATTCAGGCGCAATTCGAGAAACTCGAACCTGCCGCGCGTTTCGGGCCGGAATTCCTCACCTATGTTCTGTGGGCCGTCTCGCCCGAAGGGCGTGCGGACAATCTCGGCGAGGTGCGGGCGGAGGGGTCAAAGAGCAAGCTCGAAGTGACCGCGCAGTTGCAGGCCTTTGCGCTGATCGTCACGGCGGAGCCTTATTTCGCGGTGACGCAGCCGAGCGAAGTGGTGGTTCTCGAAAATATCGTGCGGCCCGACACGGTTGGCAGCGTCGAGGAAATCGACGCGAAATTCGATCTCCTGCAGCGCAGCCAGTACACTTTCGTGCAGGCCAACGCGCAGCCGGTCACCGACGCCAACGTTCCTCTGGCGCTCAGAGAAGCGCGCAACGCCATGCAGATCGCCAAAGCCGCAGGCGCGGAGCACTACGCCGCCGACAGCATCAAGAAAGCGTCTGAGCTTCTGGAGCAGGCCGAAGCGGCGCACGCGCATAAGGGCGACTCGAAGCAGCTCGAGATGACCGCGCGCGAAGCGGTGCAGACCGCCGAGGACGCGCGCCTCATCGCCGCCAAGCGCGCCCAAGAGGAAAGAATTGCGAAGGAACGCCAGGCCGCCGCCGAGCGCGAGGCGCGCGCCAAAGCGCAAGCGGAAGAAGCGGAAAAAGCGAAGCTCGCAGCGCAATTGGCTGCGGAACGCGCCGCTCGCGAGAAAGCCGAGGCGGAAGCCGCTCGCCTAGCCGCTCAAGCGCAGCAGCAGGCTCTCCAGGCCGAAGCGGAGCGCCAGCGGCAGGCGGCCGAACAGGCGGCGCGAGAAAAAGCGGAGGCCGACGCTGCGCGCGCCGCGGCGCAGTTGCAACAGCAGGCGGCTCAGGCGGAAGCCGAACGCCAGCGGCTGGCGGCGCAGCAGGCGGAAGTCGAAGCGGCCAAAGCGCGCAAGGCCGCCGAGCAGGCCGAGAACGAGAAAGCAGCGCTGCGGGCGCAGTTGCTGCAGCAGCTCAGCGCCATCTTGCAGACGCGCGACACCGCGCGGGGGCTGATCGTGAATATGTCCGACGTGCTCTTCGATACCGGCAGCTACACACTGAAGCCGGGCGCGCGGGAAAAGCTCGCAAAAATCTCCGGCATCCTGCTGGCGCATCCCGGACTGACCCTGCAGATCGAAGGCCATACCGATAGCGTGGGCGGCGACGAGTTCAATCAGCAGCTCTCCGAGCGTCGCGCCGGTATGGTGCGCGATTTCCTCGTTGACCAGGGAGTGGGCGCTTCCGCCATTACGGCCCGCGGATTCGGCAAGACCCAGCCGGTGGCTTCCAACGACACACCCGAGGGCCGCCAGCGCAACCGCCGCGTCGAGCTCGTCGTCAACGGCGATTCCATCGATACCGCCTCGAGTCTCAGACCCGCCAAACAGTAGCGGCACACCGCGCCGTCTTCGATTCGCGCCGCGTGGCGGCGCTCGCCTGCACGGATTGTGTTATGCTCCCGCCGCTTCATTCAGGAATGAAGGTAGCCGATGTCCGCTGCTATTTTGAGGCAATCGCTCGCCGTCGCCGCTCTGGTCTCGTTGTGCGCGTGGCCGCAGCGCGGGCAGCAGGGCGCTCGACGCCCCGACTACGGCGCGCTTTTCGCGAAGACCGATGTGATGATTCCCATGCGCGACGGCGTGAAGCTTCATACGGAAATCTACGCGCCGAAGGACGCGAAAGAAAAGCTGCCGCTATTTCTCACGCGCACCCCCTACGGCCTGGCCGGCGACGACAAAGGCTATTCCCAGCTGCTCGGCCTTTACCGCGAGATGTTCGCCGACGGCTATATCTTCGTTTTTCAGGATATCCGCGGGCGCTACGCCTCGGAAGGCGCTTTCGTGATGCAGCGGCCGCCGCGCGACCGTGCGCAACCGGGCTCCATCGATGAAGGCACCGACACCTACGACACCATCGATTGGCTGGTGAAAAACGTCCCGAACAACAATGGCCGGGCCGGCGAAGCGGGCATCTCCTACGGCGGCTGGCTTACGGCCATGGCGCTGCTCGAGCCCCACCCGGCGCTCAAAGCCGTTTCCGAGCAGGCGTCGCCGGCGGACATGTTCCTCGGCGACGATTTTCATCACAACGGGGCGTTCCGCCTCAGTTACGGCTTCGAATACGCCGCGCTGATGGAAACGGGCAAGACGAATTTTCAGTTTCAGTTCGACCGGTACGACACCTACGACTGGTATCTGGCGCTCGGCCCGCTCTCGAACGCCAACAAGCTTTACTTTCATGGAACTCTGCCGACGTGGAACGATTTCGTGGCCCATCCCAATTACGACGAGTTCTGGCAGAAGCAGGCGTTCCGGCGTTATTTCAGGAATTTCACGCTTACAGTGCCGAACCTCAACGTCGCGGGCTGGTGGGATCAGGAAGACTTCTACGGCCCGGTCACGATCTACGAATGGCTCGAAGTGAACGACAAGAATCACGACAATTATCTCGCCGTCGGGCCGTGGAACCACGGCGGGTGGGCGCGTAGCCAGGGCGACAACCTCGGAGAAATAGATTTCGGCGGCAACACGAGCCAGTACTTCCGCGAAAACATTGAAGCGCCGTGGTTCGCTTACTGGCTGAAAGACAAAGGCAGCCTGCCGGTGAAGAAAGCGGTGACGTTCGAAACCGGCGCCAACAAGTGGCGATCGTGGGACGCCTGGCCGCCGCGCGAAGGCGTGGCGCGCCGCAAGCTGTACTTTCATTCAGGCGGCAAGCTGTCGTTTGACGCGCCGTCGGAGACGGCGGAGGAGTTCGACAGCTACATTTCCGATCCCGCGAATCCCGTGCCGTACCGCCATCGTCCCATCGAGGAGACGTATTCGGAAGGCAGCCGCTGGTTCACCTGGCTGGTCGAAGACCAGCGGTTCGTCGAGAACCGGCCGGACACGCTCTCATGGAAAACGGAGCCGCTCGCCGAAGACATCACGGTCGCCGGCGATATCGTCGCGCATCTTTTTGCTTCGACCAGCGGCACGGATAGCGACTGGATCGTGAAGCTGATCGACGTTTATCCGGAAAAGTATGAGCCGGAGCACAAGATGGGCGGGTACGAACTGATGATCGCCGATGAAGTCCTGCGGGGCCGCTTCCGCAAAAGCTTCGAAAAGCCCGAGCCGACGGTTGCGAACGAAGCGACGCCGCTGGCGATCGACCTGCACACCAACGATCACGTCTTTCGGAAGGGCCATCGCATGATGGTCCAGGTGCAAAGCACCTGGTTTCCCGTCATCGACCGCAACCCGCAGAAATTCGTGCCCAACATTTTTGAAGCCCAGGCTTCGGACTACGAGAAGGCCGCCCAGCGAATCTATCGCTCGCGCGCGCATGCTTCGAATGTCGAGATGCCCGTTGTGACGCCGTGACCGCAGCAAGTTAGAGGAGAAGTGACGATGACCTTGACCACCAACATGGTGACCACCACATTCGACCTGCCCGGATACCGCATCGTGCGCACCCTGGGCCTGGTGCGCGGCATCACCGTGCGGTCGCGCAGCATACTCGGCAACCTGGGGGCCTCGCTGCAAACCATCATCGGCGGCAACATCACCATCTTCGAGGAATTGTGCGAGAAGGCGCGCGAAGAGGCGCTGGGCAAGATGCTGCTGCACGCCATGCAACACTGCGCCAATGCCGTCGTCGGTGTGCGCTACGACGCCACGGAAGTGATGCAGGGCGTTACCGAAGTGCTCGCCTACGGAACGGCCGTGCAGGTCGAGCAGGCGTCCTGACGCGAACGCAGTGGCGCCTGCGCCGCCTGCGGATTAAGATGTCACCGCTCACACTTGGGGGTATCCATGAACCGCATGTTCCGGGCGCTCTTTCCGAGTTTCCTGCTCGTTGCCATGGCGGCTGCATGGGCCGTCCGCGCGGCGGCGCCCAATACGCAAATGGTCGAATTCCCGAGCGGCACGGAAAAAGCTTCGGGCTTTCTCGCCATTCCCGACGCGCCGGGCCGCCACTCCGCGGTCATTGTGATTCAGGAGTGGTGGGGACTGAACGACTGGGTGAAGGAGCAGACGGTAAAGTTTTCCGAGCAAGGCTACGTGGCGCTGGCCGTGGACTTGTACCGCGGCAAGACCGCCGCCAGCCCAGGCGAAGCGCATGAATTAATGCGCGGATTGCCGCAGGACCGCGGCCTGCGCGACCTCAACGCGGCTTTCGATTACCTCGCGTCGCGCCCGGACGTCAACAAAGACCGCATCGGCTCGGTCGGATGGTGCATGGGCGGTGGATTCTCCATCCAGCTTGCCGTCCACCAGCCGAGACTCGCCGCCTGCGTGGTGAACTACGGCGCGCTGCCGACCGACCCGAACGATCTGCAGCAGATATTCGCCCCGGTCCTCGGGAACTTCGGCGGCCAGGACCGCGGCATCACGCCGGCGGACGTCAAGGCCTTCGAAAAATCCATGCGCAACATGGGCAAGCGCATCGACGTGAAAATCTACAACGATGCCGGGCACGCCTTCGAAAATCCCAACAACAAGGACGGCTACCGCCCCGACGACACCCAGGACGCCTGGGCGCGCACGCTTAACTTCTTCGCTCGCGCCCTGAGATAGCCTCTGACAGGTCGGCTGAGGAGACATTCCCTCTTAGACCGTCTGAGGGTGGAGCGGGCTTGCGCGGGGGAAAAATGAGGCGGTGTCTGCCTCGTCCGATGTCATGGCGTTCTGTCCAGCGACGCTCCCGTGCGGCGAACAGCGCGGGCGATTCGCAGAATGGCGTCGAGGCTGCGCTCCACGTCCGCTTCCGTCGTGGCCCACGAAGACACGCTGATGCGCATGGCCGTTTTTCCGTGCCACTCCGTTCCGCCGCACCAGCAGGTCCCATCTTCTTGAATTCGCCGGATCACCTCTCTCGTCGTTGGCGCGTCGCCAAATGCAACCAGAACCTGATTGATAACCACATCATTGAGCACGTCGAATCCCGCGCGCCGCAAGCCCTCCGCAAACCGTTGCGCGTGCGCGCAGGTCCGTTCGACGAGCGCTGCGAGGCCTGCGCGGCCCAGAGTTTTCAGCGCCGCCCATAGCTCCACGCCTCGCGCTCGGCGCGAAGCTTCCGGAGTGTGATGCATCGGTTCGCGCCGCGTTCCGGCAGCGAGATACGCGGCGCTGATGTTCATGGCCGCGCGCAAAGCGGCCCCGTCGCGCACCAGCACGACGCCGCTGTCGTAGGTGACGTTGGGCCATTTGTGCGCATCGGTGGCCCAGGAGTCGGCTTGCTCGAAGCCGGCGGTCAGATGCCTGTACCTGGGCGAGACGCCGGCCCAAAGGCCGAAAGCGCCGTCCACGTGCACCCATGCGCCGTGGTCCTTTGCGCGCGCGCAGATCTCCCTGGCAGGATCAAAAGCGCCGGTGTTGACGTTGCCGGCCTGAATGCACACGATGCGTCGTTCGTTGAGCTTGGGGAGCTTGTCGGCTCTCATGCGGCCCTGGCCGTCGGCTTCCACAACGGTCACGCGCTTGTTGCCGAAACCCGCCAGACTGAGCGCCTTGAGAATCGAGGCGTGCACTTCGGCTCCCACAATCACATCAATGGCAGGAGCGCCGAACATGCCGTCCTCCACAACGTTCCAGCCGGCTCGCTGGAGCAGCGCATAACGCGCCGCCGCCAGCGCCGAGAAATTCGCCGTGGTCGCGCACGTAACCAGCCCTCCTGCGCATTCGCCCGGCAGCCCAAACGCCTCCGCAATCCAGCGCAACACCACCTCTTCCAGCTCCGCAGCGATCGGGGACATCACCCGCAGAGCGGCATTCTGGTCCCAGGCGCCGGCCAGCCAGCTGGCTGCGGCGGACACGGGCAGCGCTCCTCCGTTGACGAATCCGAAATAGCGTCCGCCGGTCGTTGCCACGGTTGCCGGCGCGCCGAATTGATCCAGCATCTTCAGAACCTCGCGCGGATCGCCCGGCAAATCGGGAAACGGCTCATGAAAACGGGAAAGCGCGGCAAGGTCCTTTTCCGAGGGCGCCACTCGGCGAACGTCCATGCTTTCCATGTAACGCTGCGCGCTCTCGGCGGCATAGCTGAAAAGCTGGTGTCTTGTGTCCTGCGCTGCTTTGACGGTTTGCGGCTTCATCTCACCTGGCCTCGCGAATCGTTGCCACCGGCACGCCGCCGGCTGAGTTCACATCTCGTCCCATGATGCGCGATTCAGGGCGGTTCTTCGAGGCCGGGGAGCCGATTTGCCAGCGAAGCAGAGAGCCGAATTGGCCGGCTGATTGTTATTGCTTTTCGCGATCGAGCCGACGTGCCTTGGACCAAATGTTGTCCGCGTCCCCGCCGGTGAAGCGAAAGATAACCAACGCAGGTAGAGATCACAGGTAGGAATTGCCGGTTGCTCGCACGATCCTAAGCACACCAGTTGCCTGCAACTTCGCGTACTCAGCTTTGGGGTCTCTTCAGGATGAGGAATGTCGGGAGAGCTATTTGTTAAAACCCCACACGGCGTAGAAGGTCCGCAAAGCGCTGATCAGAGCGAAGTTTGTCCAGTCTCGGGTCAACGTTTATATCGACAACACCGATCCGATGGGCAAATGCCTTCTCCAGAGCGGCGAATGCAGCATCTTTCTGTCCGAGCATCGCGTAATCAGCAGCCGCGCTCGGAGCCAACCCTCCACGATAAAGATTGCCATCGGCTTCGTTATCCTTGGCATCTTTTCCGAGGTACCCGTTATACCCTGATTTCTCGAAGGCTCGCATGAGTTCCGTAGCTCGTGCTTGGTGACCCTGCAAGCGTTGTAGCTTCACCCATTTCTCTATCGCCTGCGTGTAGTTCCCCATTTGTTCGTATGCGAGTCCGAGAACTGAAACAGCATCAACATCGTTTGGGTCAATCTCCAGTGTTCTGTTCGCCTGTTCGATAGCATGTCTGTAATCATGTGCGAAGTCGTACTCCCACGCCAGAATCATGTTGTTCAACACCGAGAGCGGGTCAAGCTCTACCGCCCGGCGGCATTCGGCGAGACCCTCCTGAGTCTTGCGCGTGCCAACTTTGATCCAGCAGGAGACCTCATGGGCATAGGCAGAATTGGGATCAAGTGCGAGAGCCCTCTGAATCTCCTCATCCGCCTCCGGGAAGTTCCAGAAGTAGTTGAAATCGAGATTGGCTAAAGCAGTGTGGGACTCGGGAATCTGGCTATCAAGCGCCAGTGCCCGCTGTGCGGCAGATCGCGCTTTGCCCAATAGCTCGGGGTCGGAGACATAGCCCATGTACCCCTGTATCGCGTAGACGTCTGCCAGCCCGGCGTAGGCAGCCGCATAGCCTGAATCTTTAGAAACCGCCTTGGCAAAGAATTCGGCAGCCGCACTCAGGTCTCCTGAAGTCCACGTCTTCTCGTAGTAGTGCCGTCCTTTCAAATAAAACTGGTATGCCTCAGCGTCTTTTGTGC
>Ga0187846_10000001_pt1 | contig 187675 bp, 163 predicted proteins | sample TC_taG_FD_161473 | JGI IMG/M metagenome (GOLD analysis project Ga0187846, IMG submission 161473) | Biofilm microbial communities from the roof of an iron ore cave, State of Minas Gerais, Brazil - TC_06 Biofilm (v2) | ecosystem: Environmental > Terrestrial > Deep subsurface > Cave > Wall... | reverse complement strand
GAGTGGGATCGCTGGAAGATCCTCGAAACGAGCGCCGTACCCGCATTCGAAGGCAAGAAGTAAGCAGGAATCCCGCGTCAGCGGGAGTGCGGCTTCACAGGAAGCCCCAGCCAAACGTTGAGCAAGCCCAGGATTTCGCGGGTCACCGAAAGAATGTCCTGGGTATTGCGCCACCAGTGGCCGGCGTCGAATTTATCCTGCCACGCCGCGCGCACGATGGCCGCGGGACGCTTGCCCACGAGCTCGAGCCACAGCCTGCGGACGCGGCGCGTGTGCTCCGGCGAAGTCACGATGATGACGCTGTGCTTTTGCGCGCGGCTCATGACGCCCGAAATCCCGCGCACTTCCTCTTCGGTGTTCTCGATCATTTCGGGCAGGATGTGTATGGCCGCCTCGGGAACGCCCTCGCGGATGAGAACGTCGCGGTTGTACTCTTCTTCACCTACGTAGTGGATGCCGAGCTCCTGCAGGTCCGTTCCCGGATTGTCGGGCCGGCTGACCCAGATCTCCGGCGCCAGGCCCATGCGGTAAATCCTGGCGGCCTCTTCCGCGCGGAAGGGCATTCTGCCGCTCAATACGAAAATGATGTCCGCTTTGGCCAGCGGATCCTCGCGAATGAGCCAACGGCCGGCGCCGCGGAAAGCGAATAGCGCGCCGAGAAAGAGAAAAACGAGGATCAGCAGGACGATTCGCCGGCCGAAAATTCTCGCCTCTGGGGCGCTCGCGGAACGATTCGGCAGGATCATGCGCACCTACCGTTTGGCCAGAAGGAAGCTTCCGGCGACAAGGGCGTCCGTCCCGGAACAGTAGTAGCTTCTCACCGCGTCGCGCGGAGTGACCACCAGAGGCTCGCCGAACAGGTTGAACGACGTGTTGACGAGAATCGGAGCGGGGCGCGTCGCGCCCGAACGCTTCAGCAGCTTCCACAGCAGCGGATTATCGGCGGCGGCGACGACATGAAGGCGCGTGAGGCCGCCGGCGGAAATGAAACTCGACGGCGACGGAAAGAGCCGACGCGCTTTTTCGCGGGCCGCGGCCATCGTGGCCATGAAGCACCCGTTCTTCGAGCAGTCGAAATACTCGGCGCAGTGTTCCTCGGGGATGGCCAGGGCGAAGGGCCGGAACGATTCGCGGTGCTTTACGTAGTCGTTGAGGTTCTCCGGCACGTAGTCGGCCCACGGCGAAGCGAGCAGGCTGCGATGGCCGAGCGCGCGTGGACCAAACTCCGCCGCGCCCTGATACCACGCCACGATTTTCCCCGACTCGAGAAGCTGCACGGCCTGCTCGATTTTGTGGTCTTCGGAATCGCACCAGCGATAGGACGCCTTGCAATTGTCGAGCACGGCCTTGATCTCTTCGTTGGTGTACGACGGCCCGCAGTACAGGCTGGACAGCGGCGCGAGCCTGGGCCGCTGCGGCGCGTGGTGCCAGGCCAGCCACGCGGCGCCCAGCGCCGTGCCTTCGTTTCCCGCCGCGGGCTGCACAAACACTTCGTCGAATCCGGTGTTCTTCTCCACCGCAGCGACGAGCAGCGCATTGAGGAACAATCCCCCCGCCAGGCACAACTTTCGCGTTTGCGTTTCTTTGCGCCATGACTCGAGCCATGCGCATACGACCGCACCGCAGGCCTGCTGCAGGCTGGCGGCGAGGTTCGCGCGCAGCGAATCGTCCATCGCCGGCGCGGAGGCTTGCTTCCACGATTCGCGCGGGACGCCGATCTGCCGGTAAAACGCGTCACTGAAAGAGAGCTCGCCGGCCAACTCGCGCCGGAAGTATTTGCCGTTGAGACGCGGCGGGCCGCCGGGAGCGCGGCGCAGCATTTCGAGAAAGAGCGGGAGGAATGCAGGCTCGCCCGCGAGGCTGAGCCACTGCGTCTTGTGCTCGTCCGCGTGCGGACGAAATCCCAGCAGGCGCGTGACTTGCGTGAATACCCAGGCGAGGGAATGAGGAAAGGCCAGAGTCGAGAGCGGACGGAGGCGAGAGCCTTCGCCGAGAGCGACGAGGCCGGAGCGGCCGTCACCCTGCTCATCCAGGACGACGACGAGGGCGGCATCATAGGGCGACGCAAAGTAGGCGCTCGAGGCGTGGCAGAGGTGATGGTCGAGTCCCGCGACGCGGCTGGAAGGTTCGCCGGCGCTCTCGCGCAGGATGCGGAAATTGTTGAGCTCGCGGCCCAGCTCGCCGAGCGCCTTGTTGAAGAAGTAGCCGCTGGAGAGCGGCGCGCGCGGAGCGAGCCGAAGGCGCAGCGCCGTTTTGCGAAACGAAGCACTGGGAGGACGACTGGCCACCGCGACTCGCTCCAAGTCGCGCCAGCCGATCCCGGCGCGGTCGAGGCAGAAGCGGATGGCCGCGCGCGGGATGCCGGCTGTCGAGCGCGCGCGCTCCAGTTTGCTTTCTTCGATGGCGGCTACCACACCATGTTCGTCGATGAGCGCGGCGGCCGGGTCGTGTCCCATCGCCGAAAGGCCAAGAATGTGCATGCGATCGCCGTTCCCGCCGGAGAGACTACAACATTCTTTGCGCCTGAAGCGGCCGGCGAGCCAGAAGGCCGCGGAGTCCGAGCAGCATCAGCCGGGGCTGGCGCAGGCAAACGCGCCAGAGGACTTTCCAGGCTTCATCGCGCGAGTATTCGGCGAGCGACTGGCGGGCCGGGTCGTTGAGCAAATCCACCAGGCGGCTGTAGTCCGCCTGCTGGAAGTCGTGGAGGGAGCGGCGGAGCAGCAGGTGGAGATTCAACTCGCGGCGCAGACGGCGAAGCTCGCGGCTCGCTCCGCCATTGGCGATGGACTCGGCCACGCCCAGCGCGCCGCGGAAGCCGGTGACGATCCCGCCGACGGTGGTGACTTTCACCTGGCTCGCGGCATCGCCCACGAGATAGACCCAGCCATGGCCGACCTGACGTTTGACCGGCACCCAGCGCGTGTACACCGGAATGCGCGCGCCCTGAAATTCGATGGGCTGGAGGTTCCGTTTTTCGAGAAACTGCTCGAGATAGCGCCGCGTGTCGGCTCCGGCTTCACCGATCAAGCCGAGCGCGCCGCGGGTGGGCGATTCGGGAATCAGCCAGTAAAAATAGGGAGTGTCCTGCGGCACGAACCACACGCGCGCGGTATCGTGCGGCATGTCCTTCGGAAGGGGCACGATGGCCTGGACGAGCGGAACGGTTTCAGGGGCTTGCCAGCCGGCGGCGCGCGCGACGCGGCTGGCAGCTCCGTCGCCGCCGACGATGGTGTCGGCGTGAATTTCGTGGCGGCGGCCATCGCTGGAGCGTTCGACCTCGAACACCAGACCTCTGGAATTGGGCTGAAGCGACTGGAAACGGCGGCCGAATTCGAGCGTGGCGCCGGCACGCTGCGCCTGCTCGGCGAGGCCCTGGATCAACGCGCGGCGCTCGACAATGAGGTCCGGATGCTTGAGGGGGATCGAAGCGGCGCGGCCGTCGGTGAAAAGCTCGAAGCGGCGAATCTCGTTGACGATGCTCGATGCGGCGGCGGCGCCCAGCAAACCTCTCATGCGATGGGTGACGATCAGAGTGCGGGCTTCGGGCTCGAGCGAATCGATGCGCTCGAACACTTTCACCGCAAAGCCGCGCCGCGCCAGCAGCGCGGCGGTGAACAGACCCGCAGCGGAGCCGCCGATGACGGCGACGTTGTGCGTTTCCGGGCGTGAGCGGGAAGTGGAGCTGGTGTTCGCGTCGAGCTCGAACGTCATATTAGTTTTCGTTTGCTGCGATGGCCTCGTCGCAAGCGCGCTTGCGGGGAACGGCAATGGAGAGGGTGCAGCGCCGGGGCGCCCGTCTCCCAGCTCCGATGGCCTCTCCGGTCGAAACTCACCTCACTTCACGGGGCGAGGAAGTATAGCGCAGGGAATGCCGGCGCCAAAGCGCAAGGGGGGAATCGCCGATTACCTCTGGCTCAGGAGATAGAGGTCGGCGTGGCCGCCGACGCGCGCGTAGATGACGGTGGAGAGGTCGCGCGAGAAATCGTAGGCGTTGCCGCCGGCCAGCAGCGGAATCGCAAAGGGCAGCTTGAGAGCAATCTGATCCGGGCCGTTGAGCTTGCCGTCGCGCCAGGGCTGGCGGTGGATGGAGACGTCGCGCTCCGAGGGCACCGCGTACAGGAAGGATTTGCCATCGGGCGACATCACCATTCCGAAGGTGACCACGCCGGGCAGCAGCGCGGTACAGGTCTTATCCGCAACGGAGACCTCGTAAAGACCAACCCGGGGGCCGACGCCGATGAAAGTGAGCAGGTACTTTCCATCCCGGGAAGTGTCAAACACGATGCCGCAATCATCCACCAGTTTCTCCGGGGCCGAACCTTCGCTGCTTTCTTTCCAGATGTTGATTCCGGTCGATCCCTTTTCCAGGCTGTTCACGAAGACGGTTTTCTGGTCCACGCTGAAAAGGGCAGATTGGATGGTGCCGCCGGTCCCCTGAAGCTCGCGCAGCCCGCTGCCGTCGCCGCCAATGGAGTAGAGGTTGTCGGGCGAGCCGGCCTGCTGCGTGGCGAAGAGCAGGCGGGCGCTATCGGGCGACCAGAAACCGATGGCGATGGAAGCGCCGGTGGCGAGTTTCACTTTGTTGCTGCCGTCGATGTTCGCTACCCAAACTTCGTTGCGGTCCTGGGCGGGGCTAGTGACATAGGTAACGCGCTTGCCGTCGGGCGAGATGGTGGGCTGAGTGGCGTTTTGCGAGGCGATGTCCGTGGATTCCTTGGAACGCGTATTGTAATTGGTGAGCACGCCGGAGGACTTCCCGTTCACGAAATAGATGCCCTCTCCTGCCGGGTCCGGCATAGGTGAGTCATCCGGACCGGTGCCGGAAGTGACCTGCGTGAATTTCTTGTCTTTCAGACTGTGCTGCCAGATGTTCCGCAGGCCGTTGACCGTGCGGCCGAATATGACGGCTTTGCCGGGTTCCGCCCAAACGACGTTGGCGGGATTGGCGGGAATGTCACCCAGATCGGCGGCGCTCTGCTTCGCGAGGTCCAGCTCAAGCGCGGTGGCATTCTCGAGGAAACCGACGGGATAGCCCGTGAGGAGGAGCAAGCGATTGCCATCGGGGTAGGGCAGGATGCGCTGAGTGGGAAGGGTCTTGGGTCCGAGGGTGTAAACCAGCTTCTCGTTCAGGCCGGAACGGTCGGAGCGAAAAATGCTTCTGCCTCTGGTGTAAAAGATGGACACGCCATCGACCGAGGGAGCCAGAGCTCTGCCTTCCACGACCCGCCGGGGCTTTCCACCGAGCGTGGGGATCGCCCAGCCCTCCGTGCGGCCGAGAAATCTTCCGTAATAGATTTCGGCGCCATCGGCGGAGAAAGTCGTGGCAGTTTTATCGCCTTCGTCGGCGGTGAGCTGAAGCGGCTCGGCACCAGAAGTGAGCATCACGAAAATCTGTTCGATGCCTGCCACCGGCGAGTTGAACGCCACGGTGTGGCCGTCGGGTGAAAGGCGCGCGGATTCGATGGGCTTGTCCCAATGACTGATCTGCGTGATCTTCGCGGGGCCGCCGGGAGCGCGCGAGCCAATCGTGAACTGGTAGGCCGCGAATGCAACCAGGGCGATAACGGCGCAGGCGGCCACAAGCAGATACTTGTGGCGTGCGACGGCTGAGGCCGGCGGCTGAGCGGGAATGGCGACGCCCGAAGAGGCCGGGACGGCGCTCGATGGCGCGGAACTGACGGCCGGCGCAACGCTCGGGGCTACCGCGCTTGGCGACGAGGAATAAATGCGGCCGGAGTCGGTGTCGCGTTTCAAGCGCTTCAGATCCGCCCGCATTTCCGAAGCGGACTGGTATCGCAGGTCGCGCTCCTTCTCGAGCGCCTTGTTGATGATGCGCTCCAGCTCCGCCGGCACGCCGGGATTCAGCCGCACGGGCGCCACCGGCGCCTGACGCAGGATAGCGTCGGTGATCATTCCGGAAGTATCGCCGCGAAAGGGAAGCGTGCCGGTCGCCATTTCGTACAAAACGACGCCGCAGGAAAATAGATCGGTGCGCGAGTCGAGTTCTTTGCCCCGCACCTGCTCCGGCGACATGTAGGCCACGGTGCCGACGGCGCCGCCGGGAGTGGTCAGCAGTTCGTCCGCCGTCACCGTGGGCATGGCGGACGCGCCCGCCGCTTCCGCGACTCGGCGCGCGGGGCTTACCTTGGCCAGACCGAAGTCGAGAATCTTGGCGTGGCCGCGTTTGGTGACGAAAATGTTGGCCGGCTTGATGTCGCGGTGAACGACACGTTCGGCATGGGCGGCGTCGAGGCCGTCGCCGATCTGGATGGCCAGGTCGAGAATCGTTTCCACTTCCATCGGGCGGCCGCTGATGCGGTATTTCAGCGTCGCGCCGTCCAGAAATTCCATGGCGATGAACGCCTGGCCGTTCACTTCGCCGATCTCATAGACGGTGCAGATGTTCGGGTGATTCAGCGCGGAGGCCGCCTTGGCTTCGCGGCGAAAACGTTCGAGCGCCTGCGGGTCTCGCGCCACATTGTCGGGGAGGAATTTCAGGGCCACGAAGCGGCCCAGCTCGGTATCTTCAGCTTTGTACACCACTCCCATCCCGCCGCCGCCGAGTTTTTCGACGATGTGGTAGCGCGAGACAGTTTGCCAGAGGAGCGCGTCGGAGCCAGGCATCGTGCCGCCATCTTAGATGGAGCCCTGAGGCGAGTCAACGAAGCCGGCTAATTCGGTTGCGGCGACCGCTGCGCCGGAAAGGCTCAGCCCGCCGGTTACGAAACAGAAGAAGATTTCTGGAGCTTCGCCTGGCGCTCGTAGGGAGCGTTTTCGAGGAACAAAACGGCGATGAGGCCGAAAATCACGAGAGCCGCCACGAGCGCGTAGGCCGAAGCACTCGAGATGCGGGAAACCAGAAGGGCGAGCGAGCCGAAAGCGCCCGCCAGGATGTAAAGCACCAGGACGGCGCCGCGCTGGCCAAGCCCGAGATTCGACAGGCGATGCGCAGTGTGGTCCTTGCCGGGCGAAGTGAACGGGAGCAGGCCGCGGCGGGCGCGGGAAATGGAGACCAGCGTGGTATCGAAAACAGGGACGCCGAGGATCAGCACGGGCACGACCCAACTGGCGGGAAACTGGGCGCCTTCGGGGCGAATCTTGAGTCCCAGCGTGGCCATCAGGAAGCCGAGGAACATCGCGCCGCCATCGCCCATGAAAATTTTCGCCGGACTGAAATTCCAGCGAAGGAAGCCGAGCGCGGCGCCCAGCGCGGCGGCGCCGAGCGTGCGCACCAGCAATTGTCCGCTTAGCGCCGCGGAGACGGTGAAGAAAGCTGCCGCCACTGCCGCGATGCCGGCGCACAGGCCGTCCATGTGGTCGAGGATGCTGAACGCCGCGGTGATGCCCATGACCCAAAGAACCGTGAAGCAGCCGTCGAGGATGGCGCCGGCCGCGCCAGGGAGGAATGGCGAAAAAAGCTGCGCGCGGATGCCCGCGGCAACCAGAAACAATCCCGCGACGGGCATGCCGATGAAAAGCTTCACCTGGTGATGGAGCAGGCCGGCGTCGTCGAGGAAGCCGACGACGGCTACGAGCGTGGCGCCCGCAAGGATGCCGACGATCTGCTGTTGGGGCGCGGTGCGCACGGTCAACAGGATGGCGAGGACGAAGCCGAGATAGATGGCGGTGCCGCCGAGAAGCGGGATAGGCTTTAGGTGAACCTTGCGCGGGCCGGGCTTATCCACCATGCCGTAACGCACGGCGAGATGGCGGACCGGCACGGTAAGCCCGAGCGAGGCCAGCAAGGCCACGGTGAAGGCGATGAGGTCCGGCGAGATTCTCATTCCATGTCCGCCCTAGTATCCGCGCAGCCTGCTGGCAAAAAACAATTTGCCTCAGGGGTTAAAACCCCTGATTACCACGCGGAGTGTGAGTCGGAGCTAAAGCTCCGACCCCCTAAAAATCGGCGCTCTTCGAACGGCTAACGCGCGGTCAGCATGTGCTCGAGCACGCCGCGCACCTGGTCTTTCTGTTTCGTGGCGAAATACCAGTCCATGGTCTTCCGCAGGCCTTCGCGAAAGGGCGTCTTGGGCTCCCAGCCGAGAAGCTTCTTCGCGAGGGCGTTGTCGGCGACGCGATTTGCGGGGCCGGTGGGCATGTCGCGGCGCAGTCGAATCTGAGCGCGGTGGCCGGAGAATTCCAGGACCATGTTCACAGCGTCGATCACGCGCACGCGCTCCCTGGTGCCGAGATTCACGGGCGTGCCGTCGTCGATTTTTTCGGCAGCGAGAATCGTTCCGCTGACGATGTCGTCCACGTAAGTCCAGTTGCGGATCTGCGTGCCGTCGCCCCACACCTCGAAGGGGTCCTGCTTGACGAAGGCGCGCGCGATCATGGCGATGACGGCGTGGTTCTCGACGCCGCGCGGCCCGTACACCGTGAAATAGCGGCAGGAAGCGGCGCCGAGCTTGTGCTCGCGATGATAGGCCTGCAGGGTCATCTCGGCCATCAGCTTGGCCCAGCCGTACATGTTGTCGGCGTCGTGCGGCGGCTTGACGTCCTCCTCGCGAAGGAAAATCTCTTTGGTGGTGTCGGTCTGCAGGTAGTTGGGATAGACGCAGCCGGAAGAGGCGTAAACCACCTTTTGGACTCCGGCTTGCACCGCCTCCCAGAAGACCAGACCGTCAAGAAAGAGATTCGAGGCCGGCCCCGCCTGGTGCAAATCGACGTAGCCGCGGCCGCCGTGGTCGGCGGCGAGATGGAAGACGACGTCGACGCCCTTCATCGCCGAGCGCGTCACGCCGGGCTCCCGCAAGTCGGCTTCGGTGAAGGTGACGCGGCCGTTCTGGAGATGCCCTTCGATGTTGGCCAGCCGCCCGCTGGTCAGGTCGTCCACGACGCGGACGCGCGCGCCGCGCTCGAGCAATGCGTCCACCAGATGCGAGCCGATGAAAGATGCGCCGCCGGTGACGAGTACGTGCTTACGCTCCCAGATGACGCCCTCCGTTTTTTTCCCGTGCCGCTTCTTCCACAATTTCAGTGAAGCGCCGCAGCTCGTTCACTCTAGCATATTTTCCCGCAGCCTCCCGCGCGCGGCGGCCCATGTGCGCGAGCCGCGCGGGATCGCTTTGCAGCTCGCGAATCGCGGCGGCGACAGCCGGAGGATCGTCCGGATCCGCCGCCAGACCGCAGCCGGATTCCACGACGATGCGCGCGGCGTCGCTTTCGCGCGCGGCCACCACCAGAAGCGGACGCCCGGCCGCGAGAATCGCATAGAGCTTGCTAGGGACGACGACGCCTTCCAGGCCGCGCCGCACCGTCACGATATGGACATCGCCGGCCATCATCACGCACGGCACCTGCTCGACCGGGCGAAAAGGAAGGAGCCGGACATTCGGCGAATCCTTGGCGGCCGCTTCCAGTTCCGCGCGGTTAGCGCCGTCTCCAATGAACACGAGTCCCGCGGTTTCGTTGCGCAGCAATGCGGCGGCCTCGAGCAGCGTGTTCCATGCGCCGTAGAAGCCGAGGTTTCCCGCGTGCAGGGCGACAAATGGAAAGCCGCAGCGAATTTCGCGTATGACGCGGTCATTTGCTGCGGGAGGCGGAGCCGGGAACGTCGCGCCGTCGCGCACCACGACGACGCGCCCGGGCTCCACGCCTTTCGAGAGAATACGCTCGCGCATATCGTCGCCAAGCACGATGACACGCGCTGCCCGGCGAAGCGCCCCGCGGTGCATCTTCTCCCAGCGCTGGACCCAGCGGCTTGGCCGGACGATATCGCCGCCCACGGCCATGTCGGGATAAAGGTCGCGGATGTTATAGACGAACGGCCGGCCGCCCAAGCGCGCGACGAACGCTCCGGCGATTCCTGCGACCGGAGGATCGGTCATGGCGAGAACCACATCGGGGCGAATCGCCAGCGCGCGCGGGACGGCGAGCGCGAGATAGGACAGATAGTTCGAGAGGCGGCGCGGCATCCGGTGACGCGGGTAAGCCGTGGATCCCACGCGCTCGACCGTGACGCGATGGCGAACGTCGCGGCGCAGCAGCGAGTAGGAATAATACTCGTCGGGATCATAGGAGGGGCGTCCGGCGACAACCGTCACCTGGTGGCGTTGAGCGAGCGCCTCGGCCACTTGCGCCGCCATTTTCGCGGTGGCCGACGTGTCAGGAGGATAGTATTCGTTCAGAAGCAGGATATGCATCAATCGATCCGCCCGCCTCGCGGCCTTCGCTGGCGGGCTGAGCCGCCTTCTTCTCCAGGATAAGATTTCCCATCACCAGCACGTCCATTTGCGTGCGGCGGAAGCAATCGAGCGCTTCTTCGGGGCGGCAAACGATGGGCTCGTTGTCGTTGAAGGACGTGTTGACGACGACGGGAACGCCGGTCAGGCTGCCAAACGCGCGCAGCAGCTTCCAATAGAGCGGATTGGCGCCCTGGCTCACGGTTTGCAGCCGCGCGGTGCCGTCCACGTGCGTGGGCGCGGGAATCACGGCGCGCTTTTCCGGCCGCACGGAATAAGCGAAGGTCATAAAGGGCGAAGGATGCGCACTGGCAAAGTATTCGCCGGCCGATTCCTCGAGGATCGAGGGGGCGAAGGGGCGAAACGTCTCGCGATGCTTGATGCGCCGGTTCAGGATGTTCTTCATCTCGGGCCGCCGCGGATCGGCGAGAATGCTGCGATGGCCCAGCGCCCGCGGGCCCCATTCGGCGCGGCCCTGGAACCAGCCGACAATCTTTCCGGCGGCGATGTGACGAGCCGTGGCTTGAACCAGCGCGTCTTCGCCGAACTCGCCGATCTTCGTTGCATCCTCGGAAGCGCCGGGACTCGACACGGCGCGGCGAATCTCTTCGCGCGAAAACTCCGGGCCCCAACCGGCATGTTCCATCACAAACTCGCGCGGACGCCCGAGGATCGCATGGTTCACCGCGAACGCGGCGCCGAGGGAAAGCCCGGCATCTCCGGCGGCGGGCTGCACGTACACGCGCTCGAACGGCGTCTGGCCCAATATCCTCGCGTTCGCGACGCAATTGAAAGCCACGCCACCCGCCAGGCAGACGGCTCTCTCGCCGGTTTTCTTCGCCAGCGCGTCCGCGTGCGCGACGACCGTTTCCTCGAGAGCGGCCTGAAGGCTGGCGGCGAGATTGCGGTGACGCTGCTCCAGCGGTTCTTGCGGTTTGCGAGCCGGACCCAGCCGCTGTTCGAGGTACGGCGAAAAGAGGCGCCCGAGAACGGGCGTGCGGTCCGCCTCGCGCCAGGTCATGTCGGGGCCCGCACTCTGGTGCGTGAAGTATTCCAGGCCGAGGCGGAAGGAAAGGGGCGCGTCAACGCGAACGATGCGGCGGAACTCCTCCATGAATTCCGGCTGGCCGTATGCCGCCAAGCCCATCACTTTGTATTCGTCGCCGAAATTCCAAAAGCCGAGGTACTGCGTGAGCGCGGTGTAAAACATTCCCAGCGAATGAGGAAATGTGACTTCGCCGAGCGGCCGCATATGCGGCCCTTCGCCGATGGCCCACATGGAGCTGGCGAAGTCGCCGAGGCCGTCGGCCGAGAGCACCGCGGCGCGCTCGAACGGAGAAACGAAGAAGGCGCTGGCGAGGTGCGCGGTGTGATGCTCGACGCGATGAAACCGCGCGCGCATCGCGCCGGGAGCGATGTCGAAGGCGGCCGCCAAATCCTGGCGAATCCCGGCGAAGCGCGCCATCACCCGGGCGCGGTCCAAAGCGAAGCGCGGCATACGCAGCGCGTAGCGCAGCTTCGTCTTCCAGCGCGCGCGAGGGTCGCGCGGGATGGCGATGTGTTCCACTTCTTCGAGCTTCGCGCCCGCTTGCTCCAGGCAGCAGCGAATCGCCCGCGCGGGCAGGCCGGCCGCGTATTTCACGCGATTCAGGCGCTCTTCTTCCACCGCGGCGACGAGCCGGCCATCCACCAGAATGGCGGCGGAAGCGTTGGCGTGATACGCGTTGATTCCGAGAATAATCATCTAGAGACTCGGCGCGAGCCGGGCGAGCGCCACCGGCCGATCAACGGGCCGAGGTTACGGCCATCCTGCCGAGCGCCGGCCTGGCGGCGTCCTGCGCGCGAAGATTTCGCTTCGTCCATTCATTGAGAGTGTAGAGCGCCCACGGGCGCGACCACGTCGTCCGGCCGCCGAGAAAATCCTCCCATACTCCTAGCGCCGCGCTGCGCCCCAAGTGCGGCGCGAGCGCCGGCGACCAGTCGTCCAAGCCCGCCGCGACGCGCTTACCGAGCGGCCCGCGCAGCCAGTTTTCCCAGGGAAACGTGAACGTTCGCTTCGGCGCGGCGGCGATTTCCTCCGGCAACATGCCCTCGAGAGCTTCCTTCAAAAGCTCCTTCGACTTCGCGTGGGCACGCTTTGCCGAGCCGGGGAGCGACAGAACATACTCGACGAGCGGCGCGTGGAGGAACGGGACGCGCACTTCCAGGGAGTTGCTCATGCTCATCGCATCGGTGTCGCGCAAGAGCGTGTTGAGAAGGTACGAGCGCAGCTCCAGCCAGGAGACGGCCGTGAAGCCGTCCATGCTCTTTGTTTCCAGAGCTGCGCTGGCGAGCCAGCGCGCCCAGGCTGAATCGTTGCGTTCCTTGGCGGCGCCGAGCCACGAACCCACCAGCTGCGGCGTGAAAAGCAAGCGCGTGAAGAAGTAAGGATGCGGGAAGGATTTGGGGTTGAGCCAGGCGGCCACTCCTTTGCGCATCGCGTCGGGCCACCGGCCGAAAAAGCCCTTGTTGACGGCGAGCGATCCCGCTGCTCTGCGTACGCTCTCGGGAACGTGGCCGGCCACTTCCTCGAGGCGCGCCACGCGCACCGTGTCGGCAAAAGTCGAATATCCGCCGAAGATTTCGTCGCTGCCCAAGCCCGACAGCGCGACTTTCAAACCCGATTGCCGCGCGGCCCAAGAGACGAAATAGGTGTTGATGCCGTCCATGCTGGGCTGGTCGAGCGCCGAAACCGCCTCGTCCAGCCGCGAGAGCATCTCCTGGTGCGAAAGGACGAACTCGCTGTGCGCCGTGCCGAGACGCCTGGCGGTTCGCCGAGCCTTCTCCGCTTCGCTGAACGCTTGGTCGGGAAACGTGACGGTGAAGGTATGAATTCCTCCCTGGATGCGGCTGGCCAGCGCCGCGACCGCCGTCGAATCCACGCCGCTGCTCAAGAACACGCCCACAGGTACGTCCGCGACGAGATGGCGGCGCACGGCGTCTTCTAGCAACGACCGTACGCTCTGCGCCGGAGGCTCTGCCGCTCCGCGCGCCGCGGCGTCCCTGCCTTGCGGAATGCTCGAAGCGTTCCAATAGGGCGCCGGTTCGCAACTTGGCACTCGCGCGGCAACCGGGACGTGCATGAAATGTCCGGGCGGAAGAGACGCGACTCCCTCGACCAGCGTCATGGGCTCGCTCACGGAGCCTAAAAGAAGATAGGAGGGAACCGCTTCGCCGGAGAGTTCAGCGGAAACCAGCCCGCTGGAGAGGAGCGTCCGCACCTCGGACGCAAACAGGAGCGCGCCTTCCGCTGTGGCGTAATAGAGCGGCTTGATGCCCAGCGGGTCGCGCGCCAGGAAGATTCGCTCGACCGGCCCCAGGGCGCCTTCCGGCATTTCCACAATCGCGAAAGCAAACATGCCCTGCAGCCGGGCGGGGCTGCGCTCGCCCCACTCTTCGTAGGCGTGGACGATGACTTCCGTATCGGAGCGCGTGCGGAATCGATGGCCGCTCGACTCCAGCTCCGCGCGAAGCTCGCGGAAATTGTAGATTTCGCCGTTGTACACGACGGCCAGCGTGCCGTCTTCGTTCCCCATGGGCTGATTGCCGCCGGGCAAGTCGATGATGCTGAGCCTCCGGGCGCCGGCGCAAACGAGAGAAGCGGAGAGAAGGCCCTCCCCATCGGGTCCGCGATGAACCATTGCCGCCATCATGCGCCGCACAATGGCTTCGCTTTCGGCCCGCGATTCAATCCCCACTACCCCGCAGATTCCGCACATGACTCAGGCGCTCTCCCGCTGAGGCCAAAGTATATCCGCAAATCCATGCTCTCCGGCAGGAAGCGGAGAGAATCGTTTAGGCACAAAGGAGCCCTTTTTCGCGAGACCGTGCGCGCCGCACGCCTCAAAATGACACTCATGAACGGACAAGAGCGACGCGACTCCATTAACTGGCTGTTCGTTGTGGGCGTCGGAATGTCGTTGATGGTGGCAATCGACGTTCTCTATGCCTTACTGAACATGGTCTTGAAGCCTTAATCGCGAGACGAATTCCCTCCAGCAGAACGCCTGCAGAGCGGCTCAACCAGAAACCCTGAAGAATACGTTCGAGGCCTGAAGCAGTCGTTCGCGAACGCGGCGCCGTTCGATGCCCAGCCGCCTCTCACCGTAAGAGTTGATCCCCATCCGCAAGAGCGCCAGCAACCCGAAGAGAAAGACGGCCAAAACCAGCGCCGCGAACGATTCTCTCTCGAGCAGCAGCGTGACGATCGTCGAATCCTGCCACCCGGGAACCACGCGATCCAGCGCCTTGCCGAGCAAAGGCCCGATCAATCGCAGGCGACCGAGACGCACGTGGGTGACACGATCGTAGGTGTACGCCGGGTCGTAACGCGGGATATCTCGCGTGGCCATCGCGAAGTTCGCCGGGTTCAACAGCTCTTCGCGGGTGAGCGGCTTACCGCCAGGACCGCGCAAAACGACGCGGTACGCGGGGTCCACCACGATCCACCGCCCATCCGCCAAAACCTCTGCGACGACGTGTTTGGTCATGCGGCTGGAATCGAGAAGCAGCAATCGCCGGGAGACCAAGCCGCCCGCGTCCACCAAGTTGATGAAAGCGTTGGTGGCCGTGCCGCAAACCTTGAGCAACGCTTCGTAGTTCAGCGTGTCGGTGGGGTCGCGATCCTGGAGCGGCGGGCCGCCTCCCCTGCGAGCCGGGCCGTGAGCCATCCACTGGAGGATGGCGTCGATCTTTTCATCCGCCGGCGATGTGGCCGGAACGATCGCGTCGGAGAAGCCTTTCAAGTACCTCCGGGTCGAGTATTCCCACCCTGCCGAGTAGAGCACCATGACAATCGCAGCGATCAGCAGAAGATTCACAATATACAAGGCGGCGCGGTACACCGGATGGCGCTGCGGACCATTGCCCGCAGAGGGTTTTTGGCTCGCGGTGGGAACTCCTGTGCCGGCAACTGCGGGCTCAGCGGGAACCATTGCCGCGCTCCATGGCCGCTGTATAGTAAGCTTCCATTCGTTCTGTCAGGCGGCCCCAGCTCAATTCCTGCACCACTTCCTGGCAGCCGCGTTTCAGTCTGTTGTATAGCGCCTCATCCGAGAGCAGTTGCTTCAGCGCGCCCGCCAGCGCCTGCTCTTCGCGCGCGACGACCAGTCCCGCGCGCCCGTTGACCAATGTGCTGATGCCGCAAGACTCCGTGACGATGACCGGAACGGCGCAGGCCAGCGCTTCCGCCGCGGCGTTGGCGAAGTTCTCATAGCGCGACGGCAGCGCAAACACGTCGGCGTCGGCCAGCGCCGCCTTCTTCTCCTCGCCGTACAGCGCTCCCGTGAAGCGGACGCGCCCTGCCACTCCGCGGTCCCGGGCGCGCTTTTCGAGTTGCCTCCGGTAACCGGGCTCGCCTTCGGGTCCTCCGATGGCCAGCTGGCCCGACTCCGGAAGCGCCTGCGAAAAGGCATCGATCAAAATGTCCGCTCCTTTGCGCGGAATCAGGCGGCCCAGGAACAGGACTAAAGGCTCGTCCGAAGAGATTCCCCATCGCGCGCGAAAAGTTCCACGCGCCGGCAGGCTCGCGTTCGTCTCGGCGTCCACGCCGTTGTAGCGCACCACGATTTTCTCGCCCGCAACGCCGTCGGCCAGCAACTCCTGCTGCTCCATCTCGGACGTCGCCACAATCTGAGCCGCATGGCCCCAGAAGCGGCGACCCAGGCTGCGGTGCCACAGCCGCTTCAGACGAAAGCTGCGGTCGATGGGGCGGTACATTCCCATCGGCTCGATGACGTACGGAACTCCCCGCTGCCGGCAGAAATGGCTCACCGCAGGCCCCAGCAAATCGTAGAGGCCATAGAAATGCGCCAGATCGTACTCCGCAAGCGCGGAGCGGCAGAAGGCGAGCGCGGCAGGATTGATCGTAAGCGCGCGGTAGTGCGCCACACTGGAAAGATAGATGGCTTCGACGCCGTCCTCCTCGATGCGCCAGCCCCACGGGCAGCGCTGGGCATGGATACGCGCCTCGCGGCCGCCCAGGCCCAGATCGGCCGTCAATACGGTCACCTCATGGCCGCGGCGCGCCAGACCCCGCGCCAGCGCGCGCACCTTGACCACCGGACCTCCGTGTTCCTCAAAGGGGAAATACGCCTGGACGACCTGGAGCACGCGGATCGATGTTTGCGCCGTGCCGGTAACGGAGAGGTTATCGGCTCCGATTGTGGGTCGCGCCACCATGCCAGACGAAGCGTCCGCAAGAATACTATCCTGCGACGGGGGAATCCAGACCGCACTGCTCTAGAATCTCCTCCAGCGCAGATGCGAAGTCCTCGAAACGATGGAGCCGGCGAACCCTTTCCGCTCCGCGGCGGCCCAGTTCGCCGGCGAACGCACGGTCTTTCAGCAGGCGCTCGAGCGCCCGGCGAAGCGGGGTTGCGTCGCGCGGCGGCACGAGCAGGCCGTTGACGCCGTCTTCGATGAGGTCCGTCACGCCGCCGTAGGCGGCGCCGACCAGGGGCTTGGCAAACGCCATGGCTTCGAGAAAAACCAGCCCGTATCCCTCACCGGCGCTGGGCAGGGCAAAGATTTCAGCGCGTGAGTAGCAGGCGGCGATCTCCGCGCGCGAGAGTCCGCTGAAGAAATGTACCTCATCGGCCACCCCCAGATCGGCCGCAAGCTTTTGAAGGCGGCGAAGGTCGTCCCCCTCCCCGACCGCCGCCAGGCGCAAGTCCGGGATGCTCGGCCGAAGTTCCGAGAAAGCGCGAATCAACTGGTCCACGCCTTTGTAGCCCTCGGCAGCAGCCCAGCGCCCCACGGTGAGGATGACGCGGCCCTGCGGAAAATCGGCGAGCCGCGGGAGCCGGGAAGGATCGGCGGCGAGGCCAAGAAAATCGGGACTGAGCGGCCACGCCAGCCGGCGAATCTTCTCTGCCGGAACGCCCTGAATCTGCGCGAGCTTTTGCGCCGTATCGCGGCTCGGCGCGAGAACCAGATCCGCCCGCAGGAGCGCGCGATGGCGACGGCTGGGCAACTGCTCCCAGACCTCCACGCCGTGCGACATCACAATCACGCGCAGTCTCGTCGCCATGGTTCTCATCCATGCCGCGGGAACGGCCAGGTGGGGGTGGGAGGCGACCACCACGCCCGCGTCATGAAACGCAGCGCGGAGCGCCGAGAAAACAAAACGCGGCTTGGAACGCCCGAAGCCGCGCAGCGATATCCTGCGGCTGTTAGCGGTGAACTGCCGGATTCCCGCGGGATCATTGAGGCTGAGAAAGCAGGTGGCCCAGCCGCGCCGCCCGGCGATTTCTTCGAGCGCGACCGCCGTCTCGCGCCCCGCTTCTTGCACGCCTCCCACACCGAGCAATTCCGGAAACAGCCCGACGATTCGCTCGGTGCGCGCTGTGGATTTCTTCGCGGTCACTTCTGTCAAGAGAGCGCGCTTCGGCTCATGTTTGTTCGGTCAAGGCCGGAGTTCCCGCGCGGACCTTGCGGCGCAGAATTTCCTCGAACAGCGCCGCGAGGTCGCGTCCGTTCCGTTCCCAAGTAAGCCGCCGCACGGTTTCCGTGGCGTTCCTTCCGAGCCGGCGGCGGAGTTCCGCGTTCTCGCAAAGGCGGCGAATCATCGCCGCCAGCGTGCGAGCGTCGTTGGGGTCCTGAAGGATGAGACCGTCGGCGCCGTCGGTGATGATTTCAAAGGTTCCGTTTTCAGCCGACACGATCACCGGCAGGCCGCAGGCCATGGCCTCGGCCGGCGGCAGAGCAAAAGTGTCTTCGAGCGAGGGCCCGGCGTAGATGTCCGCAGCGGCGTAGTAGAACTCGACATCATTCCGCGGCGGAAGAAAATGCACACGAGCGCCGACCCCCTTGCTTTCGGCCATAGCGCGAAAGGGAGCGGGGTCGTCGCGGCCCACAATGAGCAACTCCACGGGCAGGTCGCGCACCAGCGCCATGGCCTCAAAGAGCGCACGAATGCCCTTCTTATGCCAGTCGTTCCCCACCAGCAAGAGAGCCAGACGGTCATCGGACAGGTCGAGCGCCTTTCGAGCGCTCTGGCGAAGCGCGGCGCGGCGCTCGGGCCGATAGGTGGCGTGATCCAGCCCGAGATAGATGACCGTGTATCGATCCCGGCGGCCATAAAACCGCTCGAGATCCGCCTTCGTCTTGCGGGCAATGAGGATCAAGAGCGTCTCGGGGTTCCTGTACACGCGCCCTTCGAGCCAGAGGATCAGGCGGTAGTAGAGCCTGCGATGAATGAGCCGCGGCCAAAACCAAATCGGATTGCGCGCCAGAGCCAGCTCCGGGCGGACGCGGCGCAGGAATTCCGCGAACACGATGTGTACGGAGACGGCGTCGGCATCGAAACAGTTCACTCCCGGGCTGAAGACGATGTCCGGCCCCAGCCCGCGGAAGCGGCGATCCCAGAACCGCCACAGATGATTGGCAGCGAACCACCAAAGGAAGTTGAGGAGATGAGGTCCCGGCAACGCGGGAATGCGGTGCCAGACGATGCTGGAAAGGTCCACATCTTTGACGCTCTGGCTGTAGATGTGGATTTCGAATTCGCCCGCCAGTTGCGTGATCCATTCGACGATAATGCGCTCGGTGCCGTGGCTCTTTTCGAGGAACGGCGAAACAATCGCCAGCTGCGCTTTACGATGTGCCTCGGCCACGTGCGCTCCACCCGCATTATTCCACAGCGCAAAGGCTGCACGATAGCGCGACGGACGCTGCGGTGTGCGGGATCAATTGTTTCATGTCGCCCACAGGAACGGCGCTAGGCCGCCGCGCGCAGCGGGTTGCGCTTCTGCGCGCGGTATTCCGACCACGCCAGAACCACGACGCTCGCATCGAGCAAGGTGACCACGCCCAGAGTGAGCGAATGCGTGTGCATCCAGCGGTGCGCTTCGTACGCCACGAACAGCCCGAAAGTGGCGATGGCCGCCGGATAAGCCCACATCTGGTTGCGCAGCAGGGCAATCGCGAGCACTACTTTCGTGATGCCGTGGGAAAGCAGATACGCGGCGGCGAACATCGGGTCGGCCGCCGAAATTCGTCCGGCAAAGTGCTCGAAGCGGGCGGCGAACAACTCGTGAGGGTAGCGCGACAGTTGGTTCGAAACGAATGCCAGCACCATTTCGTTGAGCTGCCTGGGGCCCACGAACCAGAGAAGCAGCCCGCCGACGGTCTCCAGAACGCCGTCGATTCCCTTCAGCGTGACGCCGACCTGAAAGGTGCGGTGGAGGAGAGCGGCGCGCTTCATGGACGGCAGTCGATCACCGCGGCGCCATCGACCCGGCCGCTCTTGAGGTCGTTGAGCGCGCGATTCGCTTCCCGGAGCGGGTAGAGCGCCACCCGGGTACGAACGGGGATCTCTGCTGCGACGCGCAGGAAATCTTCGCCGTCCTGCCTGGTGTTGTTCGCCACGCTGCGGATTACGCGCTCCTGATACAACAGATTGTAATCGAGCGCCGGAATCGCGCTCATGTGAATTCCCCCGAGTACCAAAACGCCACCCTTCTTGAGCGACCCCAGCGCTGCTGAAACGAGCTCGCCGGCCGGAGCAAAAAGGATCGCGGCGTCCAGCTTCGCGGGAGACCCCGCTGCCGCTTCACCGGCCCAGACGGCGCCAAGCTCGATCGCGAGCTTCTGATGACCGGCGCGTCGCGTGAAGGCGTACACCTCCACTCCCCAGTGCCGCGCCACTTGAACCGCCACATGCGCAGCGTTTCCAAATCCGTACAAGCCGAGGCGCCGGCCGCGCTGGATTCCCGAGACGCGCAGGCAGCGGAACCCGATGATGCCGGCGCAGAGTAGCGGCGCCGCCTGTTCGTCCCGAAAATTCTCTGGAATCGGATACACGAAATCCTGCGGAGCGAGCGCGTACTCGGCGTACCCGCCGTCCACGGTGTAGCCGGTGAACTGCGCGCGGTCGCACAGATTCTCCATTCCGGCGCGGCAGTATTCGCAATTGCCGTCGGTGCTGTGGAGCCAGGCGATGCCCACGCGCGCGCCGAGGCGAAACCGCTGCGCGCCTGGGCCGCACCGTTCGACAACGCCAACCACCTGATGGCCCGGCAGCACCGGCGATTTCGCAGGCGGCAACTCCCCTTCGACCACGTGCAAGTCCGTGCGGCAGACGCCGCATACTTGCACGCGCACGAGCACTTGGCCCGCTCGTGGATCCGGCAGCGCGACATCCGCAAATTGAAGCGGGTTGGTTTCAATCGGCGCGGGCGAGCGCAATAGACATGCCTTCATCGGGCGTCCTAGTGTGATCTTCTTCCAGCCGGCGAAGCCATGCAACGTTTTCGTGCCGCGAAGCTATAATCTCCGCTTCCAAAGCACACCCGGAGAACAGCTCATGGCCAAGAAAAGATAGCCGCGACGCAACCCTGGTGGAACTTCTAAACAAACTGTTAAAGGGAGATGCCTGATGAGATTCCCAGCAGCTGCGACGCTCTGCGCGTGGTTGGGTCTCGCCTCTGTCTCGGCGGGGCAGGAGGCTCCGCCTCGCGTGGTGAAGTATCGCGTGACGATGGACGCGGTGAAATACGTGTACGGCCCGGCGGCTCCGGTGGCGCGCCTCGCGCCCGGCGACGTCCTCGACACCGACACGGTGGACGCGTTCGGCAACGCCATCCAGAAGCCCGGCGACACGCTCGCCCTGGTCAAAGGCGACAACCCGCTGACCGGGCCGTTCTACATCGAAGGCGCGGAACCCGGCGACACCCTCGCCGTCCAGTTTATCCAGATGGAAGTGACCTCGCCGCAAGGCGTCGGCGCATTTGCGCCCGGCTTCGGCGCGCTCAATTCCACCTTTTACACTCCCATGCTCAACCCGCAGATACCAGAGCACATCTACCTCTATCCCATCGACCACCAAGCCGGAACCGGGACTTTTCAGGCGCACGACTCGAATTTCTCTGTGAAGATCCCGCTGCATCTCTTTCTCGGATGCATCGGAGTGGCCCCGGCGGGCGGCGAGGTGCGCAGCTCGGTGGTGCCGGCCGAGTTCGGCGGCAACATGGACGCGCCCGAAGCGAGCGTCGGCAACACGCTGTACCTGCCTGTCAACGTTCCGGGCGCACTGCTCTATATGGGCGACGGCCACGCGGCCATGGGCGACGGCGAAGTGGCGGGAACGGCGATTGAAGTGCCGCTGCGCGTGCAGCTTCGCGTCAAGCTGATCAAAGGAAAGCGCATCGACTGGCCGCGCTTCGAGAACCAGGACGAAATCATGGCCGCGGGCATCTATCGCCCTGTGGACGACGCACTGCGCATCGCCTTCACCCAGCTCATCGCCTGGATTCACGCCGACTACGGTCTCTCCGAACTCGACGCGTACGAGCTGCTGTCGAAAGTCGGGAAGATTCACCTGACGGAAATGGTGGACCCCAACTACGTGGTGATCGCCAGAATCGACAAGAAATATCTGCCGCCGCGCCGGCATTGAGCGATGTGTGGCCTATCCCAGTTTCAAGGGAACTTTGCCGCGTGCGTCAGGGCGCGCTTTCAAGCGTGCCGCATGGCGATGCGCAAGGGCGGCTTCAGCCTGCCTGCCCGGCAGGCAGGCCGCTGAGCCTCAGAGGTTGAAACCCCTTTCCATGCCAAGGCGACGCCGCACGGCTGAAGCCGCGCCCTGACGTCGCGTCAAATTGAAGAACAGTCAGCTCGTTTCGTTGACAACTCGGGTACCTGCCCCTAGAATCGCGGCGGCGCGGGGCACTTTCACGCGATGCGCCGTCTGCGAACGGCTTCCTCCCCGCAAGAGATATGCCGACACCCGGAAAAGCCCGGCCCAAGATAGCCATCGTTGACGACGATTCGAGCTTGCGGGCGAAGATCGCCTCCTCGCTCCGCGCGCACTTCGAAGTTCTTGAAGGCGAGGACTACGAAGCCGCCTACCGGCTGCTGCAGGAATCGGAACTGGACGTTCTGCTGCTCGGCCTGCCCATGGCCTCGGGAGGGGTGCGCGAATGCGGCGAGCTGCTGGGGCGCTTGGTGGGCAGCGAGATCGACACGCTGGTGATCGTGCTGAGCGCGGACAGCAAAAAATCCACCGCGCTCAAGGTCATCGACGCCGGCTCCTACGATTATTTCATCAAGCCCATTGATAACGACGTGCTGCGCCACCTGCTCGAGCGCGCGGTCGAAAAACTGCACATCCAGCGCGAGAACCGCATCCTGCGCGAGGAAATCAGCCGCAAGCACGCCCTGGGCGACCTGATCGGCGCGACCGACTCGATGCGCCACGTCTTCGATTCCGTCAGGCGCATGGCCAAGGCCACGACCAACGTGATCATCCGCGGCGAAAGCGGGGTGGGCAAAGAGCTGGTCGCGCGCGCTTTGCACGACCAGAGCCCGCGCAGAAGCCGCGCTTTCGTCAGCGTCAATTGCGCCGCGCTGCCCGAGACGCTGATGGAAGCCGAATTGTTCGGCTACGAGAAAGGCGCGTTTACCGGCGCGGTGGCCGCGAAAGAAGGGCGCATCGAGGTGGCGCATCAAGGAACTTTGTTCCTCGACGAAATCGCCACGCTGACGCCCGCCCTGCAAAGCAAGCTGCTGCGCGTGCTCGAAGAGCGCGCGCTGATGCGCTTGGGAGGCAAGCGTGCCATCCGCGTGGATTTCCGGCTGATCAGCGCGACCAACGAGAATCTCGAGGAAATGGTCGGCGAAGGCCGCTTTCGCGAGGACCTCTACTACCGCATCCACGTGGTGCCCATTTTTGTCCCGGCGCTGCGCGAGCGCGTCGAAGATATCCCCGTGCTCGCCGAATACTTCGCCAGCGTCTATTGCGCCGCAAACAGCTTTCCGGTGAAGCGCATCGACGCCGAAGCGATGCAGGCGCTGAAACGTTATCCGTGGCCGGGCAATGTGCGCGAGCTCGAGAATGCCATTCAGCGCCTGGTGTTGATGACCGACGACGATGTAATCGGCGTCAAAGACCTTCCCCCGGACATCCTCCAGGCCGTCAGCCGGGATTCCCGGGGGCGCTTCAAGATTCCGGCGGGCGGAATCAGCTTAGACAAGGAAATGCAGAACTACGAGCGGCGCTGGCTTACCGAAGCGCTGGAACAGGCCAAGCGGGTCAAGGCGGACGCCGCGCGGCTCTTGGGAGTGGACCGCAACCGGCTGAACTACCTCTGCCGCAAATACGATCTTTAAGGCTGGCCGCCCGCAGCGCCCCTGGCAAGCGCCGCAACCACCGCCGAAAGCCCCGGCCATGTTGAATATCTCAACAGGCGCGCAAAAAAATTCAACGCAGCTCCCGTCCTTGCCGCTCGACTAACTATCCCGCCGTGCTTAAGTGCTTTCTTTTGAGTGTTGCGCTGGCGAAAGGAAGGCTCGGAAGTTTGGCGAAGCGATTGCACCAATAAAAGGCAAGCCCGAAAGGCTAAATCTCACGAGGGGGAATCACATGACTGCGAAGCCGGTGAAAAAGGGAAAGAACACGCTTTCCAAGGCCACGAAGCTCGAGAAGAAGCAGCCCCTGAACCACTACAAACCCCTGAATCGCTTCTAAGCTTTGATACCACGCTCTTCCGGCCGGGCCCGCTGCTCGGCCGGGGGATTGAAGTAGCTGCATCCCCAAGGGCCGCCGTCCCAGGAACGGCGGCCCTTTTTGTTCTGAATCGCCTACCACCAAACGTACGAGCGAAGCCAGCGCCAGACGCCGCGTCCCGCCTGCCAGGCCAGCGGACGGCTATTCGTCCTGATCTTGGCCGTTCCCGTCATCCCCTCGACCAGGGAACCATCGGGATTCGGAAATTCCATGACCACCGCGAAATAGTTCGCCAGCTGCTGTCCGAGCCGTTGGAGCTTTTGCGGGTCGGCCACCGGCCGATCCACCGCGGCGGCGGGGAGAATACGCTCGACGCGGCCTGCATAGGGGCTGTAGGGGAAAGCCTGAACCCTCACTTGGACTGCGGCGCCCTGCTTTACCTCGGCGAGCTCCCAATCTCGCACCAGCACGCGCGCTTTCATGGTGCTGCGGTCGGCCACGGTGCAGAATGCGCTTCCCGCCTCGAGGAACTCTCCCGCCCGCTGTTCGGGCTGCTCGGTGGTGACGACTCCCGCAAACGGCGCCCGAATTTGCAACCCATCCACTCTTTTCTGCGCCACCGCCAGCTCTTGTTGCAGGCGGACGCGCTCGCGAGCGGCCTGCGCGGCTTTGTCGAGGTCGGCGCGTCCCTGTTCGTTGCGAATGTTGCTCGAGGCCATCGCCAATTCCTCCGCGAGGGTTCGCGCATCAGCCTCGATATCGGGATTGCGCAGGACGGCCAGAACCTGGCCTGCCTGGACGGCTTCTCCTTGGTGCACGAACACCTTTCCCACTAACCCGGCAGACTCTGCGCGGACTTGCGCCCGGCGGCCGGGCTCGAGAACCAGATCGGCAGAAACTTTCGAGGGAACCGGCGGCAGCAGAAGCAAGAGGACGGCGCCGGCCAGTCCGGCTTGCTGTGCTCGCGTCATCTTCCAGGCCATGTATTCCTCCCGCTTCCCGCGCAGCCACGCGCGGACGGCCGGCAGGCTCTTGCGCACGCCCTTCCGGGCAAAATAATAGACGAGGCCGGCGGTGAACAAATATCCCCAGTTGCCGAATTTGCTGATGAAGATGTTCTTCAGCCACAGAGTCACGAGCAGGACGAGCGTCGTGCTGTAGAGGATCGCGGCCAGGCCGAAGATCAGGAAAATGCGGCGCTGGCGCGCCGTGGCTGCCGGCAGATCCACGTCCTGAAACAGCAGGTACTTTCCCGCCCAGGCGCGCAGAAAGGCGAAGGCGTCTTCGCGCAGGTTGTCGATATCCAGAAACTGCGAGAGCGCATAGTATCCGTCGGCTTTGATCAGCGGGTTGAGATTCAACACGGCGCCCTGGATGCCGCTGAGCAGCAGGGTCTTGTAGGCCAGATCGTTGACCAGCGAGCCGGGCAATGAAAAATGCCAGATCAACGTGGCCACCCCGCAGATCACCAGCTCGATCCAGATGCCCGCGAAGATCACCCATTGCCGGCGCGAGCCGCGCGTGAAAAGCAGAATGTCCGTGGTATCCGTGTAGAACGCGGGCGTGAAGTAGATCAGCAGGAAACCCATCTGATGAACCTCGCCGCCGAAATGCTTGCAGGTGAGGCCGTGGCCCATCTCGTGAATGCCGCCCAGGCCCAGCAGCAGAATCCAGAAGATCCAGAGGTCGTAAGCGCTCTTGTTGGCGAAGGTATAGAGCGCGGCGGTGTCCTGTTCGATGCGCGTCCAGTCCCCCGCCAGCAGGGAGGCAGCGACGACGAAAAGCGCAACGGAGAAAACCACGAATCCCGGCGTGTACATCCAGCGCAGGTAAGGATCCAGCTTTTCCAGCGTCTTGTTGGGATCCCACGCCTTGAAGCTGATGTACAGCACGCTCGATTGGTCGATGCGGCTCTTGCGTTCGTCGCGAATCCGCTCGAGCACCGCCAGATTCTTTTCCCCCACCGACCGCTCCCACATCGCCGGCTCGATGCCGTCGATGAACTCCAGCACTTCAGCCTCCCCCAGCGGCGCTTCGGGATGAAGTTCGCTCATCGCCCGGGCCACATCGGCGGGCGTGCGTGTGCCGTCGCACAGGGTCAGGAGCTCGTATTCGAACGCGCCGTAGCGGTTGTAGGAACTGGTCTCGGCCACCTTAATGACGTAGGTGGTTTCGCCGGCGATGGTTTGCTCGCTGGTGCGCAGATCCGCTCGCAGCTTGGGGCGGCGCAGCCCTTTGGCGAGGACGCTTGATACCCGCAGGCTGGTGGGGCCGAATCGCATGGACGGAGACGCTTAGGGTTTCGATTGCGCCGTTTGCGCCGACGGCTGCCGGGAGATGCGCACGGCCATACCCGGACGCAGATCGGAGAGGCCCGGGCCGGTCAGTTGCGCCACGACGTTGTAGCTATCGCTCGCGGGGTCCACGGTGGGGCTGACCTTGACGATGCGTGCGCTCAGCGCGCGCTTCGCATCTCCGGCAAGCGCCAACTCCACCGTGCCGCCGCGCTCGGGACGCCGCCCCGCGGATTCCGGCACCTGGAACTGCACCTGAAGTGGAGCCAGCTGGCTCACGCGGAAGCACTTCTCGGACTTGGCCACCGTCTGCCCCTCCCGCACGTAGCGGCGGACGACCGCTCCGGTGAACGGGGATCGCAGCCTGGTCTGATCCGTTTCGATTTCGAGTTTGTGGATTTCCGCCTGGCTGCTTTCGGTCAGCGCTTCCCAGCCGTGCATGTCGAATTCGGCGGCTTTGGAGGCGAACTCCGCGGCTTCGAGATCGGCTTCGCTGGACAGTCCCAGGGCGCGCAACTGCTGCTGACGCTTGTAGGCCGCGCCTTTTTCTTTCAGCTCCGCTTCCTTGTATTTCACGTTGTTCTGCGCCACCTTGAGGTCGTCGCGCGCCTTCACGAGTTCCATCTGCAGAGTGCGGTCGTCGAGCTGGCCAAGAATTTCGCCGGCCTGCACCATGCTCCCTTCGTCTTTCGCCAGCGAAACAATCATGCCGTCGCGCTGACTGGCCACATCCACCTGGTGTTCCACCGAAAGGACGCTCAGGATTTCGCCGGAATCGCTCGCTTTGGCCACCGGCGCGGAAGGGGGAGCGGGATTCGCAGCGGTTGCGGGCGCGGCGCCGGGCGCCGACGCCACAGAAGCGCCCCCGCAGCCTGCGCCGCTAATCGCCAAGGCAACAGTGAAAAGCAAGCTCGCTTGTTTGATCATAAGGTCTTCCTTGCAGCTGCATCGCTGCCGGCTGCTGAAAAAGCCGCCGGTTGTAGGGCCGTGGGAGCTTCAGCTCGCACATAACCGGCGCATAGTCATAAGGGTTTCCACCCCTGGGGCCTACTTCGGCTTTTTCCGCAGCCTCCTTACGGAAGCATCGCCCACGCCTTCTGCCACACCCACCGGAAGGGCGAACGAAAGATGAGGTATCCCACCGGATACCAGCCGCTTCCGAGGTAACCGCCGCTGGCCCGCACCCGCGCGCGGCCCACCATGCCGCTGCGCGCGAGGTTCTGGGGATTGGCGAACACCGCGCGCACCAGGAAATACTGCTCGCCCGCTTCGGCGTGAGTCTGCGCGCCGATGCGCTCCACCGAACCCTCAAACACCTTCGTCGGAAACGCATTCAGCTTCAGCACCGCAGGCCGTCCCGACTGCACCAGCGCGATATCCGATTCGGGGACGCTCATTTCCGCGGCGATGCGATCCTGCGCGACGATTTCGCAGAAAGCGTCGCCGGGCCTCACCATCGTTCCGGTTTTGTCCTCCACCTTCGGCGTGATTACGATCCCGGCGATCGCCGCGCGCAACTGCGCGGCGTCGATGCGCTCGTGCTCCAGCCGGACTTCGGCGGCGTGCAGGTCCGCCCGAATCTGCGCCTGGCCCGCCGCCGGGGGATCATTGCGAAATTCGGCTTCGGCGAGATCCCGCCGCGCCTGCGCCAAGGCCGCTTCCGCCTGCGCCAGCTTCACGCGGTCCTCTCCATCGTCGAGCTGCGCGAGCAGCTGGCCCGCCTGCACGGAATCGCCTTCGCGCACAAACACGCGCCGCACCACGCCGCCATCAATGGTGCTCGCGATGCGCCGGTCGGCCGGCACCACCGTAGCGTCCGTACCCACGCGCAGCGGCCCCGGGACAATTATGAGCGCGGCGACGACGAGTAACGCCCGTTCCGCATAGACGCGCCAGCGGCCCTGCGGAACGGCCGCGAGCAGCTTCTGTTTTCTCGCCGCCAGCGGCTGCAGAAGATTCGCGAGCGGAACCTGCTGGTAGAGTTGCGCGTTGCGGATCGCCACGGTGGTCTGGTTCGCGAGAATGGCAACCGTTTCGCGATGGCTGGCGGTGAGGAAGTCCGCGTCGCCGCTCAGCAGCGCCATCGCTCCCAAAGTGCCTTGATCGTCGCGAAGCGGCAGCGCGTAAAAGCCGTTGTTTTCGTGCGCCTCGAGGAACGAAACCAGTTGCGCGCGCGCCTCCTCCGGCTCCACGCGCCAGCCGTCCGAATAGAGGTCCGCCGAAACGCCGGTTTCCCGCCCGGCGATCCACTCCAGGCGCTCGCGCAGTTCTTCCATCTCGCGCGTCTTGGGAACTTCCGTTTCGCCCGAAACGGCGCCCAGCGTGAAGCGCCCGCGGTCGAAGAAGCCGATCACGCACTTGTCGAACGGCACCACCGACGCCGCCTGCTGCACCACGGTGGTTAGCACGTGATCCAGATCGAGCGTGGAGGTGATTTCCTGGGAGATCTTCAGCAGCGCGTCCAGCGCGTGCACTTTCCGCTCGGCTTCGAGCAGGTTGGCGTTGTGCAGCGCCACGGCGGCCTGCTCGCTGACGCTCGCGAGGAAGAACAGGTCTTCTTCGTTGAAGGGCGTTCCGTCGGCTTTGTTCACCAGCTCCACGGCGCCCAGCACCTGATCGTCCTTCTTCAGCGGCGCGGCCATCAGCGACGTCATCTCGAATTCGCCTCCCGCCTTCCGCCGCTCTTCGAGCGCAGCTTCCTCCGCCGCGTCTTCCACCAGTTTGGCGTTGGCCTGCTGGGCCATCTCGGCCAGCAAGCCTTCCGTTGCGGAAATGCGCGTTTCGTCGTTCACGGTCGGGTCTTCGCCGGCCTGATGCGCCAGGTAGAACTCGTTTCCCGAAGGGCCGATCAGCCATAGGTTGCAGGCGCCGGCCCCAAGGATGTCGCGAATCTTTCCGGCCACAATGGGAAGCAGTGCGCCCAGCTCGAGAGTCGAAGTGAAGGTCCGGCCGAGATCGTAGAGGGACGTCAGACGTTCCAGGGTGGCGAGCTGCTGCCGGCGTTCGAATTCGATGGCGCTGAGGTTGGTGAGCGCCTGGCCGGCCATGCGGCTGGCTTCTTCCAAGAAATGCGCGTCGTCGTCGGTAAATTCGCCCGCGCGCTTGTTCAGGACCTCGACCACTCCTCTCGTCCCCTGCGCGCCGGGGAGCGGCGCGTAAACGCCGGACTTGACGCGCGAGCGGCTGGCCTCGTCGAGATGCGCCAGGCCGTCCGGGGCCATGTCGTCGGCGCCGGCAAGCCGCGTTTCTCCCGACTCGAGAACCTCCGCCAGCAAGCCGTTGTTTGCCGCTCCCGCAGCGGGGCTGAGCCGCTCGCCGGGCTCGCTCCAGCGCGTGCGGCATACCAGGCCGTCCTCGGCGGGATCACTGACCCAGACCAGCACGGCTCGCGCGTCGAGTGTGGCCCCCGCGCGCGCCGCAAACGTTTTCAGGAGGGTGTCCTGGTCGCGGCAGGCCAGGGACACACTGGCGAGTTCCAGGAGCGCGGCTGATGTTTCCATGGCTCTCCCTTGCCCTGAGCGAAGCCGATGGGCCGGGGTGGGGACGCTCCCGCCTGTGAAGGTCCAACCGAACGGCCTATGGCGGGCGACGCGACGCAGCCTAGCAAATCGACCGCCGTGGCGTCAAGAAATGGTAGGGGCATAGCATGCTATGTCCGGCGACTGATCTTGACGGCGGATCCCTTTGTCTGCTGGAACGGCGCCTCAGCGCCAAGCATGTGCGACGGGCGCAGCGTGCTGCGCCCCTACCGTCCCCCTTTCCGGGCCTGGGTGGTGACGTAATTTTTAGTGTGTAAATGAAGAGAGGGTGTAGGTTTTGTTGTGACGAGCAACAAAATCTCCCGAAGGAGGAACCTACACCCCGATGCGAGTGAAGAATACCACACAGCGGTTTGCCGTGTTTGTCCGGGATCTGCAGGAGAGTTTTTGGGGCGATTTCCAAGGACGCACGCGAGAAGTGCTGAAGCAGCTGCTGGAGACCGACGCCGAACAACAGATGTGAAGAACCGCACCCTCGAACTATTTACACAAGCAGCTTGACGTCACCGGGCCTGGGTAGGGCATAGCCCGGCTGCGCGCAAGATAGTATCCTAGTGGCGCGCCGATTCCGTTGGCATCCGCAGAATAACTCCGGGTAATCAGCGCCCGATCTTCATGGACTCCGCGAATCCGATTCCTGGTATCCCCGACGCGCTGGCCTGGGCGCATCCCCTCGTGCGCGAATGGTTCGTCCGGCGGCTGGGCACGCCGACCGAGCCGCAGGAGCTCGGCTGGCCGCACATTCTCGCCGGTGAGACGACGCTGATTTCCGCGCCCACCGGTTCCGGCAAGACGCTCGCCGCGTTTCTCGCCTGCATCGACCATCTGGTGCGTAAGGCGCTGACCGGCGCGCTCGCCGACCGCACCGAAGTCCTCTACGTTTCGCCGCTGAAGGCGCTCGGCAACGACATCCACAAGAACCTCGAGATGCCGCTCGGCGAAATCCTGCAACTCGCCGGCGAGCGCGGCTTGCTGATGCCCGAGATTCGCGCCGCGGTGCGCACCGGCGACACGCTGATGCACCAGCGCCGCGCCATGCTGCAGAAGCCGCCGCACATCCTGGTCACTACGCCCGAGTCGCTCTACATCCTGCTGACCGCGGAAAAGAGCCGCGAAATCCTCAAGTCCGTCGAGACCGTGATCGTGGACGAAATTCACGCCGTGGCCGACGACAAGCGCGGCGCGCACCTTTCGCTTTCGCTCGAACGCCTGGAAGCTCTCACCGTGCGTCCGCCGGTGCGCATCGGCCTATCGGCCACGCAGAAACCCATCGAGCTGATCGCGCGTTTCCTCACCGGCGGCAGCCGGCCCGAGCCGGCCGTCGTGCACATCGGCCACCGCCGCGAAATCGATCTCGCCGTGGAAGTTCCTTCGAGCGAGCTGGGGCCCGTGGCCTCCAACGAGATGTGGGACGAAATCTACGAGCGCATCGCCGCCCTCGTGCGCGCGCATCGTTCCACGCTGGTGTTCGTGAACACGCGCCGGCTGGCGGAGCGCGTGGCGCATCACCTCGAACAGCGGCTGGGTAAAGACGCCGTGGCGACGCATCATGGCAGCCTCTCGCGCAAGCTCCGGCTCGCGGCGGAGAACAGGCTCAAAGCCGGAGAAATCAAGGCGCTCGTCGCCACCGCGTCGCTCGAGCTGGGCATCGACATCGGCGCGGTGGATCTGGTCTGCCAGGTCGGCTCGACGCGATCGATCGCCGTGGCGCTGCAGCGCGTCGGACGCGCCGGGCACTGGCGCGGCGCGATTCCCAAGGGCCGCATCTTCGCCACCACGCGCGACCAGCTTCTCGAGTGCGCCGCGCTGGTTCGCGCCGTTCGCCGGGGCGAGCTCGACGCCATCGCCGTCCCCGAGCAGCCCCTCGACGTGCTGGCGCAGCAGATCGTCGCAGCCTGCGCCGCCGAAGACTGGAGCGAAGACCAGCTCTTCGCTCTCACCACGCGCGCCTACCCCTACCGCAATCTCCCGCGCGAGACCTTCAATGCCATCCTCGAAATGCTCGCGGACGGAATCGCCGCGCGACGCGGCCGCTACGGCACGTACCTCCATCGCGACCGCGTCAACGGGCGCCTGCACGGACGCCGCGGCAGCCGCCTGGCGGCCATCACCAGCGGAGGCGCGATTCCCGATAACGCGCTCTACACCGTCGTCGCCGAGCCGGAGGGCCTCACGGTCGGCACGGTGGACGAAGATTTCGCCGTCGAAAGCCTGCGCGGCGACATCATGCTCCTGGGCAACACGTCGTGGCGGATTCGCCGCGTGCAGACCGGCCGCGTGCTCGTCGAAGACGCGCACGGCGCCGCGCCCACCATTCCTTTCTGGCGCGGCGAAGCTCCTGCGCGCACGCAGGAGCTCTCGCTCGAAGTGGCCGAGCTGCGCGCGAAGATCGACGAAATGACGCGCGACGTAGCGCCCGGCCTCGCGCTTCCCGGCGCGCCCCAAGCCGCCGGCGCGCTCGCATGGCTCAAGAGCGAATGCGGGCTCGACGATGCCGGCGCCGAGCAGGCGGTGGAATATATCGTCGCGGGCCGCGCCGTCCTGGGCGCCGTACCCACGCAGGAAACCATCATCGCCGAGCGCTTCTTCGACGAAAGCGGCGGCATGCAGCTGGTGATTCACGCGCCCTTCGGCGGGCGTATCAATAAGGCCTGGGGCCTCGCCCTTCGAAAGCGCTTCTGCCGCTCGTTCAACCTCGAGCTGCAGGCCGCCGCCACCGACGACGGCCTCAACATCTCGCTCGCCGAGCAGCACAGCTTTCCTCTTGCCGACGTCTTCCGCTTCCTGCACCCCGCTTCCGTGGCGCACGTGCTCGAACAGGCCGTGCTGGCGTCGCCCATCTTCGCCACGCGCTGGCGCTGGAACGCTTCGCGCTCGCTTCTGCTGCTGCGCTTCCAGGGCGGCAAAAAAGTGGCGCCGCAGATTCAGCGCATGCGCGCCGACGATCTCCTGGCCGCCCTGTTTCCCGACGCGGCCGCTTGCCCGGAGAATCTCGAAGGCGAGATGCGCATTCCCGAGCATCCGCTGGTGCGCGAAGTGATGAAAGACGCGCTCACCGAAGCGATGGACCTCGAGGCCCTGAAGGACATTCTCACGAAGATTCTCGCCGGCCGCATTCGCTGCCTGGCAGTGGACACTCCCGTTCCCTCGCAGTTCTCGCACGAAATCCTCAACGCCAATCCGTTCGCGTACCTCGACGACGCGCCGCTCGAAGAACGCCGCGCGCGAGCGGTGGAGATGCGCCGCGTCCTGCCGGAAGCGGTGCTCTCGGAAATCGGGCGGCTCGATCCCGCGGCGATCGCCGAGGTGCGCGAGGAAGCGCGCCTGGATGCGCGCGACGCGGAAGAACTCCACGACGGCCTGCAAACGCTCGTCGCGTTGCCCCAACCGCCGCCGGAAATGGTGAGTTCGGCCGAGGAGCACGCCAGCCTCCGCAGCTTCTTCGACGAGCTGGCCTCGCAGGGCCGCGCCGCGCGCGCGCTGTACGACGGCCGCGTCTTCTGGGTCGCCGCGGAAAAGGCCAAGACGTTCGCGCAAATCTTTCCCGGTGCGAGTTTCGCCGCGAAAATCGCCGACGTCGAGCCCCACGCGCCGTCACGCGACGACGCCCTGCTCGCGCTCGTCGCCGGATGGATGCAGCACGCCGGCCCGGTCACGCCAGCCTCTCTCGCCGGACTGCTCGGCCTCGCCGAAGCGGACATCGATAAGTCGCTTCTGCGCCTTGAAGGCAGCGGCTCCGTGCTGCGCGGCCAATTCACGGGAGCGCGGCCCGAAGCGACGGAATGGTGCGAGCGCCGGCTGCTCGCCCGGATTCACCGCCTCACCATCGGCAGGCTGCGCCGGGAAATCGAGCCGGTCACCCCCGCGCAATTCATGCGCTGGCTGCTGCGCTGGCAGCACGTCGCACCCGGCACGCAACTCCTCGGCGAGCGCGGCACTCTCGAAGCGCTGCGCCAGTTGCAGGGTTTCGAGGCGCCGGCCAACGCCTGGGAGCGCCAGATTCTCCGCCGCCGCATCGCCGCCTACGATCCGGCGGCGCTCGATCGGCTTTGCCTCACCGGCGCGGTGGGCTGGGGCCGCCTCTCGCCGCATCCCGCGCTTCTCGATAGCTCGACGGACGGGAACCGCCGCGTGGTGCCCAGCAGCGTCGCGCCGATTACCTTCTTCGTGCGCGACGACGCGGATTGGATGACTCCGCGCCACGCCCCCGCGGGATCCGAAGGAGCGCTGCACCTGAGCATCACCGGCCGCGAGGTGCTGCAATTCCTCCACACCCGCGGCGCATCCTTCTTCCCCGACATTGTGCGCGGCGCCGCAAAGCTGAAATCGGAAATCGAGTCGGCGCTGTGGGAGCTGGTGGCCGCCGGAATCGTCACCGCCGACGGATTCGACAATCTGCGCGCGCTGATCGACCCGAAGCGGCGCTCCGGGCAAGGCCACGGACGCACTTCGCGTCCGCGCCACAGCGCGGGGCGCTGGTCGCTGCTCTATCCCGCCGCGGCGGAAGAGCGCGGGCAGGCGCTCGAAGCCGCCTGCCGGATGCTGCTGCATCGCTACGGCGTCGTTTTTCGCGAAGTTCTCACGCGCGAGACGATTCTGCCGCGCTGGCGCGAAGTGCTGATGGCGCTGCGCCGCCTGGAAGACCGCGGCGCAGTGCGCGGCGGAAGATTCGTGAGCGCTTTCGTGGGCGAACAATTCGCGCTGCCCGTGGCGCTCGAATCGCTGCGCGCCGCGCGCTCCGCGCCGCCAGCGGGCGAAGTCGTCGCCGTTGCGGCAGCCGACCCGCTGAATCTCGCCGGCATCCTCGTGCCCGGCGAGCGCGTGGCGGCCAACTCCGGCCGCGCCGTGGCCTTCCGCGATGGCGTAGCCGTCGAAGCAGCCGAATCCGCCACGCCCATTCGCGCCGCCGCCCACGTCAGCTGACGCGCGCGTGCCGGTGTCGTAGCGCCGCGATGCAGGCTGACGGCACTTTCGTGGCCATGAACAACACGGTCAGCCAGAGCGTCTCGCACTTTCACATTCACGTAGTGCCGCGGCGACGCCCTCCGCGGCTTCTTCTGGCCGCGCACGAAGTACAAAACGACCGAGGAGATGCTCACCGTCCAGCGCGCCATCGCCTCGCGTCTCAAGAACTGAACCCGTGGGATTGGTTCCAGTGCTTGAGGTTGCCTTCCAGTGGGAATACAATGAGCGGCAACTCGGGGTTCTGCCAATTCAGACGATTCGGAAGGAGGCGAAAAATGAGAATCCTTCTCGTGTTTGGCGCCATACTCGTGTTCAGCACGGCCATGCTCGCGCAGGAACAGGCTCCGCCAAATCCTTCCGCGCAGCCAACGCAAACACCAGCGCCGGCTCAGGCTTCCTCCGGCTCCTCAGACGCAGCTTGCCTCCACGTGTATCGCCAGCGCCGCTACACCGGGTCCGCGCTGGCGCCTTCGATCTACGTGGACGACAGGCAGATCGCCCGAGTCGGCAACGGACGCCGCGTCACGATCCGCCTCACTCCGGCCGCACACACCATGCGCTCCGACGACAAATCATCGGCCATTTCGCTCGACACCAAAGCCGGCCAGGACTACTACATTCGCGTCGATGAAGAAACAGGGTTCTGGAAAGGCCACGGCCGCCTGACGCTGGTCCTCCCAGAGCAAGGTGCCGCGGAGTACAAGCTTCAAAAGCCCATTGAGGAAGACCGCAAGATCAACAAGGAACTGATCCTGGGGGATAGCGAAGCTCCCTGCCACGCGAATTGATGGGGCGGCCCGGCGCGCAAACGTCGCTTGCCGGCTTATACGCTCTTTCCGTTGAGGTGCGCGGCCAGTTCGACGAGACTCTCGACCATCAGGTCGGGCGCATGCGCGCGCATGGATTCCGCGCCGATTCCGTAGCTCACGCCGCATGCCCACGTTCCGGCGTTGCGCGCCGTGCGCACGTAGCTGAACCGGCCACGAATCCTCGGCCATTTCGCTCGATTCTACCGCGCGTGCGCGCGATGTCATCTTTGCCGCGCTCTCTAGCTGCTACAATAATTGCTCTTTAAGCCGTGGGCGCATCCGCCTGAGGCCCAAAATGGCTGAAATCCATCCTTTTCGCGCCTTCCGCTACGACACACAACGCGTCAAGCTCGCCGATGTGCTCACGCAGCCATACGACAAAATCACCGCCGCCATGCAGGACCGCTACTACGCCGCAAGTCCCTATAACCTCATCGCCGTCGAAAAGGGCCGGACGCTCCCCGACGACACGCCGCAGAACAACGTGTACACACGCGCCGCGCAGAAGCTCGATGAATGGATCGCCGACGGAATCCTCGCGCAGGACTCCGCGCCGGCCATCTACGTTTATGCGCAGGACTATGCTGTTCCCGGCGCCCCCGAGGCCAACGCTCGCCGCACGCGGCTCGGCTTCATCGCTCTCGCGCGCGTCGAGGATTACGATGCTCGCGTCATTTTCCGCCACGAGCGCACGCTCGCGGCCCCGAAAGCCGACCGCATCGAGCTGCTGCGCCACACGCGCGCGCAAACCGGCCAGCTCTTCATGCTCTACGACGACCGCGCGCGAAAAATCGAAGCCGCGCTCGAAGAAATCGCGCGAAAGCCCGCGCCTGCCGAACTGGGCGACGACTTCGGCGTCAGGCATCGCCTGTGGCCCGTTTACGACGGCAGCTTCGTCGCCCGCGTGCGGCAGGAAATGGCGGAAAAGAAGCTGGTGATCGCGGACGGCCACCATCGCTACGAGACCGCGCTCAACTACCGCAACGAACGCCGCGCTGCCGGCGGCGCGTCCGGCCCGCTCGCCGCGCATGAATTCGCCATGATGACCTTCCTCAATACCCATTCGAGCAGCCTCACCATCCTTCCGACTCACCGCGTGGTTCGCGGCGTCGCCGATTTCGACTTCGCGAAATTCCGCAGGAACGTCAGGCCGCACTTCGATTGGTATTCTTATCCCTTCTCGAACGCAGAAGAGCGCGCATCCGCCTTCGCCGAATTTCGCAAAGACCTGGCCAACCAGAAGCACGGCCGCCGCGCCATCGGCGTCTATGCCGGCGGCGGAGCGTTTTATCTCTTCGCGTTGCGGCGCGGCCTGGACCTCGAAAATGCGCTGCCCGAGGTTTCCCCGGCACAGCGCGGCCTCGACGTAGTTCTGCTGCACCGCTTGATTCTCGAAAAGGGCTTGAGCGTCACGCCCGAAGCGGTAGTCGCCGAGAAAAACGTGGCCTACGAGCGCGAAATGGACGCAGCCATTGCGGCGGTGGACCGCGGCGAGGCCCAGGTGAGCTTCCTGCTGAATCCCGTGGCGGCGCAGCAAGTGGTGGACATCGCCCTTGGCGGCGGCGTCCTGCCGCAAAAATCCACGGACTTTTATCCGAAGCTGCTCAGCGGCCTGGCAATCTTCCGGGTCGAGGGACACGCCGGGAAATCATCGGCGTGACGCGGGAAGTACGGCCGATCCGCGAAAGCGCGGCCCGGCTGTCGCCACCAGGCCGCGCGGAACAGAAGAAACCGCAGCGGGCTACCGGAAGCTGGAGACGGCGAGGGCTTCGTTTTCGTACGTGTCGAAGACGGTCATCAGCTTCGTCACCTGCAGCACTTCCTTGAACTTCTGGCCCAGGTTCGCCAGCTTCAGCGTGGCGCCTTGCGAGCGGGCGCTGTGGAAAGTGGCCACCAGCGTGCCCAGCCCGGCGCTGTCGATATAGCTCACGGTGGCCATGTTCAGCACGACTTTCTTCTTGCCCGCGGCGAGCAGGCTCTTCACTTTTTCGCGAAATGCGTTGCTCTCCTCGCCCAGCACGATGCGCCCTTCGATCTCCAGCACGGTCACGCCGCTTACATCCCGATCCGTCATTCTCAGTGCCACGTTCGCGCCTCCTCGAGTAATCAGAACTCGCTGGGTTTCTGGAAGCCGCCTCTTCTTTCCGAGGCCGCTCTAATCATAGTCCGAACACGACATATAGTAACCGCAGCGCCGGCAAATCATCTGGCAGGCGCGGGACTCCAGCCGAGCCGAGCAGCGCGGGCAATAGCCGGAAGCGAATTCCGGCGTCCCGCGAACCGTTCTCTGTGTCTCCGATGTCTGGGCCGCCTTTACAGGATCCCCGGGGGACTCGGGCAGCTCGGCGTGCGCCATGCCTGGGCTTCCTTTGGACGCACGTTTATAACACATCCGGCCCGCCGGGCAAAGCAATGCAAGTCCGCTGCGGCGGGCGCGCGATTGGCCGCCGCCCCGACGGTGGCGCGATGTTCCCCATTTCGATGTGCATGCGCCCGCCGCGCAGGCGTACAATGCGTTGCAACCACAAGGCGCGGCCAGGCGTCTCATAAGGCAAGAGGGAGGGGCTCATGAAAACGCGCTTTCGATTTGGATTCGCCGCAGCGCTCCTTCTCGCGCTCCCGTCGTTCGCACACGCCCAGCGCGCCGGCACGATGGCCGGCCCGCCGGCAGTGGCCGTGCACTCGCACCCGGTCCAGGTTCAAAGGGGGCCCAGCGGCACGCCTCGCGCCACTTCGAGCCACAGGTCCGGCGCCACGACGCGGATGAATACGGACGTGTTCCCCGGCGATCCGCTCTCGGTGCAGCAACTGCTCGATCCCTTCCCCGGATTCGGTTTCAATTTCCAGTTCCTGAACGCCATTGACAGCGACCTCGGCATCAAGGCTCTGATCGATCCCGTCACGCAAGGGCGCCTGGCCGTGGCCGAGCGCGTTCTTCGCGACGCCCGCTTCTCTTCGCCGGGTTTCTTCCTTCTCGACGGCGGAGTGTACATTCCGGCGCCCGAGACCGCTGAGGTAAGCGAACCGCCTGCTCCGGCCCCCCAGCCGCCTCAGGTGATCGTGGTGCAAGCGCCCGTAGCGCAGCAGCCCGCGGCGCGCGAAGCGGCTCCCGCGCAGGAGTCCGACGCCACGCCGCCCGATGAAGGGCAATTCACGCTCGTGCTGCGCAACGGCTCCGAGATTCAGGCCACCGCCTTCACCCGCGTGAACGACAGAATCGTTTACATTACTCCCGCGGGCCTTCGCCGCACCATCCCCGCCTCGGACCTCGATACCGAGGCGACCCTGCGGGCCAATCCAGACGAAAGTGTTCCCTTGCAGCTTCCCGCCGCTCCGGCTCGGGATCGAGATTCGAACTCGCCCCACGCGGACTAGCCGTTGAAGATTGTCTATTTGCTTGAGCCTGGAACCGGCTCGGGCATGTAGAGGCCGGCGTCCGACGGCAGCCCCGCGCGTTCGAACTGAATGGTCGTGTGCGTGATGTGAAAATCCGCTGCCAGCACTTCGCGAATGCGGCGCAGGATTCGCTCGCTCTCTTCCATGTGCATGTCCGGGATGCGCACGTGGCACGACAGCGCGTGCAGGTCCGTTCCGAGCGTCCAGATGTGGATGTCGTGCACCTCCTGCACTCCCTCGACGCCGAGCATCGCTCGCGCTACTTTTTCCAGCCGTATTTCGCGCGGCAGTCCCTCCAGCAGGATGTGGCTGCTCTCCCGCAGAATGCCCGTCCCCGACCACAGCACCATCGCGCCGATGGCCATGCCGATCACCGGATCGACCCACGTCGCGCCCGTGCTGCGGATGGCCAGCGCGCCCGCAACGATAGCCACATTCGATAGCGCGTCTCCCAGGTTGTGGATCCACACGGAACGCACGTTGAGGTCCCGCCGGCCGCTCTGCACCGCCAGGGTTATGCCGCCGTTGATCGCCAGCGCCAGAAGCGAAACCCACAGCATGATCCCGGTGTGGACTTCCACGGGATGGCGCAGGCGGCCGGCCGACTCGTAGATCAGAAAGGCCGCGACCCAGGCAAGAAGCATCGCGTTCGCGAACGCCGCCAGGATTCCCGCGCGGTGATAGCCGTAGGTCTTCTCGGGCGTCGGCGGGCGCGCCGCCCAGCGCGTGGCCAGCCAGGAAATCACCAGGGTGGGAAGGTCCGTGAGATTGTGAACCGCATCGCTGACCAGCGCGATCGAGCGGCCCGCATAGCCGGCCACAAACTCTGCGGCCACCAACGCGAGGGTTGCGACCACCGACCAGCCCAGCACCGCCGTCATCCCGCGCCCAATGCTGCCGGCAGGGGCGTGCGGCCCGTCGCCGTGCGAATGAACGTGCATCAGCCGAATTCTACGCGCAGAATCGTGTCCGTTACAGGGCCACACTGTAACCTGCTGCTTCCTTGGAGCTCGGGCGCCCCGCCGAGCGAACGCCCTGAAACTCGATTGACTTCCTTTGCTGCACCCGCCTACCATGGCATCGGTTTGCGGGGTCTTGAGGGGGCGCTCGGTCGCGCGTCACGATTCGCCCAGCCATGACGCACAACACTGCCAAGCTGGTTTTCTGGGGAGTGCGCGGCTCGACGCCGACGCTGGAGCGCGATACCTGGCGCTACGGCGGAAACACGCCTTGCCTCGAGCTGACCGCGCCCGACGGCACCCGCTTCATCCTCGATTGCGGCACGGGCCTGCGCATGCTCGGCAACCATTGGACGCACCTGAGCCAGGGCCAGCCCATCGAAGCCCACGCCCTAGTGACCCACTACCACTGGGACCACATCCAGGGCATCCCCTTCTTCCACCCCTTTTTCGATTCCCAGAACAAGTTTCATTTCTACAGTTTTCAGTCCAAGCACCTGGGCCGCGACAGCCTCGAACAGGTGATGCAGGCGCAGCTCGCCAGCCCTTACTTTCCCGTCGATGCCAGCATGATGAGCGCCCACCGCACCTACCAGGAAATCGCGGGCGGCGACAAATGGGAAATCCGCGGCACCCAGATCAGCACCTGCTGGCTGCATCATCCTCAGGGATGCCTGGCCTACCGCCTGGACACCAGCGTGGGCTCGATCGTCTATGCCACGGACAACGAAACCGGCGTCCCCGAATTCGACGACGCCCTCAAGAGCCTCGCGCACTCCGCCGACGTCCTGATTTACGACGCGCAATACTCTCCTGAACAGCTGGCCACCTCGCGCCGCGGCTGGGGACATTCCAGCTGGCTCGAGGGCGTGAAGATCGCCCGCGAAGCGAAGGTCAGGAATCTGATGCTCTTCCACCACGATCCGGATTCGAAGGACAGGACCGTCGATGGATTCCTCTCCGCCGCGCGCCAGGAATTTCCGGCGACCTGGGCGGCTACCGAAGGGATGGCGGTCAACCTGAGCGATCGCGGCGTGGACGTGGTGATTCGCGAAACGCGCCTGGGGCAACGGCGAAAGCTCCGCTTCGCGGCCACCGTCAGCGGCTCCACCGACGACGGCGCTCCGTTCCAGGAAAAGGGCTCGGTGCGCGATCTCAGCCTGCATGGCGCGTATCTTGCGCTCACTCACCTTCCGCGCCTGCAATCGGAACTGCGCGTGGTGATCGAAGCAGCGGGCGATCCCGCTCATGCGAGCGTTCTTTCGCTCCGCGCTACCGTCGTTCACCGCGATCTGGGGCGGGAAAAAAACCTGAATGGCGTCGGCGTGGTCTTCATCGAGGACGCCGACCCGGGCACGCCGCGCGACTGAAGCTTCCTTGCATCCGCGCTGGAGCCCGCTATCGGCCGGCGGCGGCTCAGCTCATTTAACTCCGAGTCCGCCGAGCGAAGGACTGCCGCTTAGGGTGCCGGCTTAGTCGATGGGGGTCAGCGCTCCGGGGCAATTAACGCCCGCCGGAGCCGGAGCCGCCCCCGTCGGATCGAACGTGATCACACCCGAAGCGTCCGAGCAGAAGCTGCGCTGTCCCGTGGTTCCCACGGTGATCGGCACCGCGGTCACAACGTAACCGTCGGTAAAGCCCGCCGTGCAGCCCGGAGGCGCGGCCACAACAGCCACCAGACCCGGAAGCAGCGCGAAGTTGTAACCGCTCTTGGTTCCAGCCCCGAGCACTTCATCCAGTACCTCTGCGTTTTGGCAGCTCACCGCACCGGTCCCGCCGAGAACCGCAAGGTTCGGAGGAAAGCCGTCGGAATACGTGGCATTGAACATGATCGCCGCGGTATTCATGGTGCGGATCGAACCAACGGCGGAAGCTTCGTCGGCCGCCATGCGCGAACGCAGCAAGTTGGGGATCGCTATCGCCGCAATGATCAGAATGATCGCCACGACGATTAGAAGCTCGATGAGTGAGAAGCCCTTCTCTCGCTTGCTCATTTCATTTCTCCTCGCTCCCTTGCAGGAGCGTCAGCATCACGGAGACAAGTTTCGGGTTGGCACACGCCGGCGACAATGGTCTAAAGAGTTCAATGCTCGGCCCTCCTTTTCATAGTACGCCCAGTGCTCTCTTGCTACGGCCGCGCCATTCCTTGGTACTTCTGGTTGGTACGCCGTACTTCCCTCTAACACGTTGTAAATAAAAGGGAAAGATGAACGAGTCGGACACTGGTGCGGTACAAATGGGGCTAAATCGGGCCTGAAATGGCTCTTTTCGGCGACTGTTCAACCTCGAACCGGAGCCGCCCTCTTCTGGCCCACGGGAGCCGGAGGGGGCCGCTCGGGGTCAGACGGCGTCGCTCAGCCTGGAGATTTCGGCGTCAAGATCCGCCAGCGCGCGGGTCAACTGCTCGCGGTAGCGAGGGTCCCGGCTCGCCTGGAGGTCCTTCTCGACGCGCTTGCGGGAGAGCAATAACACCTCCTTGCGGCGATGCGCGTCGGTCTGCGCCGCCGTCAGCCGCCTCTTGCGTTTTCCGCCGCCCTTTTCCTGTGAATCTTGCACCTGACTTTCAACCGCTTTGCTTTCCCATCCTCTGGCCATGCTTCCATGATACCCCGCCGGCCGCTTTCCCCCGGGCGCGATTGTCAGAAAGGTTTCTCCTCAGCTTTTTCCGTAGGCGGATTTGTACCACTCCCAGGTGCGGCGCAGGCCTTCTTCGAAATGGACGCGGGGCTCGTAGCCCAGAACCTGGCGCGCCAGCGCGATGTCCGCCTGCGAATCGCGAATGTCTCCCGGGCGCGGCGCGTCGTACTTCGCCTGAATCTTCTGGCCTGAAATTTTCTCCAGCAGCTGCAGCACTTGGTTCAGGGTGATGCGCGCGCCCGTGCCGCCGTTGAATACTTTCCCCGACGCGCCCGGGGCTTCGCAGGCGCGCAGCGTTTCGTCCACCACATTTTCGATGTAGGTGAAATCGCGCGACTGCTCACCGTCGCCATAGACCACCGGCGGCTGGCCCTGGATCAGCGCCAGCAGGAAGCGCGAGAGCACCCCCGAATATTGCGAAGTGGGATCCTGGCGCGGGCCGAAGACATTGAAGTAGCGCACCGACGCGTTCTCCAGTCCGTACACCCGGCCGAACACCTGCGCGTACAATTCCCCCACATACTTGGTGACTCCATAGGGAGAAATCGGCTCGGGCTGCATGGTCTCGACTTTCGGCAGCGCGGGAGTCTCGCCGTACGCCGAAGACGACGCCGCGTACACCATGCGGCGCACTTGGGCGTCGCGCGCGGCCACCAGAACGTTGAGCGTGCCGTCGATGTTGATGCGGTTGGTCTCCAGGGGATCCTTCACCGAACGCGGCACCGACGTCCGCGCTGCCAGATGCACCACGTAGTCGGCGCGCTCGCACGCGGCCCGCACCGCGGACAACTCGGTGATGCTCCCCTTGCGGAAATCGATCTTGCCGCGCACTTCCGCAAGATTCGCTTCCTTGCCGGCCGATAGATCGTCGAGCACCGCCACCTGCTGGCCCCGCCGGACCAGCTCGTCCACGATGTTCGACCCGATGAACCCCGCACCTCCGGTGACGACGTAGCGCATTTCCTGTGCTCTCTCCTGTGTACTTTCCCGGGGCGGTGAGAACGGCTCTTTGTCGAACGTCTCGCGACGCCATCCCCTGACGGCCGCGTTTTCAGGTACGCTTGAATATAGACCGCCTGGTTGTTAGCGGACAACCGCCATGAACTCCGGACATTCTCAACCAAGCAACGCGGTACAGGGACAACGCGCTTCCTTCCCCTCATGCCGTTGAACCTTCGCAAGTTTGCGCCCGCCTTTCTGCTGGCATCTCTCGGTTCGCTCGCAGCGACATCGGCGAACGCTCCGGGAGCTCTGCGCATCGCCGCCTTCCACCGGCTGTGGCCGCAGCACAGAGCGAGCAAGAAGGAACCGCCGAAAGAGGTCTCGAAAGACTTGCCCATGCCGTTTAGCGCCGGCGAGACTTTGACCTATCGCGTCCTGTGGACCGTGTTTTCCAACGCCGCTTCGGTGGAGCTGAGCGTGCCTGAGCGGCGCGATCTTTTCGGCTGGAGCACCTGGCATTTCCGCGCCGTGGCTCACACTCTCAACCCCGTGCGAACCATCTTCACCATCGACGATGAGTTCGATTCCTTCACCGACGCCGCCACGCTCGAGAGCCGCCGCTTCGAGATGTACCTCGACGAGATGGGGCAAAAACAGGAGCGCACGCTGCACCCTGTGCCGCAGGGACAATCTCCCCGCGGAGGCGTTTCCGCGATTGTCGTGCTGCCCGGCACACGCGACCCGCTCGGAGCGCTCTATTCGCTGCGCTGCGTGGACTGGGCGCGCACTCCGGAATTGCGCGCCCCCGTGTTCGACGGCCGAAATCTGTACGACATGCGCGCCCGCCTGGAGAAGCCGGATGACAGCGTCACCCTGGCCGCCGGAGCGCGTCTTGCCTCGCGCATCTCCATTCGCGTCTTTCAGTCCAACAAGGAAGTGGCGGGCGCAAGCTTCGTGGTCTGGCTGGCGCACGACGCCGCGCGCACGCCCCTGCTGATGCAGGCGGAGATACCCTTCGGAGCTTTTCGCGTGGAGCTCACTTCGCCGGTGAAATAAACGGATGCAAAGCAGGCGGGACTCAGTTTTCCGGCACGACCCAGTCGTCGGGCGGAAAATCGACTTGCCAGAAGCCCGGTGAAGGGCGCACGAACTCGATGCCCATCTGCGTTTTGCCCGCCTGCTGCGTTCCCAGGTAAACCACGTGGCATTCGAGCGACTGCTGCGTGGCTTTGTTGGCCACGCTGATTTTCTGGCCCGCGGCCACTGCCGCCGCCAGCGAGATCAGTGCGCCGTGCGCGTTGACCACCAGCGTGCGCGCCTCTTCCCGGAAATCCTGCCCCTTCGTGGTCTTTCCGCTCACCTGAATGGGCACGCTCAGCAGCACCCTCATGCTCCGGCGGCGGCCCGGATCGGCCGTCCAGTTGGAGCGCTCCGGCTGGGTTTTCACCGGCGTTCCCATGGTCCTTGTACCCTAGCGCCGCAAGACGCGCGGCGCAATGAAACTCGAGGACAGTATGCCTTTGTGGGCAACAGCAGGGGACAAGCGCCGCGCCGGTCAGCAGAGAACCACGTTGCCGCGCGGCTCTTTCACCTGCCGCGTGGCGTTGCGCGTATCCACCACGAGCTTCGCGTGGCGCACAATCGAATCGTAGTCGTACGCCGAATGGTCGGTGGCAATCAGCACGCAGTCGTAACCCGCCAGCCGTTCGGGGGTCAGCTCCACCGAGCGCATGTGCGAGAAGTCGTAGTGGCGCATCTTGTGCAGCGCCGCGAAGTACGGGTCGTTGTAGTCCAGCTGCGCGCCCCGCTGCGTCAGCAGCTCGAGCAGCTTCAGCGAAGGCGACTCCCGCAGGTCGTCCACGTCCTTCTTATAGGCCACGCCGAGCAGCAGGATCTTCGACCCTTTCAGGCTCTTGCGCCGCTCGTTCAGCGCCGCGGACACCGCGTCCGCCACGTGATACGGCATCGCCATGTTCACTTCGCCCGCCAGCTCGATGAAGCGCGTGGCGAAATCGTACTCCCGTGCTTTCCACGAAAGATAGTACGGGTCCACGGGGATGCAGTGCCCGCCCAGTCCCGGCCCGGGATAGAACGGCATGAAGCCGAACGGCTTGGTCGCGGCGCTGTCGATGATTTCCCAGATGTCGAGGTTCATGCGCAGGCACAGCTGCTTCAGCTCGTTCACCAGCGCGATGTTCACGCAGCGGAAAATGTTTTCGAGCAGCTTCACCATTTCTGCCGCGCGAGGCGAGCTCACCGGAATCACGCGCGAGACAATCTGGGCGTAGAGTCCGGCAGCGGCTCGCCCGCTCGGCGGATTGACGCCGCCAACCACCTTCGGAATTTGCGCCAGGCCGTACTGCTTGTTGCCGGGATCCTCGCGTTCGGGCGAAAACGCGAGATAAAAATCGGTGGCGGCCTGTTCCGCGGCGTCGCCGCGCGCGATGGGGCAGCGCAGTCCGCCGCGCTCGAGAATCGGCAGCACCAGTTCCTCGGTCGTGCCCGGATACGTCGTGCTTTCGAGCACGATCAGCTGGCTGCGCTGGAGATGCGGCGCGATGGCCAGCGCCGTGTTCTCCACGTAGCTGAGGTCCGGCTCGCGGCGCTCGTCCAGCGGCGTCGGAACGCAGATCAGCACGGCGTCCATTTCGCGCAGGCGCGCGAAATCCGTGGTGGCGTCGAAACGTTTTTCCTGAACGTGCCGGCGGATTTTTTCCGCCGGGATGTGCTGGATGTACGACCCGCCGGCGTTGAGCGTGTCCACTTTGGTCTTGTCGAGGTCGAATCCCGTGACGCGATGGCCTACCTCCGCGAAGCGCAGCGCCAGCGGCAAGCCCACGTAGCCGCAGCCGATGATTCCCACCCGGATGCCTTTTCCGGCAAAAAACTCCGGCGTGCGCTCCGCGCTCATTCTGCTCCTCGCTTCCATTCCCGTGGATTTCGAACCCGTCGCGGCCGGCGTTCCCGGGCCGCGCGGAAACGAAAATCGAATATAACAAGAATCGCAAGAGGGAAGAAGGCGCCGCGCAGCGGTGTTGTCCTAATCCAGCGAGCGCGGCATAGCCGCGCGGAAGCTGCGCGTCGCAGCCCTGCGGGCGGTTTCTTTCCCGCCGTGCTATCCTCGGGCGCGCATGCCCCAGGCCATCCTCATTACAGGCGCTTCCAGCGGAATCGGCAAGGCCACGGCGCAGCATTTTGCCGAGCGCGGCTGGTACGTGATCGCCACCATGCGTTCCCCGGAAATGGCGGGCGATTGGGTTCGCCGCAAGAACATCGTGCGTATGCCGCTCGACGTCACACAGCCCTATTCCATTCGCAAGGCGCTGGCCGACTCGTACGCCCGCTTCGGCTCGCTCGCTGCGGTGGTGAACAACGCCGGGTACGGCATCGTCGGCGCGTTCGAAGCGGCCGCGCCCGACCAAATCGACCGGCAAATCCAGACCAATCTCCTGGGCGTGATGAACGTGGTGCGCGAAATCCTGCCGCACTTCCGCCAGCAGCGTGCGGGCATCATTGTGAACGTTTCATCGGTGGGCGGCCGCATCACCTTTCCGCTCTACAGCCTCTATCACGCGACCAAGTGGGGGCTCGAAGGATTTTCCGAAGCGCTGCAATTCGAGCTGCGGCCTCACAACATCCGCGTGAAGATCATCGAGCCTGGGCCGATCAATACCGATTTTTACGGGCGCTCCCTTCAAATCGTTTCGAAGCCCGGCCTCACCGCTTACGACAGCTTGATCGCGCGCGCTATGCCCAATCTGCAGAAGGCCGGCGCAAAGGCTCCGGGACCGGAGGTCGTGGCGCGCGTCATCTACAGCGCGGTCACCGACGGCTCCTGGAAGCTGCGCTATAGTGCCAATGGCGCGCTGTTTCTCGCTTTGCGCCGCCTGCTCCCCGAAAGCTGGTTCCGCGCCATCGTGAATCGCGCCGTGGTTCGCTGAGCGCGTCGCGTTTGGACCTCTTGAACCGCCATGCCGGGCGCAGCATGCTGCGCCCCTACGGAGGCAAATGCTTTTCTAAGAGGTTGCGCGGGAATCGACTTCGTGGCGCAGGTCGGAGAGGAACTGCGCGAGCGGGCGCGGACCGAGGTCGCCCTTCGAGCGATGGCGCACGGCCACGGTGCCCGCTTCGGCTTCTTTGCCGCCGATGACCAGCATGTAAGGAATCTTTTCGAGCTGCGCGTCGCGGATTTTGGCCTGCAGCTTTTCGTTGCGGTCGTCGAGACGCACGCGGAAACCCGCTTCCTTTAGCTGCGCCGCCACTTTCTGCGCGTACTCGATTGTCTTTTCGCTGAGCGGCAGCACGCTGGCCTGCACCGGCGCGAGCCACACGGGAAACGCTCCCGCGTAATGCTCGATCAGGACGCCGAAGAACCGCTCGACCGAGCCCCACAGCGCGCGGTGCACCATCAAAGGTTGATGGCGCGAGCCGTCTTCGCCGACGTATTCCAGTTGGAAGCGCTGCGGCAAGTTGAAATCGAACTGCACGGTGGTGAGCTGCCAGGGCCGGCCGATCGCGTCCACCAGCTTCACGTCGATCTTCGGGCCGTAGAACACCGCTTCGCCCGGCATGTATTTGAACGGGACGTTCATGCGCTTGAGCGTGCTCATCAGCGCGCCCTCCGCGCGCTCCCACTCTTCCACCGTTCCAAGGTAGTCGCCGGGCCGCGCGGGATCGCGCGCCGAAAGCTCCACTTCGTAGCGGTCGAACCCAAAAACGCGCAGCGCTTCCAACGCAAACTCGACGCAGTCCTGAATCTCTTTTTCGATCTGCTCCGGCATGCAGAAAATGTGCGCGTCGTCTTGCGTGAAGCCGCGCACGCGCATCAGCCCGTGCAGCACGCCCGAGCGTTCGTAGCGATAGACGCTTCCGAGCTCCGCCAGCCGCACCGGCAATTCGCGGTAGCTGCGCAGCCGCGAACGGTAAATCAAAGTGTGGCCGGGGCAGTTCATGGGCTTGATCTGATAGAGGTCCTTTTCGACCTCCATCGGCCCGAACATGCTGTCTTTGTAGAAGCCGGTGTGCCCGCTCGTCTCCCACAGGCGCCGCCGCATGATGTGCGGCGTGAAAACGAGATCGTAGCCGCGGCGGACCAGCTCGTTGCGCAGCCAGTCTTCCATTTGCGTGCGGATCACGCCGCCCTTGGGATGCCAGAAAATCAGGCCCGCGCCGGCGTCTTCCTGGATGCTGAAAAGATCGAGCTCGGCGCCGAGCTTGCGATGGTCGCGGCGCTTGGCTTCTTCGAGATTGTGCAGATATTCGTCGAGCTCCTTCTGCTCGACGAAGCACGCGCCGTAAATCCGCTGCATCTGCGGATTGCCTTCCTGTCCTTTCCAGTAGGCGCCGGCCACGTTCATCAGCTTGAAGGCCTTGATACGCCCGGTGGAGGGAATGTGCGGCCCGCGGCAGAAGTCGATGAATTTGCCGGTGGTGTAGAACGACACCAGCGGCTCCTGCGCCTTTTCCTCCACCAGCTCGCATTTGAATTCCTGTTTGCTCTTGCGATAGAGCTCGAGCGCTTCGGGCTTGGGAATCATCTTGCGCTCGTTCGGGATGTCTTTCGCGGCGAGCTCGTGCATCTTCGCTTCGATTTTTTCCAGGTCTGCGTGGGTGAACGGCTGCTCGCGCACGAATTCGTAGAAGAAGCCGTTGTCGATGGGCGGGCCGATGCCCAGTTTGACGTCCGGAAAAAGTTCCAGCACCGCCGCCGCGAGCAGGTGCGCCGCCGAGTGGCGAAACACCTGCACCGCATCGGGATCCTTCGCAGTGAGAATCGCCAGCGAAGTGTCGCGGTCGAGCGGCCGGCTCAGGTCGATCAGGTCGCCGTTGGTGCGCGCCACCAGCGCTTCCTTGGCCAGCCGCGGCGAGATTTGCCTGGCAATGTCCGCGGGAGTGGTGCCGCGCGGGACTTCGCGCTTGGCGCCGTCGGGCAGCGTGATTTGAATGTTCTCCATGCGCGCTTCTTCCGCTTCGGAGACACTAGCTTACTGGCCGCGCGCTGCGCCGGTCAAGACAGGCCGCGGCTCGCCAGGAAGACCGGTCTTACGGGATGATCACACTTGGTAAGCCGCGAAAAGCGGAGTCCGCGGTAATGAGTTGTGCATGGTATGCCTGCGCTGTGGCGTAAATGATGGCGTCGGCCATTGCCAGTTTTAAGTCCAGGCTGACGGCCGCGGCGGAAACTGCAATGGTTCGGTCGAGGGGCACAACTACCCTTCGGAAAGCATGCGAAACGAACCGGTCTGCTTCAGTCTTTCCACCGTCCCGCGTAAGCTTCTTAAGGACCTCGTAAACCACAACGGTCGGAACCAGCAGATCTTCTCTCTCGAGGTAAGGCGCGAATTCTAACCCTTTCGGCCCGGCGCCGAAGAATTCCACCCAACCGGAGGAGTCCACTACAAAGAGATCAGAATCGGTCATTGCGATCGCGATCGCCCGGTTCCCAGCGAATGCCTTTTGCCATTCCGTACAATTCTCGGATGGAGCGCTTGGGCTCCAGGCGAATGGCGCCATCCAAGACGAACGCAAATAACTCCTGTCCCGGAGCGATCTTCAGTTCCTCACGAATGGCCTTGGGGATCACCACCTGGAACTTGGGGGAAACTCTCACCTTTTCTGTAGTTTGCATTGGGGCGCCCTCTCACTACGATTTTATCGACCTGAGCTTGGTAAGTCAATCTATGATCGATGTGAGAGTTGTAATACCACTATTTCTTGCGCAGGGACTCCAGCGCGTCCCAGGTGGCGTCGGGCAGATCCACAAAGTCGTTGAACTCGCCGGCGCCGCGCAGCCATAGCCCCCCGTCGATCACCACGCATTCGCCGTTCACATAGTCGGCTTGCTCGCTGAGCAGATAGGCGGCGAGGTTGGCTAGCTCTTCATGCCGCCCGAAGCGCTTCATGGGATGCGCGTTTCTGGCGCGCTCCTCGAAGTCCTTCGACGGCAGCAGCCGCGAAAAGGCCCCTTCGGTGGGAAACGGGCCAGGCGCGATGGCGTTGCAGCGAATGTGGTAACGCGCCCATTCGACCGCCAGCGAGCGCGTCATCGCCAGCACCCCCGCTTTCGCGCATGCCGACGGCACGACGAAGCCCGACCCGGCGTTGCTCGCGGCGTACGTGGTCACGATGTTGAGGATGTTGCCCGGCTGCTTCGCGGCGATCCATTTCCGGCCGAGCGCCAGCGTGCCGTAGAAGGTTCCCTGAAGGACGATTCCCAGCACGGCGTTGAAAGCGTTGGGCGAGAGTTTTTCCGTGCGCGCGATGAAGTTTCCGGCGGCGTTGTTCACCAGCGTGTCCACGCCGCCGAATTCCTTCTCGGCCGCCGCGGCCGCGTTCTCGACGGCCGCGAAATCGCGGATGTCGGCCGGAGCGTATGCCGCCCGCCCCCCTTGGGCCCGGATCGCGTCCACCGTTTCTTCGAGCGGCTCTTTGCGCCGCCCCACGAGAAACAGACTCGCGCCGAGCTCCGCGAAGCGCAGCGCCATCGAGCGGCCGAGTCCCGTGCCCCCGCCGGTGATCAGAATCGTCCGGCCCTTCAGCAGATCGGCTTGAAACATTCTCGCGTGCCGCTCACTTGCCCGCAGGCAGAAACTCCGCGGGAATCTTGATGCCGGCGGATTCAGCTTCCCAGTAAATCGTCACGATCCACCAGCGCGTCCCGTCGAAGAACAGCTGGAAACTGTTGATGCCGCGCTCGGACGGCTCGGGATCTTTCGCTTCGTGGCGCGACGCGTAAGTGCTGAAGACGTGCATGATGCTCCCGAAGCGCTCGCTCCTGCGCGCCATCTCCGACTCCGTGAAGCTGTTTTTCGCAAAGTAGCCGTCGGCGAGTTTAATGTATTCCTCCGGGGTGACGACTTGTATGACCGCGCCGCCGTCCTTTTTGTCGGTCGCGATGAGTCGCGCCGGAAAGGAACAGCGAGCGGAAGCGGTCCCAATCGCGTTTCTGGCCCGCCGGGCCCGAAATCACGTCATACGTGGCCGCGAGGATCGCGTCGGGCGAGGCCACGTCGGCAGGCTTGGCAGCCGGCGGCGCCGGGGGAGTTGTGGGCGCCTGTGCGCCGGTTTCCGTTTTTGGCTTGGCCTGCTCTTTCTCCTGTCCAAACGCCGGCGCCGATGTAAGACTCAGCAGGAAAACACCCATGGCCAAATAGCTCAACCGCCTCATCGATTCCTCCGCGCGGGTCGCTGCTTCGCGTACCTGCCCCAGGCCGCAGGCTGCCGAGCTTAGACTTCGCCTGCGCCGGTTGCCAGCAAAAAGTTACCCCGCAGCGCGACGCCCGCTCCCTCAGAAATCGATGTGCAGCCGCACCGCCGGGACCACCACCGGGCCGCGGGCTTTGTCGTAGCCGGGATTGTTGATGTGCTGGAGATCGAATGACGCGAAGAAGCCTCGCCAGAGGTGCGCGGTATAAAACCCTTCGACGATTTTCTCGTGGCCGTAGTCCAGCGCGCCGTCACCCAGCAGAAAGCCTTTGCCGCCGAGCGCCAGATACTCCTGGTGGGCCGCGACGATTCCATTCATCACCCAGGCGACGCCGGCGCGGTCGTTGCGCCGCCGCCACGCTTGGCCCTTGGCGAAACCGCCGAGTTCCAGTGTGCGGTCGTCTTCGGTATAAGCGAACGATTCGTTCCGGCCGTCGCTCCAGCCCAGCCGTCCGAAGACACCGATCTCGGGCGCAAGTTCCTGCTCGAAATTCAAGCCGAAGCCGTATTTGTGGCGGCCCTGCCGGCGCGTCGCAATGATATCCGGCGGCGACGCTTCGTTGCCGGCGAGGAAATTGCGAATCGCCTCTTCGTAGCTTCCCATGTCGGCGTGATTGAGATAGCCGAGCAGCCGCACGGCGCCGGCGCGATGAAAGAAAAGCTTCCCGCCGGCCTGGAATTCCAGATTCTCGGCGCGCGCCCGCGCGATGTCCGCGTCGAGGTTGATTCCGTTGGCCACCTTGGGCATGAGCGTTTCGGCGAAACGCGCGGTGAACCAGTGGTCGTCGTATTCCAGGATCACGCCGTCGGTATAACCGCGCGTGTTGGCGGCGTAATCCCACGCGCCGTTGTTGTCCGCCGTCCAGTTCAGGAATTGCAGGTGGCTGTCCGTGCCCCACGAGTTCAGGTCGAAGAAATCGGCCATCGTGAACTTGCCGAATCGAATTTCGATCCGCCTCGCCGGAAGCGAAGTGGCCAGTGCCAACGGGCCCCGCTCGGCGGGCGCTTTGTCGTCGCCGAGCGGAATGATCTGCCGCAGAAACGCCCGCGCGATGTACGGCCGGGCGCCCAAGGACACCCCGTTGGTAATGCGCACCACGTCGAGGTTGGTGAAGCCCGCAAGCCCCAGGCCGTTGCTGATACCGTGGCCCGACGCGCTTTCGGGGTCGAGAAAAACTTCCGTCGTCGGCGTCAGTTGATACCCGAGATAGAGCGTGAACCACCGCGAAGTTGCATTTTCTCCCATGGAGCGGAGGCTGTTGGGCCCGCTGAATTTTGCCGGGAACGCCGGGTGCCATTGGAAAATGACGTTCGCCTGCCCGGAAATCCAATAGCGGCTCGATTCCGAGTGCGGGAAGACGGTTACGGAATCATCGGTGTCCGCCCGATCCTCGGCTGCGGTCGAAATTGCGGAATCCTGCGGCTGGGATTGGCCGGTCCCAACGGCCTGCGTCCCGCCTCCCTGCGCGGCAGGGTCTTGAGCGATTGCGCGAGGCGAGGCCCACAGGCACACGAATAGCAGGCAGAGAATCGGCAGTCCGAGTTGGGCGGCGAGGCGGATGGAGTTAACCGAGTTAAACTAAAAATATAAACTACGCTTAACTCTGAAGGAAGTCAATGACCCACATTTCCATTTGGAGAGTCTTCCGCCGAACCTTTGGATCGTCGCCATCATCAATATTCATGCGCGTGTGAAAGCGATGAAGACGTCGGCATAGCGTCGGAGAAATTCGATTACGCGGCGACGCGCGGGGCCCTTCAGACGGGCAATTGAAGGAGCCGTCGGCACCCCGAAGCCTCGCTGAGGGCTGCTATGGTCGCAAATTTCTTGAGTCGAGGGACGAGGGAGAGTTAGGATACGCGAGCTTGGAGTCCAAATCGGAAATCCTGGCCCAAAGCCAAAGTCGAATACTGATACTCCAGGAGGACATCACAAAATGGCCAAAGACAAGGAAACCGTCTACAGGAAACCGATGAGCTTGGTGGAGGCTCGAAAAAGGGTGAACGAGCATAAGCTCATGGCCCGAATCGAGGGCAACAGGGGCGGTCAAGCAGTCGCCTCGCTCAAACAGAGAACACCTGACAAGCCGAAAGGAAAACGCTAATGTCCTTCATAAACATAAGCGCCGCCTATTCGGCGGACCCAGGAAACATTTGGACGCCAAAGAGTTCCTTCATGACCAGCGATCCATTCGCCGTCGTGCTGAATGTCCAGGTCGACGGTAGCGTCGTTAGCGAAGGCTTGCTATTCGATGCGTTGTTCCAAATCGTAAATCCGCAGGAGGATCCCTACGGGGGAGCTTGGTGGACATTCGATGGCTCGGACGTTCTGGCGATGGACTCCGTAGACACCCCCTGGAACGGCCTTAGCTTTCAGTGGGGAACCAACTTCGCCCTTTGGTGGTGGTGGTCTAGCTTCTCCTTCGCGGTTAGCCAGATCGGTGGTCCATCGATAACTGGAGTGTACTACGTGCAGGGCAGCGTCAACGTGGAAGGCTCGGATCTCTTCGCGGCCTCCACTCCGTTCTGGTTCAAGACCAGGTAGGTGCGACCGCTTAGCCCGAGTTTCCCACGAGAAGTGAGCAACTGAGAAGATTCTCCACCTTGGACGATTTTCATCGGCCGGCCCGTTGGTCATTGACAATCCCTTCGATCGTGCCTAATTTGTTCTTGGTAGCTGGCATTCAGAGCGTCCGCGGCAGACTGGCAGTGCGCCGTTGGGCGCTTTTGCTGTTTTAAGGCGGAAGAAAATGATTTCTAATCGCAACACTCCGGGATTAGAAAGTCGCCAACTCCATGAAAACAAAGGCCAAGAAAATTCCTAATCGCAACACCACGGCCTTGTTGCGATTAGCAGCCGGCGCACCACGGGGTGCGTCTTTCGTAGCGCGGGCTTTACGAGTCTGTGTGAGAACATCGCTTTCGTCAGGGCACGGCTTCAGCCGTGCCGCTAAGTGCCGCAAAACTAGTGCGGCTTTAGCCGCTGAGGGTCAGATCCTCGAGTTCTCACACAGACTCTTTACGCCCCCATCTTGGTTCTCTCACGCCCGCTCCGGGCATCCCGATTGCCCGGCGCGGCCATCTCTAGTAGTCTGTGCCATTGCTCCGGCCTTCGGAAAGGGCGCCTTCGGATCAGAGGTGAATGACTTGGGGCCAAAGCCGCGGTTTTTCCTCGGGCTGCTTGTTTTCGCGGCCTTGGTGTCGTCGTCCTGCAACCAGATCATCAACAACCCTGGCCCGGTCCTGCTTTCCATTTCTCCCACCACGGTGCAGGCCGGCGCGCCCGCATTCACGCTTACCCTCACGGGCCACAAATTCGTGCCCAACAACGGAGGCGCCGGTTCCACGGTCACCTTCAACGGGTCTCCGCGCACAACGTTTTTCATCAACGAGAACACCATCACCGCCACGATCCTCGCCCAGGACGTGCAATTCCCCGGCGAAGCAGCCATCGAGGTGGTCACCGCCCCGCCCGGCGGAGGAAAAACCCTTCCGCAAACGCTCTCCATCAGCCCCACGACCAGCCCGCAGCCGCACATCGATTCCATCAGTCCGACGGGAGTTTTTGTCGGGACGCAACCCACTCTTCTCATCCAGGGCTCCGGCTTCGTGCCCCAATCGATCGTGGACATCAACTCGAGCAGCATCACGCCGCTCAGCATCACCGCCGGGACGATTCAAGTCACGGTGCCTGCAGCCGACGTTATCATTACCGGAACGGTGACGGTTACGGTGGTCAATCCCCCGCCCGGAGGCGGCGCCTCCAACACCGCGCAACTCAACGTCATTAATCCCGTTCCCGCAATCACCGCGGTTTCTCCCCCGAGCGCGGCGGCCGGCGGCGCGGCGCCAATACTTGCGGTCACCGGATCCAACTTCTCGCCCACCTCGGTGATTCTGGTGAGCGGGTCGCCAAGACAGACGGCCTTTGTGAGCACCACCTCGGTCAGCACGGCCCTCGCTGCGGGCGATGTGGCTGCCGGAGGCGCGCTTCAGGTTCAAGTGCAAAACCCGCTGCCCGGGGGCGGGACCTCGAACATTCTGCCGTTCTTTGTGAATCCGTCTCCAAAGACCGGCCTTCCAGTGCTTGTGGACCTGGGTGCCGACGGCTCCCAGGCCAATCTGGGGATTTGCGGCGCCTGCCCGGCGGGAGGCGATCCGGATCTCACGACCGCCGGGCCGTCCGCCAGTTCAAACGGCCAGTTCGTGGCCTACGCGTCGGCTTCGACGAATTTGACCACCATCGCCGAAGGCGCCGGCAGCAACGTCTTGGTGCGCAACACCTGCTTGATCACCACCGGCAGCGCCGGCAACTGCACTCCGGTCAACGAACTCGCCAGCGTCGCGGCGAACAACGGCCCGGCCAACGGACAGAGCTTCGAGCCTTCTCTGGACGGCGCCGGCAATCTCGTGGCGTTCACGTCATTCGCTCAAAACCTGGTCACCAATGTTCCCATTGTGACCGCCAACCGCCAGGTGTTTTTGAACCAGCCGTGCACGCTCGCCGCCGCGACGTGCGCCACCACGCCGCCCTTGACGCAACTGATTTCGGTTGCCGCCGGCGGCGCCGAACCGGGCAACGCCGACAGTTTCAATCCGGCGATCAGCCCGGACGGGCGCTTCGTGGTCTTCGTTTCGCTGGCCACCAACCTCGTCTCGGGCGTGGCCTTCGACGGCGTCAACCCGCAAGTTTTTCTCCGCGACACCTGCAGCACGTTCACCAGCGTTTCGGGATGCACGCCGGCTACATTTTTGGTTTCGACAGCCGATGGCGTAACACCCGCGAACGCCCCGAGCTCAAACCCGTCGGTCGCCAATGACGCCCTCTTCGTTTCCTTCACCTCCAGCGCAACGAATCTCGGCGCTACTGCGCCCAATCCGGACGGCGCGCCGGAAGTCTTCGAGCGCAGCACCTGCGTCACCGTCACGACCGGCTGCGCCGCCGCGACAAAACTGATTTCCACTCCTGACGGCTCGACCGCGGCGGACGGCGCGAGCGGCGAGTCGTCCATCACCGCCGACGGGCGTTTCGTGGCGTTTGCCTCCACGGCGACGATTCTCATTGCCGGAGTCGGGCCGACGCAGCAAATTTATGTGCGCGATACCTGCACGGGCCAGGCCGGCACTTGCACGCCCTCGACCACGCTGGTCTCCACGTTGAACGGCGCGACGCCCGGCAACGCGCTGAGCGAGCGCCCCAGCATCAGCCGGACGACCGGCCAGTTCATCGCCTTCGCTTCGTTGGCTTCCAATTTGTCGGCCAATGCCGCGAACGGCATCGAGAACATCTACACGCGCAACACCTGCACGAATTTCATGAGCACATCGGGCTCCACCTGCGCGCCGGGGCTCTCACTGGTGAGCATCCCCGGCGGCGCTTCTCCGGCGCCGGCCAACGGCAACAGCCTCGCGCCGTCGCTAAGCGCCGACGGCCACGTCGCCAGCTTCATCTCCTTCGCCGGCGACCTTGTCGCCAGCGACACCAACGGCATCCCCGACATGTTCCTCGGCGCCACGACCTTCTGAGTTGCCGACGGGCCATTTAGGCCGGGAGAAAATCGAATGGCCGAGCCGCGCAACGCGCATCCCTATCACCTCTACGACGCGATCCAGGCGCAGCCTGCGGCGATCGCGCGGGTGCTGGCCTCCCGCAACATCATCGCCGAAGCCGGCAAAGCTGCGGCAGAAAAAAAGCGCGTCACGTTTGCCGGCATCGGGACCTCGCTCCATGCGGCGCTGGTCGCGCAATTCTGGATGCGCTATCTCACCCGGGGCCGCGCCCTGGCGCACGCCGACCAGCCCTTCGAGTTGGTGCACCACCCGGCGGCCTTCGACCGCGACGACGCGGTGGCGGTGATCACGCACACCGGGACGACAACGTATTCGATCGAAGCGCTGCGGCTGGCGCGCGCCGCCGGTGCGCTGACCATTGCCATCACCGGTTTCACGAGCGGCAAAGACATCGCCGGCGCGGACTTTCACCTCGAGACCTGCGAGCAGGAAGCGTCGTTCGCTTACACCAAGAGCTACACGGCGGCGCTCGCCGCCATCGCGCTGTTGATCCTGTCGATGGCCGAGCGCCGCAAACTTCTGGCCGACGCCGGCGCCTTCCGCGCGCTCGAACACGTTCCCAGCCTGATGAAGGAGTCGCTGGAGCTCGAGCCGCAGGCGCGAGAATTCGCGCGCCGCGCGGCGGCGCTCCCGCGCATGAATCTTTTCGGCTCGGGCGCCTGCTGGGCCACCGCCCGCGAAGCGGCGCTCAAGATCAAGGAGAGCTGCTACATGGCCGCCGAAGGTTTCGAGACCGAAGAAATTCTCCACGGGCCGTTTTCGGAGCTCGATTCGCGGGGAACAATCGTCGGCCTGCTGACGGGGAATGCGGGCGACGACCGCGCGCGCCGGATTCTGCGCGCGGCAGGCGAATTGAAGATGTTGCGCGCGGCGGTAACGGTTGCGTCCGCCAATCGCGACATCTCCGCCGAGCATGTTTTCGTGATTCCGGAAACGCCCGAATGGCTGGCAGCTTTCGTACACCTCGTTCCGCTGCAGCTTCTCACTTATTTCATGGCGCTCGAGCGCGGTCTCAACCCCGACTCCGGGCGTCAGGATCAGCCGGTGCACGCCGCCGCCGCGAAGCATTACAAATATTGATGTCCGTCAGCCGGCGACGCTTCCTGTACCGCCGGACAGGAGTCCCTTTTCGAGAACACCTGCGCGCCCTCAAGCGTGCGGCAACAGCGCCGGGCGCTAGAATCAATCGGAGAAGCCCAGCCGGAAAGGTATCGCCGGAGAAACAAGATGAGACGATCCGTCTATGCTTTTCTCGCTATCGCCACGCTGGCGCTTGCGGCGGCCGCCAACGATCGCGTGCCCGTAGGAACTCTGGCGGGCACGGTGCTGGACGCCGCGGGCAAACCCGTGGCGGACGCCAGCGTGACGATTCAGACCTCCGATGGGCTGCATCCTCACGCCACGCACACCGACGCCAGCGGCCACTTCGAATTCGCGCGCTGGGCCACGGGCCAGTACGACCTGCGCGCCTACGCCAACGGCGTCTTCTCCGAGTGGCAAAAGCGCATCGTGATTCGCTCGAAGAAAACGACGCAGATCGTTCTGCGCCTGGCCGCGCAATAGCGGGGTCTCCGGGAAATCAATGACAGCGTATCCCAAGACGCGGCTCGTTCTCCTCGGCGCGCTGGCGGCGGCGCTGGCGCTGGCCGCCGCGGCGGACGATAACGGCATGGGCACGCTCGCCGGCACGGTGGTCGGCCCGAACGGCGCGGCGGTGGCGGGCGCGCGGGTCACCTCGCAGGGCGCCGACGGCACGCACCCGCAAGCGACGACGACGAACACCGAGGGCCGCTTCTTTTTCCCCGATTTGCGCCACGGCTACTACAACGTGCGCGCTTACTCGAAGGGCGTGTGGTCGGACTGGAAGAACAACGTCGAAGTGAAAACGGGAAAGCAGACCGAAGTGAAGCTGCGCTTGCCAGCGCCAAAGAAAACGACGTAATGCTACAGAACAGGGAGCTGGTTTTGCAGCGCGCGAATTCTCATTCGTAGCGCAGCGCGGTCATGGGATCGAGGCGCATGGCGCGACGCGCCGGGATATAGCAAGCCAGGAGCGCGACCCCCAGCAGAATCAGCGCCGCCGCTGCGAAGCTAAGGGCATCGACGGTGTGAACGCCGTAGAGGAAACTCGCCATCAATCGCGTCACGCCCAGAGCAGCGATAAAGCCGATCAAGATTCCCAGTCCCGCCTGACGCCCTCCCTGGCCCAGGACGTCGCGAAACACGCCGCCTCGCTGCGCACCCAGAGCCATGCGGATGCCGATCTCCTGGGTCCTCTGAGCGACCGAGTAAGAAACTACTCCGTACATTCCAATGGCGGCAAGGAGCAGGGCGATCGCTCCGAACGATGTGAGCAAGAGCATGGAGAACTTCAGCCGCGCCACGGAATCGTCCACCAGGCTCGAGAGTGTGGCGATTCTCGATAGCGGCAAATCGGGGTCGGCCGAGCGAATCGCGTCTCGCACGCTGGCCGTCAAGAAACCCGGCTCGAAGTTGGTGCGCAGCACCACATCCATGGTCAGCAGCGAGGGCCATACTTTCTGCGCGTACAGCACATACATTTCGGGCAGCGTTTCTTCGCGAAGCGACTGGTGCTTGACGTCCGCGGCAATGCCCACAATCGTCGCCACCGGATACTTGGGGCTGCCCGGCCCTACGTGTTTTCCCAGCGGATCTTCTCCGGGCCAGAATTTTTTGCCCATCGAGGCGCCGATGACGGTCACCGGCTCGGAATCGGCAGTGTCGGTTTCGAGAAAATCCCGGCCGCGCAGAATGGGCGTTCCCATCGCACGAAAGTAGCCGGGCGAGACCATGGTGTAGTTCGCCGAAAGCCCGTGCGGGTCTCGGACGGTGCGGCCGGGGATGCGAATGCCCGTGCTTTCCGTGGCGCCGCTCATGGGAACGGTTTCCACGATTCCGGCCGACTGCACGCCTGGGATCGCGCGCAGCCGGTCCAGAGCGTTGCGGTAGAGCGCGACGATGTGCGGCTGGCCGGCATATCTGGAAGCGGGCAGCGATATCTCGAATGTGAGGGCGTGCGTGGCATGGAAGCCCGGGTCGGTGCCGAGCAGGCGGAAGAAAGTTCGCGTCAGCAACCCCGCGGCGACGAGCAAAACCACTGCCAGGGCCATTTCCGAAACGAGGAGTATCTTGCGCAGGCGCGAGCTTTGCGCTCCTCCGCTCAGCCGCTGGCCCGCGGCTCTTAGGGAGCCGGCCAGATTCTCCCGGCCGGCGGCGAGCGCCGGCGCCAGTCCGAAGAGAATCCCGGTCACCAGAGCCGCGCCGAGAGCGAAGGCCAGGACAGGCAGGTCCAGCCCAACGTCGCGAAGGCGGGGAAGATTTCCCGGCCCGTAGGCTCTTGTGAATCGAATGCCCGCTTCGGCGAACAATACGCCCACAAGGCCGCCTGCGGCGGCCAGCAGAAGGCTTTCCGTCAGAAGCTGGCGAATCAGCCTGCCGCGGCTCGCGCCCAATGCGGTGCGAAGGGTGAACTCGCGGCGGCGCGCGATCGAGCGCGCAAGCAGAAGGCTCGCCACGTTGGAGCATGCGATCAAGAGAACCACGCCGACCGCGCCGAGGATCAACAGCAAGGGCCGGCGAACGTCTCCGCTCACCTGCTGAGCGAGCGGCACGAAGCGGCATTCGAACCAGCCTTTCGCCTGCGGCGGGAATTCGGCTTCGATGCGCTTGCTGAAAATGGCCATTTCCGCACGCGCCTGGGCGAGCGTCATTCCGGGTTTCAGGCGTCCCACCACGCCCAACTCCCAGGGGTCTGCGGGAACCAGGGGGCCCGGAACCAGAGCCAGCGGCACCCAAAGCTGGACGTCGCGCGGAGGCTTCCAGCCTGCGGCGGGCATATTCTCGGCGCGCGGGAAAGCGAAGCCCGAGGGCATCACGCCGATCACGGTAAACGGATTGCCGTTCAGTTCGAGAACGCGGCCAAGAATCGCCGCATCTCCGCCGAAACGCTCTTGCCACAGCGCATAGCCGATGACTACTTCTTGTTCGTGACCCTGCCGATCTTCCTCGGGGGCAAACGTGCGGCCTAGAACCGGCGAAACGCCCAGCGCGGGAAAGAATCCAGCGGACGCACGGACCCCCTCGAGGCGGGCGGGTTCGCCGGAGCCGGTAAGATTGAACGAGTCGCTCTCGAAAGCGCCGATGGCCGCCAGAGTCTTGGTCTCCGGAGCGAATTCGAGAAACTGAAAGCGCCCCCAGGGCAGATAGTCGAAACCGACGTTTACGCCCGGCGGCGGAATATTCCAGATCATTACCATCTGATCGGGATTGCGGTAAGCAAGCGGCTTGAGCAGAATCGCATTTACCAGGCTGAAGACAGCCGTGCTCGCGCCGATGCCCAGGGCCAGCGTCAGAGTTGCGGCCGCTGCAAATCCCGGATTCTTTCCGAGGATGCGCACGCCATAGCGCACGTCTGCCCACAACTCCTCGAGCCAGAAGCCGCGGCGCTGCTCGCGGCAGTTTTCCTTTATGCCCTCAAGCGCGCCGAACTGTAGCCGCGCTTGTCGGCGCGCTTCTGCCGGAGCCATGCCGGAAGCGATATTTTCGGCCGTTTGCTGCTCGATGTGAAAGCGCAACTCGTCATTCATGTTCTCGTCGCGCCGCTCGCGTGAGAACCATCGACGGAGATTCATTTGTTACGCCTCCTGCAAAGCTGCCGGCGAGCGCCTCCCGGCGCGCCCCGCACATGATAAGCGGCGACCGTTGTCACTCGTGCCGCAGCGCCACCATCGGATCCACGCGCATCGCGCGACGCGCTGGAATCCACGCGGTCAGGAATGCGACGGCCACTTGAAGCGCAAGAGCCAGGCCGAGCAGCACAGGATCGTGTGTGTTCACCTGGAACAAGAGTGCGGCTAGCAGTCGGGCCGTGAACCAACTTCCCACCAGCCCGAGCGGCGCGCCGGCAACCGTCCACCGTCCCACGTTGCCAAGCAGCATTTTCAAAATAGCCTTCGGCGTGGCGCCCAGAGCCATACGGATGCCAATTTCGCGTGTCGTCTGGGCAACCAGGAAGCTGACAACGCCGTAAATCCCGGTCGCCGCCATCACGATTCCCATCGCTGCAAACAGAGTGAGCAGGAATGCGTTGAACCGCGCCCTTGCGGTGAGTTTGCTCACGCGTTGGGACATCGCTTCGATGGAAACAGGCTGTGTTGCGTCGATATCTGCAACCGATGCGCGCAGCCACCGGGCGAGCAGGTCGGGATTGAGTGGGGTGCGGATAATGATGTTCCCGGTTGACAGGTCTTCGATCGGTTCGTTTTTCCAGGGGACATAGAATTCCGGATCAGCTTGTTCCTCCGGGCCGTTGTTCTTCACGTCGGCGGCAATCCCGGCAACCGTGCGCCACGGACCTTGCAAGCCGAAGCGCATACTCTTGCCGAGGGGGTCTTCGTTGGGAAACAGTTCGCGCGCCAGTGTCTCGCTCAGAATGATTGAATTCTCGTTCGGCAGAGGATGCTCTTCGTGGAACGCGCGGCCCCGCCGAATCGGAATGGCGAGCGCGGAAAAATAGCCGGGCGTTACTGCGCGCCAGCCCACCATTCCTCCCGTGCCCTGGGCAAAGCGCGGCCGGCCCGCTACTTCGATTCCGGCATAAATCGTGGCGCGCATTGCACCCTTCGGAGGAAGCGTATCGCTCAACGCGACCGTTCCTGCGCCGGGAATCGCTCGTACTCGCGACATCACTCGCTCGAAGAATTCGAGTTGCTGCGGCGCATCGGGATAGCGCGATTGACCTAGGGAAATCTTCGCAGTCAGAACGTTTTCCACCCCGAGGCCCAGCGGCACACTTTGCAGATTCCACAGGCTCCGTAGCAAAAGCCCCGCCCCGGTGAGGAGCATAAGGGTGCGTCAGGCCGATCCTCCTCGGCGGAAAAATTGCGCCCGAGCATCGGCCGCACGCCCAGCGTCGACAGAAATGATTGCTCCACGTGCGCGCAGGCAAGCCGAACAGGATTCTGCTCGGTGACGTCGCAATCGGCTACTCCCGGGACCATTGAGGTCATCGATTCAAACGGCCCCGGCGCGACGCGCCAATCCACGTAACTTGCCCCGAGCATGAACTCATTGCGTTCGATAGGAGCCACAAGTCCGAAAGAAACCAGTCGTTCATCGTGAGGATACGGCAGGCTGCGGAAGAGAATGCGGTCCACGACGCTGAAGACGGAAGTTGTGCCGCCGATACCCAGGGCGAGAATCAGGATCGCCACCGCGGTGAACCCCGGGTTCTTGCGCAGCGTGCGCAGTGCGTAGCGAACGTCAGCCGCGAGCGTTTCGAGCCAGAAGCCGCGGCGCTGCTCGCGGCAGTTCTCCTTTACGGCTTCGACGGCGCCGAGCTGCAGTCTTGCCTGGCGCCGCGCTTCGGCGGGCGTCATTCCTGCGGCGATGTTTGCCCCCGTCTGCCGCTCGAGGTGATCGCGCAGCTCCTCGGTCATTTCCTGCTCGAATTGAGTCTTTCGCCGAAACCACCGCCTGTAGCGCATCTCTTCTAACCTCTCACAACTAGCTTCTGACCTCCGCTTATTCGTAGCGCAGCGCGGTCATGGGATCGAGGCGCATGGCGCGACGCGCCGGGATGTAGCAAGCCAGGAGCGCGACGAAGGCCAGCAAGGCCGCCGCGGCGATAAACGTTCGTGGATCGCGTGCGCCGATGCCGTAGAGCAGAGTGTTCATCAGGCGCGCCAGGGACAGCGCGGCGAGCACTCCCAGGGCGACGCCAGTCGCCGCCAGCCGCACACCCTGCCCCAACACGAGACGCAAAACGTCCGCCGGTTGCGCGCCGAGGGCCAAGCGTATCCCGATTTCCTGGGTTCTTTGCATGACCGAGTAGGACATGACTCCGTACACCCCTATGCACGCGAGCGCCAGCGCAAGGGCCGCGAAGCAGGAAAGCAGCAGAGTGGTGAATCGCGAGCGCGCCACAGAATCGCCGACCAACTGGTCCATGGCGGCGATTTTCGCCATAGGCTGGTCTTTATCCATCTCCGCCAGAATCCGGCGAATGGGGCCGACCAGCGACAGCGGCGGCGCGGCGGTGCGCACGACGACGCACATGGACGAATAGCGAATTTCCGCATACGGCCAGTAGGCCAGCGGGTAAGGAGCGGCGGTGAGGTCCGACAGGTGAACGTCGCCGACGACGCCGATGATTTCGTCGGGCAGATTTTCGTATTTCATGTCAATAACGACTTTTTGTCCGAGGGGACTCTTCCCGGCGAAATATTTGTCCGCCAACGCCTTGTTGACGATCACCACGTTCGATTGTTGCGCGAACTCGCGTTCGCTGAATGTGCGCCCGCTCAGCAAAGGAATGCCCATGGCGCGGAAATAGTCCGATGCGATGACGCGCACGCCGGTTCCATAAGCTTCGCCGGCCGGCAGCGGGGGCTCTCCGACAATCGAGAAATCGGTGGCGGATCCGACGCCGCTGAAGGGCGGAGTCACGTCCGCGCTCGCCGAGACGGCTCCCGGAAGCGCGCGAATTTTCTCGAGCAGTTTGGTGAAGAACGCGGCGCGCGCCTGGTCGTTGTATTTCGTCTCGGGCAGGCTGATCTGGAAGGTCAGCAAACGCGATGCCTGGAAACCGGCGTCCACCTTCATGAGCCGGAAAAAACTCTGAATCAAGAGGCCCGAGCCGGCCAGCAGCACCAGCGCGAGACTGATCTCGGCGACCACGAAGCCGCTTCTCAGAAGAAGGCTTTGACGTCCTGCCGATGAAGTGCGGCCGCCCTCCGGCAGCGCCGACGCCGCTTCGCCGCGAGAAGCGATGTAGGACGGCAGAAATCCTGCGACCAGCCCGGCGAACAGAATGACGCTCGCGGCGAACGTCAGGATGCGCCAGTTGACGCCGACTTCGGCGAAATCGAGCAGGGTCGCCGGCGCGGAATGGATCAGAGTTTCCGTGGCCCAAATCGCGAAGACTGTTCCCAATGCTCCGCCGATGGACCCGAGGAGCAGGCTCTCGGTAAGAAATTGGCGCGCCATGCGGCTCCGCGAGGCGCCCAGCGCGATGCGCATGCCGATTTCACGCCTTCGCGAGGTCGTGCGCGAAAGCAGCAGGCTGGAAATGTTGGCGCAGGCGATCAGCAGCACCAGGCCGACCGCGCCAAGGAGAATCAGCAGCGCCGGACGAAAAGAGCCCGAAAGTTGATCGCGCAAAGATACCAGAGCAACATCCCATCCTTTGTCTTGCGCCGGATAGCGCGCCGCCAGGTCTGCGGCGAGAACACTCATTTGCGCCTGCGCCTGCCGGAGCGATCGGCCCGGTTGCAGACGGGCTACGACGCGCAAAAAGCGTCCGAGTTTGGAGCGGTCACGCCAATCGGGAGTAATCTCGAAGGGCGTCCAGAGTTGCGGCTTTTCGTGGGTATTCGAAAACTCGCTGATGTACCAGTCGAATTCCGGAGCTGTCACGCCCATCACCGTGTTCGATTGCCCGTTCAACTGGATCGATTCGCCAATGATGTCCGCATCGCCGGCGAATTTCGACTTCCAGAGAGAATAGCTCAAGACCACGACGTTGCCCTTGCCGGGCTGATTTGCTCCCGCGGCAAATCCCCGTCCGAGCATCGGCCGGACACCCAGGACAGAAAAGAAATTCGCGGAAACCAGCTGGACAGCAATCTGCTCGGGCCGGCCAGCCCCGGTGAGATTGGCGGGCTGGTCCAGGAACGCGGCCATGCCGCTGAAAGCGCGGCTCTGCTCCTGCCAGTCGAGAAAATCAGCCGGCGAAACGGTGTTGCGATCGATGCCGTACTCCGGCAGCTTTCCCCAAACGATTGCGAGAGAGGCTGGGTCTGCGAAGCGCAAGGGCTTGAGCAGCACGGCGTCCGCCACGGAGAAAATGGCGGTGTTGGCGCCGATGCCGAGCGCCAGGGTGAGAATGGCGACGGCGGTGAAGCCGGGCGATCGGGCGAACGTGCGCAGGCCAAAGCGCAGGTCGGCCGCGAGCGTTTCGAGCCAGAAGCCGCGGCGCTGCTCGCGGCAGTTCTCCTTCACGCCTTCGACGGCGCCGAGCTGCAGTCTTGCCTGGCGCCGCGCCTCGGCGGGCGGCATGTCCGCAGCGATGTTCGCGGCGGTTTGCCTCTCGAGGTGATCGCGCAGCTCCTCGCTCATTTCTTGCTCGAATTGAGTCTTTCGCCGAAACCACCGTCCGAAGCGCATCTGTTCTAACCTCTCACATCGAGTGTCGCGTCCGGCCAAGTCGCATCAAGCGGGCGCAGCATGCTGCGCCCCTACGGCGGCACATTGCCACGGCGCGGCGGGCGCAGCCCTTCGACTTCGCTCAGGGTAAACATGCTGCGCCCCTGCAAGGCTCATCTCGCTTTTCCACTTTTTGCGCGCAAACCATGGTCCGAAACGCATTTTTTCTAGCCTCCAACGTCCGACTTCTGACCTGTACATTTCAGCCTTCCGCTCCTCGCAGAATCAGGGCCACGGCAGACGACAATCGTTCCCACTGCGCCAGCTCGCGGTCGAGCTGCTGCCGGCCGCTTTTCGTGAGCGAGTAATACTTGGCGCGGCGATTGTTCTCCGAGGCGCCCCACTCGGCGCGAATCAACCCCTTGCGCTCCAGGCGGTAGAGCGCCGGATAGAGCGAACCCTGCTGGATCTGCAGGACGTCGCGCGAGATTTGCTGGATGCGCTGGGCGATGCCCCAGCCGTGCATGGCTTGGAGCGCCACGGTCTTCAGGATGAGGAGGTCGAGCGTGCCTTGCAGGACTTCCGAGTTTTCATTCACGTGCGATCCCCCCGAATCAAGCGCCGGAATCCAGGTGCCAGCCCACGTTGACCCATTGGCCGCCGCGGTACACGAACATTTGCGTGGCGCGCCCCGATTGTGTGCTGCGCTTGCCGTCCATTTCGATTTCGTAGAGATACCTGGTGTAAAGAATGGCGGCGTAGCCGTACATCTGGATTTCGGTTTGCGGGAACTCCAAGCGGATCAATTTTCCGCCCTTGCAGCGAAGCTTTTCGAGGAGGCCAGCTCGTCGTCGCGCGTGGACCACTTTTCGCCTGCTTCGATGGCGACCAGCTCGGCGGGAAGCTCTTCGGATAGCCGCGAGGTATTGTTGGCGAAGAAATCGCGCCAAACGGCCTCGCGCGCGGCCAGCAGGTCCTTCTTGGTCTCCGCATCGAGGGCCTGATTCTGCTGCATCTGCTCAGCGATGGAATCGGGGTGCAGCTGCGTATTCGATGCCACCTGGATCCATTCGCCCGCGAGCTTGGCGTACACATCGAGCACGCGGAGCTTGCTGGTAGTCTTCCCTCCCGGGAATTCGTAGTCCACTTCCGCGATATAGGGGACCACGGCCACGTCGCCGTAGAACATCACGTCGAACTCCACCATGCGATAAGCCGCCGCGCGCACGGGGCTGTGGAGGAACGCGTTCGCGCCGCTCATGTACTGGTCGATGCCGTGGACCGTGCGGCGCGAACCGGAAGTGAATCCAACCCACTCCTGCGAATGAGTAGCGCGAATCACGTCCGCGTCCTTGTGAATGTAGGCCTGGAAAATCTTGTCGATGTGGCTGCGAATGGCGTCGCGGTCGGCCTGGCGTTGGTCTCCATTGACCGGGCGGAGTTGCAGGGCCTGGAGCGAACCGCTGGAGAGCAACGCGACGGCGATGCAGAAGATACTGGCTTTCATCGCTGCTCCTTTACTCCCTGTCGAGCGTCTAGGGGAGTTTGTGGCTCCTCTTGTAGAATGTCAAGGGGAGCCATTGGACATCAGACGAGAATCGGGCCAGAAAGTGAGCGGCCCGGAAAGGCGATTCCCGCAACTGGCCTTCTTTCAATCTGTTACGGATGGCGGTACTAATACTCGCGTACCCGAAATTTGACCTTCGCGAGCCATTGTTTGCAACCGGCGCGCATTCGCAGAATGACTGGTGCGGGTTGGAAGCTGCGATGCGGGGACGACGGTTCCGAGAGGAGCCGGGGCATGCTGACCAACCCGTCCAGCCCTCCTGCTGACGTTTACCCCACCTGACCCCCGTCAGCAGGATGGGCTTCAAAGCCTGTGTGGCTCTGTTGACATCCTCGAAGAAAATGCGGCAAGCGGCTCTTTAGTCCGCTCGAACCGTGGCTTCAGGGGCTGAAGCCCGCCGTTTTGGGGCCGTTCTTACGGCGGGGTTGAAACCCCGCCCTTCCGGCTCTGTTGCGAGCCGAGGCTCTCGGAGCCTTGCTCTTTCGCAGAGATGTTTCGCTGCGCATGACAGCCTGCCAGGAACGCGTTTGGCGCACCGAGATAAGGCCACACGAGTAGAATCGGGCGCGAACCATTCCACCAACGAGGTGACCCGATGGCGTGCAATCCCGAAGTGCTGAAGCGAGTGCCGCTTTTTTCGCTGCTGGACGAGGACGAACGAGGGGTCCTGAGCGGCCAGGTGGAGCTGAAGACTTTTGCCGCGCGGCAGCGCATCTACAAAGCCGGCGAAGCGAGCGGCCGCGCCTACGTGATGGTCTCGGGCCGCGTGCGCATTAGCACCGTGGACGAAGACCAGCAGGAAGTAGTGGTGGACGAGCCGTCCCGCGGCGAGTTTTTCGGCTTCGCCTCGATGCTGGATCAGACTCCCCACCAAACCACGGCCGCGGCGCTCGAAGATACCTCCTGCCTGGAAGTGGACCGCGACGACATCCTCACGTTGTTGCAGCGCAAGCCGCACGCGGGAATGGACATGCTGACGGTCCTCGGACGCCAGTTTCATGCCTCGCAGCAATTGGTGCGAGGCCGCGCCAACCGTCATCCGAACGCAGTGATCCAGCAGGACGCCACCACCGGCGAGCGCGTCGCCGACATCGTGGCGGGGTTCGGCGGCTCCTGGAGGTTCATCATATTGTTCGGCCTGGCCATCGTGGTCTATTCGTGGATCAACGTGGCGCTGGGCCAATCGGCGTGGGATCCTTATCCGTTCATTCTGCTGAACCTGATTTTGTCGATGCTCGCGGCCATTCAGGCGCCCGTGATCATGATGAGCCAGAACCGGCAGGATACGAAGGACCGGCTGCGAGGGGAATTGGACTACGACGTCAATCGCCGCGCGGAATCCGAGATCCAGGGCCTGACGCGCAAGCTGAACTTGGTCGCAGAAAAAGTGAACGACGTGGAAGAACTGCTGCGCAGCCGGCACCCGGCATCAACGGGCGAGCACGGCCACCACGAGTGAGTGCTGTTGTCAGCGGGTTGCATTGGCAACATGCGCCCGCACGGCGACACATTGCCACGCCGCGCCGGGCGCAGCGTGCTGCGCCCCTACGACGGATGCGTTGCCACGCCGCATCGGGCGCAACTTTCAACAAGCTGCTAAGGTACCGCGTTTACCGGCACGCCGTTGTGGCGGGCTTGGTCTTGCAGCGCGGCGATCTTGTCGAGAATATCTTGGCGCTGTTTTTGAAGCTCGGCCAATTGGGTGGCCCAGTCGTCGGCCTTGACGCCGCGCGGGCGCGACGAGGCTTTGGCGTCGCCGGTGGGTTTCCCATCGATGGCCGATTGTAGCTGGGCGATCTGCTGGTCGAGCGGGGGAATCTTCGCCTGTAGCTTCGTGATTTGATCCTGGTACCACTTGGCGTTCCTATTCTTCGGGTAGGCGCTGCCGGTGGTACCGCCGGCAGCGTGCGCGCGCGAAGCCTTTGGGTTTCCGGGCTGCGAAATGGTGTCGCCCGGCGTGGCGTGAAGGCCGCTCACGTTATCGTCCGTCCACACCTTCTTCGGCGGAGCGGGAGCCGGCTGCCCCTGCGTCTGCGGCGGATTGGACGGCGGGGGCGCATCGGTTTGCGCGGCCACGGCTGGAGAGAAAGCGCCTAAGGTTGCGCCAAGAACAAGGATGCGACCGGCCTGGGTTGCGATCCGGGAACTCATGGCTGCCTCCCGCGCCGCGAGCCGGGCTCGGCCGAGGCGGCGTTCCCGCTGAGCTACGGGTCGGCGACCACGGTCTTGCCTGTGGCAAGCTCGTTGTGCACGACCTCGAGGATCTCCTTGGGAGAACCGAGCTTGCGGTAGCGGCTGGCCTCAATGTACTGGTGTTGTTCGAAGGTAAAGAGGAATTTTCGCGCGGTGAAGTCGTACTGGTAACGAGTGGGCAGCCAGATTCCCGGGGCGACTTCGTCTTGCTCGAGAGAAAAGACTCCTCCCCGGTATAGTTTGCCGAGAATGCCGCCGCCGAAAGACATGTCGCGGGTCACGTGGACTTCGCCGCGCGCGAGCTGGTTGGTCGCGGGGTCCACCCAGGCTTTCGCGGTCACGTGCGTGAGCGCGTCTTGAAACGTCGAATGCGGCCGGAAGCTGGGGTTGGGCGTGAGATCCAGGACGTCGCAGAGGCGCCCGTTGCGGGTCTCGCGCCCCAGCCACTTGACCAGGAAGGCGTCGCGCGCGCCATCGACCAACTCGGCGCGGTCGCGCTTCTTCTTGTCCCACTTCGCGGCTATCGACCGGAACTTCGAATCGTCGGGCCGGAGCGCAAGCTGCAAGAGATCTCGCCAGGCCAGCAACTGGCGCTCGTACTCGGCCGCATCCACGGGTTTGCCCTCGGCCTTAAGGAGGAGTCTTACGTAGCCCGCGCCGAAAGGCACCACCCGAAAAACCTTCTCCGACAAGATGCGAGGCGTGTTGCCCGCGGTCTGCTCGACCTGGCGCTCGATTCGCTCGAATTGCTCCAAAGCGGCGTCGTCGGCGTGCTGATTTTGGACCAGCTTCGCAGAGCGCTCGCGGATTTCCGCTTCCGAGGGAGGCGGCGCGGGGCTCTGGGGGTCCTGCCGCTGCCCCGCCAGAGGGATCCCGGAGGCGCCGGCAAGCGCCATGGCGCCGACAAACGTCACAATTACGAGGCGGCCGGAATTCATTTCAAGGATCCTGTGGCATCCGGGGCGTGGGTTGCCTGCCAGCTCCATTGTAGCTCGCTTTGAAGGAGACCGTTGTCCGCACGGGGTTGGTGTCGTGTATCGCCGCACCGGGCATAGCCCTTCGACTTCGCTCAGGGTAAACAGGCCATCAACAAAATTAGGAACATTTCCAGCCCCTCATCCGTCTATTATGGATGCAATGACCCAACCCGCCCATTTTCTGGCCGGAGTGCGCCAGGCCAGCGTGGCCTTGCGGGAAACCTTGAGCATGGCGCTGGATACGCTGCGGGCCCACAAACTGCGCACCTTTTTGACGCTGCTGGGGGTCATTCTGGCAGTAACCACTCTGGTCGCCGTAATGTCGTTGCTGAACGGCCTGAACGTGTACGTCGCCGACAAGGTGGCGAACTTGGGGGCCAACGCCTTCGTCATCGACCGGATCGGCATCGTCACCAACTTCCAGGAATGGAACAAGGCGCGCAAGCGTCCGCCGCTCGACATGGCCGACTTCGAAGCGGTGCGCGACGGCATGAAACTCGCGCAGGCCGTGGCTGGCGAGCAAGACACGTTCGCCGACGTGCGCCAGGGCAATCAGCTGATCGAAGACGTCACGATTATCGGAGCTTCGCCCCCGTTCGCCGAGATTCGCGACATTGATGTGGCCAACGGCCGGCTGCTCAGCGATGCCGACGAGGAACACGGTTCCGGCGTGTGCCTCATCGGCATGGACGTGGCCAACAAGTTTTTTCCCGGCGTGGATCCCGTGGGCAGGGAAATCCGCGCCGGGCAGTCGCAGTATCAAATCGTGGGGGTGGCCGTGCCCAAGGGAACCGTCTTCGGGCAGTCGCAGGACAACTACGTGATGATTCCGCTGCGCACCTACCGCAAGGAGTGGCTGCAGAAGCTGGATTCGGTCAGCATGTTCGTCCAGGCACGCAGCCCGGAAGGAATGCCGGCGGCGGAAGACGAGGCGCGCGTGATTCTGCGCGCGCGCCGCCACGTGCGGGTTCAGGACGAAGATAATTTCGCGATGATCGAACCCACTTCGATCACCGGGCTGTGGAACCGCATCACCGGCAACGCTTTTGGCATCGCCGTGTGGGTGACTTCGGTGTTTCTGGTGGTGGGCGGAATCGTGATCATGAACATCATGCTGGCGAGCGTCACGGAGAGGACGCGCGAAATCGGATTGCGGAAGTCGCTGGGCGCGCGCCGCCGGCACATCCTTCTGCAGTTTCTGACCGAGTCTTCGCTTCTGGCCGCCAGCGGCGGCGCCGCGGGCGTGGCGGTGGCGCTGGGGATCGCGGAGCTGGTGCGCGCCACCACGCCGATTCCCATCGCGACTCCGGTGTTCGCCATTTGCGTGGCGCTGCTGCTCTCGACCGCCGTGGGCCTGTTTTTCGGGATTTATCCGGCCATGCGCGCGGCGCGCCTGGATCCCATCGAAGCGCTGCGGGCGGAGAACTGAGCCATGGTGCGTCAGGATTTTCGCGAAAACCTGCAACTGGCATTCGACACCATCCGCTCGCACAAGCTGCGCAGCTTCCTTGCCGTGCTGGGGGTGATGATTGGTGTGGCGCTCATCATTCTCGTAGTCGGTCTCGTGCAGGGTTTCCGCGTCAACATTGAGGACGAACTCATGGCCGAGGGCGCGGACACCGCGTGGATCTCGCGGTTCGAGCAGGGCCCGCACCTGGGGCGCCGCCCCAAAGAGGAGCGCCAGCGCAAGCCGCTCACCCTCGAAGACGGCCTCGCCGTTCGCAAACTTTGCCCCGCTGTAAAGCAGATCGCCGTGTCCGTGTTCCAGTGGGAGCTGGCGCACAATACGCGCTACCAGAACAACGAAGTGCAGGGCGCGGAATTTCGCGGCACGTTCCCCGCGTACCTGGAAGTCTATTCCAACGCCAACTTGAAGGCCGGGCGGTTCTTCACGGACGCCGAAAACGAGCACCGCGACAACGTCGTGGTGCTCGGCGAGAACACCGCCCAGGCGCTGTTCCTCGACATCGAGGACGCGCTGGGAAAAGAAATCATCGTGGACGGCTCGGAGTTCCGGGTGGTGGGCGTGCTGCAAAAACAAAACGGGGGCTTCGGCACCAACGACGAAGACCGTCGCGTCATCATTCCCTTCTACACGTTCTTCAAGCTCTATCCGGGCAGCTACGAAATCGCCATGCGCATGCAAGCGTATCCCGGGAAGCTCAATACGGCGGTGGACCAGATCCGCGAAGTGCTGCGCCGGCGCCGCAACGTTGCCTACGACAAGCCCGACAATTTCTTCATCCAGACCAACATCGAGACGATGAAGCAGTTCGACGACATCATTCAGGGAGTGGTGCTGGCCATCGTGGTGCTCAGCTCCATCGGCTTATTGATCGGCGGCATGGGGGTGATGAACATCATGCTCGTCTCGGTCACCGAGCGCACCCGGGAGATCGGCGTGCGCAAAGCCATCGGCGCGCGCCGCAGCGACATCACCTGGCAGTTTCTGCTCGAAGCCGTGGCGCTTACCGGCACGGGCGGCGTCATCGGCATCCTCGTGGGCAGCAGCCTGGTGGCGCTGGTTCCCGTGGTCTCGGCGATGAAGGCGGTGGTGCCGCTGTGGGCCGTCATCGCCGGCTTTTCCGTTTCCGTCAGCATTGGCCTGATCTTCGGCGTCTGGCCCGCGACCAAAGCGGCCCGGCTGGACCCGGTCGAGGCCCTGCGCTACGAATAGGACTTCGCCCGCGCTACTTCTGTTGCTGTGCGGTCGTCCAGTTGACCGCGGAGCCGTACTCGAAGACGAGCTGCGCGCCGCGGTCGGCGCCCATCGTCAACAGCGCCGCAAGGATGCAAAGTCCCAGCAGCGTGAGCTTGCGAAGCGTCGCGGTGAAATTCTTGCGCGCGAAAAACGCCAGCATGCACAAAGCAATCGCCAGGCTCGTCGAGACCAGCATCAGCGTCTCGTGAGTCTCCAGGGCTTCTCGCGCCGGCCCCGGTGGAACCGAATTCTGCGCCAACCAGCCGGAAAGCGCCGCGACGATGGCTCCGAGCGTGCCCAGATACAGCAGCCGCGAGGCGGTTCGCTGCATGTCGTCGCTGGCGCGCCAGACGGCCAGCAGCTCGAAGAGCAGCGCCGCGAGCCACAGCACGATCGGGAAGTGCACGAACATCGGATGGTAATTGAGCGCCGCTTTCATCCCGGGAAGCATGGCGTTCTCCTTCGGAAGCCCCGTCTCGCCGCGAATATCCCACACCGGCTCGCGCGGTTCAATCGCAGGCGCTGCGAGATCACGGACCGATGGCCGTTCTCCTGCCGCTGGCCTATAATCGGCGAACGATCCTGGCAGGAGGCGCTGGAGATGAAATGGCTGCTCATGGCCGTGGGGGTAGCGGCCGCTCTGATTCTTGCGGTCGCCGTTATGGGCGGCTATCACGCCACCATCGACGAGTATCTTCGGTCTCTGGGCTCGAAGTTCGGCGAAAGCGCCGTCTTGGAAAACTAGATGGCGGCAGCGCGAGCGAACCACCATCCCTCGGGTGGCAAGTCACATGCCGTTCAGCTTCGACCCGCCGAGGCGCGCGATGCCGACACCGTGATTCGATTTATGCGCGCCCTTGAGGAAGCCGATCCAGGCCCTTCGCCCTTTGACGAGACCCGCCGGCGTGCGTGCTTCGAGCAACTCCTTGAGAAGCCCGCCTTCGGGCGGTTGTGGCTGATTTGCGTGAGGGGCGAGCCGGTCGGCTACATTGTCCTCACCGTCGGATTCAGCTTCGAATACGGCGGCCACGACGCCTTCGTGGATGAGCTGTACGTTGCGCCCGAGCACCGCCGCCAAGGCATCGGGCGCAAAGCAGTCGAATTCCTGGAGGCGCATGCGGCCGAAACCGGCGTGCGCGCCGTGCATCTGGAAGTCACGCACGGCAACGACGCCGCCATGGAGCTGTACATGCGGTGCGGCTACGCGAGCCACGACCGTCACCTGATGACCAAGCGGCTGGAGCATCGCCGGGCCACGCAAAGTGTGGCGCAGCGCGGGCCGAGGAGCTGACTTGCGCGCCAAGCGAGCATCTGCGCCGCGCCCTGCCGAGCGCGACTACTCGCACCGGCTGCTGATCGATAAACTGGGCGTGAAGCCGGGACAGCGCGTCGCCGTCCTGGGCGTCGAATCGGCCGAATTCCTGCACGACCTGGCGGCCCGCGTCCCCGCATACTCCCGCGGAGAACGCCTGGCGCATGCCGATCTGATCTTCTTTTCCGCGGAATCCCTGAGCGATCTAGGGCGATTGAAGTCGCTCTCTGGTACGATCCAGAAAGCGGGGGCCATCTGGGTGGTCTATCCCAAGGGCCAGCCGCACATCCGCGAAGCCGACGTCATCAGCGCCGGCAAAGCCGCCGGCCTGACGGACAACAAAGTTTGCAGCTTCTCCCCGACGCACACGGCCCTTCGTTTCGTCATCCCAGTCAGGTGTCGCTGATACGCGATATACATCCTCCAGCGCAGGTTGCAGGGCCAATAATGGATGGTTAAACCGCAATCTGCCACTATTTCAGCAGAAACCGCAGGGTTCCTTTGCATGCGAGGGCGCCACAGTTACACGGTATCCTCCGTAGCTTGATGGGGTAGGCGTAGTTGCCCGTCAACTCTTCACCCACCCGAATTCTTCTTCGGCTGAAGTAAAACAAGCGGCCCCGAATCCGCCGCCACTCCAGATTCGCCTTGCATGAATGATTGATGAATTCAGCGCCGCTCCCACCCACACCAGGGTCTCTGACCCACTTGTCATTCACGGTTGCAAGGTAGGCATCCTTGGGGGGAAGAACACGATTCGCTTGCGCGGCAGTGAGCCGCTTCCCGGTGTACTCGATGATGCGCCGGCCCGGCGGAATCTCCTCAAGGGCGAAGACTCCGTAGCGGTGGATTGGCGAGCGTCCCACGCGGAGACGATAGTTCGCAAATCTCGGGTTGATCCCGCGCGGAAGCGCCTCCTTAGGTTTGGCCACACCCACTTCCTCCGCGATTTCGGGCCACGCCCGGCAGCTCACGATCTGATGAAATCGCGACAATCAGGACATGGGCCGAGATCCTTGTCCCGATTTCCTTACTTCGGAATCGGTGTTGATCCCCCGCTGCCGCCGCCCTTCTTGCTTTTGAGGGGTTTCACGTGAAATATCGCTTTGCCGGGAGCCAGGCTCCTCTTAGATTTTGACCTTGGGGCCACTTTCGCCTCCTTAGCATCGCCGGGATTTTCATTTTGATCTCCCGGAGGGCCCTTATATACACCCGGCACTCCGCGAAGTGAAGCAAATTAGCTGCGTGGCACGCTCTTCCAGTTGGACGGCCGGCTTTTCGCGCGCGAGACCTCCGGGAGCAGCGCCGCGCAGAGGCGACCGCCTCTCAAATCTTTGCCGACTCTTTCTGAGCCAGCCGGATATGATGTGGTCATGGCGACAAGGCTGGAGGTGCGCGGGCTTACCGTCGAGCTGCCGACGCGCGCGGGCTGGGTGCGGCCGGTGAACGAAGTGTCGTTCGCGCTGGGCGAAGGCGAAGCGCTCGGGATCGTCGGTGAATCGGGCTCGGGGAAGACGATGCTGGCGCTCGCGCTGATGGGCCTCGAGCCGCCCGGCGCGCAGCGCCGCGGCGAAGCCTGGCTGCTCTCGCGCGACGGCGCCAGCGACCGCCGCGGCGACGATGTGGTCGCGCTGCCTGCCAGCGACATGCGCGCGCTGCGCGGGCGCGAAATCGCCATGATTTTTCAAGAGCCGATGACCGCGCTCAATCCGGTGATGCGCGTCGGCGCGCAAATCGAAGAAGCCATCCGCGTCCACCAGCGCGATGTCGCTGCGGACGAACTGCGCCGCCGCGCCGTTGCCGCGCTCGAGCGCGCTGCGGTTCCCGAGCCTGCGCGCCGCGCGCGGCAATACCCGCACCAGCTTTCGGGCGGCCTGCGCCAGCGCGCGCTGATCGCCATGGCTCTGGCCGCCGACCCGGGCGTGCTCATCGCCGACGAGCCGACGACGGCGCTGGACGTCACCGTACAGCGGCAGATTCTCGAATTGCTCGCCCAATTGCGGCGCGAGCTGAAGCTTTCGCTGCTGTTCATCACCCACGACCTCGGCGTGGTTGCGCAGATTGCCGATCGCGTGATGGTGATGTACGCCGGGCGCATCGTCGAACACGGGCCGATGGCGGAGGTGCTGCGCCGCCCGCGCCATCCTTACACCGAAGGCTTGCTGCGCGCCGCGCCGCGGCTGCGCGGCGAAAAAATCGCGCCGATTCCCGGCGCCGTTCCGGCGCTGGAGGCGCTGCCGCCGGGCTGCGCGTTCGCGCCGCGCTGCCGGCATCGCGTAGCCGAATGCGACGCCGCCGTGCCGAAACTGCGCGCCGTGGATGCGGGGCATGGCGCGAGGTGTATCCTTGTTCCGTAAGTTGTCGCGCACGCGCATCGACCCGTGAGCATGGCGAGCCACCAGAAGCAAAAAGATTTGATTCGCGACCGCTTCACCCGCACCGCGGAAGTCTTCGGCGACTACGCGGTGACCTATCGCGTGAAATTTGCGGAATCGCTGATGCGGCAGGTGGGCGCGCGGGCGACAGACCGGGTCGCGGACCTGGCCTGCGGGCCGGGCACGCTGGCGCTGCGCTTCGCGCGCGCGGTCGCGCGCGTGTGCGGCGTGGACTTGACGCCCGTCATGCTGGCGCGCGCGCGACAGACCGCGGCCGAAGAAGCGCTCGCGAATCTCGACTGGGTGCTGGGGGACGCGCAGGCGCTGCCGTTCGCCGACGGCGAGCTGGATATCGCCGTCACGAGCTACAGCCTCCACCATATCCCCGACCCCGCGCGCGTGATTCGCGAAATGGCGCGCGTGGTGAAGCGAGGCGGCCGCGTGGGCATCATCGATATCGTCACGCCGGACGCGCCGGGCGCTGCAGAGGCGGCCAATCGCATCGAGAAAGCGCGCGACCCCTCGCACACGCGCTCGCTCGGGCGGCGCGACTTCGACCGGATGCTCGGCGATGCGGGTTTGCGACTTCTTGGCTGCGAAAGGGTGGACAATCCGCGATCGTTCGACCACTGGATGCACGTGGCCGGGTGGCATCGCGGCGACGCGGCCTACACCGAGACGCGCCAGCTGATGGAAGCGACGGTCGCTGGCGACCTGGCCGGCTTTCATCCGCGCTTCGCGCCCGCCGATCCCGGCAAGCCCGGGGAGCCGCCCGACATCGAAATGGTGAATCCGGGTATCTGCCTGGGCGCCGAGAAGGTCTGAACGTGGCCGGCGAACTTCTGCTGGAGGCGCGCGACCTGCGAAAGACGTACACGCTCTCGACGAGCGCGTTCGCCGGCGTTTCTTCGGCCGCTGAGGGACGGCGTTCGCGCCGGGCCGCAGCGGTCGATGGCGTGAGCTTCCAACTCGAGCGCGGCGAGACGCTGGGCATCGTCGGGGAATCGGGCTGCGGCAAAACCACGCTTGCGCGAATGTTGCTGCGGCTCGTGGAGCCCGATTCCGGCGAGATTCATTTTCGCGGGCAAGACTGGCTGGCCGCGCGCGGCGCGCAAGTGAAATCGCTGCGGCGGCAGATGCAAATGGTGTTTCAGGATCCCGTGTCGTCGCTCAACCCGCGCATGAAGGTAGGCGGCCTGGTGGCCGAGCCGCTGGCGATCCACGAGCGGCAGCTTTCGCGCGGCGACCGAAGCACGCGCGCGGCCGCCATGCTCGAAGCGGTCGGCCTTGGCTCGGAGGCCCTGGCGCGCTACCCGCACGAATTCTCCGGCGGCCAGCGCCAGCGAATCGGAATCGCGCGAGCGCTGGTGCTGCGCCCGGAGCTGGTGATCGCCGACGAACCTGTGTCCGCGCTCGACGTCTCCGTCGGCGCGCAGATCCTCGAGCTGCTGGCGCGCCTGCGCCGCGAGTTTTCGCTTTCGCTCATCCTGATCTCGCACAGCCTGCCGGTGGTCGCGCAACTGGCTTCGCGTGTTGTGGTGATGCAGGCGGGGCGGTTCGTCGAAACCGGCGCCGCCGAGCAAGTGCTCTCCGCGCCTGCGCATCCCTACACGCAGGCCCTGCTCGCGGCCGTCCCCGAGATCCCCGCCTGACGGCCTTCGCCCCTGCAACTTTTTTTCCGCTCATCCGTACTGACGGTTAGAATCGGCCCCGGCAAACTGACCGGATAGGAGAGCGCCTATGAGCACTGCTGCTGCGCCTGTGCCGGAAGCCTCCGGCTCGACGAACTCGCTGGGCCGCATCTTCGGCGCGCTGTTCAGCCCGAAGCCGGCATTCGAGTCCATCGTCAAGCGGCCCACATGGATCTTGCCGCTGATTCTCATCGCCGTGCTTGCTTGCGTCACTACTTATTTCTACGGGCGGCGCGTCGGCTGGCGCGCTTTCATGCAAAAGCAGATCGACAACAGTTCGCGCACGCAGAACATGCCGCAAGAGCAAAAGGATCAAATCATCGACCAGCAGACCAAATACGCGCCGCTCTTCGGTTATGCAGGCGCAGTGGTTTTTGCTTTCGGCGGGAGCGCGCTGGTAGCGGCCATTTATATGGGAGCATTCAACCTGGTTGTGGGCTCGAGAGCTCCGTACAAGACCTGCCTGGCCATTGTCGCCTACGCCTGGGCGCCGGCCCTCATCGCGCAGATTTTAGGACTGGTGGTTCTGTTCATCAAGGATCCGGCCACCGTCGATATTCAGAACCTGCTGGCTTCCAACGCCGGCGCGTTCTTATCGGACGACGCGCCCAAATGGCTTGCGTCCCTCGGCGCGTCACTCGATATTTTCTCATTCTGGTCGATGGCGCTGATGGGTCTGGGTTTCAGCGCCATCAATCCCAAGAAAATCTCGTTCGGCAAGGCTTTTGGCACGGTGGCGGGCGTGTGGCTGATCTACGTCGTCGTGAAGGTGGGCTTCGCAGCGGCATTCTCCTGATAGACTCGCCGGATGTCTTTCGGCTTCGAGGTTCTCGCCACCGATCCGACGGGAGCGCGGCTGGGCCGGCTGACCACGCCGCACGGCTTGATTGCAACGCCGGCGTTTCTGCCCGTGGGCACTGCCGCGACAGTAAAAGGGCAGACACAGCAGGATCTTGAATCGCTCGGCGCCGAGATTCTTCTCGCCAACACCTACCATCTTTATCTTCGGCCCGGCCACCAGCTGATTCGCGGAATGGGCGGGCTGCATCGCTTCATGTCCTGGCCGCGGCCGCTGCTCACCGATTCGGGCGGCTACCAGGTTTTTAGCCTGAGCGACCTGCGCAAAGTCGCCGACGACGGCGTCACGTTTCGTTCACACCTGGACGGCTCCGAACATTTTCTTTCGCCCGAGAAGGCGCTGGAAATCGAAATCGCGCTGGGCGCGGACATCATCATGGCGCTCGACGAGTGCATCGAAGCTCCGGCGGAGGAATCGCGTGCGCGCGAAGCCGCCGCGCGCACGCTCGATTGGGCGCGGCGTTCGCGCGATTATTTCGCCCGGCACGGCGATCCCCTGCGGCAAATGCTCTGCGGCATCGTGCAAGGAGGCGCGCACGCGGCGTTGCGGCGCGAAAACGCCGCCGCGCTCGTGGAACTCGACTTTCCCGGCTACGCCATCGGCGGACTCGCCGTAGGCGAGCCGCACAGCGTAACCTGCGAGATGACCGAAGCCGCAGCGGGGATCCTTCCGCGCGAGCGCCCGCGCTACCTGATGGGCGTGGGCCAGCCCGAGCAAATCCCCGACTACGTCAGCCTGGGCATGGACATGATGGATTGCGTCCTGCCCACGCGCAGCGCGCGGCATGGGTGCCGGTTCACTTCCGAGGGCCGCGTGCTCATCAAGAACGCGCGGTATGCCAGCGACCCGCGCCCCCTCGACGAGGCGTGTTCCTGCGCCGTCTGCAAGCGCTACTCGCGTGCATACTTGCGGCACATTTATTCCGCCGGAGAGCCGCTCGCCGCCATCCTGAACACCCACCATAACCTCCACTTTTACCTTGACATCATGCGTAAAATTCGGGAGGCTATTTGTTTTGGGAAGCTCGAAAGATTCCGCTCTGACCTTCAGGCACGCCTCACGTAGGCAAACCTAAGCAGGCGTTGGGCGCGGGGCGGGGCTGCATCTTCGGAAACGGCTTATAGGCCTGCCGGGCGCGGCAGGCTTCCTTGCATATAGGCGGCATCTACGGCGGCGCGTCCGCCCTGGCGGAAGAGGCGCAGCGAGCATGGCACCCCGAGCAGCGATCCTGGCGACCCTAGCCCAGGCTGCGGCGCAGCCGAGCGGCCTGGCGCTTTTCCTTCCGCTGATTCTGATCATGGTCATCTTCTATTTCCTGATGATTCTGCCGGCGCAGCGCCGCCAGAAGAAGGTGACGCAGATGCTCGGGGCGCTGAAGAACGGCGACAAAGTGATCACCAACGGCGGCATCTACGGCACGATCGTGGGCCTGGAGAGCGACGCCGTGCAGCTGCGCATCGCCGACCAGGTGAAGGTCAAGATCTCGCGCAGCGCCATCGCCGGAATGCAGCCGGAAGCCAAGGAGAGTTAGCGCGCCCGCATGAACTCGCAGCTCAAATGGAAGTTCATTTTCATCCTCCTCGTCATTCTTCTTTGCATTTTCGGCGTGGTCGGGCTTCCCGCCTTTCCCACGTCCGCCGCACGGCTGAAAGAAAATCTCGCGGACCGCATCCGGCTGGGGCTTGATCTTAAAGGCGGCAGCCACCTGGTGCTTCAGGTTCAGGTGGACGAAGCCATTGGCCAGCGCTGCGATCAGACCGTCGATCAGCTGAACAAGCAGTTGCACGAAAAAAATATCAACGTCGGCGAGATTCGCCGCGCCAGCGACACGCAGATTCTTGTTTTGAACGTCGATCCGTCCACCTCGGCGGCGTTTCGCGACCTGGTCACCAATCAGTTTCAGGAATGGAGCATCGCGCCGGCGGCGGGCGAGGTCAACGGCTACCGGCTGGATCTGAAGCCTTCGGTGGTCGCAGAGCTGAAGAAGCAGGCCATGGATCAGTCGCTGGAGACCATTACGCGCCGCATCAACGATCTGGGTCTCACCGAGCCCACCATCGCGTTTACCGGGCGCAGCGACGACGAAATCCTCGTGCAGCTTCCCGGCGAAGGGGACCCCACGCGCGCGAAATCCGTCATCCAGGCGGGCGGCCAGTTGGCGCTCAATCGCGTGGCCGACGACCAGCCATTCCCTTCAGAAGCAGCCGCACTCGCCGCTCACGGCGGGGTGCTGCCGCCGGGCACGGAGATTGTTGCGGGGCGCTCGGAAGGAAATGCGCCGGGCCAGCCGCAGGGCCAGGTCTTTTATGTGCTGGATCGCGCTCCGATCGTCACGGGCCAGGACCTGCGCGCCGCGACCACCAGTCCGAGCGGGCACTATCCGGGCCAGTATCAGGTGGACTTCAAGCTCTCGACCGCCGCGGCCGCGCGTTTCGGTCCATTCACCGAAGCCAACGTGGGCCGCCGCATGGCCATCGTTCTGGATCACAAAGTGTACACGGCGCCGGTGATCAACAACAGAATCGAAGACTCCGGGCTGATCGAGGGGAGTTTCAGCGAGGAATCGGCGCAGGATCTGGCGCTGGTGCTGCGCGCGGGTGCGCTTCCGGCCTCGATCAAGTACCTCGAAGAGCGCACCGTGGGGCCGTCGCTGGGCGCCGACTCGATACGCGAAGGCGTGCGCGCTTCGATCGGCAGCATCATCGTGGTGATGATTTTTCTGGTGTTCTACTACCGGCTAAGCGGCGTCAATGCCGTCGTGGCTTTGCTGCTCAACCTGGTCATCCTGGTGGCCTTCATGGCTTACTTTGGGGCGGTGCTCACCCTGCCCGGAATCGCCGGCGTGATTCTGACCATCGGCATGGGCGTGGATTCGAACGTGCTGGTTTTCGAGCGTATTCGCGAGGAATTGCGCAACGGCAAAGCCAATTCGTCGGCCGTGGAGCAGGGATTCGACCGGGCGTTCTTGACCATCATCGACACGCACGTGACCACGGTGGTTTCGGCGATTTTCCTTTTTCTTTTCGGCACCGGGCCGGTGCGCGGCTTTGCCGTCACCCTGGTGATCGGTTTGATTGCCAACGTCTTTACTTCGATCTATGTATCGCGGGCCATTTTTGATTTTCACCTGTCGCGCATGGAGCGCCAGGCGGAGTTGAGCATTTAGGCGCGGCGGGCGAAGCGGGAACAAATCCCCGCGGCCCGGTGTCCAACCCAGCTGGATAGGACTCGATGGAATTCTTCAAAGGCGTGAACGCGGACTGGATGGGGAAGGTGAAGTACTTCGTCACCCTTTCGCTGGTGCTGCTGGCGATCGGCTGGTTTTCTGTTTACCGGAACCACGGCCTGTCCTATGGCATCGACTTCCGCGGCGGCACGCTGGTGTACGTTCGCTTCTCGGGCCCGCCTCCGATCGACCAGATGCGCAAGAACCTCGACGCCGCCGGCCTGCACAACAGCTCGATCCAGGGCATCAGCGACATCTCGAACAAAGGCTCGCAGAACGATGTGGTGATCGGCCTGGAGAAGCAGGGCCAGGGGGATGAATCGCTCGACGCCGGCAAGCAGGCGATTCTCGACGTGCTCCACAAAATGTTCGGCGCCGATGCCGCCGCCAAGCAGGACTTCAATTCCATCACCCCTTCGGCTCTCGCCGACTACCTCACGCAGAAGGACCCGCTCGCGCTGGGAATCAGCGCCGGGGACCGCTACCGCCAGCTGGCGCAGCGCCTGGCGGACGCGCGCGACCGCGAGCACGGCGGTATCGTCACCAGCTTCGATCAGCTCAAGAACGTGGAGGGCGCGACGCCGCCGGTGATCAATGCGCTCTCCGGCGGACTGTCTCTCGGCAATTTTACGATTCGCAATGTCGAGATCGTCGGCGCCAAGGTGGGCGCCCAGCTGCGCAAGCAGGCTTTGTGGGCCACCCTCTATGCCTTGGGGGGGATGTTGGTATATATTGCGTTTCGATTCGAGTGGGTGTACGGGGCCGCCGCGGTGATCGCCGTCTTTCACGACGTGCTGATTACCCTTGGCTTCTTCTCGCTGTTTCATTACGAGATTTCGCTGACGGTCATCGCCGCTTTGCTGACTCTGGTCGGCTATTCGATGAACGACACGATTGTCATCTTCGACCGCGTACGCGAAAACCTCCGGCTCATGCGCCGCGATCCTTTCCCGGAGATCGTCAACCGGTCGATCAATCAGACGCTTTCGCGCACCATCTTGACCAGCGGCCTCACCTTCCTCACCGTCCTGGTACTGTTCCTGATGGGCGGCGAGGTTTTGCGCGCCTTCTCTTTTGCCATGGTGGTGGGAGTTGTGGTAGGAACATACTCCAGTTTCGGCATCGCCGCCCCCATCGTTGTGGCGTGGAACAAGTATCGGGGTCAGGGAGCTGCCATTCGCGCCGGATCCGCAGCCGCAAAACGCGCGTGGTAGCAGCAGTAAGGAGGTAGCTTATGTTCGAACAACTGGTCATCTCCAGCGCCCATCCGACGAAGACCAACAAGTCTTGGACCGTGACGCTCTCGGTGGTCATTCAGGCGGGGATCGTGGTCATCATGATCCTGATTCCGCTGATCTACACCGAAGCGCTGCCCAAGGGCATGCTGACAACGTTTTTGGTGGCTCCCGCCCCGCCCCCGCCCCCTCCGCCGCCGGCTGCGGCGGTCACGCGAATTGTGAAGCCTGTGGCCCGCCTGATTCAGGCCGGCAAGATGATGGCCCCCACGGTGATCCCGAAGAAGGTGAACATCATCAAGGAAGAAGAGCTGCCGCCGGACGTTGGAGCGATTGGCGTGGTGGGCGGCGTTCCGGGCGGAGTCCCGGGTGGCTCGGCCGGCGGAGTTCTCGGCGGCATCATCGGTGGCGTGGGCAACCTGCCTCCCCCGCCGAAGGCCAACCCGGGGCGCATTCGCGTTGGCGGCAACGTTCAGATGGCGTCCTTGGTTCGCAAGGTCGATCCGACATATCCGGCGATCGCCAAGTCGGCGCACATCTCGGGTACCGTTGTGCTGCACGCCATTATCGCCAAGGACGGGACGATCGAGCACCTCGAGTTCGTTACCGGCCCAGGCTTGCTCATGAGGAGCGCCATGGACGCGGTGTCGCAGTGGCGCTACAAGCCCACGCTGCTGAACGGCGAGCCGGTCGAGGTGGACACGACAATTTCCGTCGTCTTTACTTTGGGCAGTTAAGGCAAGACGCGGCCCGCGCCCGCTGGATGGACCCGGGCCGCCTGGGGAATCCGACCGGCAGAAATCTCGCTGCCGCGCTCGAGGGGAATGGAGGAGGAGCAACTCTATGCTTGCGAACTTACTGTGGGTCATGCTGTTTCAGCAGCAAGGCGGCGAGGTCGGCTGGGACTTTGTCAGCATGTGGCACAACATGGGCTACCCGGCCAAATCGGTGGTGGTGATTCTGTTTGTGATGTCCGCTTGGTCGGTGGGCATCATGATCGACCGGGCGCTGATGTACAGCGCGGCGCGGAAGCAATCCCGCGTGTTCGTGCAGCAGGTGGCCGGCGCGCTCAAGGATAACAAGCTGGACGAAGCCATCTCCATCGCCGAGCGCAACAAGAAGAGCCACATCGCCAAGGTGGTCGCCACGGGACTCTCGGAGTTCCAGGCCGCTTCGGCGCAGGTGAGCGATGAAGAAGTGATCGAAGCCGCGCGGCGCGGCCTGGAACGCTCGGTGGCCATCGTGCACGCGGAGATGAAGCGCGGCCTTTCCGGCCTGGCCACTATCGGCTCGACGGCTCCCTTCGTGGGGCTGTTCGGCACCGTCGTCGGCATCATCAACGCGTTCAAAGGCATCGCGCAGAGCAAGGCCACCGGTCTCTCGGCCGTGGCCGGCGGTATTTCCGAAGCTCTGGTGACCACGGCGCTCGGCCTGGTGGTGGCTGTGCCGGCCGTGTGGACCTTCAACTACTTCACCAACAAGGTCGAAGCCTTCGACGTCGAGATGGACAACTCCTCGATGGAGTTGATCAACTACTTCATCACGCGCCGGGGCGGAAAGAAGTAAGTCGATGGCTTACAAGCCCAAAGCTCCGCCGGTGATGGCGGCGCCCAACGTGATTCCCATGGCGGACATCATGCTGGTGCTGCTGATCATCTTCATGGTGGTCACCCCCATGTTGCAGAAGGGCGTCTCGGTGGACATGGCCAAGGTGAATAACGCCCAGGACATGCAGGACGCCGATAAGGACGACGCCATCATCGTGGCAATCACCCGCGACGGCAAGATGTACATCGGCAGCAAGCAGATCGGGCTCGACGCCATCACCAACATGGTGAAGGATCAGGTAGCCAACCGCCTGGACAAGACCGTCTTCGTGCGTTCCGATGCCCGCGCCAAGTACGGCGATGTCGTGAAGGCCGTTGACGAAGTTCGCGCCGCCGGCGTGGACAACCTCGGGCTGCTCACCGAAAGAGCCGAGCAGAGGAAGAACCCGGCGGCCCCGGCCCCGCCGGCAGGCGGTTCGGATTAGACCGGAAGCCGCGCTGAGCCGTTCAGCCGCGGTCCTTCCGCAAGGAGCTTTCCATGGGGATGGCAGTTGGTAGTGGCAAAGGGGTGCTGGCGGATCCCAACGTTGTGCCCCTCATTGATGTGCTGCTGGTGCTGATCATCATATTCATGGTCATCTCGCCCACCACGCCGAAAGGCCTGGACGCGCTCGTTCCCCAGCCTTCTCCGCCCAACGCGCAGCAGAATCCCGACATTCTGGCGAAGACCATCGTCGTGCAGGTCACTGCGGGAGGAAAGGTTCTCATCAATCAGGATGAGACCACCTGGGATGCGCTCGGCCCGCGCCTGGACGAGATCTTCAAGCAGCGCGCCGAGAAGGTGGCCTTCGTCAAGGGCGACGACTCCGTGGAGTTCTTTCAGGTGGCGCGCGCCATTGACATCATGCGCGGTAGTGGAATCGACAAAGTTGGTCTCATCACTGCCAAGGTGGAAGCGGGTCAGTAGCGGCCTGGGTTCTTTTTTGCGGGTCAGGGCGGGCCTCAGCGCGGCTGGAGCAGCCACTACCAAGGAGAGCAGGGATGCAGCAGAAGACGCACAATCGCATTCTTTTGGCCGTCGCTCTGGCGGCTCTGGTGGCCGGCACCGGTTGCGACAAGCTGCGCGCCCGCGACAAGCTCAATAAGGGCGTCCAAGCGTTCAAAGGCGGCCAGTACGACCTGGCCGTCGAAGACTTCAAGCAGGCCAAAGACCTCGACCCCGGGCTTCTGAACGCCCGCCTCTATCTGGCCACCGCCTACGCCAACCAGTACATCCCGGGCGCGCCCTCCCCGGAGAACACGCGCATGGGCCAGCAGGCCATCGAGGAATTTCAGGGCGTTCTGCAAAAGGACCCCAACAACGTTTCGGCCGTCGATGGGATCGGCTCGATCCTGTTCAACATGGGCGGCACGCCCTTCGACGCCAAGAAATTCGACGACTCGAAGGGCTATCACCAGAGACACATTCAGATCAAGCCCAAGGATCCCGAGCCGCACTACTGGATCGGGGTGATCGATTGGTCGCTGGCCTACCGGGGGAACGGCGACATGCGCGCGGAGTACAACAAGACGGCGAAGAAGACCATCAGAGACACCGACCCGATGCCTCCGGCTCTCGCCGCGCAGTACGCCCAGAAATACGCCCCCATGGTGGACGAAGGCATCTCGGAGCTGAAGACGGCGATGGATCTGCGTCCCGATTACGACGACGCCATGGCTTATCTGAACCTGCTTTATCGCCGCAAAGCCGACATGGAGACCTCCGCGGATGCGCGCGACGCCGATAACAAGCTCGCTGACGATCTCGTCGAAAAGGTCAAAGCCATCAAGCAGAAGAAGATAGAGAACCCGCAGCCGACTTCGTAACCCGCGCGGGCACGCTCTCGCGCGCCGCGCCGCACTCTCCTTGACAGCTTAGGAGAAGATAGCCTAAACTCCTAACCAGTTTAGGAGAACCCGATGCCAGCCGCTACGCCCGCGCAGATTCTTCCGGGCACCCTGGACCTTCTGATATTGAAGGCCGTCTCGCTCGGCCCGCTCCACGGCTACGGCGTGCTTCTGCGCATCGAGCAGATCTCCCGCGGCGCGCTGCTCATCGAGCAGGGCGCCCTCTATCCGGCGTTGTTTCGCCTGGTGCGCCAAAGGCTCCTGAAAGCCAGATGGGGTACCTCCGAAAACAACCGGCGCGCCAAGTTCTACGAACTCACCTCCGCGGGCCGCAAGCGCCTGCGCGAAGAAGCCGACGGCTGGAATCGCCTGGCCGCTGCCATCGCTTCGGCCCTCAGCACGCGCCCGGAGGAAGCATGAAGCCCCTCGCATGGCTGCGTTCCGTGGCGTCCGCATTGCTCCATCGCTCGCGCGCCGAAGATGAGCTGGACGAAGAGCTGCGCGCGCACATCTCGAGCCGCGCGGACGATCTCGAACGCTCCGGCGTCCCGCGGCCCGAAGCCGAGCGGCGCGCGCGCCTCGAATTCGGCGGCTACCAGAAATTCAAGGAGGAGTGCCGCGAAGCCCTCGGCTTGCACTTCTTCGAAACGCTCGCGCAGGACATCCGCTTCGGCCTGCGCATGTTGCGCAAGTCCCCCGGCTTCACTGCCGTTGCCGTGCTGACGCTCGCCCTCGGCATCGGCGCCAACACCGCCATCTTCAGCGTCGTCAACGCTGTTCTTCTGCGCCCTTTGCCGTTAAAGGATTCCTCTCGCATCTTGAGCGTAACGACCAAGACGCCGATGTTTCCCCTGTTCAACTTGGGAAACTCGTGGCCAGCGTTTCAGCAGATTCGATCGCAAGCGGCGTCGCTTGAGGACGCGGCCGTATATAACACGACGGATCGCACGATGACCGGGCAGGGCGGCCCGGCGCAGCTCCGCGTTGCCTCGGTCTCCGATGGCTTTTTCGACGAACTCGGCACCAAGGCCGGGCAGGGGCGCCTTCTGAGACCGGGCGACCACAGGCCGAGCGAGAATCTGGTGGCGTTGATTAGCGACGCGATGTGGCGCACACACTTTGGCGCGGATCCCGCGGTGATCGGGCGCACGCTCGTTCTCGACGGAAAGGCATATACCGTCGTGGGCGTTGCGTCTCACTCGTTCGATTTCCCCGAGAAGACCGATGCGTGGATTCCGATCGCTCTGACCGGCGCTGCGGAAAGCCAGCCGACTTATTTCATGTTCCAGATGCTCGCCAAGCTGCGCCGGGGAAGAACGGTGCAGCAGCTCACGCCCGAACTCGACACCATCGCAAAGCGGATGATGCATGACTACGCCGACCTGGGGGACGGGTTCAGCTTCAACGCTACCCCCCTGCTCGAAACTCGCGTGCAAAATCTGCGGACTGCGTATCTCGTGCTGCTGGGTGCATCGGCGCTGGTGCTGCTACTTGGTTGCGTCAACTTGGCCAGCCTGCTGTTGGCGCGAGGGTCGGCGCGCCAGCGCGAAATGGCGATGCGCGCGGCCCTGGGCGCCTCGCGCTCCCGCCTGATGCGACAATGCTTCGTCGAAAGCTGCCTGATCGCTCTGGGCGGCGGCGCCATTGGAGCGCTTCTCGCGTCTAGCGGCGTGGAACTGTTTCGCGCCATCGCTCCAGCCGAGACGCCGCGCCTTAATGAAATGGCGGTGGTGAGTTCATCGCTGCTGCTTTGGTCCGTGGCGGCGTCACTCGCGTCCGGCATTCTTTCCGGCCTAGCCCCAGCGCGGCGGGCCGCCAGCGCCAATCCGCACGACAGCTTGAAAGAGAATCTGGGCGGCAAGCAAGCTGCCGGCCGCACGCTCAGCCAGTTGCGGCTGGGGCACATGCTTGTGGTCGTCGAAATCGCTCTTGCTTTCATTCTGCTGATCGGCTCGGCGCTCATGACGCAAACGGTCAGCAACCTGCTCCATCAGGATCCCGGGTTTCGCACCGACCACCTGCTGACCTTCGATCTGCCACGGCCCCGCCTTTCTTTCGACGTGGATGACGCGACGATTGCGCGTGAAATCGATCGGCTGAAGAAGATCCTCGAGCGAACACGGGCCGTACCCGGCGTCGAAGCGGTGGCTGCCTCCGACCACGGCGTGCTTTCGAGCCGGACCATGATGCACAGCGAGCTTCACACCGACGCTGCAGCCGGCCGAGAGGTTCCCAAGCGGCGTGCCAGCGCTCGTTACGTTTCCCCCGGATATTTCAACCTGCTCGGCATCCGGCTCCTTCGCGGGCGTGAATTCACCGAGCAGGACGCCAAGGGCGCGCCGGAAGTGGCGCTCGTGAACCAAGCGATGGCGCGCGCCTATTGGGGCACGCCCGACGTGGCCGGCCGACGAATCAGCTTGGAGCGCGACCAGAAGACCAAGCAGCCGATCTGGATCGACGTGGTCGGCGTAGTGGACGACGCGCGTGACGTCCAAGTGGCGAACGAACCCATGCCCGAATACTACCTTCCGCTGCTGCAGGAAGGGACTTCCTCGTTAAGCATGGCCGTGCGCACGATGGCCGAGCCGGGCGGAATCGCCCAAACGATCTCGCGCGAGATTTGGGCGGCGTTTCCCGACCAGCCGGTGACGCACGTGTCCACGATGACGCAGACCATTTCCGAATCCATAGGCGATCAGCGGATGCGAAGCACGCTGCTGATGGTGTTTGCCGGAATCGGATTCGCGCTTGCGCTGATTGGGGCGTACGGCGTCGTTTCCTATTCCGTCGCGCAACGCATTCCCGAAATCGGCATCCGCATGGCGCTGGGCGCCACGCCCGATGGCGTTCTGCGCATGGTGCTGCGGCAAAGCATGGTGTTGGTCGCTGCAGGCGTGGGGATCGGCGGCGGCGCCGCATTCGGGCTGACGCGGGTGATCGCCAGCCAGCTTTACGGGGTGAAACCGGGCGATCCCGCCACGTTCGTGCTTTCGACGATTCTTGTGCTGATCGTGGCGTGCCTAGCCTGCTACCTGCCCGCGCGGCGAGCGATGAGAGTGGATCCCATGGTCGCGCTGCGCTACGAATAGCGCAGCAAAGACCTCGCCGCGCGGAGGCCTGCCGGCGGCAGGCGGTTCCCGCTCCGTTGCTGAAACCCGGTGTATCATCCCCGTGCTCATTCGAGCATGGAGGCTTCCCATGAAAAAGTATCTGTTTGCGACTTTCGCTCTTCTGCTGCTTGCCGCCTTGCAGGCCGTCGCGCAGGAGCACTACACCGAAGGGCCTGTCTGGCAAGTTACCCTCATCCGCATCAAGCCCAATCAGACCGATGCGTACCTCACGAGCCTGCGGGAAAGGAGCAAGCCCATCCTCGAGGAGGAAAAGAAAGAGGGAATGATTATGGACTACAAGGTCTTCCTCAACACCACCAAGCACGATTCGCAGGATTGGGACATGGCCCTGGCGCTCCAGTACAAGAACTTCGCCGCCCTCGACGGCCTGGCGGCAAAGGCGGAAGCCGTGCGCGACAAGATTTTCGGCACCAAACAAGCGGCTTTAAGTTTGGGCGAAAAGCGCGTTGATATGCGCGAAATCGTCGCAACTATGACTTTGCGCGAAATCAATCTCCGCTAGTAATCGCACAAGCGCAGCTTCTAGGGGGTCGGATCCTGCCCCTCGGCAGACAGGCTTCCGCCGCGCGTTCCGCGCCAGCGGGCACGGCGGTCTTCTCGGCGGGTTTTGCGGGTGGCGGCTCAGGCGGCGCAGGATTCTTGGGTGCGGGCTTTGCGCCCGAAGCGGGTGAGGTACTCGTTTCCGTGAGTCCCTGCTCGGCGGCATCGGCGGGCGGCGCGGTGTCGGGCGTATCCACCTGCACATGATGCGCGCTCACTAACTTTTCGAGCGGCGTGACATTGGGGAAGTCTTCTACCGGCAGGTCCTGCGTCGCCTTCTGCATGAATTCGAGCCAGATCGGCAGCGCCGCGCGCGCGCCCGTTTCTTTCTTGCCCAGCGATACGCGCTTGTCGTCGTTACCCACCCACACGCCCGCCGTGAGCCGCGGCGTAAACCCGAGGTACCATGCGTCGGTAAAATCGTTCGTCGTGCCCGTTTTTCCCGCCGACGGCCGGCCGAGTTCCTTGGCGCGCACGCCCGTCCCGAACTGCACCACTTCTTCGAGCATGGCCACCATGGTTCGCGCCACTTCCGGCGGAATCGCGTCGGTGACGTTGGGCCGCGGCTCTTCGAGAACCGCGCCGTCGTACGACGTGACGCGCCGGATATAGTGCGGCTCGATGTGAATTCCGTCGTCGGGAAACACGGTGAACGCCGAAGTGTGCTCGAGCAGCGTCAGATCCGCGGCGCCCAGCGCCAGCGGCAAATACGGAGGCAGCGGGCTGGCGACTCCGAATTTCCGGGTCAGGTCGATCACGTTTTGCACGCCCACGTGATCCAGCAGCCGCACCGCCGGAACGTTGCGCGAATCGGCCAGCGCGCGCCGCAGGGTGATGCGGCCCTCGAATTTTTCGTCATAGTTTCGCGGCGAGTAAGGCTGGCCGCTGCCGCGGTAGGTCACCGGCTCATCGACAATGGTGTCGAAGGGCGAGGCGCCCTGCTCGAGCGCCGTCGCGTACACGTACACCTTGAACGAGCTGCCCGTCTGCCGAATGGCCTGCGTGGCGCGGTCGAATTTCGACTCCTCGAAATCGTATCCGCCGACCATGGCCTTGATTTCGCCCGTGGGGTTGTCGATGGCCAGCAGCGCCGCCTGCGCCGCGGGCCGCTGCTCGAGCTGCACGTGCGCGGTGATGCCGGAAACCTCTTTGATCGACACCTCGACGATGTCCCCGACTTTCAGGAGCTGCGGCGGCTTCGTGCGGCCGGACCACGCGAAATCCGCGGGCGTAAGCATGGCGCGATACGTTCCCATCTTGATGGTCGCGAATGTCGGCTCGACCGCGGTCACCAGCCCCATCACGTAGTCGCCCTTTTGAATCGGCCCGCGCCAGTCCTCGTTCTGGTAGGTCTCCAGCGTGCCGAGGTGATCCTGCAGAATGTTGGGCAGATTGCCGCGCCAGCCGTGCCGCCGGTCGTAGGCGTGCAGGCCGTCGCGCACCGCCTGATTCGCGGCTTTCTGCATGGCGATGTTCAGCGTGGTGTACACGCGCAGCCCCTGCTCGTGCACGGCGGCCGTCCCGTAGGTGTGCTCGAGATACTGGCGGATCTCTTCGATGAAGTACGGCGCCAGATCGTTCCGCGGCGAGGCCAGACGCAAGCCCAACGGCTCTTTGCCGGCCGCCGCCGCTTCCGCCTGGGTGATCTTGCGCTCGTGCGCCATCAGCCCGAGCACCAGGTTGCGCCGCGCCAGCGCGCGCTGCGGGCGCGTGACGGGCGAATAAATCGGCCCGCGGATCATCGCGGCCAGGAGCGCCGCCTCGGGAAGCGTCAACTGGCCCACCGGCTTACTAAAATAATATTCCGACGCCGCTTCGAAGCCGTAGTTGCCCGCTCCCAGATAAATCTGGTTGCAGTACATGGTGAAAATCTGTTCCTTCGTGTAGTGCCGCTCGATCTGCGTGGCCAGGATGGTCTCCTGGATCTTGCGGTGGAAGCTGCGATCCGAGCGGTTCAGGAACAGCCCGCCGGCGAGCTGCATGGTGAGCGTGCTCGCGCCCTCCTTGATCTGGCGGCGCGTGAGGTCGTGCCACGCGGCCTGCAGCACGCGCGGAAAATCCACGCCCCAGTGCTCTTCGAAGTGCTGGTCTTCGGTGGTGATGATGGCGTCGCGGAGCAGCTTGGGAATTTGCTGGTAGGTGAGAAGAATGCGCCGCTGGATCGAGAAGCTGCCCACCGGCTGGCCGTCGTCGGCGTAGAGTTCGGTCACCACATCAGGCCGGTAGTCTTCGAGCGCGTGAATTTCCGGCAAATCGCTGGTATAGACAAACAGCAGCCCGACGGCGGCGCCGAATCCGATGGCGCAAAGAATCAGAAACGTGAACGCCAGGCGCCCGAACAGCGTCCCGCCCGGAATCTTCATCGTCGCGCGCGCGAACCGTGGCATGAAGCGTCTATTTTAACGCATCCCCTCGCGCTCGCGCGTTTCCCTGCGGCCGCACGTTCTCGAGCGGCGCCGGCGTTCCCCCGGGCGGCTTCCGGCTAATCTTGCTGGCGAGATCGCCGGCCAGAGGGCGGCGCTACAAACCCGGCGCTTCCGCGACGATCGCGTCGGCTTCGATTTCCACCAGCATTTCGGGCGCGATCAGCGCCTTCACCTCGACCATCGAGGTCGCCGGACGGATCGCGCCGAAGAACTCGCCGTGCGCCCGGCCAATCTTCTGCCACTCGGCGATATTCGTCACATAGATGCGCGTGCGCACCACGTCGGTCATTCGCGCGCCCGCCTTCTCGAGCGCCGACTCGATGTTGCGCAGCGTCTGCACCGCCTGCGCGTAGGCATCCCCCGCGCCGACGACTTTTCCCTGCGCGTCCGTCGCCGTCGTGCCCGACACGCTCACATAAGGACCTACGCGCACGGCCCGCGAGTAACCCACGATCGGCTCCCACGGCGTCCCGCTCGAAATATTCCGTCGCTCCATGGATTCCCTCTCCGCAACGCCCGCCCCTAGGGATCAAACCGCTTCCGCCATTCCGCCGGCACAGTCGGACACAATTCCTCGCGCCGCCCGAAAACACGGTAGCGAATGCGCGCGACAAAATCGTACACCGCGTCCCGCAGCGGCCTGGGAACCACGGCTAAAAGGGACGCCAGCGCCTTCCATCCGCCGCCGAGCCGCCGCAGGATGCGCATGAACGCATTCGAGCGCACGAGCAGCGCGCCGTCGCTCGTACGCACCACGAAGCTATCGGGCAGGCCGGCCCGCTGCTCGGGCGGCACCATGCGATCGAAGGTCTCGCCTTGCAGCGGCGCAAATCGGAAGGCCCCCGCGCCGTCGTGTCGCAGCAAGAACTTCACCGTGCGATGGCACAGCCCGCAGTGCCCGTCGTAAAAAAGTATTTCCGCGGCTGGCATTTCCGGAGGCACGCTCAAAAAAGCATAGCACGCCGCAGTTCGGCTAGCTCAGAAGGATGGTCTGCCATCCCATCGCACGTCAGGGCACCGCGCAACTGCCGCTTTACAGATTTTAGCGAAGTCTCTAATCTATTTCCGCGCCGTCGTTGCGAGAGAGAAACTCCGCACATGAAATGCAGCAACATTCTCGAGGCCATCGGCAACACGCCGCTGATTCGCCTCAATCGCCTGGCGAAGGATTCTCCCGCCGAAGTGTACGTCAAGGCCGACTACCTCAATCCCGGCGGCTCGGTGAAAGACCGCATCGGCAAATGGATGATCGATGAAGCCGAGCGCAAAGGGCTGCTCAAGCCCGGCGGCACGATCATCGAGGGCACTTCCGGCAACACGGGCATGGGTCTCGCGCTGGTGGCCGTCACGCGCGGTTACAAAGTGGTCTTCACCATCAACGACAAGCAGTCGCGCGAAAAAATCGACCTGCTCAAAGTCTTCGGCGCCGAAGTGATCGTCTGCCCCACGGCCGTCGAACCCGACGACCCGCGCAGCTACTATTCGGTGGCGAAGAAACTCGCGCGCGAGATTCCGAACTCCTACTACCCCAATCAGTACGAAAACGCCATGAACCCGCAGGCCCACTACGACACCACCGGCCCGGAAATCTGGAACGATTCCGAAGGCAAGATCACGCATTTCGTCTGCGGCATGGGCACCGGCGGCACGATCAGCGGCGTCGGCAAATACCTCAAGGAAAAAAATCCCAGCGTCAAGATCATCGGCGTCGATCCCGTCGGCTCGCTCTACTACGATTTCGTCAAAACCGGCAAGGTCGGCAAGGCGCTCACGTACGTGGTCGAAGGCATCGGCGAGGACTTTTTCCCGCCTACGATGAATCTGAAAATCATCGACGACATCGTGCAGGTCGGCGACGAAGAATGCTTCGTCTGGGCGCGCCGCCTGGCCAAGCAGGAAGGCATTTTCACCGGCGGCTCGGGCGGCGGGTGCATTTCCGGCACGCTGCAAGTGGCGCGCAAGTGCAAGAAAGGCGACTTCGTCGTCGCCTTCCTGCCCGACTCCGGCAGCCGCTACATCAGCAAAGTTTACAACGACGGGTGGATGCGCGAGCACGGCTACACGGACGCCGAAATCGCGCTCACCGCCGCCGACGTCATCCGCGCCAAGCAGCGCAACGGAAAGACGCGCGAACTCCTCATCGCCCGCCCCGATCAGACCGTCTTCCACGCCCTGCACACCATGCAGAAGCAGGACATCTCGCAGTTGCCCGTGTTCGAAGAATCCAACTCCATCGGCACCGTCTTCGAAGACCAGATTCTCAACCTCGCGCTGCAGGGCAAAGACCTTCGCAAACTCGTCATCCGCGAAGTGATGGGTGCGCCGCTGCCGCAGGTTGCCGCCACGGCTCCCGTCGAGCGCGTCACCTACATCCTGAGCCACGACAGCCCCGCCGTCTTCGTCGAAATGCCCGGCGGCAAGCTCGAAGTGCTCACCAAATTCGATTTGATGGACACCATCGCCGCGCTGGTCGAGCAGAAGCGCTAGCCCGCGCTACTCCACCTGCACGATTACCAGCGACATGTCATCATCGGGGGGTCCGCCGCGCCACGCCGCCACGCGCTCGATCATTTCGCGCTTCATCTCCCCGAGCGGCAGCTTTGACGTCTCGCGCACAATTTCTGCCAGCCCTTCCACGCCCAGCATGTCGCGCGCGGCGTTGAAGCTTTCGCTGAATCCGTCGGTGTAGATCACCACGCGGTCGCCGGCCTCGAGCGCCAGTTCCGTGGTCGGCTCGCCGTCCACGGCGTCTTCGAGCAATCCCAGCACCGCGTTGCGCGATTCCAGCAGCCTCGGCGCCTCGCCCGGCTGCACCACCATCGCCGGGGGATGGCCCGCGCCCGCGAACTCCAGGCTCCTCCCGTCCATGTCCAACCGCGCCGCCGCCAGCGTGAAATAGAACACCGAGCTGCCGATGTTGCGCATCACGAAACGGTTGAGGTGCTGGATCATCGGCCCCAGCCCTGCGGCGCGCTCGATCTGCGACATCATCTCCGTGTAAATCCGGTTCGCCACCAGCGCCGAACCGATCCCGTGCCCCGAGACGTCGCACACCAGCAGGTTCAGCGTATCTCCCCGCGGCGCCACCAATCCGAAATCTCCGCCGATTGTGCGCACCGGCTGGTAGAACGTCTCCACCGCCGCCGCGCCCCAGCGCAGGCTGCTGGGCGCCAGACTTTGCTGCACGCGCGCCGCCAGCAGCAGATCCTCCTCGATTTCCCGGTGGCGCGCCTCCAGTTGAACGTTGGCCTGGCGCAACGCCTCTTCCGCCCGCTTCTGCGCGGTGATGTCGGTCGCGGTGATCACCGCGAACACCTGGCCGTCGGGGTCTTCGATTTGCCGAACTGTCACCAGCACCGGCAGCCGCGCGCCATTGCGTTGCGGCAGGAAGAAGTCGTACTGGCTCTGCCCTTCTTTGTGTCGCCGCTCGATCTTGGCCACAAGCGCCGCCGCATCTTCGGGCGCGTACAGCTCCGTCACCGGCCGCCCGAGCAGCTCTTCGGCGTCGAGCCCGATCATTTTCAGGAAAATTTCGTTGGCAAAAATAACCTGGTTGCAGTTGTCGTTGATGATCACGCCCTGGTTCAGCGTCTCCAGAATCCCCCGCACGCCCTCGACCCACTTGGGTATTTCGCTCACGGCCTCTCCTCGCTACGCGCAGCGCGCTTTTCGCCCCGCAAAATTTTACCTCACCGCGCTCCTCCCCCGGCGGGGCTCTCTTTACGGACGCGCATTGGGCCGTCGGCGTTGCGCCGGGAGCGTTTTGGAAAAAAGTGTGAGGTTGGGGCGGATGCTATACTGACGGGATTGCTCGCCGCTCGAATCCATGCGAGCAACGCTCGGATGCGCATTGACGACTTCAACGACCGGCTGCGCCAGGCGATTGTGGTGGCCGACGGCGCCATGGGCTCGCTGCTCTACGAAACGGCGGGGGCGCAGCGGTGCGTCGAGGAGCTCAACGCCACGCAGCCAGAAGCCGTTTTTCGCGCGCATCAGGCGTATCTCGAAGCGGGCGCGCAGATTCTCGAGACCAACACGTTCGGCGCCAACCGCCACAAGCTCGCGCAGCACGGTCTGGCCGACCGCGCCGTCGAGCTGAACCATCGCGGCGTCAAGCTCGCCCGCGAGGCGCGCGAAGCCTCGCGCCACGAAGTGCTGATCGCCGGCTCGATCGGCCCGCTGGGCGTGTTTCGCCAGGTGCTGGACCTGCCCGACGGCCAGGCGGCGGCCGCCTTCAAGGAACAGGCCGGCGCGCTCGAAGAGCGCGGCGTCGATCTCTTCGTCCTCGAAACGTTCAGCAACCTGGACGAGCTGCTGGCGGCCATCGGCGCGATTCGTTCCTTCTCGCGCCTGCCTATCGTCGCCGAGCTGACGTTTTCCGAAGAGGGCACCACGCTCGGCGGCGTGCATCCGCGCGATGCCTGGGAAAAACTGAGAGACCTGGAGATTCAGGCCGTCGGCACGAACTGCACGGTGGGCCCGCAGCTTCTGCTTCCCGTGCTGCGCGAGCTGGCCGCTTGCGCTTCGCTCCCGCTTTCGGCCATGCCCAACGCCGGCTTTCCCAAACGCGTGGGCGACCGCACCGTCTATCCGCGCTCTTCGCCGGAATATTTCGCGCTGTTTGCCCAGGAAGCCGCCGAGCTCGGCGTGCGCATTCTTGGCGGCTGCTGCGGGACCACGCCCGAGCACATTCGCGCGATGGCCGCGGCGGTGAAGAAGCTGCGGCCCGCCGCCCCTCGCGCGTCGAGCGCCTCAGCAGGCGCGCCGGCCGCGGCGCCGGTCGAGATTCTCGAGCCCGCCGAGCGCGTGCGCCGAGCGGCGGCTCGCGAACCCGAGAGCCAGCTATGGCGGAAACTGCAGGCCGGGCAATTCGTCGTCTCCGTGGAGATCGATCCGCCCAAGGGCGTTTCGATCGACCGCATCGTCGAGCAGGTCGCGCGCGTAGCCGCGTGCGGCCAGGTCGATGCCATCGACATCAATAGCGGGACGCTCGCGCGCGTGGGCATGGACGCGCTGATGCTCGCGGGCGCGCTCGAAGCGCACGGCTACGAGACCATTCCGCACCTCACCGGCCGCGACTCGAACATCATCGGCCTGCAGGCCATGCTGCTCGGCGCGTGGGCCGTGGGCGGCGTCCGCAACGTGTTAGCCATCACGGGCGATCCGCCGTCGCTCGGCGATCTGCCAGAAACGAGCGGCGTCTATGAGGTCGATTCCATCGGCCTGGTGAAAATCCTGGCGCGGTTGAATCAAGGCGCCGACTGGGCGGGGAAAAGTCTCGGCGGCGCGACGAATTTCAGTATCGGTGTGGCCGTGAATCCGGTGGCCGAAGACCTCGACGAAGAGCTGAAGCGCTTCCGCGCGAAAGTCGCCGCCGGCGCCCATTTCGCTATGACTCAGCCGATCTTCGATCCCGCGCACTGGCTCGCTTTTCTCCAGCGCCTGGGCGGAAAATCGCCCGTCCCGATCCTCGTCGGGCTCTGGCCGCTGGTGAGTTACAAGCAGGCGCTGCGCCTAAACAACGAGGTCCCGGGCATCGTGATTCCCGAGCCGACGCTGCGCGAGATGGAGAAGGCCGGAGAACGCGGACGCGAGCGCGGCTTTGCGCTCGCTCGCCGGATGCTCGACTGGGCGCGCACGGCGCGCGACGCTGGAATCGCCGGCGCGTACTTGATTCCGCCATTCAAGCGTTACGAGGAAATCCTGGAGCTGCTCCCCTGATTGGCCGCCCGGGGGCGGGGCGGCTGAGTCTAAAAAAACCAGAAGCGGTTGCGGCGCTTGGCGCTGCGCAGCTCTTCTTTAGGCAGCGCGTCTTCGGCTAGCTCGGGAACGAAGGGCAGCGGGCGGCCTTCGAACGCCGCGAGCGGATTCTCGCGCAGCAGCGCCTGCGCCAGTTTCTCGCCGCGCTTCTCCGCGATGAAGTCGTAAGTTTCCCTTAGTTGCGGCGGTCGCGTGGTCAGGTTGTGCGCGTCGCTGGCCAGAAAATGGACGACGCCTGCGTCCAGCCATTCTTCGGTCACTTCCTGCGCCACTCTTCCGAAATTTCCCAGCACTGATTGCGCCGTCACCTGGACGTAACAGCCCTGCTGCAGCCAGCGGAACAGCCGCTCCGGCTTCGAGCGGATCAGCGGATTGCGCTCGGGGTGCGTGATCACCGGCGCCAGCCCGGCGAGCTGCAGCTCATGCAGCGCCTGGTCAAGCGCAGCGGGAATCGAGAAGTCGGCGAACTCGACCAGAAGATAGTTCTTCTGGTTGAGGGTGAAGCGGCTGGGCTCGATGCGGATGTCGCGCAGGTTCTCGAAACTCATGTGGAAGTCGCAGCCGGTGGCAAGCACGAGGCGGCCTGCGAAGCGCGCCTGAATCTCATCTCGGCGCTCCTTTACCAATTTGGGACTGAAGCTGTAGCTAGGGTGCGCGTGGGGCGTGCCGATAACGTGTGTGATTCCGTCGGCGATGGCCATTTCCGCCATGGCGCAGGACATTTCCAGGGAGTCGGGCCCGTCGTCAAGTCCGGGAAATATGTGGCAGTGAATGTCAACCATGGAGAGGCGAGGATAGCGCAGGCGTAAGGGGATAACAACGGAGCGAGCGGCGACGCGCCGGGGTGAAAAGCGAAAATTAGAGAAAGCGCAGCCGGGTTGGCCAGGTTTTTGCAAGAGCCACAGTGAAACCGATTGGAACAGTTTCATTCGGGGAATTGGCCGCTGGAGAAGTGGAATCCCTCGTTAGCGCCTGCGTGGTGCCGAACCGCAACAGCGCCAATTGAAGAGCATGAGCCGATGAGCTTCGTGTCCCACGAAAAGAGAATCGTCGTCACCGGCGGAGCAGGTTTTTTGGGCTCCGCGGTGGTGCGCAAGCTGCGGCGGCGCGGATGCAACCAGGTGATCGTGCCGCGCCGCGCCACCTGCGATTTGAGCAACCCGAGCGACGTGGCGCGGCTTTTCGAGAAGGCGCGCCCGAATCTGCTGCTGCACCTGGCGTCGGCGGCCGACGATCCGGCCGACGGCGGAACTCCAGCGGAAAGCTTCTATCGCAACGTCTTGATGAGCGCGCATTTGATGGAAGCGGCGTGCCGGTGGGGCGTCGCCAAGATGCTGTGCGTGGGCAGCGAAGCGTCCTATCCGGCCGATGCGCCGGTGCCGCTGCGCGAAGAGACATTGTTCGACGGCCTGCCGGAGCCGGCGCGCTGCGCCTTCGGGGTGGCCAAGCGCCTGCCGCTGGTTCAGGCGCAGGCCTATCGCCGCCAGTACGGATTTCTGTGCGTGCACGCGATTCCCGCCAATTTGTACGGGCCGGGCGACCACTTCGCGAGCGCTTCGAGATCGCTCGTGGCGTCGCTGGTTTGGCGGTTCTTCGAGGCCCTGGAAGCCGCCGCAGGCGAAGTGGTGATCGCCGGAACGGGCAGCGCCACGCGCGATCTTCTGCACGTGGACGACTGCGCCGAAGGAATTCTGCAGGCGCTGGAGCACTACGACGCAAACGAAGCGGTGAATCTCGGAAGCGGAACGGAAATCGGCATTCACGAGCTGGCGCGCAAACTGGCGCGCATGGCGGGCTTTGCGGGGCACATCCGCTGGGACGCCTCGCGCCCGGAGGGCCCGCGCCGCCGGTTCCTGGACATCACGCGGGCGCAGCGGGCCTTCGATTTCCACCCGCGGCGCCAGCTGCAGGAGGGCCTGCACGAGACGGTGGAATGGTATCGCGCGCGGCGCGCGCGCGGCGCGTTCGAGCCAAGAGAGAAAGCGTTCGCTTCGCCGGCGTGAGCCCTTTGAGAAAAAGATTCACGCCGCGCGACGCGGCGCAACCGGGGGATGTCTTGAGGCGAGGCGTGTTTCTGGGCCGGGACGGAGTGATCAATCGCTACGCGTCCTCCGTTTCCGGAGCGCCGAGCAGCGCCGCGGAGTTCGAGCTGTTTCCCGGTGTAGGCCAAGCGATTCGCACGCTGAACCGGCTGGGGCTTCCGGTCGTGGTGGTATCGAACCAGCCGGGCATCGCGCGGGGGGAGTTCACGGCCATGGCGCTGGACGCCATCAACGAGAAGATGCGCGCCGCACTGGAGCGAGAGGGCGCGCGCACCGACGCCGTGCTTTATTGCCGGCACGACCCGCTGGGCCAGGTCGAGGCGTATCGCGTCGGGTGCGAGTGCCGCATCCCCAAGCCGGGAATGCTGCTGCGCGCGGCGCGGGAGCGCAACTTGAATCTGTCGGCGAGCTTTCTGGTAGGCGCGGTAGCCGAGGAGATCCTGACGGGACGCGCGGCCGGAGTCACGACGATTCTCCTGGCCCCGCAGCGTGCCGGCGGCGGCGAAAATTTGTCGGACTACACCGCGCGCGACTTGCGCGAAGCCGTCCAGATCATCGGCGAGCTCGCCGCGCAAGCGCCCCGCGGCTTGCCGGCGGCGTGGTCTGCGGCGCCGGCGCAACCGGATGCAGAAGAAGCGGTCCTGGCGAGGCCTTCGTGAACCAACCAGCGACGCCGCGAAGCGGAGAGCAACTACAACCGGCGCCTCAGGGGTTGAAGAGTCTGTGTGAGAACTCGAGGATCTGGCCCTCAGCGGCTAAAGCCGCATTGATTTTGCGGCACTTAGCGGCACGGCTGAAGCCGTGCCCTGACGAAAGCGATGTTCTCACACAGACTCTGAAGCCCCTGCACCTCGGGCGGCGTCACGGCGCGGCGGAAGGCGTGCCCTTCCCACTCGGCAAGTTACGCCAGTTCCTTTGCGCCCTGGTGATTTCGGCGGCGTGGTGCGTTGCGCTCCGCGCCCAGAGCGAGCAATCCGCGCGTCCGCCGGCTTCCGAGCTCGACCGGCAGAATCTGACCCGCGTGGCGGCCTCCGCGGCGGAAATCAAGCTGGTTCTCAATCACGAAGCTGGGCTGATGGTAGAGCTGAAGCGCTGGGTAGCGCGCGATGCCACGCTTCACGGCCAGATGGTCATCGACCGGGATCTCGCCGACGACGCCATCCTCGAGCGCCTGGAAACGGACCTGGCGTTCCGGTCGGTGGCCACATCGCTGCTGCAGCACTACGGCTATCTGGTTCCGCGAATCAATCCCAATTCCGAGTTCGGCCGCCAGCGCCAGTTGCTGATCGAAGAGCGCGCGAAATGGCTGGCGCAAAGCCAGGAAGAGGCGCGGTCGGAAGCGCAGCGGCGGCGCTCGGAAGAGCTCGAAGCGGCGCGCGCCTGCCAGGCGCAGCCGGGCGCGGAGTGCAAGACGCCGGCGACACGGCCAGCTCCAGGGGAATCTCCCGCAGAAGAATCCGCGCCCGCCGAACCCGCTCCGGCAACTCCCAGTCGAGCGCCGGGCGAGCGCGGCGCTCTCGAACGCGCGTCGCTAGCGGAGCGCGGAGAATTCCCCGTTGATCTCGCGGAATTTCCTGCGGCCCCAGCAACAGGCCCGGAAAGCCTTCAGGAAGCTGACTATTCTCGTGCCCCGGAAACCGCCGATGGGGCGGGCGGAGGTTCCAGCGCGGCATTCGATCCGTTTCGAGCGACGCCGGCCCCCGCGGTGACCCGCGCTCCAGCCTTTCGCGGGACGGAACTCGATTCGTTTCCCGAAGCGGACGCGACGGAAGAGGCCGGCACGGCAGGGCCTTCCAGCAATTCTCCTGCGGCTCCCCTGGCCGCTTCCAACGCGCCAAACGCCGCGCCAGGCGGCGCACCGATCCCAGCGAAAAGGCGCACGGCGCCTGCGGAACTGGTGCGCTAGCCGAATCCCTATCGCGACATCCCGTCGTTGTACGACATGTACGTCCAGGCGGCGCCGCATCCGGCAACTCCCGCGCGCTTCGGGATGGAGGTGTTCGAGCGCCGCATCCGGGATCCGCGGCTGGTTCCCATGGATCTTCCGGCCGGCCCCGAATACGTCGTGGGCCCGGGAGACGGCCTGGCGATTCACCTGTGGGGCGGAATCTCGCGGCAACTCTACCGCGCGGTGGATCGCGAAGGCCGCGTCAGCCTGCCGGAAATCGGGCCGGTGCTGGTGAGCGGCAAAAGCCTGGCGGAGGTGCAGCAGAGCCTGCAATCGATGTTGCGCACGCAGTTCCGCGACGTTTCCGCCGACGTCTCGCTTTCGCGCCTGCGCACCATTCGCGTGTACGAAGCGGGCGACGTCACGAGCCCCGGCGCCTACGACATCAGCTCGCTCTCGACGCCGCTGGCGGCGCTGTTTTCCGCCGGCGGGCCGACGCCGCGCGGGTCGCTGCGGCGGGTAAAGCACTACCGCGGCGAGCGGCTGGTCGAAACGGTGGATCTCTACGACCTGCTGCTCAACGGGGTGAAGCGCGAGATGGCGCGACTGGAGAACGGCGACACGGTGCTGGTCCCGCCGATCGGGCCCGAGGTAACGCTCGAAGGCATGGTGCGCGTCTTCAGCCGCTTCGACTTCGAGAATCCTCCGCAAGTGACGGTCGCAGGCGAAGTGCGCGCGCCGGGAACCTACCGCACCGCCGGGCAAATCCGCCTGGGCGACGCCGTGCGCCTGGCCGGGGGCCTGGCGCCCGACGCCGAGAAGGACGACGCGCAAGTGTTCCGCTACCTGCCGGACGGCAAGCTGCGAATCTTCAGCGTGAGCCTGGGCGCAGCGCTCGACGGCGACCCTGCGGAGAACATTCTTCTCCAGCCGCGCGACCACTTGCTGGTGCATGCCAGCGCCGCCGCGCTCGAACCCGCTTCGGTGTACATCGAAGGCCAAGCGGCCAAGCCAGGCCGCTATCCGCTGGGAGCCAGCATGAGCGTCGGCGACTTGATTCGCGCGGGCGGCGGACTCAAGTCCGGCGCGGACACCACCGCGGCCGACCTGACGCACTACCAGTGGTCGAACCAGACCAAGCTTGCCGCGCAGCACCAAGAAGTGCCGATTGCCGCGGCGCTGGCGGGCGACACGAACGCCAACGTGGCGCTGCACAACGGCGACGTGCTGACCATCCGGCAGCTCGCGGGATGGAGCGATCTGGGCGCTTCGATTCGCGTGCAAGGCGAAGTCCAGCATCCGGGAACCTACGGAATACGTCCGGGCGAGCGGCTGAGCGCGATCCTCGACCGCGCCGGCGGGTTGCCCCCGGAGCCTACCCCTACGGCGCGGTGCTGCAGCGCGCGCAGGTGCGGGAGCTCGAAGCGCAGGCGCAGAGCGAAATGATTCTGCGCGTTCAGGACGCGCAGCGAAACCTGGAACTGCTGCCGGACACCGACGCCAAGCAGAAACAGGCCAAGGGACTGGCCATCCAGCAATGGCAAACGACGCTCGACCAGCTGTCGAGCACGCCTCCGCTGGGGCGCATAGCCATCCGCATTTCGCCGAACATCGGCCGCTGGCGGAACACGGCCAACGACGTCGAAGTGCGCGCGGGCGACACGCTCGTCGTGCCCAAGAAGCCGGGTTACGTGATGGTGACCGGGCAAGTGTTCAACCCAACGGCCGTGTTGTACCGGCCAGGCAAGAGCGCGAAGTGGTATCTCAGCCAGTCCGGCGGGCCCACGCAGCTGGCGAACAAGAAAGCGATTTTCGTCGTTCGCGCCGACGGCTCGGTCCTGAGCTCGAGAGAAAGCCCGTGGAGCGGCAGCTCGCTCGGGACGGCGCTCGCGCCGGGCGACACCGTGGTGGTGCCGGAGAAAGCGCTGGGCGGCGGAGTCCAGTGGCAGAACCTGCTCACCGCCGCGCAGGTGACATCGTCGATCGCCAGCACGATCTTCATCGCCCTGCGCTATTAGTGAGAAACAGGAAATGAATCGAAAGTGGATCAGGCTTCTCGCGGGATGCTCGTTGCTCGTTGCAACGGAAACCGCGCGCCGCAACTGCTGGGCAATGCCGCAGGAGCAAGCGGCCGCCCAAGAGAATTCCATCGGGCTGAAGTGGATCGAGCGCCTTGCGGAGGATCAGGAAGCGATCTGGACGAGTCCCTTTCGGTTGCAGTGGGCCGACGCGGATTGGCTGGTGCCGCTCGGTGTGGCGACGGGAGGAACGCTCGCGACGGACACAGAATTCAGCAAGCATCTTTCAAGTTCGCCGGTTCGGTTGCGATACAGCCGCGATTTTTCGAATTTCGGCGTTGCGGGAATGGCCGCAGCCGGCGGCGGGCTCTATTTTCTGGGCCGCTTCGCGCACGACGACCAGAAACGCGAAGCAGGAATCCTGGCCGGGGAGGCGGCTGTGGACAGCTACGGCGTGGCGAGCGCTCTCAAATTCGCGTTCGGGCGCGAGCGCCCGCTCGCGGACAGCTACCGCGGCCATTTCCTTCGCGGCGGCGATTCGTTTCCTTCCGAACATGCGGCCGCGGCCTGGTCGATTGCCAGCGTGATCGCGCACGAATATCCCGGCACGCTGACGACGCTGGTCGCTTACGGCGCCGCGTCGGCGATAAGCGCCTCGCGCATCACCGCGAAAGAGCATTTCCCTTCCGACGTGCTGGTGGGCAGCGCCATCGGATGGTTCGTGGGCCAGCACGTATACCGCGCCCACCACGACCCGAAATTAGGCGGAAGTGATTGGGAAACGTACGCGGAATCGCAGGACCCCGGCTCCGCGCGCCAGAGCAAAAGCCCAGGATCGCCCTATGTCGAGCTCGACAGCTGGATTTATCCCGCCATCGAGCGCCTGGCGGACCTGGGCTATATCCGCTCGGCGTTTTTGGGCATGCGTCCCTGGACGCGCATCGAATGCGCCCGTTTGGTGGAGGAAGCGGGCGAAACAATCGAATCGAGCGAAAGCCTGCGCGGAGGCGCCGGCAAACTCTATGCCGCGCTGCAGCGCGAATTCCGCAGCGACCTCGCGGGGGTCGGCGAGGCCGGCAAGCCCTCCGTCGAGGTCGAATCGCTTTATACCGCAGTGGAAGGCATCAGCGGCGCGCCGCTCAACGACAGCTACCATTTCGGCCAGACCATCATCAACGACTACGGGCGCCCCTACCAGGAGGGATTCAACAGCTACGACGGAGTGTCGGGCTACGCCACGGCCGGGCGTTTCACCGTCTATATGCGCGGCGAGTATCAGAGATCGCCGTCGGGCCCGGCGTATTCCCTGGCGGTGCGCAGCGCCATCGCCAATGCGGACAGCAATCCCGTGCAACCCGCGGCTGCGGTCTCTGCAGCCAGCCAGTACCGCCTGCTCGACACTTATGTCGCGGCAAATCTTGCGGGCTGGGAACTGGCCTTCGGCAAGCAAAGCCTGTGGTGGGGCCCCAACTACGGCAGCGACCTCGTGTTCAGCGACAACGCCGAGCCGATCTACATGTTCCGCGCCAGCCGCATCGAGCCCATCGCGCTGCCGTGGATTTCCCGCTGGCTCGGGCCGCTCAAACTCGATCTGTTTTTCGGCAAGCTTTCGGGCCACGAATTTCCGCCGCGTCCGATGATTCACGGCGAGAAATTCAGCTTCAAGCCCACGCCGAATATCGAGTTCGGGTTCTCGCGCACCACTGTTTTTTCGGGAGTGGGCAAGCCGCTTACGTGGCACCTTCTGGGGATCACCTACCTGAGCGTTGGCAACAATCCGGCGCAAAACACGACAGACGATCCGGGCGACCGCCGCGGCGGATTCGATTTCAGTTACCGCCTTCCCTACCTGCGCAACTGGCTGACGTTGTATGCGAACTCGATGTGCGACGACGACGTGTCGCCGCTGTCGTCTCCGCGGCGCGCGGCAATGAATCCGGGACTTCATCTGACGCAGTTGCCGGGCGCGCCAAAAGCCGACCTGCGCGTCGAAGCGGTCTACACCGATCTGCCCATTCGGGCAAGCCACAGCGGCGAGTTCAACTACTGGAACGGGCAGTAACACGACTCTTATACGAACAAAGGGAATTTACTCGGCAGCTGGGTGGGCCGCGAAGGCCAAGGCTACCAGGCGTGGAACACCTACCGGTTCGGCGAGCGCAACGCGGTGGAATTCGGCTACCGGCACGCGCGCGTTTCCAGCGACTTCCTGCCGCGAGGCGGCACGCTCAACGACGCTTCGGTGCGCGTGGCGTGGTGGGCGCGCGGAGGCATGAGCTTCGGAAACTTTCTGCAGTGGGAGCGCTGGAAGTTTCCGCTGCTGGCGTCGCAGGCGCAGACCAACTGGACGAGCGCCATGGAGCTGGCCTTCTGGCCGCGGGCGTGGAAATGGCAATGAACCCGAGCGAAGCCAGCGCCGTGCAACGAGCCAGAGAGCAGAACCGCGCCGGCGGGATGCGCCGAGCCCCCTGCGGAAGAAACCATGCCGGGCAGCGAATCGCGGCGCGCTGCCGAGCGGGAAGCAGTCGGGCGAATGCGTTTGCTGTGGGAGGCCAGAAGGTTTCTCGCGCGCAGCGCCGCCGCAGGCCTGGCGGTGGCGGCCGGCGTCGCGTTTCTTATTCCCCCGCGCTACGAATCGACCACGCAGGTGATGCCTCCCGACGCGCAATCCACCGCCGGGCTGGCGCTGGCGGCGCGGCTGGCGGGCCAGGACGCCGGAGCCCTGGGAGGCCTGGCCGGCGATCTGCTGGGGATGAAGAGCACGGGAGCGCTGTTCGTCGGAGTGCTGCGCAGCCGCACGGTCGAAGACCGCATCATCGCGCGGTTCGCGCTGCGCAAAGTGTACGGCGCCAAGCTCGAAAAAGACGCGCGGGAGAAACTCGAAGCGCGCACATCCATCGGCGAAGACCGCAAGAGCGGAATCATTTCCGTCACCGCGGCCGACCGCGACCCCCAGCGCGCCGCGGCCATCGCCGGCGCCTACATCGATGCTCTCGACGCCATGATGGCCGAGCTGACCACTTCCTCGGCGCACCGCGAGCGCGTGTTCCTCGAAGAGCGGCTGGCGGGCGCGAAAGGCGACCTCGAAGGCGCCGAAAAAGAGTTCAGCCAGTTCGCCAGCCGCAACGCCACGGTGGACATCACCGCGCAGGGCAAAGCGATGGTCGAAGGGGCTGCGGCGCTCGAAGGGCAGATGATTGCGGCGCAGTCGGAACTGGAGAGCCTGCGGCAAATCTATACCGACGACAACGTGCGCGTGCGCTCGACGCAGGCGCGCATCCGCGAACTGCGCCGCGAGCTCGGACGGCTGGGCGGCCAGGCGGAGTCAGACGCGCCGGGCGGCGACGAGCGCGCCAGCGGCGCCTATCCCACGCTGCGGCAACTGCCTCTTCTGGGCGTGGCCTACGCGGACCTCTACCGGCGGCTCAAGCTGGAAGAAGCCGTGTTCGAGACGCTCACCGAGGAATACGAGCTCGCCAAGGTGCAGGAAGCGAAGGAGATTCCCACGGTGAAGGTGCTGGACGCCGCCGAGGTTCCCGAGAAGCGGTCGTTTCCGCCGCGCCTTGGAATCGTAGTGACAGGAACCGTCTCGGCGCTGCTTTCCGGCGCGGTGTGGCTGCTCGCCACCGCGCACTGGAAGGAAATCGATCCGGCCGATCCGGGAAAGCAGCTGGCGGCAGAGATTTTCGAAACCGTGCGCGACCGGCTGCGGCAAGCGCCGCCCCGCGGCAGCCGCGCGGAAGCGCCCGCAGCTGCGGCACGAGAACAGCCGGCCGAGGGCATCGCCCGCATCGTCGCCGAGCGCCGAGCGGAAAAGCCGCTTTAGCGAAAGCGAAGGAGGAACTGTGCGCATTCTCATTCTGGGCGGAGACGGGTACCTGGGATGGCCGACGGCCATGCATCTTTCGCGCCAGGGACACCGCGTGGCGGTGCTCGACAATTTCGCCAAGCGGCGCTGGGAGCTGGAGCTAAACGTCGAGCCGCTGGTGCCCATCGGCACGCTGCAGGATCGCATCACCGCGTGGCGCGAAACCACGGGCGAAACCATCGAGCTCTACGTGGCCGACCTGCGCAACTACGGCGCCGTGGAAGCGGCCCTCGCCGGGTTCCAGCCCGAAGCCATCGTGCACTACGGCGAGCAGCCGTCGGCACCTTACTCGATGATCGACCACAACCGCGCGGTGTTCACCCAGGTCAACAACGTCACCGGCACGCTGAACGTGCTGTGGGCCATGAAGAGGCTCGCGCCGGAATGCCATCTCGTGAAGCTTGGCACCATGGGCGAGTACGGCACTCCCAACATCGACATCGAAGAAGGTTTTCTGGAGATCGAACACAAGGGACGAAAGGACTTTCTGCCGTTTCCCTGCCAGCCGGGCTCGTTCTACCACCTGTCGAAGGTTCACGACAGCCACAACATCCGCTTCGCCTGCCGCGTCTGGAACCTGGCGGCCACCGACCTGCATCAGGGTGTGGTGTACGGAATCGAAACCGGGGAAACCTGCCTCGACGAGCGGTTGGAGACGAGCTTCCACTACGACGAAGTGTTCGCCACGGCGCTCAACCGGTTCTGCCTGCAGGCCGTGGCGGGCATTCCGCTGACCGTGTACGGAAAAGGCGGGCAGCAGCGCGGCTTTCTGAACATTCGCGACACGCTGCAATGCGTCGCGCTGGCCCTCGCCCATCCTCCGCGCCGCGGCGAATACCGCGTCTTCAACCAGTTCACGGAAACGTTTTCGGTGCTGGAACTGGCTTCGCTGGTGGCCGAGCAGGCGCGCCAGCTGGGGCATCAGGCGGAAATCCGCCACCAGGAAAACCCGCGCACCGAACTCGAAGAGCACTACTACAATCCGGCGCACACCAAGCTGCTGGATCTGGGTCTCGAGCCGCACTATTTGTCCGACGTGCTCGTCGATAGCATGCTGCGAAAGATCGAGCAGTTCCGCCACCGCATCAAGCGCAGCATCATCCTGCCGCGGGTGAAATGGAACGAGGAAAGCCGGGAGCCGAAAATGATGTGGGCGGGAATGTGACTTTGCGGAGCGGCTCGAAGGTGAACGCGCGCGTCTATGCGGAATGGCTCGGCCGCCAGGGCCAGCGCGTGGTGCGCACCGGGAGCAGCTACTGGCAGCGCATCGCGCCGGGAGTGTACCAGGCGTTTCCCTACCACTGGCTGATTGCCCCCGGGGAGCGCGAGCTCGAAGAGCTCTTCTTCCGCCACCGCGCCGTGGCCGTGCGCTACTCGCTTGCGGCGGACGCCGCCCAAGGGCTGGCGAGCTATCACGTGGTGCGCCAGGGAGGGGCGTACGGGCTCGAGAGCCTCGGCTACCGGACGCGCAAAAACGTCCGGCTGGGGCTGCGGCGCTGCGCGGTCGAGCGCATCGCGTTTTCCCGGCTGGCCGAAGAAGGCTGGCGGCTGCGCTCGGAAACGCTCGAGCGGCAAGGGCGGGAAATGCGCGTTTCGCCGGAATCCTGGCGGAAACGGTTTCTCCTGGCGGGAGAGCTGGAGGGGTTCGAAGCCTGGGGCGCGCTCGTGGCCGGGCGGCTGGCCGCCTATCTGGTGGCCTTTCACATGGACGATTGCTGCTACCTGCTGTACCAGCAGTCCGGCCGCGAGTTTCTGCGCGAGTGCGTCAACAATGCGCTGACGTTTGTCGCCACCGAGACGCTGGCCGCGCGGCCGGGCGTGCGGCTGTTGTTCTACGGCATGCACTCGCTCGACGCGTCGGCCAGCATGAACGAATTCAAGTTTCACATGGGCTACCAGGCCAAGGCCGTGCGCCAGCGCGTGGTGTTTCATCCGTTGATTAGGCCGTTCATCAACCGCGCCAGCTACCGCGTGCTCCAGCAAGTGGCCCGGTGGCGGCCCAAGAGCCGGGCGCTTTCCAAGGCCGAGGGGATGCTGCGCTTCTATCTCGAAGGACAAGCACGGCCAACGGAGCACGCGGAGGCGCTCGGGTGACGCCCTCCGCGAGCAGCACGCTAGGGGCCAGGCCGCCAGCTTTGCAGGCATTCGACCGGCTGGCTCTTGCGGCGGTCGCGAGCGTGGCGACGCTTGCCGCGATCCGTTATCCGCTGGCGATGTCGCTGCTCGCCGGGGGACTTGCGGCCGCAGCAACGGCAGCGCGGCGGCCCGCCGCAGGCATCTATCTGGTCGCGGCGCTCACGCCCTTCGAGAGTCTAGCGGGCCTCGAGTTTCAGGTGACCAAGGCCGTCAAGCTCGCGCTGCGCCGTGTGGGCGCACGATGGGACGCTGGCGATCCGTATGTTCGGCTTTTCGGCCTGCTTACCGCCTCGGCCTTGCTTTCCTCGCTGGCGTCGTATTCGCCGCTGCGCAGCCTGGCGGGACTTGCGCAACTGGGAGTTTTCGCCGCGTGGTACACGGCCGTAAGCCGCGAAAACATGGGGCTCGCAGGCGCGGCGAAGCTGCTGCGCACGCTGCTGTTCGCGGCCCTGCCTGCCGCGCTGTGGGCCGCGCTGCAAACGCTCGCGGGCTACTCGGGCTTCTGGGGCTCGGCGGAACAGCGGCTGGCGGAAAACCAGGGCGGGTTCGACACCGTGTGGCCATCGCTCGAGCGCGCTTCGGCGACTTTCGGAAGCAGCAACGCGGCCGGAGCGTTTTTCGCCGTCGTGTTCCTCATTGCCGCGCTGCATTTCTGGCTCCTGCCGAATAACCGGCTGGGATACGGCCTGGGAGCGGCGGTGGCCGCGATCGGCTTGGCCACCACGAATTCCCGCGGGGCGATGCTGGGCCTGCTGCTGGCGGGCGCGCTGTTCTGCTGGGGCACCCGCTCGAAATCGCGCCGGAGGGCTTTCGTCGCGCTCGCCAGCCTGCTGGCCGCAGCCGCGCTCGCGGCGCCGGCGGCCAATCTGGCCGGCTACTTCCGCACCGGCGACGATTTTGCGAGCGCCTCGCTCACGCGCCTGGCCGCCTGGCAGCAGGCTCTGGTTTCGATCGCGAGCCATCCCTTTCTGGGCATCGGGTTCTACGCCTTTCAGGGGGAGATGGAAGGCGCCGGGGCGGGCGCGGGGCTGATTCATCCGCATAACGGGCTGCTGAAAGCGCTGGTGGAGCAGGGAATCCTGGGCGGCGGCGTGTACCTGTGCTTTGCCGGCGTTTTTTTCCGGCGAGCGGTTCAGAATCTCCGCCAGCCACAGGCCGATGCTCGTGCGGCATGGGTCCTTGCGGCGATTTCATGCGCCAGCGCGGCGTTGTTCGGCCAGGAACTGGTGGACGCGGGATTGACCATGGGGGGAGCTCGATGGCCATCCTTTTCGCGACGCTTTTGGGCCTGGGAACCGGCCTCGCAAACGCGCCGCAGGCGCCGCGTGGGGCGCCGCACCTATGAGCGAACCGGGAAACAAGCCGAACGACTTCCTGGTTCATGCAGGACGGCTGGGAGGCCTGACGCTGGTGGCCAGCCTTCTCGGATTTATCCGCGAACTGGTGATCGCCCGGAAGTTCGGCGCGACGCACGCGACCGACTCGTATCTGGTGGCGCTTTCCGTTCCCGCGCTGCTGTACCAGCTGGCTTTCGGCTCGGGACTGAACGTTTCGCTGGTTCCGCGCCTGGCCGCGGTGTTTCACCAGGATCCCGCCCAAGGGCGAAAGCAGTTTGCGGAGTTTCTGAGCGCGGTGAGCCTGCTGGCGCTCGGCGCGTCGGTGGGGATCCTGGCGTTTCCGCGGGAACTGGTGCGCGTGTGCGCTCCGGGAATTTCCCTTTCTCCGGTGACCATCGAATTCGTGCGGCTGCTTTCTCCGGCTTTTTTCCTGCTGGTGACCACCTACTCGCTCGCGGTGGCGGCATGGACGCTGGTGTTCGTGATGAGCGGCTTTCTCGCGGCGCTGCGGCGGCTGCGCGTGCTGATTTTTTCCGGGATCGCCGCGGTGATTCTTAACGCCGCGCTGATGTCGCTCGCCTGGCGGCGGATGGGCGCGCCGGGCATCGCCCTGGCGGTCTCGGCCGGAGCCTTGTTCGACTGCGCGCTGCTCGGCTGCGTGGCGCTTCCCGCACTCGACCGGCCGCTGCTGCGGGCCCTGGGCAAACGGGCCGCCATGATTCTCGCGGGCGCGCTGCTGATGCATCTGGCGCTGGGCGGCGTGATTCGCCTCACGGCCTTCGCCTCCGCGCCGACGGCCAGCGGGCTGGTCCCCGCGCTCGCCGGCGTCGCCGCGTATCTGGCGTGGCTCGCGCCGCAGCGCGCGAAATTGAGTCTCGGCGCAGCGTGACGGAGCAACGAACATGAAAACCATCGCGCTCCATGCCGCGTTCTTCGCCGCCGGAACCGTGCTGGTGTACGTCTATGCCGGCTATCCGCTGCTGGCGTTCAGCGTGGCGGCGTGGAAAAGGAAGCGGCCGCCGCGGAGGCTCGCGACGGCAGCGCCGCCGAGCGTTTCGATCGTGCTCTCGACGCGCGATTCGGCGGCCAGCTTGCGCGCGCGCATCGACGATTGCCTGGCGCAGGAATACGCCGGCGCAGTCGAAATCCTGGTGGGCTGCGACGGCAGCCTCGAGTCGTACCGGGCCGCGAGCGCATCCGGCGACGCGCGCGTGAGAGCCTTCTTCTTCTCGCGCATCGGCAAAGCGAGCGTGCAGAACCTCCTGGTGCGGGAAGCGCGAAGCGAAATCATCGTGACCACGGACGTGCAGACGCGCTTCGCGCCCGCGTTCCTGAGCGAGATTACGCGGCCTTTCAGCGATCCCGCGGTGGGCGGCGTCACGGGCGTGATGCGCATCGGCAACCGCTGCGCCAGCGGAACCGCGCACGCCGAGGCGAACTACTGGTCGTACGAGCAATGGCTGCGGCAGCAGGAAAGCGACGCGGGAACGCTGCTGGCGGTGGTGGGGGCCTGCTTCGCGTTCCGGCGGGCGGCCTACCGCGAAATCGGCGCCGCTTCCGACACCGACAACCTGGTTCCCATGCAGCTGGCCGAGCAGGGCTACCGCACGATTCAGCGGCCCGAAGCGGCGGTGTTCGAGGAAGCCATCGAAACGCCGCGCAGCGAGCTGCGCAACCGCACGCGCAACGTCACGCGCTGCTTTGCGGACTACTTCCGGCATCCGCGTCTTCTGAATCCCGCGCGGTTTCCCGGCTACTGCCTGGGAATCGTGTCGCATAAGCTGTTGCGCTGGCTGACGCCCTATTTCGCGCTGTGCCTGCTTGCCGGAGCGGTCGCCTTGCGCGCCGAGCTGCTGCCGCGCGCCGCACTCTGGGGCGGCGGCGTGGCGCTGGCGTGCGGCCTCGCAGGCGTCGCGGCAGGCCGCTACCGGCCGCTCCCGGCGGCGTGGGCGGCCCTAGCGAGCGTGCTCACCGTGAATCTGGCCTTCCTGCTGGGAACCTTCCAAGCCGCGCGCGGAAAGAGGATCGTGACGTGGTGACGCCGCAAAGCGCGCGCCGCTGGAGGCCGTGGATTAGCGCCCGGAGACGCATTGCGTCTAGAATGTCGCCGGCTCGAGGAGGATGAGAGCGGTGAACACCATGGCTAGCTCACGCATGCAACGGGCAAGGGACGCGCGCGGCGGAAACCCGGGAGAGTCCGCGCCGCAAACGAGGGAAGTTCCGTTCCACCGCGCTTTCCTGGGCGAAGAAGAGGTGCGCGCGGTGTCCGGCGTGATTCGCTCCGGCTGGATCACCATGGGAGCAAAGACGCTGGAGTTCGAGGAGCGCTTCGCCGCGTACGTGGGAGCGCCACACGCCGTCGCAGTTTCGTCGGGAACGGCGGCGCTGCATCTGGCGCTCGAAGCCATCGGAATCAAGCGTGGAGATGAAGTTCTCATTCCCACGACAACCTTTACGGCGACGGGCGAAGTGGCTGCGTATTTCGGCGCGCGGCCCGTGCTCGCCGACATCGACGCGGCCACGATGAACATCGATCCCGCCGACGCGGAGCGGCGCATCACGCCGCGCACCCGCGCGATCGTTCCGGTGCACCTGGCCGGCCAGCCCTGCGACATGGCGGAATTGCAAGCCCTGGCCGCGCGGCGCCATCTGCGCATCGTGGAAGACGCCGCCCACGCGCTGCCGGCGGAATACCGGGGAGCGCGGGTGGGCTCGCTCAGCGAGATTACGGCGTTCAGTTTTTACGCTACCAAGACGCTCACCACCGGCGAAGGCGGCATGATCGCGACGGCGGACGCCGAGCGCGCCGCGCGCATGCGCACCATGCGCCTGCACGGCATCGCCGGCGACGCCTGGAAGCGCTACGGCCGGAACGGTACGTGGCGCTACGAAGTGGTGGAAGCGGGGTTCAAGTACAACCCGACGGACATGCAATCGGCGCTGGGGCTGGCACAGCTGGCAAAATGCGACGCCATGAACGCGGCGCGGCGCGAGATCGCCGCGCGCTACACGGAGGCCTTCCGCGCCGTCGGCGCGCTCCAGCCGCCGGGGGTGAAGCCGGATCGCACCACCTCGTGGCACCTCTACATCCTGCGATTGCAACTCGAACAGCTGCGCATGGGCCGCGACGATTTCATGGACGAGCTGAAGCGCCGCGGCGTGGGCTCCAGCGTCCATTTCATTCCCCTGCATCTTCATCCCTATTACCAGCGCGCCTATGGATACCAGCGCGGAGATTTTCCTTCGGCCGAGCGCGAGTTCGAGCGCTCGATTTCACTGCCGATTTATCCGGGAATGAGCCCCGCGGACGTGCAGCAGGTGATCGATGCCGTCACCGAAATTACAGATCGTGGCAAACGGTAGAAGCGACTCGCTCGCTCTGCCGCCGCGCGCGGCGCAGCCCGCCGCCTTCGAGCGGCCCGGCCGGGACTTCTATCGCCGCGCGGGAAAGCGCGCCATGGACCTCGCCATTTCGTTTGCGGGACTCGCGCTGCTTTCGCCCGTGCTCTTGGCGGTCGCCGTTTTGGTGAAGTGCGCTTCGCCGGGAACGGTTCTCTACTGGCAGGAACGCGTGGGGTGCGGCGGCAGAATCTTCCGCATCGCCAAGTTCCGCTCGATGGTTGCACATGCCGACCGGCAGGGTCCGGCCATCACGGCTTTGGGCGACCCGCGCGTGACGCGCCTTGGCGCCATGCTGCGCAAACTTAAAATCGACGAGCTGCCGCAGCTCTGGAACGTCCTGCGAGGCGAAATGAGCCTCGTGGGGCCGCGCCCGGAACTGCCGGTGTACGTGACCGGCTACACGGAAGAACAGCGCCGCGTCCTTGCGGTGCGCCCGGGCATCACCGACGTCGCGTCGATTCGTTACCGCGACGAAGAAAAAATCCTGGCCGCCAGCGCCTGCGCCGAGGAGTTTTATCGCCGCGTGGTGCTGCCGCACAAGCTGGAGCTGAACGCCGAATACATCCAGCAGATGTCGTTTTCATTCGACGTGCGATTGATCTTTCAGACTTTGAAGCTTCTTGTCGTTTCTCCCCCTTCCAGGCAGCCGAACTAAAAAAGCGGCCGTTTGCCTTTCTGCCGCGGCCAGGCGCCGCGGCCAGACGCCACGACGGCCCGCGCGGGAGAGACCGATGTCCTACGATCCGTATTCGGCCACGAATCAAAAGATTCTCGACGGCGCGGTGGCCGCCGCTTCTTTGTACCTGGCTTTTCTGATTCGCTACGACGGAAGCGTGCCGGCCTATCACGCCTTCCAGTTCTGGGTGTGCTTCGCGCCGCTGGCCGCCGGGCGGCTGGCCGCCAATTTTCTCTTCGGCCTCGGCCGCCTGCGCTGGCGGTACATCGGAGTGAGCGACGCCTTCCGCGTGGCGCGGTCGTACGCGGCCTTCTCCGGCTTGCTGCTGGCCGCGCGCTTCGGCCTGCCGGACCGCCTGGACCTCGCGCGCATTCCCGGAAGCGTCATCGCCATCGAGCTGGCTCTTTCGCTGCTGGGGGCCCTGGGAATCCGCTTCCTGCGGCGGTCGCTCTACGAGCGCCAAGCCCGGGACGCGGAGCAGCCTTCGGCCGGCGGGCCGCGCCGTCTGCTGCTGATTGGAGCGGGGCAGATCGGAGCGCGCGTGGCCGGAGAAATGGCGTCGCATGCTTCGATTGAGGTCGTCGGCTACCTGGACGACGACCCGCGGAAGCAGGGGTGTGTGGTGGCGGGGGCGAAGGTGCTCGGGCCGGCCTCGGCGCTGATCGAGACCGTGCGCGCGCATCGCGTGGACGACGTCCTCGTGTGCATAGCGCCGGCGGCGCGAGGCTCGTTCAACCGCCTGCTGGCGCTGCTGGACGGGTCTGCGGTCACCGCTCGGTTCGTTCCCACCATCCAGGAAATCCTCGACGCCAAAGACGGCCACTTGGCGCTGGACAATCATCACGGAAACGGCCGCCGCGCGGCGGCGGAGGCCGCGCCCCGGCGTGAACCCGTTCACGAGCAGCGCATGGAGATCCGCAACAAGAACATCCTCATCACCGGCGGCGCAGGCTTCATCGGCTCGGCGCTGGCCGGGCGGCTGGCGGGCGAAAACCAAATGGTGCTGTTCGACCGCTCGTTCCGCGACCAGCCCGTCGAGTTTACCGGGCTGCCGAAGCACCCCAACGTGCGCCTGGTCGAAGCCGACATCCTGCAGAGCTATCTTCTGGATTCCCTGGCCAAGGAAGCGGACATCGTGGTGCACGCCGCGGCCATCGTGGGCGTGGGGCGGGTGTGCAGCTATCCGCGGGAAACTCTGGAAACGAATTTCGCGGGAACCTCGCGCATTCTGAAGGCGCTTGAAGGAAGCGCGCGGCTCGAGCGCTTCATCTATTTTTCGACCAGCGAGGTTTTCGGCGTGAATTCCTTCCGGGTCCACGAAGACGCGCCCGCGGCGGTGGGGCCGGCGGCCGAGGCGCGATGGAGCTACGCCATCGCCAAGCTCGCAGGCGAGCATCTGGTGAAGGCCTATCACCGCCAGGGAGGCATGCCGGTGGTGACGGTGCGGCCCTTCAACGTTTTCGGGCCGCGGCGGCTGGGCGCCCACGCCATTCTGGAGTTCGCGCTCCACGCCCTCACCAAGACTCCCATTGAAGTGCACGGCGACGGCTCGCAGATTCGCTCGTGGTGCTACATCGAGGATTTCTGCGACGCGCTGGTGGAGATGATCGCCAGGCCGGGCGTTGCGGGAGAGGACTTCAACATCGGCAATCCGGCGAACACGCTCACGATTCTTCAGCTGGCGCAGCGCGTCGTGGAATTGACCGGCAAGACGGTGCCCATCAATCTGACCGACTCGCCGTTCCCCGACATCGGCATCCGCGTGCCGTCGCTCGACAAGGCGCGCCGGCTGCTGGGCTATCGTCCCAGCTACGATCTCGAAAGCGGCCTGCGGCTCACCATCGACTGGTACCGGCAGCACCTGGGTTTCTTCGAGAAGCGGGTGTCGCGAGCGGCGGTGGGCGCGTAGTCGCTGGGCGACTCCTGTTCTGCCGGCGCTCTGTGCATGCGCACTTCGCCACGCCCGGTAGCAGTGTCCGGTGGTGCGACGGACAATCTCGCAAACGGTCACCTTCGGGCCGCAGCTTTCACTTCCATTGCTGCAACTGCCTCTCCGGCAGGTACTTAGGGCGGCGGCGTGCGCGGCAATGCGTTTGCGGGAAGAGTCCGAGGGTGTAGGATACCTACCCCTAAGGGGTAGGCATTCTACAGCCAGGAGAGCCATGAAGAAGCGCTATCAGGACCGCATCGAACTGCTGCAGGGCACCCTCGATCTGCTTATCCTGCAGACCTTGCGCTGGGGGCCGCGCCACGGCTACGGCATCAGCGAAGCGATTCGCGCGCATTCCGGAGACACGCTGCAGGTGGACACCGGCTCGCTCTATCCGGCGCTGCACCGCCTGGAACGCCAGAGCTGGATCGCCGCCGAATGGAAGACTTCGGAAAACAACCAGCGCGTGCGCGTGTACCGCCTGACCGCCGCGGGACGCAAACAGTTGCACTCGGAGCGCTCGCGCTGGGCGCTGCTTTGCGACGCCATGGCGGGCGTGCTGGAGCCGGCGAAGAAGGCAGGTGAAGCGTGAAGCGGCCGTTCGCGGATCGCGAGCAGCGAAAACAGGATCTCAACGACGAGATCGCGTCTCACCTGCGCCTGGCGGCGCAGGATCGCAGGGAACGCGGCGAGCCGCCCGAGCGCGCGCTCGAATCCGCGCGCCGCGAGATGGGCAACGAGAATCTGATTCGCGAGGCCGCCGCCGACCAATGGGGCTGGCGCTGGCTCGAACAGCTCCTGCAGGACATGCGCTACGGCGCGCGCACGCTGCGAAGAAAGGCGGGATTCACGGGGGTCGCCGCGCTCACCCTGGCGCTGGGCATCGGCGCAACCACCGCGATTTTCAGCGCCGTCAACACCACGCTGTTCGAACCGCTGCCCTATCCGCACCCCGAGCGCATCCTGATGATCTGGGACACGTTCCAGGGCGCGCGCTCCGACGTGACCTTTCACACCTATCGCGAAATCGCAGCGCGAAACCGCTCCTTCGCGGCCCTCGGAATTTTCGAGCCCTGGCAGCCGGCTCTCCTCGGGCGTGCCGAGCCGGAGCGGCTCGACGGGCAAAGCGTGAGCTACGGCTATTTTAGCGCGCTCGGCGTGTCGCCGGCCTTGGGGCGCGGCTTCGAACCCGCCGACAACGCTTTTCATGGCCCCAACGTGGCCATCCTCAGCCACGGGCTCTGGCAGCGCCGGTTCGGCGGCGACGCTTCGATCGTGGGGCGCCAGGTGACTCTGGACGGCGACGCTTACACCATCGTCGGCGTAATGCCGCGCGGCTTCGAAGACGTGCTCGCGCCCACGACGGAGATTTGGTCGCCCGAGCAGTATGACCAGGGTCACATCAACGACACCGACACGGCGGAGTGGGGTCACCACCTGCGCATGGTCGCGCGGCTCAAGCCGGGCGTCAGTTTCGCCCAGGCAAATGCGGACATCGCCGCCATTGCGGGCGCGCCCGTGCCGGAATTCCCGCGGCCGCGCTGGGCGGCGCTCAAGTTCGGTTTCATCGTCGATTCGCTGCAGGACGACGTGACGCGCGCAATCCGGCCGGCGCTGCTTGCGGTGCTCGGCGCGGTGATGCTGGTGCTGCTGATCGCCTGCGTGAACGTGACCAATCTGCTGCTCGCCCGTGGCGCGCTGCGGCGCCCGGAATTCGCCATGCCCGCGGCGCTCGGCGCGGGCCGAACCAGGATGCTCCGGCAACTGCTGACGGAAAGCCTGTTGCTGGCCGCGATCGGCGGCGCGCTGGGCATCGTCGTGGCAGAACTGGGCGTGCAGGCGCTGGTGGCGCTCAGCCCGCCGGAACTGCCGCGGGTGGGCGCCATCGGCCTCGACCGCAACGTGCTGCTCTTCACGATTGCCGTCACGACGCTGATCGGCCTGGCTGTCGGCCTGGTTCCGGCTGTGCACGCCTCGCACAGCGATCTCCAGACGGACTTGAAGCAGGGGTCGCGGCAATCGAGCGGAAGCCATCAGCTGACTCGCCGGGCGCTGGTGGTGGCGGAGGTGGGGCTGGCCATGGTGCTGCTGGCGAGCGCGGGTCTGCTCTTCCGCAGCCTCACGCGGCTCTTCGCAGTCGATCCGGGTTTCGACGCCTCGCATCTGCTCACCCTGCAGGTGCAGACGTCCGGGCACGCGTTCGACAATCCCGACGTGACGCGGCGATTCTTCCATCGCGCGCTCGAAGAAGTGCGCCGCAATCCGGCGGTCGAATCCGCGGCGCTGACGAGCCTGCTGCCGCTCACCGACGACACGCAGTTCGGCCTCTACGGCACGTCGTTTCAGAAGACCGACCGGTCTTACGACACGTTTCGCTATGTCGTGGTGCCCGGCTATTTCGAGACCATGCGCATCCCGCTGCGCCGCGGACGCTATCTCGAAGATCGCGACGCGGCCGCCGCTCCGCACGTAACGGTCATCAGCGAATCCCTGGCGAAGAAAGCGTTCGGCGATGAGGATCCGCTTGGCCAGCTCATGCGCATAGGCGGTTTTCCGAACTGGCCCCTGTACACGGTTGTCGGCGTGGTGGCGGACGTGAGTCAGGTGTCGCTCTCCGGCGGCAACGCAGTGGCGGCGTATATCACGCCGGAGCAGTCGTGGTTCGCCGACCAGGCCATGTCGCTGGTGGTGCGCGCGCGCGGCGATGCCGCGGCCCTTGCGCCGGAAATCCGCAGCGCGGTCTGGTCGGTCAACAAGGATCAGCCCATCGTGCGCGTGGCCACCATGGAGCGTTTGCTGGCGGCCCTGGTGCTCGCCGCCGTGGGAATTTACGGCGTGCTCGCGGGCAGCGTGGCGGAACGAACGCGCGAGATCGGAGTGCGCGTGGCTCTGGGCGCGTCGCGCGGCGACATTCTCGCCATGGTGATGCGGCAGGGAATGACGCTCACGGTGATCGGGGCGCTAATCGGCCTGGCTGCAGCGGCGGCCGCGAGCCGTGCTCTGGTCACCCTGCTCTTCGGCGTGTCGCGCCTGGACGTTCTTCTGCTGCTGGGCGTCTCGGCGATCTCCTGCTGGGTGCCCGCGCGCCGCGCCGCGCAGGTGGATCCGGCGATCACGCTGAGGTCCGAGTAAACGCTGCGTGCCTCGACGCCTGCCGCAAGCGCTGCTAGTGTCGCGTCTCGGAAATACGCGAAACAAGTCCGATCCAGTAAGTCCTTGTAGGGACGCAGCGTGTTTACCCTGAGCGAAGTCGAAGGGCTGCGCCCGCTGGATGCTAGTCGGCGTCCAGGGCGAGGTGGTGGCGCTCCATGTCGGCGCGCACGCGGCCGAACGCTTCGTCCACGGTATCGGCAAATTGCAGCAGGCCATACTCGCGCTCGCTGATCGTTCCGGTGCGCACCATGTGCCGCCAGTTGAGAACCTTGTCCCAGTATTTCCGGCCGTAGATCAGAATCAAGTGATGCGACGACAGCTTGCCCGTCTGCAGCAGCGTCAGCATTTCCCACAGTTCGTCCATGGTGCCAAATCCGCCGGGAAAAACGATGAGCGCCTTGGCCATCTGCGCGAACCACAGCTTGCGCATGAAAAAATAGTGGAAGCAGAAATTCAGCTCCGGCGAAATGTAGGGGTTGGGCCGCTGCTCGTGCGGCAGCTGGATGCTCAGCCCCACGGACCACCCCCCCGCTTCCGCCGCGCCGCGGTTGGCTGCTTCCATGATTCCCGGGCCGCCACCCGAGCAAACCACGAATCGTTTGGGCCGCGCGCCCAGCGTGAGCGACCATTGCGTGATGCGGCGCGATAGCTCCCGCGCCTCTTCGTAGTAGCGCGACATTTCCACCATGGAGCGCGCCGCGCGCGTTTTGGCGCGCCACTCCGCCGGCTTTCGCCCGCGCGCCTGGCGCTCGAGCTCCCGGACGCGCGCCAGCGCCCGGTCTCGGGGCATGATGCGCGCGGAGCCGAAGATGACAATTGTGTCGGCCACGTCGGCGCGACGCAAACGGGTCAGCGGATCGAGGTACTCGGCGAGAATGCGCAGCGGCCGCGCGCTGAAACTCTCGAGAAACGCGGGATCGCGATAGGCCAGCTTGGCCATGCGCAGAGGGCCGTTGCGTTTCATCAAATCCCTCCAGAAAAGCGCAGCATTGATTCTAGCGCCCTGGCCGCAGGGCGCCAGGGCCCGTGGCGCGCGTCGTTTCGCTCCATGCAACGCACTCCGGCGGCGCCGAATCAGATACACTGATACCCATGCCGCGTCCCGCCCGAAAAACCGGGATTCCGCGTCTTTCTCTCTGCGCTGCGCTCCTGCTTGCCTCGCTCGCGCTTGGCGCGCCGGCCTGGTGCCAGGCCCCCGCCGGGCCCATTCACACCAAGCCCGGCGCGCAGCCCGAGCCGATTTCGCCCCAGCAGCGGAAGCGCGCCATCCGCGTGCGCGTGGACGAAGTGACCGCGCCAGTCACGGTGCGCGACGCCTCGGGCGAAATGGTCTTCGACCTCAAGAAAGACAACTTTCACGTGTTCGACAACGGCGTCGAGCAGAACATCGACCACTTCGACCTGGGCGGCGACCCGCTCTCGATTGTGCTCGCCGTCGAAGCCAGCTCGCACATCGAGCCTATGCTGCCGGCCGTGCGCCGCACAGGAATCATTTTCGCGCAGACGGTGATGGGGCTGACCTCCGAAGCCGCGGTGATCAGCTTCGACGACAGCGTGGACCTGCTCGAGAAATTCACCACCGATTCTGACGGCGTCCAGAGCATCATCGAGCACATGCGCATGGGCACGGGCGGGATGCGGCTCTACGACGCGATGTCGCGCGGGGTTTCGCTTCTCGAGAAGCGCCCGCCGGTGCGCCGGCGCATCTTGGTGGTCATCGGCGAAGCCCAGGACGAAGGAAGCGAGAGCAAACTCGGCGAGGTTTTGCGGCAGGCGCAGCTCGCCAACGTTACGATTTACTCCATCGGCCTCAGCACCACCATGGCCGACCTGCGCGCCAAGCCCAAAGAGCCCAACTACCACCCCCTCGGCCCTCCGGGAACCTTTCCGCTTCCCACTCCCGCAGGCCGGCCACAGACGCCGGAGGCGGAAGCGCAACTGCAAGGGCCCATCGACTTGCTGGCCGTCGCCGTGTGGCTGGTAAAGACGGGGAAAAACGCCGTCGGGCCCAACTCGCTGGCCATTGCCAGCAAGGCGACCGGCGGGCTGCACCTCAACACCATGAAAGACCGCTCCATCGAAAAGGCGCTCGATGAGATCGGCGGCGAGCTCCACGCGCAGTACACCCTGGGCTACCGCCCGCCGGGCAACGAGCCTTCCGGCTACCACGAAATCAAGGTCGTCGTGGACCGCCCCGCCGTCACCGTGCGCACCCGCCCCGGCTACTACCTGCCCCCGCCCGAAACCGATTAAAGCCAGCGCCGGCGCTGCGAATCACAAGCAACGCCATTCCCGACGCTACTCAAGACTCCCTACGCTCCGCTCACGCTGGGGTGGGCGCCCTCGGAATCGACGAACTGCGCGAGCATCCCGCCGAAGTCCTGCTTGGTCGGAGGCATGAGGAACTGAACGCCCTTCGCCCGCAATTCCTCGTAGAACTTCTGCAAGTCGGGCGCGGTGAAGCCGAGGTCGATCTTGCCCGCCGGGTTTTTCTCCGAGGCGGGGTGCAGCCCCAGAGTGGTTTCGCCGGTCGCGAATTCGCTCCAGCCGGGCGACTGGAACTTCAACGGCAGGCCGACAACGTCGCGATAGAAGCGGACCGCGCGATCCATATCCGCGACAAACTCGACCACGTAGTTGAGTTTGGGCGCCATAATTCCCTCCTCGGCGGCTAAGCCTTCTTTTCGGGTTCAGGCGCCGCGCCGTTTTCTTCTTCTTCCAGGATGGCGGCGGCCGCGGCGATGCGGTCGCCTTCTTCGAGGCGCAGCAGACGGACGCCCTGGGTCGAGCGGCCGGCCTCGCGAATTTCGGCGGCATGCACGCGGATCACTTTGCCCTGCCCGGTGATGATCATCACGTCGGAATCTTCGCGCACCTGCAGCGCCGCGACCACCGAGCCGTTGCGCTCGGTGGTCTTCACGTTGATGACGCCTTTGCCGCCGCGCGACGTCACGCGATACTCCGCCAGCGGGGTGCGCTTGCCATAACCCTTTTCCGCGACCGTAAGCATCAGCGAAGTAAGCGACTCGCGAATCTGGTCGCTTTCCAACTCGTCGAGGTCTTGCGTCGTTTTCTTGTACTCCTTCTTGATGATCTCGAAATCGGGCTGCACGGCGTCCATCGAAACCACGTAGTCGTCCTTCGCCAGGTCCATGCCGTTGACGCCGGCGGCCGCGCGGCCCATGGCGCGGACTTGCGTCTCGCGGAAGAGAATGGCCTGGCCTTCGTGGCTGGCGAGGAAAATCATCTGCTTGCCGTCGGTAAGTTTTGCGCCGATGAGCTCGTCGCCGCTCTCGAGATTGATGGCGATGATGCCCGAGGGGCGCGGATTGGAGAACTCCGCAAGCTCCGTTTTCTTCACCGTGCCGTTGCGCGTAGCGAGAAAAACGTAGCGGTTCGCCTCTTCCAGGTTGCGCGCGGAGACCACGGCGGTGAGCTTCTCGCCTTCCTGGAATTTCACCAGACTGCCGATGGCTTTCCCGCGCGTGGCCGCGGCGGCTTCGGGGATTTCGTACACCTTGATCCAGTAGATGCGGCCTTTGGAGGTGAACAGCAGGATGTAGCTGTGCGCCGAGGCGATGAACAGGTGTTCGACGAAATCCTCGTCGCGGGTTTTCGCGCCGATGCGGCCCTTGCCGCCGCGCGACTGGTGGCGATAGACGTCCACCGAGGTGCGCTTGATGTAGCCCGCGTGGCTGACGGTGATGGCCATTTCTTCGTCTTTGATCAAGTCTTCGAGCTTGATTTCCTCGACGCGCTCCACGATCTGCGTGCGCCGCTCGTCGCCGTAGGATTTGACCGCTTCGCGCAGCTCGGCGACGATCACGCTCTTCAGTTTCTTCTCGCTCGCCAGAATTTCCTTCAATTCGGCGATGCGCTCGCGGATTTCCTTGAGTTCCTTCAGGATTTCGTCCACCGAGAGCTGGGTCAGCCGGTGCAATTGCAGTTCGAGAATGGCGTCGATCTGCGTGAATGTGAGGCCGGCGGTTTCGTCCGCGCCCAGGCTCTCGCCGGCGATTGCGTACTTGCGGCGGTCGAGCTTCACGCCGCGCACCGTGCCCGTGGCGACTTTCACCGGCTTGTTATCGAAGAAGTCGTGCAAGTTCTGGCGCGCGTCGGCGCGGCTGGACGAACCCCGGATGATTTTGATGACCTCGTCGATGTGCTCGAGCGCGATGCGGTAGCCCAGCAGGATGTGCTCGCGCTCCAGCGCCTTGCGCAGCTCGTGCTGCGAACGCCGGCGCACCACGTCCACGCGGTGCTCGATGAAAAGCTGCAGCAGTTGCAACAGGCCCAGTTCGCGCGGCTGCCCGGCGACAATCGCCAGCAGGATCATGCCGAACGACTCCTGCATCTGCGTCATTTTGTAGAGTTTGTTGAGGATGATCTGCGGCTCTTCGTCGCGCTTCACTTCGATGACGATGCGCATGCCGTCGCGGTCGCTTTCATCGCGAATGTCGCCCACCCCGTCGATTTTCTTGTCGTTGATCAGCTCGGCGATGTGCTCGATCAGCCGCGCCTTGTTGACCTGGTAGGGCAGCTGGGTGATAACGATGTCCTGGCGGTCTTTGCTGCGCTGCTCGATGGCCGCTTTGGCGCGCACCTGGAACGAGCCGCGGCCCGACTTGTACGCCTGCTCGATGCCTTCGCGCCCGTAGATGTACCCGCCCGTCGGGAAATCGGGCCCGGGGATGAGCTTCATCACTTTTTTCAGGTTGGCGTCCGGCTCTTCGATCAGCAGGATGGCCGCTTCGATGGTCTCTTTCAGATTGTGCGGCGGGATGTTCGTGGCCATGCCCACGGCGATGCCGGAAGAGCCGTTGACCAGCAGATTGGGGATTCGCGTGGGGAGAACGGTCGGTTCGCGCTCGCTTTCGTCGAAATTGGGGATGAAATCGACGGTTTCCTTCTCGATGTCCGCGAGCATTTCCTCGGCGATCTTCGAGAGGCGCGCTTCGGTGTAGCGCATGGCCGCGGGCGGATCGCCGTCCACCGAGCCGAAATTGCCCTGGCCGTCGATCAGCGGGTAGCGCATGTTGAAGCTCTGCGCCAGGCGCACCAGCGCGTCGTACACGGGCGCATCCCCGTGCGGGTGATACTTGCCCAGAACTTCGCCGACGATCTTCGCGCACTTGCGGTAGGGCTTGGTCGAGGTGAGCCCCAGCTCGTACATGCCGTAGAGGATGCGCCGGTGGACGGGCTTGAGGCCGTCGCGCACGTCGGGCAGCGCGCGCCCGATGATCACGCTCATGGCGTAATCGAGGTACGACTTCCTCATCTCCGATTCGATATCCACCGGAGTCAGAATTGCCTGATTCAGTTCCTCGGCCATTTATCCCCCAGACCCTACGTCAGGGCGCGGCTTCAGCCGCTGCGTGCAGCTTGCAAAGGGCGTCACGCTTTCCGCGCCATTTGTTCGAGCACAAACGCCTTCACTGTTTCGAACGCCGTGGCGTTGTTCGAGAAGCGCAGCGGCGCGAAATGCGCTTCCAGGCGCTCGGCCAGCGCCGCCCATTCGGCTTCGTCGGCGCACTCGAAGGCGACGCCTTGCTCGTTGTTCGGCGCGCTGGTGGGCAGCGCCTTAAAATCGGAGCAGCTCAGCCCGCGCAGGCCCGGCAGAATCTTCCATGTGAGCTGGTAGATCAAGATAGCGCCTTGTAGGTCGCGGCTTTAGCCGCGACGTTAAGCTTCGAGAAGCCTGGGGCTTTAGCCCCTGAAGTACATTTAGTCGAACGAGAAGTCAGGGGCTTTAGCCCCTGAAGTACGTCGAGGGCGTTGTCCTTCCCTCGGCTTCGCTCGCGACAAGCGATGAATTTGCTGCGCCCGAATCAGATATCCAGGTTCACAACATCCAGCGCGTTCTCTTCTATAAACTTTCTACGCTCTTCGACATTTTCGCCCATGAGCGTCGAGAAAATATCTTCGGCGGCGACGGCGTCCTCGAGCCGCACCTTGAGCAGCGTGCGCGTTTCGGCGTTCATCGTGGTTTCCCAGAGCTGCCCGGGGTTCATTTCGCCCAAGCCTTTGAAGCGCGTGATGGTGAACTCCTTCTTGGCGTCTTCCATAACGTAGTTCAGCAGCTCGAGCGCGGTTTCCTTGGTGGCTTTGTCGCCGTTGTGCGTGACGACGAAGGGCGGCCGGTCGAGCTCCTCGATCGCCGCGCGCAACGTGCGCAGGCGCTTGTATTCAGGCGTAGCCGCCAGCGCCCAGTTGACGCGGCGCTCGCCGCCATTTTTCAGCAGCAGCTCGTAGAGGCTGTGCTCCTCGTCGAATTCCAGCTTGGCATCGAGATTGAGCCTGGCCTTCTCGATGACCTTGACGAATTCGCCCAGTTTCTTCTTGTCGGCGAAGTCGGCTTTCTTTTCCAGGTCGCTTTCGGCCAGCAGCTCGACGAGCTTGGCGTCGCGCAGGCGCCGCCGGAGCTTCGCGGTCACTTGGTCGTACTCCTGAATGTTCAGCAGGAACTGCGTGAGCTCGCCGCCTTCCAGCGTCTTGCCCGTCTTGCCGCGAACGACGTGCGCTTCGGTGGCGCGGCGCATCAGCTCGCGGGCGAATTCGCGTTCGTCGCGGATGTAGCGGTCCATCTTGCCGCGCTTCACGCGATAGAGAGGCGGCTGGGCGATGTACACATGCTCCTTGTCGATCAGCTCGCGCATGTGGCGGAAGAAAAACGTGAGCAGCAGCGTGCGGATGTGCGAGCCGTCCACGTCCGCGTCGGTCATGAGGATGATTTTGTGGTAGCGCAGCTTCGCGGCGTCGAAATCGTCCTTGCCGATGCCGGTGCCGAGCGCGGTGATGATCAGCCGCAGCTCTTCGTGCCCGAGCATCTTGTCGTAGCGCGCCTTTTCGACGTTCAGGATCTTGCCCTTGAGCGGCAGGATGGCCTGATAGCGGCGGTCGCGGCCCTCCTTGGCCGAGCCGCCGGCGGACGGCCCCTCGACGATGAACAGCTCGCAGCGCGCGGGATCGCGCTCCTGGCAATCGGCGAGTTTCCCGGGCAGGCCGCTGGAGTCGAGCGCGGATTTGCGGCGCGTCAGCTCGCGCGCCTTGCGGGCGGCTTCGCGGGCGCGCGCCGCGTCGATGGTCTTGCCGATGATTTTGCGCGCGATGGAAGAATGCTTGTCGAAATATTCGCCCAGGCGCTCGTTGACCAGCGATTCGACCAGCCCCTTGATATCGCTATTCAGCTTGCCCTTGGTCTGTCCCTCGAACTGCGGCTGCGGCAGCTTCACGGAAACGACGGCGACCAGGCCTTCGCGCACGTCGTCGCCGGTGATGGAGATTTCGTCCTTCTGTTCCTTCAACATGCCGAACTGCCCGGCGTAGTAGTTGATGGTGCGCGTGAGCGCGGAGCGGAAGCCGGAGAGGTGCGTGCCGCCGTCCACGGTGTTGATGGTGTTAGCGAAGGCGAAAATGTTTTCGGCGTAGCTGTCGTTGTATTGCAGCGCGATTTCCATCTCCACCTGCTCGCGCTTGCCTTCCATGTAGATGGGCTGGTCGTGGAGCGTCTGCTTACCGCGGTTGAGGTGCTTGATGAATTCGGAGATGCCGCCGGTGAAGCGGAACTCGGTTTTCTTGCCGCCGCTGGTGCGCTCGTCTTCGAGCGTGATCTTGAGGCCCTTGTTGAGGAAGGCCAGCTCGCGGAGGCGCTGCGAAAGCGTGTCGAAGCTGTAATTGATAGTCGAGAAGATCGAAGGGTCGGGGTGAAACGTGATTTTCGTGCCGGTCTTCCGCGTCTTGCCCGAAGGCTTGAGCTTCGACGTGGGCGCGCCCTTTTCGTACGACTGCTCCCACACTTCGCCGTCGCGCCAGATTTCCAGATCGAGCCAGTCGGAAAGCGCGTTCACCACCGAGACGCCCACGCCGTGCAAGCCGCCCGAAACTTTGTAGCTTTCGCTGTCGAATTTTCCTCCGGCGTGCAGCACGGTCATCACCACTTCGGCGGCGGGCTTTTTCTCGGTCGCGTGCATGTCCACGGGAATGCCGCGGCCGTTGTCCACCACCGTGACGCTGTTGTCGTCGTGCACGACGACGTTGATTTCGTCGCAGGACTCGGCCATGGCTTCGTCCACGGAGTTGTCCACCACTTCCCAGACGAGATGGTGCAGCCCGAGCTCGCCCGTCGAGCCGATATACATCGCCGGGCGTTTGCGCACGGCCTCGATGCCGCCGAGAACTTTGATGGAAGTGGCGTCGTACTTGTGCCCCTTCGGAAGCGACTCTTTCTCACCCATGGGCCGTGCTTCTCCTCACCAGAAAGACCTCGGGTCTAGGGACCCGAGCTGCATTCGGTCATCTTTGGGAAGGCGGGTCGCGCGGAAGTGCTCGACGCGGGCTTGCCTGCCCATTGGCCCCGCTCTCGCTACACTTCGCGCTCGAGCCGGGACTCGAAGGGTTTTTCTTCGCTCCATCCCGCCCGCAACTCGCGGGCGCGGCGAAGCTTCTTTCATCCCCCGAAGGGGGATCGTTCCGGCACTTGATCCGCCCCGCTCGCTCTGGCGCAGGCGAGAAAAAATGGGCGAGACCGGCTGGGACCCCTGTGCCGTTTCAGGCGCAATGCGAACAATAAATTTTACCGAAACGGGAGCGATTTCACAAGGCGATTGTCGCGGCCGACAACATAGCTATCAGCTTTTGCCACAATAGATTACGGGGTGCCTGGGGCTGCTCCGCGCGGGCGAATTGGACTCGCAGATACCGCGAAAAAAGCGCTCTCACTTCGCGCCAATTTGCTCTACTAGCGAGCTGCCTTTTACGGCAGTGAGCGCGCGCCGAGCTGGCGCAGAAGCGACAGCAGATCGCCGAGGACCCAGCCTTCGGTGACCTTGCCGTCGGCGATGCGGAAGAACGCGGCGCCGGCGTACGCGATTGCTTTTCCCGTCGGCGCCAGGCCGAAAATTTCGCCGCGATGTGTGCCGCGATACGCCAGCCGCGCCACGACGCGGTCATCTTCAGCGACGATTTCCTCGATGGTGTTGTGAAAATCCGGGAAAGCGCGTTGCACCTGGCGCATGTAGTCGCAGAATTGCGCGCGCCCTTTCGTCTCTGTGCCGAGCGAGCCGCGAAAAAGGATGTCGCCAGCGAGAATTTCTTCCGCCTTCGCAAAATTCCACGGATTCCACATCTCATCGTAGTAGCGGCGAATCAGATCCTTGTTTTCTTCGGCCGCGTCAAGGACGGCGACCCAATCGCCTACCCGAATCGTGCCGCTCTCGAGGATGTCCGCGCGGAGGCCGCAGCGGTGCAGCATCGCGCTCTTCGCGCCGGGCTGGGTGAGCGATTCGAGATAATCGCACGGTTCGCATAGCCGGATTCCGCGCACGCGCGCGCCGCCGACGCGGAATTCGCGCCCCACGAGGTGATTCAGCGCCACGCCGCGCGTCACGATGTTGCGGCGCATGTCGCCCGGCGCGAATTGTGTGCCGAGCTTGGCGTTCATGGCTTCGACGGCTTCGGCTTCGATGAGAGTGAGGCCGCGACCGGCGCCGGGGGTGGCCGAAAACGTGCCGGATTGCGTGAAGTAGCGGTCGCCTTCCAGGCCCTGGCCGGCGACGGCGCGGACCAATTCCACGGCTTGCATGGGCGCGCCCGCCGCGGGAGCGATCCCGATGGATAGCACGCGGGCCGTCGTCATCGGTGTGCCTCCTCCCCGAGCAGACACGCTGCTACGAGAGCATAGACCACCGCGCAGGATTCCATGGCGCGGAGCGAGACGAATTCATTGGGGCCGTGCGCGACGGAAAGGAGCCCGGGGCCGTAGGCGAGCGCCGGGATGCCGCGGGCGGCGTAAAAGCGAGTTTCCAGGAGACCAGGGCACATCTCGAAGGCGCAGGGACGGCCGGTGACGGCCTGGGCCGCATGAGCAAGCGTGCGCGCCACGGGGTGAGTCTCGGCGAGGCCCGCGGAATCGCCTTGCTGGATGATTTCCCAATCGAGGTGCACGCCGCGACGGCGCGCCCGAGCGAGCGTCTGGAGGAGGCGCGCTTTTTCGGCGGCGAGATTTTCTTCGGGATTGATGCGGCGATCGAGCGTGAAGGCGCAGTCGGCGGGAACGGCGTTGAAATTGACGCCGCCTTCGCATCGGCCGCCGATGAGGAGAATCGAGCGGCGGGCGGCTGCCGGGGCAATGCGGTAGCGGGTGGAGCGGCGGGAGACTCGCCGCTTTTCCTTTTCAAAGGCGCGCGCGACAGCAAGCATTTGCTCGAAGGCGTTGACGCCGCGGAAACTGAGGCCAACGTGGGCGGGCTTTCCTTTGATTCGAACACGCAAGGAGACGGCGCCGCGGCTGGCGTTCCAGATGACGCCGCCGGTGGGTTCCGGGGTGAGCATGGCGACGGCATGGCCGCCGATCGCACCGCGGGCAAAGAGAGCCGCGGTGCCGCGCCGTCCACCGGTTTCTTCGTCGGGAACGCAGACGATTTCAATGCGGCCGCGGAGCTTGAACTTCAGGTCCATGAGGGCGCGGACGGCGTAGATCATGGCGGCAAGGCCGGCTTTCATATCGCCGGAACCGCGGCCGTAGATGCTGGAGTTGCGCCGGCGCGCGCGGAATTGCGCGCTGCTGGAGGCGGGGACAACGTCGTAGTGGCCATGGAAATAGAGGGCCGGACGTCCCGCGCCGTAAGAAGCGCGCACGGAGTAACGCGGCTCGGCGGCGGGCTCCTGCGGTTGATTTGCTGGCGATGATTTCAACGGCGGGATTTTTTCGACCCGCGCAGCCAAGCCGAGCCGGCACATGCGGCGCGCGAGGAGCTCAGCGCAAGCGCGATAGTTCTGCCCGGGCGGATTTTCTGTGGGAATGCGGACAAGCTCCTCGGTGAGGCTTGCCATGGCGCGGCGATGGCGGGCCACGGCGCGGCGAATCTGACGCACGAGCTCAGGCACGAGGCGAGGGTAGCGCCCTGGATGAATGGATGACAGCGCCAATTTGGACGCCATCGCGACATGCCTCATTCGGCGCTCCGTTCCCTCGGCCGATCCTCGTCCACCCGCACGCTGGAGTCGGCGGGGCCGACATCGCGCGCCCGGCGGAATTCTTGCTGGATTCGAATCGGAAGATTATCTGGCGAGATCTCACCGACGACTATTTGATCCGCACGCGCCCCGAACAGGTGCTGAAGGCCTCCGGCGCCGTCGCTCAGGGCGGGCAGCTGCTTTCCCACTCCCCTGTTCAGATGCGCATGGGCATGACGACGTAGCGGTAGCGGCTGGAGTCGTCCGCGAGCGGGCGGAGCTGGCCGGCGGACTGCTCGTCCTTCAACTCGAAGCTGATGGGGCCGTCGGGAGCCGCGGCGAGGAAATCGAGCAGGTACTGCGCGTTGAAGCCGATGGCGATGGGGTCGCCCTTGAACTCCTTTTCGATGGCTTCCTTGGCTTCGCCGTACTCCGGGCTGGACGCGGAAATTTCGATCCCCTCTTTTGCGAGGGTAAACTTCACGGCGTGCGAGCGCTGGTCGGCCAGCTGCGAGACGCGGCGCAGTGCGTCCTGCAGCTCGTCGCGCTCGAGGACCACGGTCTTATTGGCGTCGCGAGGCAGCACGGCCTCGTAGTTCGGGAACTGGCCGGTCAGCTTGCGCGAAGTAAGCAGGCGGCCGCCGAACTGGAAGAAGAGGTGGCTCTCGTCTTGGGCGAATTCGACGCTGGCGTCGTCGCCGCTCTCGGCCGCCAGGCGCTGGATCTCGGACATGGCCTTCTTGGGCACGAGCACGCGCGCCTCGGCGGTAAACCCTTCGAGCTTGTTATCGCGCTCGACCATCGCCAGCCGGTGGCCGTCGGTAGCGACCATGGTGATGGAGCTGGGCTTCAGAACCAGCAGCGCGCCGTTGAGCGTATAGCGCGATTCTTCGAGTGAAATCGCGAACGTTGTCTTGGCGATGACGTCTGCGAGGACCTTGGCGGGGATCTTGACCAGCGCGTGCGGGAACGCAGGCAGCGCGGGGAAATTGTCTTTCGACATGCCTACGAGCTTGTAAGTCTTGCGGTCGCAGGTGATTTGCACCCAGTGATTGTCGAGCAGCTTGAAGCGAATCTCTTCGTCCGGCAGCAGACGCACGAGCTCGAGGAGCTTCTTCGCCGGGATGGTGCCGGCACCGTCTTTCCTGATCTTCGCGTCGCACGCCGTGCGGATGCTCAGCTCGAGGTCGGTAGCGGTAATAGTCAGGCGGTTGCCCTTGGCCTCGCACAGCAGGTTCGAAAGAATCGGGATGGTGGTCTTGCGCTCGACCACGCCCTGCGTCAGCGACAGCTCCTCGAGTAGGTCGAACTTCTTGATGCTGAACTCCATCTCGGCCATCGTTTGCGTTCCTGTAGTAGGCATGATGCGGCTACTTTACTTCTTTCCTTCCTTGATTTGAATAAGAAATAAGCCCGCCGCCGTCGCCGCAGCTGTGGACTCTGCGGATAACGCGCCAACCCGAAGCGCACGCGGCGCTTACACAGGCGACCGCAAGGTGAACGCCAGTGCGCCGCCAAGGAAAACCCCGGCCCGGACGGGAGCCGTGGATGCTTTCCACAGCGCGTCCACAATGGAAGAGGCGTCCGGCCGGGGCCCTGACCCCATAACGCTAGCCAAACGAGTCGAGTAGCCTGTTGATGGTCTTGTTCAAATCCTTGTCCGTCTGGCGCAAGGTCTCAATCTTGTTGATCGAGTGCAGCACGGTGGTGTGGTGCTTGCCGCCGAATTGCCTGCCGATTTCCGGCAGCGACGCCGAAGTGAGCTGCTTCACTAGGAACATGGCTACCTGGCGTGGGTAGGCGATCACTTTCGAGTTGCTGCGCACCTTGAGGTCCTGGGCGCGCAGGCCAAAGGCCTCGCCGACGCGCTTTTGAATCTGCTCGATGGTCACCTTCTTTTCCTGCGTCTCGATGATGTTCTTCAGCACCTGCTGCGCCGTCGGCAGATTGATTGCCGCGCCGGTAAGCGAAGCATAGGCGACCAAGCGAATCAGCGCGCCTTCAAGTTCGCGGATGTTGGACTTGATGGCGCGCGCGATGTACTCAGCTACTTCGTCAGGGATCTCCACGCGCTCGTTATCGGCTTTCTTTTGCAGGATGGCGATTTTGGTCTCCAGGTCCGGCGGCTGGATATCGGCGATCAGCCCCCATTCGAAGCGCGAGCGCAGCCGCTCCTCGATCGCGGAAATTTCCTTGGGCGGGCAGTCGGAGGAAATCACGATCTGCTTCTGCTGGTCGTAGAGCGCGTTGAACGTGTGGAAGAACTCCTCCTGCGTGCGCTCGCGCGTGGCGATGAACTGGATGTCGTCCACCATCAGCACGTCCATATTGCGGAAGCGATCGCGGAAAGCCGGCATGCGCTCGAAGCGGATCGAAGCGATCACTTCGTTGGTGAACTTCTCCGCGCTGATGTACGTGAGCCGCAGCGACGCGTTGCGCTTCTTGAGCGCGTGCCCGATGGCCTGCATCAGGTGCGTCTTGCCCAGCCCCACACCGCCATAGACGAAAAGCGGGTTGTAGGACTTCGAGGGCTGCTCGGCGACCGCTACCGCCGCCGCGTGCGCGAACTGGTTCGAGGCGCCCACGATGAACGTGTCGAACGTGTAGCGCGGGTTGAGCTGGCTGCTCGCGGAATCGAAGTCCAGCTTGGCCTGTGAGTTAGCTGCGGCCGACGCCGGGGTCTCCGATTCGACGGAAATGAATTGCAGTTGCAGCTCAGGCTTGCCGACCTCCGCCAGAACGGCCTGCAGAAGCTCGCCGTAAGTCTCCGTAAGGCGCTTGCAGAACAGGCGCGTCGGCACGCGAATCACCAGACGATCGTCTTCGGAGCGTTCCTGGCGCGTGGGGCGAAACCAGGTGGCGAAGCTGTGCGGATTCACGCGGCGTTCGGTGTGCTGGAGGATCTTGTCCCAGAGGTTCATGCGAAAAGCCAGCCCCACGCAGATTTCCACCGACGTGGAAATGCTGTGGAAATCCCGGCGCCGTGCCGGGAAGCCCGTTTTTGTCTTAGCCGGTCCGATTCGACGCTGCAGGGAAGCTCGCACCGCGCCTGCGACATCGTATGAAGGCTGCCGCGTTCGCCTCGCCACCGAAACGCGACGCGGGATTGTGCCTAATCGGAGGGACGCGGGCAAGAGAAAAATGAACGGACCATGACTACGCGCTCCACACTTTATTCACAGTTTTTCCACAGCGCCAATTCTTGCCGCGGGAGCTTGCCGGAGGAGAAATTTTCGTTGGTCGCGTTACGCCTGCATTCAGCGGGCGGCGCTGGGTGAAATTCTGTCGGGCCGCGCGAACTCGAACACGCCGATCGGGTCGGCGGCCAGAAGCAGCCGGCGCGGCTCGACCAAAATCGCTTTCGGTTCGACGCGCGCGCCGTCGCGCGTGACCGTGCGGTAGGTGGCCACGCGGTTGCCGTCCCGGTTGAAGTGGATCAGCGCGTTTCCGATGGCCGCCCATACCTCCTGGGTCGTCGCGTCCACGCCGAGGGCGTTGATCACCGGCTTGGTTTGAGGGACTTCCGTGTGCCGGTCGAGTTTCAGGTAGTTGCGGCGCGTTTCCTGCGGCACAAATTCGAGCGCCGAGAGCTCGATGTCGTACGCCGAGTAGCCGTAGCGGTCGTATTTGCGGATCGTGGGGTCGGCGCCGTAGGTAAACGCGAAGTAGATGTGCCCGGCAGGATCGCCGGCCATCCGGCCGCGGCTCAAGAAGCGCTTGGCGTCGGTGCGGTCGGCCAGATCCGAGGGATCGCCGAAGCTGCGCGTGACTTTGCCGCGCTCGTCGAGCACGTCCACCAGGTGATCGGAGTGCGGCGTTTCGACGGCGACTTCGTTGTCGGGCAGCGCCACGATCGACATAGGCGCGACAACCGGAATCGTCGCCTCGATGGCTCCGTCGCTGGTAAAAACCTTGATGGCGTTCGCCCCGCGATCCGCCACCCACAAGCGCCCGCTCGCATCCAGGTCGATGTCTTCGGCGTACACGATCTTCGCGGCGTCAGGATTGGCCTTGGGGATCTGCCCGAGACGCTTGCCTTCCGCGGAATAGATGGCGATCTGCGTGGCGGGCGCGGCGAGAACATAGTAGCGGCCCGAGGAGTCGCACTTCAGCGCCGCAAGCCCCGGCCCCGCCCCGGGGAATACGCGCGCGGCGGCCGCAATCTCGCGCTCGAATTGCTGCGCGCCTGTCGGTGGGTGCACCCACGCGCCCGTTAGCGCCGTGACTGCCAGGGCCGCGGCGGCGGTGATTGTGGCCGCGAGAGACACAACGAGCTGTGCGCGGCGAAGCATGGCGAGAGAGGATTATAGCTGTTCCTTTGCGCACAGATGCTCGCGCCGGGCGCGCTGTTGCCTGCGGTGAACCGACGGCGCGGCGTATATCGGTGGTGGTCTTTGTAGGGGCGCAGCATGCTGCGCCCAGTGCGGCATGGCACGCGTCGCCTAGGTCGGACACGCGGGCATAGCATGCTATGCCCCTACGACCCCGTCGAAGCGCCGGGCTTGTTGCGCGTTGTTTGCCAGACACAACACTAGCTCTGCGCACCGATGGAAGGGCCAAGCAATTGCCTCAAAGCTTGGACGTATTCGGTGAGGGCCCGCCGCCCGGCTTCGGTGATGCGATAGAGGCTTTGCGGCTTGCGCCGCACGAACTTCTTTTCCACGGTCACATACCCCGCTTCTTCAAGCTTGAGCAGTTGCGCGCCGAGGTTCCCGTCCGTGGCGTCCGTCTTGGCGCGCAGCCAGGTAAACTCCGCCACTTCCACGGCGCTCAGCAGCGAAAGCAGGGCCAGGCGCAGCCTGCCGTGAACGACGGGATTGAGCTCGGGTAAGTCAGGCATGGATGGGAATGCGGCGCTTGCGCGCGCGCGCCTCAGCGATCATGCCGTAGATCCCGAACACGATCTGCCCTAGGAAAATGGCCGCCAGGAGCGCGATCATGCTTTGGTCGTCCGTTCCAAAGCACGCTGCCACTGCGGCGAGCCACCACATCGCCGCGCACGCCACCTGCGCTTTCCAGCGCAGAATCAGCCCGGATGCTCCGTTGGCCAGCCCCAGGATGGCGCACAATGCCGCCGCGAACACGTGCGGGTCGTTGAAGCGTCCGCTCACGCCCAGCCCTCCGAAGAGCGCGAACATGGTGATGGCCAAAGCGATCCAGATGGATCCAATCGCCCGGCCCAGCGTCGTTGCCCGATACCCGCCCCTCTTTGCCGAGGCGATGAGAATCGTCGCCGCCAGGGCCAGCAACGCGGTTACCGGCCAGGCCCAAGGGCTTTGTTTCAGCGCCGACCATGCGAACGCGGCATATAAGGCCACGCCCCATAGAACGAACGTCCAGCCCCAGCTCTCTGTGTTCCGCCGCCCCTCGGCGATCATGCTCTCGATGAGGCTCAGCCTCTCTTTCAGTTCCTGCTCGGTGTGATCCGGCATGGTTGTTCTCCTTTGATAGGCTCCTGGCTCACGGTTGGCGCGAGCAGCATGTCCACGCTGCGATGCGCAGGATTGCTCCCAACGGTCGCTTCGGTGACTTCGGCCCACTCGCCTTTTTCAGTCAGGTGCATGGTGTTCACAATGTGCGCCGGCCCGGCCGTAAAGCCCCACGAAAAGCCGTTCGTAGGCGCCGAAAGCTCCGCGTCGAGGTAGTGGCCGTCGTGGTAGGCGCGGATGTGATAGGTCTGAGCGCATCGTCGTACGCAATCGTGCCCAGGGCGCTGAACTGCACTTTGCCGTCGGGGCTGGTTCCTTTGCCCTGAACCAGCAGGACGAGGCCGTCCAGCTTGTATTCGACATCCTCGGTCTGGGTCAGATGAAGCGGCTCGCCCGGTCCGCGAGCGACGGTGACAGGCCCCGACCAGTGGCCGGCCAGAAACGACAGCTTGCGCATGGCCGCGCGCTGTACCTCGACGTTCGCTGAAATCACGGTTTTCATGGGTACCTCCTTGGAGCACAATATGAAGCAGCCAGTTTCAATTTATTAGAGTACTCTATAATAAGGAGCACTGTCAAGATCTTTATTTTGCGCCAGTCGTATCTGTCGATAAACCATTGATGATACTAGCTTTGTTCAGCGCCGGGGATGTCCGAGGGGGCGAGGAGCGCGGTAGGGCTGAAGCAGTGTGTCGAGGTCCGCGAGAATGAATGCTGCAGCCTTGCCTTCGCGGTGGATGGCCCAGTTGAGCATCGAGCCGCCAATAATTCCTTGCAGGGCGTTGGCGAGCCGCAGGGCATTGCAACGGCGGAGCTCTCCCGCGCGCACAGCCGCATGGACCATCTCACCGAGCTGCTTGCGGAACTCGCGCGCGTGCGCGAGAGCCAGGCGGTGAAAGTCCGGGTCCGCAAGGTCCATCTCGAGGAAGGCGAGGCCGTTGGCCAGCGCCTCGGGCGACTTGGCGAGCTGCGCCATGCACTCGGCCACGGCTTCGAGCGCCCGCAGCGGCGAACCGTGCGCGTTGCGGATGCGCGCGAACTCTTCGCGCACGCCCGAGGCGCCTCGCCGCGCCACTTCGAGCAGGAGGCCGCGCTTCGATCCGAAGCGCTGGACGAGCGTGGCCGGAGCGAGGCCCGCCTCCTGGGCCACGTCGGCGAGCGTGAGCCGCTGCGGGCCCAGCCGCTCGATGACGCGGGTGGCCGCCATGACGATGTCCGAGTCGGACTTGAGGCGCGGGCGGGGCGACATGCAAACGCACTATAAACGAACCGCAGTTCACAAACAAGGCTTGACAATAAATGAATGCTCATTTATATTCCTGACGCTCGCACAACGCGGCAGGCCGGAGGGACCACATGCGCAAAATCACCTTTGGCGGCGCCAATAGCCTCGACAATTTCATCGCCCGCAAAGACCATGCCGTGGACTGGCTGCTGTGGTGCGATGAGGCCGCAGCTGTGATGGCCGGCTACTGGAAAACCATCGACGCGATCCTCATGGGCCGCAAAACCTACGAAGTCGCGCTCCGCGGCAGCAAAGGGAAGTCGCCCTACCCCGGCATGAAGACGTACGTCTTCTCGAAGACGATTAAGCCCGAAGCGCACCGCGACGTCACCATCGTCGCGCGCGACGCCGCCGGCTTCGTGCGGCGCCTGAAAAACGAGCCCGGCAAGGACATTTGCCTGATGGGCGGAGGCGAATTCGCCAAGTCGATGTTCGATGCCGGCCTGATCGACGAGATCGGCCTCAACATTCATCCCGTCCTGCTGGGGTCGGGCATCCCGCTGTTCCACGCCATGGAACGGCAGATCGATTTGGAGCTGGCCGAGAGCCAGACGTTCAAGAACGGCTGCGTCTGCGTGCGTTACCGCGTGCTGCATCGCCAGGTCTCTTAGAGGTGTCAGGAGCGACCATGAAGAAGGACCGCCGGAAGCATGAACCCAAGATCATCGTGTACATCGCCACCAGCGCCGACGGCTTCATCGCGCGGCCCGACGGCAGCTACGACTGGCTCGATCGCCCGCATCCCAAGGGCGATTACGGCATGCCCGAGTTTTTCAAATCCATTGACTCTATTATCTGGGGCCGCAAGACCTACTCCCAGACGCTCGAGAAGAAGGTGGATCTTTCGGTCTTCGGAAGCGGCATCAAGCACTACATCTTCTCGCGCCAGCCCACTGCGCATAAATCCTCGGACCCGAGCGTCGAGTTCGTGAGCGAGCCGATCAAGCAGTTCGCGCAACGGCTGCGCGCCCGCCCCGCCGCGGCGGGCAAGCCCGTGAAAGACATCTGGATGATGGGCGGCGGCGAAATCATCGCGTCGTTCCTCGACGCGGGCGAAATCGACGAGTTCAGCATCCACGTCATCCCGGTGATGATTGGCGAAGGCATCCCGCTCGTCGCGCCGCGCCACCGCACGGTTCCGCTCGAGCTGCTCGCGACCAAGAAGTTCCCGGACGGCGTCGTCCACCTGGACTATCGGGTCTTGTGATTGAGGGTCACCAGACCGTTTCAATCTGCCGGCAGTTGCGGATGTTCGCGTCTTTCGTCACCAGGGCCATTCCCTCGGCCAGCGCCGTCGCTCCGATCAGCCTGTCGCACGGATCGCTTGAATAATCCGCGGGCAGCTGGTTCGCCAGGGCCGCTACCTTCGCGGTGATCGGCTGGACCGCAGTTCTCGACGAAATCCGCTCGAGAAACGCTTCGACCGTGCCGGTAATCCCGAGGCGGCCGTGAGTCGCCAGCCAGGCCACTTCCCACAAAGTAATCGCCCGATGCCGATTCCGCCTTCCCGGCTCGCCCGGCGAATTGCCTCGCTCGCCTTCTTCGACAATTTCTTCGGTTCGCTCGCCAGCCAGATCAGCACGTGCGTATCGAGCAGAATCACTTCTTCATTACCTCCCAATCTTCGAGAGGAACCACGGGCGACTCGATGTCGCCGGTGATTTTGAATTCGCCGGCCATGAAGCCGAACAATTCGCTTTCCCCGGACTCCGCCGGCACGACCTTCACGACCGGCGCGCCGCGCTTGGTCACCAGCACCGGCTCGCCCGTCGCGCGCACGTCCTCCATCACCGATAAGCAGAGCGCCTTGAACTTCCCCGCCGCCATCTTCTTCATGGAACCATCCTAGTGTTCATGGTCATTATCCCATGACCATATTGAAAAAGCAACCCATTAAACCACGCGTTGCGACGGTACGGAGCTGCGCAGAAGCGTTGCCCCGGCAGCCGCCGCGCGACTCAAAGCTGCGGTCGGCTAAGGCTACTTGAGCAGCGGGGTCCCCTGTTCGTCAGCGGCGGAATCCCGCTCGTGTCCTGCGCCATCCCGACGGCATCGTCCACGCGTGGTGCGACGACGGGCGGCTAGCGAGCCTCACACTTTCTTGTGGTAATAATTCCAGAACGTTTCACGCAATAACGAATTCCTTGTTTGCAACCGGACCGTGGAACCAGTCAATTTTTCCACCAATCGCAGACCAGCTGCCCTCTGTTTGAGTTCATATTCCATCTTATTCCGGAAGATTCGCGCAAGCAGGGTGATAACGTCCTCTTGGGAGGATGTCACCATGGCCCCTACTGCGACTCCGGTCTCGAACTCAATCAGGCGGCTTAGCGGGTGTATTTCACTGAAGAATCGTTGCCTCGCAACTTCGTCACAATAGAAAATCACCGGCTTACCTAGGCTGAGGGCCATGGCCGCTTCCGCATCTTTGCCGAAGCTATCCCCCTTCCCCGCGCAATACACTAGGACCTTCGCTGACTTGACCATAAGGCACTCGATCAGTCCTTTGTCCTCATGCCCATCCGCCGCGCTGACCGTCGGATCAAAGTACCTCAGGGTCAAAGGTTTGAGGGAAGGCGCCCGAAACACCTTTTCGCAGAAATCTGCCATCTTGCGAAAGTCGGACCGATCTCGCATGCTTGTCGCAACGTAAATATCAAGGTCGTTCACCATGGAAAGAAAGTAGTCGGTATTCTTAAGAGCGCCACGCCGCGCTGTCTCAAATAGCTTGACCACGGATTCGTATTTCTCACTAATCTGAACAGCGCTTTCGACCTCCTCGTCCAAAATATCATCTACCGAGAACAAAAATTCCGCTTGGCGATCTTTGTTCTTCTGCTCTGAAAACGCTTTGTCGAAGAGTTTGCGAATCGTAACCCTGCCGCCGCCAGCGGCAGAGTGAGCCGAGAAAGCATCCAAGAGGAATGCTCTCAAGTCGCTTTGTCCGCCGCCCAGCGCAATGTGAGATTTACATGCCATCTCGGAGATCAAATAGCGGTTGTCTTTCGCGATGTTGATTAGAGGTATTGCTGGTCCCCGACGGGCCATTCCCTCGGTATCAAATCGTTTAGATTGAAAAAGCCTCTCTAAATCCTTAGCGGAAAGTGACCGTAGCTTGTTAAAAGCTATTCGGACGTCCCCGAAGAAGAGCAATGCATCAACATAGAGGCGATACAGCCCCCATTTCAAATGCTCCTGCGACAATATTAGGTCCCCTTTGAGGGCGTTTGTGCTGTAGCCGGGGATTTTGCTTACTTCGAAAGGATGGCACTGGGGGCTACTGAGCCAGTAGTACCGGAAAAAACCAGTATAGCACAAACTCTTGCGGAGACTTAATCTAGGCGGAAGTTGAGGCGCTGGATGCTGCGGGCGCGGCCGGAGGAGGGGTCCACGTCGAGGAGCACGGTGTTCATCTGTACGTCGCCTTCGGCGACGGCGAATCGGGCGGGCAGGGCGTCGAGGAAGCGCTGCAGGATACCTTGCTTGTCCATGCCGATGACCGAGTCGTGCGGGCCGGTCATGCCCACGTCGGTGATGTAGGCGGTGCCTTTGGGCAGGACGCGCTCGTCGGCGGTGGCCACGTGCGTGTGCGTGCCGATGACGGCGGAAACCTTGCCGTCGAGGAACCAGCCCAGGGCCTGTTTTTCGGAAGTGGTTTCCGCGTGCATGTCCACGAGGACGACTTTGACGTCCGGCGGAATTTTCGCCAGCTCCGCCAGCGCGGTGCGGAAGGGATCGTCGATGGGCGTCATGAACGTGCGCCCCTGCAGGTTCACGACGGCGTACGGGTCGCCGTTTTTCGCGCGGCCGGTGAACAGGCCGCTGCCCGGCGAGCCGTTGGGAAAATTCGCGGGACGCAGCAGGCGCGGCTCGTGCGGAAAGAAGTCGAGGATCTCCTTGCGGTCCCAGATGTGGTTGCCGCCGGTGAGGACTTCGATGCCGGAAGCGAAAAGCTCTTCGGCCAGGCGCGGCGTGATGCCGAAGCCGGAGGCGGCGTTTTCGCCGTTGGCGATGCACAGGTCGATCGCGCGCTGCGCGACGATGTCGGCCAGGCGCTCGTGGACGATTTTGCGGCCGGGCGAGCCGACGATGTCGCCGATGAAGAGAATGTTCATTCAGAGAATCTCAAATTTGAAATTTCAGATTGCAAACACACTGCGTGCTGCGCTTCGCGCAAAGCGAACGGCAGATCCAGTGTTGGTTCAAAAAGGCTTTCGCAGCGTCACCTGCTTCGCAGACCGCTTCCGCAAAGATTGTAGCAGGGAATCGGCGGGCGACGCGGGCGCGGCGCGTGGAGTGAGACTCGAACACGTGCGGCGAGAAGAACGGCACAAAGGTAGCAGAATTCGTGCGTCGTCTTTTTGTCGCGGCTGCCCTTCGACAGACTCCCTTCGGCTTCGCTCCGGGCAGGCAGGGCAAGCGAGCTGTCCGGTCGCTTCCAGAAAGGCACGGGCGCTTGCGGGCCGCGCGGGACGGGACTAGAATCCTTCCAACTTTTCGAGCAAGGCTCGCGTTTACGGGAAGGAGAAAAAGTGACGATCCGCAAAATGCTCATGTTGATGATCCTCGGGTGTCTTTCGGCGGGAAGCGCGGCAGCGCAGTATGGCATGGACGCGCCCACGCCGGCGAACTCGCAAAGCGGGAAGCCCGACTTTTCGATAACCGCGTCGTACATCGAAGCGTGCAGCTGCGACATGTTCTGTCCGTGCTACTTCAACACGCACTCGACGATGCACGGCGACCAACAGTTTTGCCGCGCGAATCTGGTGCTGAAGGTGGACAAGGGCTACTACAAGAACGTCAAGCTCGACGGCGCGAAGGTGTGGCTCTCGACCGACCTCGGCAGCGACTGGGCCACCGGAAAAGATTCTTGGGTGGTGATGACGTTCGATTCCGCCGACACGCCGGAGCAGAAAGCGGCGCTCGGCGACATCCTCGGTCAGCTGTATCCCATCAAGTGGGAGAAGGTTGCCACCGACACGCAGGCGTTTTCCTGGAATGTGGATGAAGCGACAGGCGTGGCGCGCGCAAAGATGGGCAACGGCAAGGGCGAAGTGGTGCTCGAGCGCGTGGCCGGACAGGATCCCAAGCACGAAATCGTACTGCCCAACGTGAAGTATTGGGGCGCGCAATCAAACACGGGCTTCCGCATGTGGAGGTCGGCGCGCGAAGCCTATGCGGGCCAGGGCCACGACTTCGATTACAAAGGCACCAACGGGTTCCTTATCACGATCGAATTCTCCGGCAAAGCCAGCCCGCACGCTGGCGACTAACGCGACGCGGGTGGACGCGTTAGGATCCTTCGGCGTGAGACTCGAAGACATGCGGCGAGAAGAACGGACGAAAAAGAAGGAAACCGCGACCAACAGAAAAGCGGCGTCCCTTCGGCTGGCGCCTCTGGGCGAGCGAGCGCCGCACTCCAAAACAAGCGTCAGCGCAGCGTGCGGAGGTAGGTGACGATTTGCCAGCGGCGCTCGACGGGCAGGCCGGACCACGACGGCATGCCGTGCGCGAGGTTGCCGTTGGCGAGGAACCAGACGAGCTCGCCGTCGGCGGCGTTTTGCACCTCGCCCGCGCGGAGATTGGGGGCGCTGCGCCGGCCGCGGGCGTCGTCGCCGTGGCATTCGGCGCAATGGCGGCGGTAGAGCTTTTCGCCGGCGAGCGCGGCATCGAGCTGGCCTTCGTAAGGATTTTTCCAGTCGCGCGTTTTGGCGGGAGCTTGCGCGATCGCAGCGAGCACGCCGCGATCGTCGTGGCTTCGCTCGCGGTGCGCGGCGTAGTGCGACGTGTGCGAGAGCGTCAGGTGCTGCGTGGTGCCGAGCCCGCCGTAGAACTCGACTCCCGCGACGAAATTCTCGCGACAGAAGCGGCAAGGCCGCGCAGTGGAGGCCAGGCGCAACGGCCGGCTTAGGCCCGCGGCATAGCCAAACTCCCACGGCGCGTGGCCGAGATTTTTCTCGCCGATGAAATTTTCCGAGATGTTCCAGCCCTTGTAATCGCTCGAGAGGATCAGCTTGGTCTCGGCCTCGCGGTCGATCTTGCGGCGCGCGACTCCGTTGGGAACGGCGCTGTCGGCGGCGCTATCGAAGCCGACAACCTCCTTGATGGTTTTGTCCGCTTCGTCGGTATTCTCGTACTCGACGTAAAGGACGGGATTGATCCAGTGCTCGCGCATCAGCGGGCGGAAGCGGTTCTCCCAGCGGAAGCCGGTGTAGAGCGATCTGTCGTTGAAGGTGGACTGCGTGTCGAGATAGAGCTCGGTGGTCCACCAGGCGGTGGCGCCGTACTCGAGTTCGAGCCACGGCGCAACGAAATCGTTGCCGCGGTGCTGCGTGCCGTAAGTGGAGAAGAACTCGAGCTCTAGGCTGCCCGGTTCTTCGAGATGATGCGAGTAGGCGACGAAGTAAGGGGTGTCCTGTGCCGCCGCGCGAGGCGCGGGAAGCAGCCATCCGGCGACGGCCAGCGACACGAGACGTGACACTCGAAGAATCCGGAAGCGCAAGGAGGGAGCCTTCCCAGTTGCAACCCACTTGCAACTGGGGCAGACCGTAGCGTAGTTGATACACAGTATCAAGAAGAAACAAGAGGCTGTCGAACCTCGTTAGAAATGTCCCCTTTTTGTTTGGTGTTTGTAGTGTGTTGGCTTGGCCGTTACACCTGCAGGACGTCGCCTTCGCGAGCGACCATCTTGTAAAGAACCGGGCTGACAATGCGGCCCAGGAAAAGGCGGGAAACCAGCCCGGCGACGACCACAATCGCAAACGGCTTCTGCGAATCGGAGCCGATTCCCGTGGAAAGCGCGGCAGGCAACAATCCAAGGCACGCAACCAGCGCCGTCATCATGATCGGCCGCAGGCGGACCAGCGAGGCCTCGAAAGTCGCCGGAACGATCTGCAAGCCCTCGAGCCGCAGCTTGTTTATATAAGAGACGTCAATGACCGCAGTTTCCACCGACACGCCCATGAGCACGAGAAGGCCCAAAATCGAGGAGACGCTGAAGGGCGTGTGCGTGAGCTTCAGCGCCAGGAGCGCACCCACGGGCTCCGTCATGACCACGCTCAGCACCACAGTGACCGGAAACTTGAAGTTCCCATACAGCGCAAACAGAATCAGGAAAATCAGCACCACGGTGAGGGGTCCGATGACCGACACCTGGCGCATGGCAGCAAGGAATTCGCTGTATTCGCCGCCCCAGGCAAGGCGGTAGCCGGGCGGAAGCGATTTCTCGATATCGGCGATGGCGCGCTTGCCTGCGTTGACGGCGCTCTGGAGGTCGCGGCCTTCGATGCTGTACTGCACGCCGATGTAGCGCGAGTTACTTTCGCGATAGATGAAGGACGCGCCGTTGCCCTGCTTGATATCGGCAACCGCAGAGAGCGGAATCTGCGAGCCCGTGGGCGTGCCGACGAGGAGATTGCCGATGGATTGCGCGCTTTCACGGAATTCGGGCTTCATGCGCACCACCAGATCGAAGAGCTTTTCTCCCTGAATCACCTGCGTGGCGGCCTGCCCGCCCACGGCGGCCTGCACGATTCCCTCGACGTCGGCGACGTTCACGCCGTAGCGGGCGATGCGCTCGCGATCCACCTGCACGATCAGGCTCGGCTGGCCCAATTCGCGCACGACGGTGAGTTCGGTGAAGCCGGGCACTTGCGAGAGGCGGCGCTTGATCTCCAGGGCGGTATCCTGCAACACGTTGAGGTCCGAGCCGTACACTTTGACGGCGAGCGCGCTCTTTAGCCCCGTCAGCGCTTCGTCCACGGCGTCTTCGGCGGGCTGGGTGTAGTTGAAAATCACACCCGGAAAAGATGTGAGCTTGCTCTGGATGTCCTCGGTGAGCTCGCGCTTGTCGTGAATCGCCCCGGTCTTCCAGCTGGAATCGCCGTAAGGGCGCAAGCCCACGTAAAACTCGCAATTGAAGAACCCGGTCGGGTCGGTGCCGTCGTCGGGGCGGCCCAACTCGGAGCCCACGTCGGTGACCTGCGGGTATTTCATGAGCAGGTCGCGCACTTGGGGCGCGAACTTGGCGGCCTCTTCGTAAGAAATGGTGTACGGCATGGTGGCGCGAATCCACAGCGCGCCTTCGTCCAGATGCGGCATGAATTCGCCGCCGATGTAGGGGACAAGCAAAAGAGAAAGAGCGAAGATGATGGTGGCGAGAAGCATGGTCAGCCAGGGGCGGTCCAGACACCACTGAAGCTCGGAGGAGTATTCGCGCCGAATCCACTCATAGGGCTTGTTGTGGCGCTCACGCACGCCCTTCTTGAACCAAGTGGCGCAAAGCACGGGCACCAGGGTGAGCGTAAGGATCAAAGCGCCGACCAGCGCGACAGACATCGTGTCGGCCATGGGGTGAAACAGCTTTCCCGACGGGCCGCGGAGCACGTAGATGGGGATGTAGCCGGCGATGATGACGGCGACGGAGTAGAAGATGGGGCGATCCACGTCTTTCGCTGCGGCCAGAATGACGTCGGTGAGCTTGTACTCTTGCCCGGCGCGCACGCCGAGTTCGCGGTAAATGTTTTCGACCATGACCAGCGTGCCGTCGATGATGATTCCGAAGTCGATGGCGCCGATGGAAAGCAGATTCGCAGCAACGTCGTGCGCGTGGAGGAAGATGAACGAGAAGAGCAGCGCCAGCGGAATCGTGAGCGCGACGATGACGGCGGCGCGGAAACTGACCAGAAAGAAAACGAGCACGATCAGCACGAGCACCATGCCGCGCAGCAAGTTGGCTTCGACCGTGTCGGTGGTGAGGCGCACCAGGTCGCTGCGGTCGTAGAACGGCCGCACCTTGACGTCGGGCGGCAATATGCGCTCGTTGATGTCTTTTGTTTTTGCTTCGACGCCCTTCAGCACCGTCTGCGTCTGTTCGCCACGGCGCATCAGGATGACGCCTTCGACCGAGTCGTCCGTTTTGTTGAAGCCGAATTCTCCGAGGCGCGGAGCGTGGCCGATGGTGACCTCGCCGATGTCGCGCACGCGGATGGGCACGCCGTTCTGCGCGCCCACCACAACGGCGGCGATATCCGCTTCGTCGCGAGTCAGCCCGAGGCCGCGGACGTAGTAGAACTGGCCGCCCTGCGAATAGAAACCGCCTCCGGTGTTGGCGTTGTTGATGCTCAGCTGCTGGACGACCTGCGGAACCGTGATGTGGTAACCGTAGAGCCGCGCCGGATCGAGCAGCACCTGGTACTGCATCACCGTGCCGCCGAACCCGGAGTCGTCCGCCACGCCGGGCACCTGCTTGTATTGCCGCTCGATCACCCAGTCTTCGTACGTCTTGAGCTCCTGGGGCGAGCGGTCGGGGCTTTCGATCACGTAGCGGTACACAAGGCCCGAGGGGCTGAACAGCGGCGCAAGGGAAGGAGTGACCCCGGTGGGAAGCTGGAGGTCGCTGAAGCGCTCGAAGACCACCTGGCGCGCGAAGTAGTCGTCGGTGTCTTCGTCGAACGTGAGGCGCACGTCCGAAAGGCCGTAGAGCGAGATGGAGCGCTGAACCTCCATTTTTGGCACGCCGTTCATCTCCACTTCGATGGGCAGCGTGATGAGGCGCTCGATTTCTTCGGAGGCGTGCCCCGGCCACTGGGTGATGATTTCCACCATGGGCGGCGAGAGATCCGGATAGGCGTCCACAGGCATGCGCTGAAACGAAACGGCGCCCGCCAGGGCGACGAAGGCGGTGAGCATCAGCACCAGGAAGCGCTGGTTGAGAGCGATTTGGACGATGCGGTGAATCATTGGTCTTTGCGGTCGTGCGCCAGGCGCTGACCTCTCCTAGTGCTGCAGCGAATTCGCGAACTGCAGGAACAAGCTGCCGTCGCCTACGACCTTTTCTCCCGTGGAAAGGCCTTTCAAAACTTGGGTTTGCCCAGCCTGGCTCTGGCCGATCTCGACTTGCCGGCGGCCAAACTGGCTCGCGCCGGTGGCCACGTAAACGAAGGGCTGGTTTTCGTCGTCACGAAGGACAGCGGCATCCGGCACGGAGATGGCGTTTTGAATCACGCCGGCCGTCACGGTCGCGACGCAGTACATGTCCCTTTTCAGCTTTTCGCCGGGATTCTCGACCACGATGCGCGCTTGCAGGGTGCGTGTGGTCGGATCGAGGGCCGGCGAGATGTACGAGATCTTTCCGTGAAAGGTGTCGCGGTAGGAATCGGTTTGCACCGCGACAGCGTCGCCCGCCTTCACGTAGGCCAAGTCCGCCTGGTAGATATTCGCGAGAATCCAGACAGTGCTCATATCGGAAAGCGTGAACGCCTGCGTCGCGCCGGCTTGCAGCACTTGTCCCGGTGAAACCAGGCGCTCCACGACTTCGCCCGATATGGGCGCGCGCAAGGGAACTTCGGCGCCCCAAGTAGATTTGGCGAGGTCGTCGGGATCGGTAATCCCCAGAACGCGCAAGCCCTGCTCGGACGAGTACAGGTCGGCTTTGGCCTGGTTCTTGTCCGACTCCGCTTGCAGAAGGTCGCGGTCGGAAATGGCGTGGTGCGCGAAAAGATCCTTGGCGCGGTCGTAGTTCTTATCGGCGACGCGATAGGTGTCTTTGGCCTTGAGGTACGCGGCGAGCAGCAGCGAGTAATCCGGGCTGCTGATTTCCAGCATCGGCTGGCCCGTTTTCACGCGGTCGCCCGGCACGACGAGGATGCGGCTTACGGGTCCCCCCACCTGCGTGATCACGGGCGTGGTCTGAAACGCGTTGAAGGCTACGGCGCCGGTGAGGCGCAACGTGCGCGTCAGCGTCACGGGCTGAAGAGTGACCACCTGAACGTGCGACATCTGGTTCTCGGGAATGGTGAAAAGCTGCGGGGTCGAAGACTTCGCTTCTTTTGACGAGTATGACGTCATTTGGCTCGCGGTGCGCTCGTCCGCGCCGCAAGCTGCCAGCGCGGCCGCCAGCGCGACTGCCGAGCCGAGGATGCAGACGCAGCGCGAGATGCGGTGAATCTTCATGGCCGGCTCCTGACTCCCACAGCTTCGCGCAGTTGTTCGACGGCGGTGAGATACGCGGCGAGCGCCTGGCGGTAAGCAAGCTGCGTGGCGCGGTAGCTGCGCTCTGCGTCGAGGAAGTCGAGCAAGCTGGCGGCGCCGCGCCTATAGGAGTATTCACTGATGTCGCGGGACTGTTTGGCCTGGTCGAGATAGCCGGAGCGATACAGCGTCACGACCACGTCGTTTTGGCGAAGGCCCTCGTAGGCGTCCAGCACGTCGCTCATCACCTGGTCGCTCGAAGCGCGCTCCAGCTCCTGCGCCTGGGTGATGGCGTAGCGAGTGCGCGCGATCTCGCCCTGATTGCGGTTGAAAATGGGAACCTGGAAGCTGCCGAAGAAGGAAGCGGCGCTTGTAGCGCTGACGTGGTCGTAGTTGGCTGTGCCCACCACGTCCACTTTGCCGATCGCTTTTTGCAGTTGGTACTGGCTTTGCGCGGCGGTCACACCTTGCTGGGCAGCGCGGTAATCCGGGCGGTTCTGCAGCGCCTTGGCCTGCAGATCCTCGAGCTTCACCGTCACGGGAAGGTAGTCGAAGTCGGCGGCCACGTCGAAATCGGCGGGAACCGATTCGTAGCCGAGGAATTGCCGCAGGCCCACGAGCGCCTGAGCTTTATTGAGCTGCGCCTGCGCGACGTCGCTCTGAAATTGCAGCAACTGCAGCTTGATCTTGAGCAGGTCGCCCAGGCTGATGTCGCCCGCGTCGTAGCGGGCTTGGCTGATGTCCACGGTGTTCTGAAAGCTCTTCAGGTCTTCGTGCGCCAGCGCCAGCGTGGATTCCGCGAGCTGCACGGTGACGAACTGCGAGGCCACGTTGAACGTGAGCGTGCGCTCGTTGTCCGCCACCGTCGAGCGCGTGACCGCCGTCTGATCCTTCGCCGCCTGCAAGCGATGCTGGCGTTTCTTCCCGCGCTCGAAGGTGTAGGCCAGGCCGAGATCGAATTGCGCGGTGGTGTTGATGTAATCCGCGCTGAATTTGTTGGGCTCAAATACGGGAAGGAACTGGGAATCGACGGTAAGAACGGGATTGGGGCGCAGATTCGCGGTGATCTCAGACGCTTCGTTCTGCTGGATGGTGGTGCGAGCGGCCAGCAAATTGTGATTGTGCTGCAACGCCATCTGGATGGCGTCGTCGAGCGTGATGCGCACGGGCCCCTGGGTTTGCGCCCGGGCGGCGCCTGCAAGACACAACACGACTGACAGAACCGGAAACCGAAAGAACTGTACGCGCATGGCGTTTTCACCCTTCTGCACGATGCTGAAAATGAATTGGGGCCGCGGACGGCGACGAACAGGCAGGTACTACGCGGAGGGCGGAGCTCGCGCGGGCAGGCGGAGAACCAGCGGGCCGGAGACAAAGTCCGGCTCCTGCTGCTCGACGTGCATTCCTACGGCTGCGAGCGCGGGCGCGCGATGAACGACCAGGGACCGCTCCACCGGCTGGTGCGTCAGATGACAAATGGAGCAGTTTGTGTCGGTCGAGCCGTTGTGGTGGTGAAACACGCTTCCGAGCGTCGCGGCAAATACCAGCAGGGCCGCCAGCGCCGCGGTCGCGATCAGACACCGGATTGTCTTGCGCTCGCGCATATCAGGGAATCCGGTATAGGCCTTCGCCAATCATATAATAGACGCGGCGAAGTCCAAATGAGTTGTGAGCCGCTGTGCTGCGCCGGCCACGAGGAGCGTCAGTTCGAGTGTTCGAGCGCCTTTTCCACCAGCGCGACGCACTTCTCGACGCGCTTGCGCAGCGGGCCCTCGATCTTTTCCTGGCGCTGGCGGAGCGCGAACATCTCGTCGGCGATGTTGAGCGCCGCGAGAACCGCCACCTTCACTGAATCGACCGTGCGCGCGGCTTCGGCGACGCTGCGCATCTTCGAGTCCACATAGGCGGCCAATTCCTTGAGATATTCCTCGTTGTGGTCCGCCTGGACGCTGTAGGTCTGATCAAAGATTTCGATTTTCATGCGTGTGCGCTCCCCCCGCCAGGCCCGCGCTATTGTCGGCCCGTTGGCGGGGCCGGCGCAACGCTCTTGTGGATTTAGCTGGAGCGAAGAACGGCGCCCAGGCGGGCTTCGAGCGTGGCCACGATGCGCGAGGAAAAATCGGCCACCTGTGCGTCGGTGAGCGTTGCTTGCGCGCTTTGGAACGTTACACGGATCATCAACGAGAATTTGCCCGCCGGGACCTGACCGCCGCGGAACAGGTCGGCGGCGTCAATGCATTCGACCTCCGGAATCGCGAGCGAACGGACCGCTTCCGCCACCTGCGCGAACGTAATTCCGTCCGCGAGGATGAGCGAGAAGTCGCGCTCGATGGCAGGAAAACGCGGTAGCGGCGCAAAACGCTGTGCAGCGCGCGCCGACTCGATGGCTGCCAGCAGCGGCTCGAGCCGCAGCTCGGCGACGTAAACGTCCTGGCGAATTTTCAACTGCTCGGCGACGCGGCGGGCCAACTGCCCGGCGACGCCGAGCGCGCTCTGGGCGTCGCACACGAGAGAAATTCGCGCCGCGCGGCCGGCGGCGAGCCAACTCGGCCCGCCGGCCTGCCAAGCTAGGGCGCCGGCGAGTTCGCCGGCGCGGTCGAGATCGCCTTTCAAATTCTCGAAGCCGAATTCGCGCGCCCGCGCGTAAATGTCCTTCTCTTGCGCGAGGCCCGCGGCGCCGAGCGTGAGCACGCGCGTTTCCACCGGCTCGCCGTTGCGCAACTCATACGCCGTGCCGATTTCGAACAGCCGCAGATTGCGCTGCCCGTGGTTCAGGTTCCATTCGAGCGCGCCGATCATGCTGACGGTACCGGTCGAGCGCATCACCGAAGCGTTCTCCGCCAGCGGATTGCCGATCATCGCGGGCGCGCAGCCTTCGAGACGGAAGAGCGCGTCGCGCTGCGCGTCCACCAGCGGAATCTCGACAATTTCCTGATAGCCGAGCGCCACCAGGCGTTCGAGCAGCCGGTCCTGCGCCTCCGCGTGCGGCAGGCGCTGCGCCGGCTGCTTCGCGGGGGGCAGCCGCGACGGGAAGTTGTCGTAGCCGTAGTGCCGGGCCACTTCTTCGACCAGGTCGATCCCGCGCGTGACGTCGCGCCGCCAGGAAGGCTGGCGGCACTCCCACGCCGCGACGATAGAGCCTGGGCTGCCGCGGTTGGCGTCGGCGCGCACGGGATGGAACCCCAGCGCGCCGAGGATCTCTTCGATTTCGCGGTCGGGCACGTCCGCGCCCATCACGCGCAGCAGCTCCTTGCGCGTGAGTTCGATCCTGCGCTCCGGCTCGCGCCGAGGATACACGTCCACTACGCCCGCGAGAATCTCGCCGCCTCCGAGCTGTTGGATCAGCTCGGCGGCGCGCCGCGAAGCGAGCTCCGGCATTTCCGGATCGGCGCCGCGCTCAAAGCGGTACGAAGCTTCGGTGCGCAGGCCCAGCGCCTTCGCCGTCCGGCGCACGGAAATGGGATCGAACCACGCGGCTTCGAGGAGAATGTTGCGGCTGGCGAAGCCGATTTCGCTGTCGGCGCCGCCCATCACGCCGCCGACGCCGACCGCGCGCACCGCGTCCGCAATCACGCTCGCGTTTTCCGGCAGGTTGCGCTCGACGCCGTCGAGCGTGCGCAGCTTTTCGCCCGGCCGCGCCTGGCGCACAACGATGCGGCGCTCGGCGAGCTTGTCGAAATCGTAGGCGTGCATGGGGTGGCCCAGCTCGAACATCAGATAGTTGGTGGCGTCCACCACATTGTTGATGGCCTTCTGCCCGATGGCTTCGAGGCGCTGCCGCAGCCAGCCGGGCGACGCCTGCACTTTCACGCCGCGCAGAATGCGCGCCGTGAATCGCCCGCACAGTTCCGGGCACTCGATATCCACGCGCGTTGCGCCCGCGGCTTTCTCCGCAGATTCCTTCAGCGCCGGCTTCAGGGGCTTGAGCGGCAGGCGATAGATGGCCGCCACTTCGCGCGCCATGCCGTAGTAGCCCAGGCAATCCGGACGATTCGCGGTGATCTCGGCGTCGAGGACCGGCCCCGCCGCCGAATCTTCGATGGCGTCCACGGCGAGGCCGCTGGTCGAAAGCCGCACGCGCAGCTCCTCCGGCGCGGCCTTCACGTCCACGAATTCCTTCAATTGGTTGTAGAGCACCTTCATCGGACGCTTTCCCGTCTAACCTATGCTGTAAGTCTCCAATTGCGGGTCATTCCGAGTGTGCCGCGGCGGACGGGGAATCTCTCTTCCACTTTCCATAAGAGAGATCCTTCGTCGGGCCAAACGGCGGCCCTCCTCAGCATGACAATCCCGTTGGGAAGGTCACGGAAACTGCCGCAGAAAGCGCACGTCGTTCTGGAACAGCAGCGGCAGCTCGGTGATGCCGTACTTCATCATGGCGAAGCGGTCCACGCCCATGCCGAAGGCGAAGCCCGAGAGCCGCTCCGCGTCGTAGTTCACGAAGCCGTACACGGCCGGGTTCACCATGCCGGCGCCGAAGAGCTCGATCCAGCCCGAGAATTTGCAGATGCGGCAGCCCGAGCCGCCGCAGACGTGGCAGCTCGCGTCCACTTCCGCGGAAGGCTCGGTGAACGGGAAATAACTCGGGCGCAGGCGCGTCTTCACCTTGGGCCCGAAAAACGCGCGCACGAAATACTCGACCGTGCCTTTGAAGTCGCAGAAGGTGATGTCCGTGTCCACGGCCAGGCCTTCGATTTGATGGAACATGTAGCCGTGCGTGGCGTCGGGATTGTCGCGGCGATAGACCTTGCCCGGCACGATGATGCGCACCGGCGGCTTCTGCTTCTCCATGGTGCGAATCTGCATCGGCGAAGTGTGCGTGCGCAGCAGATGGCCGCGAGCGCCTTCGATGTAGAAGGTGTCCATGTTGTCGCGCGCGGGATGGTGCTCGGGGATGTTGAGCGCCTCGAAGTTGTAGTAAGGCGTCTCGATTTCCGGCCCTTCGACGACGCTGAAGCCGATGGAAAGAAAAATGCCCTCGAGCTCTTCGGTGGTCTGGCGGATCAGGTGGCGCGTGCCGAGCGCGCGCTGGACGCCGGGAAGCGACAGGTCGATTTTGTCGCGGGCGGCGGCTGTTTGTTCTCCTGACGCTTCAATCGAACGACGCAGGGCCTCGAGCCTCTGCTCGACGTATGCCTTCAGCTCGTTGAGGCGCCTCCCCACGTGGGCCCGCCACTGTGGATCAGCCTTAAGCCAATTCTCAGTGATGCGGTTGATTATTCCATTTCTTCGGCCGAGCCATTCCGTGCGCCGCTCTTCCCACCACGCCAGATCCTTGCCGCTCACCACGTCCGGGGCGGTCTCGTCCTCAAATTGGCGCTGGACCAAGCTAAAGAGGAACGAGAGGCGCTCGTGTGACGTCACTTGGAGTTCCGAAAGGTTCTGAGTCGTTGGGTCGCCGGTCGTCATCGCGAGGTGCTTCTCGTAGCGCCGCCGTCTCGGCGGCGCATTTAAGTTTGGGAATGTAGCTCGCGTCTTTAGACGCGAGGTCTTTAGGTGTGCGGCTACAAACCCTCGGGTCTGAAGACCCGAGCTACATTCAGATCATGAAACGCCTAGGCGGCGGGCGCGGGCTTCGGCGCCGCGGCGAGATGTTGCTTCGCCGAGGCCACCAGCGCGGTAAAGCCTTCCGCGTCGCGCACGGCCATATCCGCCAGAATCTTCCGGTCGATTTCGACGCCGCCCAGCTTCAGCCCGTGAATCAATTCGCTGTAGGTGATGCCGTTGTTGCGCGCCGCCGCGCCGATGCGCTGGATCCACAGGGTGCGAAAATCGCGCTTCCGGTTGCGCCGGTCGCGATAACTGTACCGCAGCGAGCGGTTCACCGCTTCTTTTGCCGAGCGGTACAGCTTTCCCTTGGTCAGGAAAAAGCCCTTGGCGTGTTTCAACAGCTTCTTGCGGCGCGCGCGTCGCTTGGTGCCGCGTTTCACTCGAGGCATAGCCTGGTTCTCCTGTATTTATTCGGTGGCTGGCGCGCGGAGAGAGAGCGAGCGGCCGGGCGCGCTTCAGGAACGAAAGAGCGTCCCGATCCGTGCAGTGTCTCCGCGGCGCGTTGGTCCGCTATTTGCGGACACGGTACAGCAAGTCGGCAGGCCCGCCGCGGCGGGATTCGCTCTGCCTGACTCAACAAAACCGAGTAATGCCCGGATTACAGCCCGGCGCCGTAGGGCAGCGCGAGGCGCACGTTCTTCACATCCGCAGGGCTCACGGCGACTTTGTTCAGCAGCTTGCGCATGCGGCGAGGCTTCTTGGTCCCCAGCAGGTGGCGCTTGCCCGAATGCCAGCGCAAGACTTTGCCCGTGGAAGTAATCTTGAAGCGCTTGGCCGCGCCCCGGTGCGTCTTCAGCTTCATCTTCTTGTTCTTGGTGGCCACAATTTCCTCAATCGCTCGCGCCGCTAGGCCTGCCCGCCGGAAGCCGCGGGCTGGCGCAATGCCGCCGCTGCGGCCGATTTCTTCGGCGCCAGCAGCGCCAGCAGGATGTTCGCTTCCATGCGCGGGCCGAATTCCACCTGCGCGTGGTCCATGATATCTTTCAGCAGCCGGTCCATCTTGGCCCGGCCTACGTCCTGGTGGGCCATCTCGCGGCCGCGATGGAAAATCATGGCCTTCACTTTGTGGCCCTCGCCGAGGAAACGGATGATCTGATTCTTCCGCACCTGGTAATCGTGCTCGGCGGTGGAAGGCCGGAACTTCACTTCCTTGATGTGCGAGCTCTTCTGGTGCTTCTTCGCTTCGTGCGACTTCTTGTTCTGCTCGTAGAGGAACTTGCCGTAATCGACCAGCTTGCAGACCGGCGGCACGGCCGTGGGCGAAATCTCCACAACGTCGAGCCCGGAGTCGCGCGCCGTTTTCATGGCGTCGAACAGCGACATCACGCCAAGCTGGCTCCCGGCCTCATCAACGACGCGCACTTCCCGAGCGCGGATGCGCTCGTTTACCCGAAGGCCACCGCCCCGCTCTGCGATAAATCCACCTCCACGCCCGCGAAACTGGCGTTCGCGGCCGGCTGAACCTCGCCTCCAGCGCACAGAATAGACGGCCGGAAGGCGTGGGCCAAAAAGTATAGCATGGGATGCGGAATTCCCGGCAATAGTGGTTCGCAGCTCGGGGTGTGACGGCGTTCTTGATTTCCGCGGGACACGGGCGCGATCGCGGCCGCCCTTCGGCAGGCTTGGGGGTAAAAGCCGTGTCCCGATGATTCGAGGTTAGTTGTTGGAGACGACGAGATCCGCGGCGAAGACGGCCTCGAAGCGCCGCTTCTCGTCCTGGTCGTGCAGCATGACCACCGGGGCGACGCGAATCGAGCGCTTGCAGTTGCGGCAAATCGACATCTCGCCTTGCAGGTCCTGTACGAACCCGTCGGTGAAGTGGTATTCCGAACGGGCGCGGCGAGCCGCCTTGGCGCCAGGAGCGCCGCAGTGCGGACACGTGTACTCGACGCGGTCGTCCAGCGGGTCGCGGTTCAGGGCCGCCCAGCCGGTGTAGCGAACTCCAACGGTTTCTGCAGACAGCCGACTCATGATGAAAGCTCCTAGCTATGTATGAAATCCCCCTGCGCATGGGGGGAAGACACCGATTTAGACGCGAGGATAGCCCAAATTGATGCACCCTGCCAGCAAAATTGGCAACCAGCTGAAAATACTTGCTTTAGGGGCTTTGACTGGCTGGGCCCGCTACCTGGCGAGAGCCGGGAACCCACAGGCCCAAGCGGTGTCTATGGTGTCGCGTCTCGGAAATACGTGAAACGAGTCCGATCCAGTAAGCTTGTAGGAGCGCAGCATGCTGCGCCCGCTTCATGCGAGTTATTTGCCGGACGCAACACTAGATGCGTAAGCCGAAACAATGAAGCGCCGGGCATCGGCGTGGTTTGAAAAGTCAGGACGCCCGGCGCTGCATGGCGAGGAGCAAGGTTAGAAGTGGAAGACGATACCGGTGGACACACGCGCGTTGTTTTGCGTGGTGCCTCCGAAGCGGGTCGCCAGGTAATCGCCCTGGATGAGGCGCCAATAAATCCCGTGCGCGACCTTTGCGTCGATCCCGAATCCCACGGCGCTGGCGAAAGCCGTGTCGCCGACTCCGCCGATGCTGCTATGCGCGGCGCCGACCAGCACATGCGCGAACGGCGAGATGCGCGCGGGAAAAGAGACTTGCGGGCCGAAAAGGAACGTATGAATCGAAGTGCCCACTCCGGCGATATTGCCATAGTCGCCGCTGAAGTCGGCTACGCCGCCGAACCAATCGGTGATCTTGTACTGGCCAGACAATGCCCAGCCGTTCAGATTGGTCGAAGGCGAGTTATCCAGACGGAAGTAGGAGTACCCGCCGAAGAGTTCCACCTTATCCTGCGCTTGAGCTCCGAGCGACACCAGGAAAAACAGGCCGAATACGAACGACAGTTTTCGTAGCATTCATCTCCTCCTTAGGAGATTGGATTTTCGGGCCGCCGTTGAGCAGGTATTCGGCGCCCCGGGTTGTACTGCGGAGCCTTGGACTCCCCAAGGCAACACCAACCGCCCCACGCTGGCAAAGGCTTGGATGCACTTGGTCTGCAAGGAGTTACTTGAGTTCCCAAGACCTAACAGCTTGTTGAAAAAGGCTGCCTGTCATTCTGAGGGCCGCTCTCTAGCCCGAAGAATCTCTCTTTTTCCTAGCATTCTCCCGAAGAGGGATTCTTCGCTTCGCTCAGAATGACGGGCAACGTGAGATTTTCAACAAGCTGCTAAAGGAGAGGCTCGCCGGTGGCGTCGGCGATGATTCCGCGAGTGACATCACGCAAGCGCACGATCTCGTTCCAGTCGGCTGGCGCCGCCGGGTCGGGAGCGACGAGGGGGCCGAAGGTGAGGGTGATGCGGCCCGGGCGCGGCAGGATGGTTTTGTCGCGCAGGATCCGCCGCGCGCCCTGAACCGAGACCGGGCAAATCGGGCGCTTGGTGTCGGCGGCGGCTTTGAAAGCGCCAAGCTGGAAGGGGCGGATCCCTGCGAGTTGCGTGAACGTGCCCTCGGGATAGACGACCACCGATTCGCCGCGCTCGAGCGCGGCGTTCACTTCCTCGGCCTGGCGGATGCGCGCTTGCGGATCGCTGCGGTCGAATGCGAAGTGGCCGCTGCGGCGGGCCAGCGTGCCGAACAGGGGCATCGCCAGCGTTTCACTCTTGGCCACGAAGCGCGCGCTGCTGGGCAGGAAAGCCAGCGCGACGAGAACATCGGCGTAGCTGGAATGGTTCGGCGCGAAGATCCACGGGCCGGATTCTTCGATGCCGTGAAGGATTTCGCTTCCCTGCACGCGAATCGGCACGCCGGCGGCAAGAAGCATCAGGCGCGCGCCTCGGGATGTGAAGCGTGCGGCGCGGCGCGGGTCCGGCGTGAGCGACACGAGCGCCCACAGCGGCACGAGGACCACGCCTACGGCGGCAAGGGCGTAAGCGCCGTAGAGGCTTTCGATGGTTCGCCCGAACGCGCGCTTGGCCAGCGCCCAGCCGCGCGGTGCAGCGCTGCGCGCTGCGAGTCTTGCCACCTGCACCCACGTGGGCGCCTGCTTCTTGCCGAGTTTGCCTTCTAGGAACAGGCGGCGCGTTTCGCTGCGCCGCAATTTCCCGCTGGAGGTCTTGGGGATGGACTGCGGCGCGAGCGGCTCGACCAGGTCCGGCGGTGCGCCGATGGCCTCACTGACGGCCGCGCTGATTTCCGCGACGACGCGGTGGAGGTCGGCGCCGTGGCGCAGCTCCGCGGCGACAATCAGGCGCTCGGTGCCGGAGCGCGCGTCGGGCGCGCCAAACGCCACCACGCAGCCGGGGCGCACGCCCGCGACGCGTGCGGCGATTTCTTCGATTTCGTGCGGATAGATGTTGCGGCCGGCCTTGATGATCACGTCCTTGGCGCGCCCGGTGATGTAGAGGTCGCCCTCGGCGAGGTAGGCGAGATCGCCCGAATCGAGCCAGCCGCCCTCGCGGATGAGCTCCTGGGTCGCCGCAGGATGGCGATAGTAGCCGCTGGAGCACGATGGTCCGCGCAACAACAATCGCCCTTCGGTGCGCTCGGCGGCGTCGCGGCCCTCGGCATCCACGATGCGCAGCTCGACGCTCGGAAAGGGCTTGCCGGCATAGACGAATCCGAGCGCCGCAGCATCGTCTGGCGCGGCGGGAATCGCGCGGCCTTGCGACTCGAACGCGGCGCGTTCGATGCGGTCCACTTTGTAACCTGAGCCGGGGCTCGGCGCGCTCACGCCCAGGCACGCCTCGGCAAGCCCATAGACAGGAAGGAGCGCCTCGCGGCGGAATCCGTACGCAGCAAAGCGCGCGGCGAAGCGGTCGAGCGTTTCGGCGCGGACCGGCTCGGCACCGTTGAGCGCGGCGCGCCAGCAACTCAGATCCAGCCCTTCGAGATCCTTATCGGGAATCTTTTTGACGCACAGCTCGTACGCGAAGTTTGGCGCCGGGCTGAGCGTTCCGCGATGGCGATGAATGGCGCGCAGCCAGCGTTCCGGCCGGCTCAGGAAGGCCAGCGGTGACATCACCACCAGCGGAATGCCGGCGTACAGCGGAACAAACCACGCGCCGATCAGGCCCATGTCGTGATAGAGCGGCAGCCAGCTGACCGCCGCGTCGTCCGGCTGGACCTTCACGCCCGAGACGATGGCGCGGATATTCGCGAGCAGGTTGGCGTGTGTGAGAACCACGCCTTTGGGATCGCCGGTCGAGCCGGACGTGTATTGCAGGAAGGCGATGTCGCTGGGGCGCGCGTGATGCGAAAGATTTTCGATGGCGCGCCATTGGCTGGAGGGCGGCTCGTCGGCGCTGGGCGCGGCGGCGAGCCGCTCGGCGTTGAGCACTTCGCGCAGCGAAGGCACGCGCGGCTGAAGCAGCCGCGATAACCCTTCGGCCTGGCGGAAGGTGACGAGGAACCGCGCCTCGGCGTTGCGCAGGATGTTGGCTTGCCGCGCGGCATACTCGGCGATGCGGTCGGCGCGAAACGGCGGGTAGATGGGGACCGGAATGCCGCCGGCCAGAAGCACGCCCGCGAAGGTGGTGAAGAACTCGGCGCAGGTGGGCAGCATGAGGGCCACCGTCTCGCCGGCCTCCAGCCCGCGTGTTTTCAGCGCAAAAGCGATCGACGACGCGCGCTCCAGAAGCTCGCCGGAAGTAATCGTGCGGACGGTGTCGCCTTCTTCGTAGAGGTGGATGTGCGCCCGGGCAGGTTCGGCGCGTGCGCGGAGGCGCAGCACTTCGCTGAGGGTTGCGGCGCTGCGTACTTGCTGCTCGAGATCGGGCCGGGCGCCGTGGCGGGAAGCTGGCGCGGGCGACTTTTCCGCCGGCGCCCAGGCGGTCGCCGGGCCTGCCGCTTCGCGCAGGACCGCGTCGATCAGATCCTGCACCGTGTCGGCATCCGCGACGACCCGTTCAGGCAGGCGCGAGCCGCAGGCTTCGCCCAGGCGCAGCATCAATTCGACGCGCTCGAGGCTGCCGAGCCCCAGTTCACCCTCCAGGTGCGCTCCGGCTCCGCGCACCTTCAGCTCCTCGAGCCCTCGCGCGCTGCCCAGCTCCACCAGGAGGCCGTGCACCGCCGCCAGTGCCTGCGACTCCACAGCCGCGCTGCGATCGAGTTTTGCCCCCGTTGCGCCCACAGATGTGACCGGACACGCCACCGCCGGGCTAGCCGCGGCGATGGGCGGCCAAAAATGCCAGCCGGGGAGAGCCTACCACCGCGTCGGCGGGCGTTCAAATCTGCGCGTCGTGAAGCGAAAGGCGAAAGCGGGTACGTTGGTACTGGCAGCAAATGAACCTACGGCCTATCGACCGTGGCGGGCGCGGCGGCGAAACTCGTGACATGTTCGGGAGGCCCTCTGGCCGCCCGAATGTCTGCACCTCCATCACCCCCATGCCCACGAGCGGCCGGCACCCCCACCGGCCGCTCACTTTTTTGACGCAAGGTCGCCGCTAGCGCCTATACCGCCGCCTTGCCCTGAGAAACGAACGCGCCTCTTCCCGGCGGTTTTCCGTGTGCGAGCGCCGGACAAGATCGCCGGCAGGACGCCGGCGTTACAACCGCGCCGCAAGCAGTGTCTTGACTTCTCCTTCGCCTGGGCATATAGAAAGGGCAGTGAATTGTGACGGGCTGGGTGTGTGGCGGGGCTTCCTTCTGTCTTCGTTCGGCTACGGGCCAATCCCCCCGCATGTTTTAGCCACTCAGACCCTGTGTAACCGAACAAGGCGCGGAGGATCTCTCGGAGGTGGGGTGTGGGAGTGAAAGCCACGCTGGTTCTGTTGGCGTTGTTCTGCGGGATCTTCATGCTTTTGGGCCGGCCCGCGCGGGGCCAGGATGCCACCGGCCGGGTGATCGGCAACGTCGTCGATCAACAGGGTGGCGTCGTGCCGGACGCCAAAGTGACGGTGACCAACACCGCCACGGGCATCAAACACCCCACGGTGACGAACAAGGATGGGTACTTCGAGGCGCTGGACTTGCCCATCGGGACCTACAACGTCACCGTCGAGCGCGGGGGCTTTAGCAAGGCCGTCACGCAGCCGGAAAAGCTCCTGATTAACCAGTCGCTGCGATTCGACATCACTTTGAAAGTCGGCATGACCAGCCAGACGGTCACGGTCGAGGCGCAAGTGACCGGCGTGGAAACCGTGAACCCCACACTGGGACAGTCGGTGACCAGCCGCCAAGTCGTGGACTTGCCCTTGGACGGCCGGGACGTGATGAGGCTCGCGCTCTTGTTGCCGGGAGTTACAGAAGCCAATCCGGACTACACAGGAGCAGCGACGGGAGGAGGGAATGCCTTCAGCGTCGCGGGCGGGCGTCCTGACTCGATCACTTTCCTTCTCGACGGCGGACTTAACAACAACCTGCTGGACAACAGCCAGGTCCTCGATCCTAATCCCGACACCGTGGAAGAGTTCCGCCTGCTTACCAGCAACTACACGGCGGAGTACGGCCGCAACGCCGCCGGGATCATCAGCGTGGTCACCAAGTCCGGCACGAATGAGCTCCACGGAAGCGGCTTTGAATTCCTGCGAGACCAGGTCTTCAACGCCAATTCGTACTTCAACAAGCTCAACGGCGTTCCCCGGGACAATCTGGAAAGAAACCAGTATGGAGGCGCGCTGGGCGGGCCCATCAAGAAAGACCGCTTGTTCTTCTTCGTGAGCTACGAAGGACAGTTGTTGTCGCAGACCCTGACTCAGAATCAGACGACCACATTCACTCCCAATGAACAAGCCGGCGATTTCTCCCATGACGTGGCAGATGGGATGACGGTTACGGGTCCCGCCGGAAACGTGGGCCCAAATGGCCAGATGAAGTGTCTGCAAACTGGCGGCTGCGCCGAGCCCAACGTCGTTTGCTTTCTTACCGGCTTCATTCCCAACGGTTACGACTCCAGCGGCGGTCTGCCTTGCACGGATGCAAACGGGAACAGCGGCGCCGCTGCCGCGCACTCCTTTTTCCAATCGAATCCCATGCTTGCAGCACAGGGCAAGCTCGATCCCTCGACATTTAGCCCAATCGCGAATGAATACTTCGCCGCTGGATTGATTCCCACAGATCCGTCGGGGCTGGTCACTACGACTTCACCTCACAAGGACAATTTCAACGAACTGACCGGGAAATTGGATTTCAATATCAGCTCGAAAGACAAGCTTTCCGCCACGCTGGGCGGCTTCCGCGAGGGACTGCTCAATCCCTTTCAGTTCGCCTCGGTCGCGGGCTTTCCGAACACGACGCAGAACCACAACTATTTCGGGAGCGCCGCCTACACGCGAACTATTTCTCCCAATTTGTTGAATGAGCTGCGCTTCACGGCGCAGCGCAATTTCTTTTTTAACGACATCATAGCCAGAACGCTGCCGACCGCGAGCGACCTGAACATTCTCATCACGCCGGACAAGCCCACCGGCCCGCCGAACATCCTCTTCGACAACGGACTCGCTCTCGGCTTCAGTGAGCAAGGGCCCACGAGTTTTGCAAGCAATACCTACGCCCTTGCGGACACGGTGACCTGGGTGAGAGGCCGAAACACGTGGAAGTTCGGCGCGGGGGTTTCCGCGTATCAGAATAATACGCTATTCGATTTCATCGGAAACGGCGAATTCGATTTCGCAGGACAGGGCGGAATTGGCACTGGCAACACGTTTGCCGACTTCCTGCTTGGGATTACCGACGGCTACTTCCAGGGACCCAATGCGCCGTCCAATATCCGCAGCAAGGCGGTGTTCGGATTCCTTCAAGACGAATGGAAAGTGCGCAAGAACGTGACCCTGACGCTAGGGGTTCGCTATGAGTACGCAACCCCAAAACTGGACACGCAGGGCAGAAGCTTCTCCGTCATTTCCGGACTGCAATCGACTGTGTTTCCCAATGCACCGGTCGGCTTGGTTTTCCCGGGAGATCCTGGCGCACCGCGTGGGGTCAACTTCCCGGACAAGGACAACTTCGCGCCGCGCTTCGGCTTCGCCTGGGACCCCTGGAGCAACGGCAAAACCAGCGTCCGGGGAGGCTTCGGGATTTTCTATGACGTCCTCAAGGGGGAAGACAACCTGCAATTCAATGGGCAGCCGCCCTTCTTTGCCGAAGCGGGCATAACGCAGGGAACCGCTACTGGACCCAACTCCTTCGGTCCTATTCCGGAGAATCAGTCGTCTCCCGTTGCTAATTTTTCCGATCCGTTCGGATCAACCGGCACTACGAATCCATTTCCTTCGACTCCTCCACCCAAGAGTATTGATTTTGTGAACGCAGGGTTTATTCCCATCAACTCCGGCGGCGTGGTGTTCCTGGTGGACCCGCACCTGCACACGCCTTACATCTACCAATACGACCTGAGCATCGAACACGAGCTCGCAAAGGGCCTCGTCGCGGAAGCCAACTACGTGGGGAACAGCTCGAAGGGGCTCACGGCTCTTGTAGATGTGAATCCGTTTGTTTTGGGCACGTTTAACCGGGTACTGAATCTTGTGCCGCAAACCAACCTCAATGTCGCAAGCTTCTGTGCCGGGGCTGCGAATTCTTGCCCCTTCGCAACTTTGCCGGAATTCACCAACGTGGGGTTTGCGAATTACAATAGTCTTCAGGCTTCGCTGACCGCACAGTTCGGCGACAACAAGTTCCTCGGCGAAACGTATTTCCGGCTGGCCTACACGTATGGCCACACCATCGACACGTCGTCCGGCTTTCAGCAGAACCGCGCTTTCCAGATCCCGTTCTTTAACATCCAGCAGTTCCGAGCGTCTTCCGAGTCCGATATCCAGCACCAAATCAGTTTCAGCGGCAATTGGGATTTGCCCTTCGATCGGCAGTGGAGTTCAGGACCAAAGTGGCTGACTAAAGGCTGGGCTTTGCGGCCCATATTTTCTTATCGGACCGGCTTCCCCCTCACGATCACGGCGCGGCTGGCTGACCGATTTGATCCCACAGTGCCGGGACCCTCGGCCGCGGGAGATCCAACGATCGTCAACGCCGTCTTCACTGCTGGTGTTAACAGCATCCAATTGATGAATCCGAAAGCGCCCGGCAACTTCTACTTCAACCCTGCGGACTTCAGCTCTCTACAAAACGATCCAGCTACTCTGTGCAACCAGCAAGTTGCCGGTGAACTTCCCTCCGACAACTGCGCGGTTCAGGTTCCCGCACTTCGCACCTATGGCTTGCCAAGGAATTTCTTCCGCGGACCGGGTCGCACGAACCTCGATTTGGCGCTGGCCAAGAGGACAGACATCACCGAGCGCATCAAGGGTGAATTCCGGCTTGAGGCGTTCAATATCTTCAACCACACGGAGTTTTTGAATCCGGATATCAACATCAACAGCGGCACGTTCGGAGAGATCACCAGCACGATCCAGGATTCCGAGCGGATCGTTCAGCTGGGTTTCAAGCTGATTTTCTAGTCGCGGCTAGGCTGCAAAAAATCTTCAGCGCGGCCGGAGCATCGGGCGGTAGCTGGTCAAGGCCTTCGGGCGCGGCCGAAAGCGCGTGGGGAGCGGCGGCGGCACGCTGCGCAGCGGCGCCCCGCACTCGATGCAGCGCTCCTGCGGCGCGTCCTGCACGCGAAGCCAGCGGCCCCGCGCCACGCAAAACGGATTCAAGCACTGCACCGTCCCGCCGGGCAGGTAAGCCATGGTTGCTCTCGCCTCGCCGCGTGTGCGGAGCCCGGCAGCGGGAAGAGGCGAAACGCACGCCGCCGGGTCCGCGGTTTGAACAGCAGGAAGTCCCCGGGTAACTGGCGGGATTGTGCGCCGGGGGCTCTAGTGTGTCAAGAGGAAATGCATACAATTAGTGGTGGGTCTGTTCCGGCCAGGCGCAGGCCGTTTCTGGCCGACGGTGCGCGGATTCCGCCGCAACATTGCTGGGAGCGCGCTGCAAGCGAAGATGGCGGGCGTAAGCCGGCTGCTACGAAGGTCGGCCTTGGGCAGCGTTTCGTAGCGGCGCTCTTTAGGGCGTCGTGGATTTCGCTAGTGTCGCGTCCCGGAAATACTTGAAACAACTCCGATTCGGTAAGTCCTTGTAGGGGCGCAGCATGCTGCGCCCGCTTGCTGCGAGTTATTTGCCGGACGCAACACTAGTTCGGATTGGGGGCGCTGGCCGCCGGCGGGCCCAGGCTGGCCTGCAACTCGTTCACCTTCTGTTGCGCCTCGGCGACTTCCTGGCGCTTCAGCTCCACCTGATTATGTTCCTGATCCAGCTTTTGCTGGCCTTCGCGGTCGGACGCGTAGTTGGGCTTGCCGTAGTACAGCCGCTGGTCGAGCGTGAATTGACGCGACAGCGCCTCGAGCTCCGCCGTGAGCGTCTTGAGGCGCTCCTTGGCGCTCTCGAGCTCCGGCTGCGTGGCGGCCTTGTCGTTCACCTCTTTGGCGGCGCCACTGGCCGGAGGCGCGGGCGCGGCCGCCTGAGTCTGCGGAGCGGCTGGAGCGGCCGCAGAATTCTGAGCGCTCGAGGCTGCCGCATTCGCGGATGCAGGCGCTGCGGCGGCAGGCGTTCCAACGACATTCACCTCGGTGGGCGTCCTCGGAACAGTGTCGTTGTCCCAGGCGCGCGCCGCCTTGGGCTGGCTGGCGGCCTTCTCGCGGGCGCGGCGGGCCGCTTCGGCGGGCGACGACGGCTGCTGCTCCTGCGCTTGCGGGCGTGCTGCGGCGAACCCGGCGGGCAGAGCCAGCAAGACGATCAAGCTCGCGTGTGCGATTCTCATGGTCCCTCTCTCGAGCGGCAGCGTAACCAGTTTATACCCGCGTCCGGCGCGCGGACGCTAAACCCTGTTGGCTTCCGCTCCCAAAGAGACAACTGTACCTCTCGGCGGGCGTGACCCATTTGACGCCGGACGGCTCGAACGCCTACACTCTGCGTTCCGTCTTTCGAGCAAATTCCCTGCACGGCAAGGAGAGACCATGAACGCTGAACTATCCGGCAAAGTGGCGATTGTCACCGGCGGAACGTCGGGCATCGGCCGCGACGCCGCCGTACTATTCGCGAGTGCGGGCGCCAAGGTCGCCGTCGCCGGACGCCGAGAAACGGAAGGGAAGGAAACCGTCGAACGCATTCGCGCCGCCGGCGGCGACGCTGTCTTCGTCAAGACTGACGTATCGCATGCCGCCGAAGTGGAGGCGCTGGTGCGCAAGACCGTCGAGAAATTCGGCCGCCTAGACATCGCCTTCAACAACGCCGGAATCGAAGGGAATTGGGCGCCGCTTGCCGAGATGCCCGAGGAAAACTGGGACCGCACCATCGACATCAATCTCAAGGGCGTCTGGCTTTGCCTGAAGTACGAGATTCAGCAGATGCTCCGGCAGGGCGCGGGCGGCGCCATCGTCAATATGGCCTCCATCGCCGGCCTTATGGGTTCCTCCGGAGCGGGCGCTTATTGCGCCAGCAAGCACGGCATCATAGGGCTGACGAAAACCGCGGCGCTGGAGAATGCGCGCAGCGGCATTCGCATCAACTCGGTGTGTCCGGCGGCCGTCGAGACGCCCATGGCGGAGCGCCTCTTCGGTGACCCGGGGGTCGAGAAGTACATCCTCGGCTTGCACCCCATTGGCCGGTTTGGAAGGCCGATGGAAATCGCCGAAGCGGTGGTATGGATGTGCTCGGAGCGCGCCTCGTTCATGACCGGGCAAGCGCTGGTCCTCGACGGCGGCTTCTTGGCGGGGCCCAATCCTCCGGCTGCTAGCGCCGCGTCCGCTTAGCCGCCGCACGGCTTCGCGACGCATCCGTAGTGGCGCAGACAATCCCGCCACAAGGCCGGTCGGCAGGTCCGTCTGTGCGGCAACGTGACGCAAAAAAGAAAAGGGGCGATTGCTCGCCCCTTTCCTTCAGTGCGAAACGAAACAGCTGCCGAGCGTTCTCCCGTGTTAGCGGGACAAGCCGACCACGACAAGTCTCGCTGGCCCATCCCGTGGTTTCGCCGGACTGTCCTCGTCAGGCAGTGCCTAGCGAGAACGTGTCGAGCGCCCCACAGGGCCCGGCCGCGGCCTCACCGTGATGCCGCACATTTCGAACTTTGTCGAAGCCGTCCTATCCGTCTGCGCCCCGCACAGCCCGTCAAGCTTGCGCTTGCCGCGCCGCCCGAGACTCAGGTGATCGGAAAGCTTTGGCAGCGCCCTTGTAGCTCTGCGCGGAGAAGGAGTCAATCCCACCGCGGCGTTTTTCCGGTGTGGAAATCTCGAACAATGTGGAAATCGCTTCGGCGGCGAAGTGTGCGCGCGCGAAACCGGCGCCGACCGGATTGCCTGCGCCGCGCATTGCTGGCAGAATCGGCGCATGAACAGCGACGACAAGAATCTGGGCATGGACCGGCGCATCACGCGGCGCGATTTCCTCGACGGGGTGGCGCTGGCGATTGGCGGCGCGCTGGTTCCTCCCGGAGTGCTGGCTTTCGATCAATCGGCGTACGCGCCTGAAAAGGCGCCCGGCTACTACCCTCCGGCGCTGACCGGGATGCGCGGCAACCACGACGGCAGCTTCACCTACGCGCACCGTCTGCGCGACGGCGACCCGTGGGACGCCGCCGGCCGGCCCGAAGCGACCGGGGAGATGTACGACCTGGTGGTGGTGGGCGCGGGCATCAGCGGGCTGGCGGCCGCGTATTTCTACCGCCAGCGCGCCGGCGCGAAAGCGCGCATCCTCATCCTCGACAATCACGACGACTTCGGCGGCCACGCCAAGCGCAACGAGTTTCGCGCCGGCAACCGCACGCTGATCGCCCACGGCGGAACGATGTCCATCGAGCTGCCTTCGGAGTACAGCGACGTGGCCATGGGCTTGCTGCGCGAACTGGGCATCGACGTCGCGCGCTTCTACCAGGCTTTCGACCGCAAGCTCTATAGCCGGCTGGGCACGGGGATGTTTTACGACCGCGCCACGTTTGGCGAAGACCGCATGGTCACGGGTATGGGCCAGACGGCGTGGCCGGAATTTCTGGCGAAGTCGCCGCTAACGGAAGCGGTGCGCCGCGACATCGCCCGCGTGTACGCGGAGAAGAAGGATTATCTCGCGGGCCTCAGCCGCGAGGAAAAAATCGCGCGGCTGCGCAAGATCAGTTACGCCGACTATCTCACGAAAATCTGCAACGTCACTCCCGAGGCGCTGCCTTTCTTCCAGACCTACACGCACGACCTGTTTACCGTGGGCATCGACGCCGTTCCCGCTCTCTATTGCCTGCTGACCGGCGACGACTACGAAGCGGTCAGCTATCCCGGGTTCGACGGCCTGGGCCTGGAGGTCGAGCGGAGGCGGCGCAAAGAGCCGTACATTTTTCATTTTCCCGACGGCAACGCCTCGATCGCGCGGATGCTGGTGCGCGCGCTGGCGCCCGGATCGATCCCCGGGCACACCATGGACGACATCGTCACGGCGCGCGCCGACTACAGCCGCCTCGACGAGTCCGGGGCGGCCACGCGCATTCGGCTCAACAGCACGGTGGTACACGCCGCCCACGCGGGCGCGGCCGACGCAGCCGAAGAAATCGAAGTCGCCTACATGCGCGGCGGGAAACTATCGAGCGTGCGCGCGCGGAACTGCATTCTCGCTTGCTACAACGGCATGATCCCCTACATCTGCCCCCAGTTGCCCGAGAAACAGCGCGAGGCGCTCGCCTATCTGGTGAAGGCGCCGCTGGTCTATACCCACGTGGCCATTTCCAATTGGTCGAGCTTCGCGAAGCTCGGCGTCCACCAGATCGTTTCGCCCGGCAGCTATCACTGCTTCACGCATCTCGATTTCCCGGTGAGCCTGGGCGACTACCACTGCCCCACCAAGCCGGAAGAGCCCATGGTGCTCTTCATGCTGCGTACGCCCTGCCAGCCCGGGCTGCCGGCGCGCGAGCAGCATCGCGCCGGGCGCCAGCAGCTGATGACCACCACGTTCGCCGCCTTCGAGCGCAACATCCGCGCGCAACTGGGCGCCATGCTGGGCTCCGCCGGCTTCGATCCCGCCCGCGACATCGCAGCCATCACCGTCAACCGCTGGGCCCACGGCTACGCCTACAGTCCCAACCCATTGTTCGATCCCGACTGGAAGGAAGAAGAGAAGCCCTGGGTCGTCGGACGCCAGCCCTTCGGCCGAATCGCTATCGCCAATTCCGACGCCGCGGCGGAAGCCGAAACCGACGCGGCCATCGACCAAGCCCACCGCGCCGTCGGCGAAATCCTGGCGCGCTCGTAGGGGCGCAGCATTCCTTCGCTGCCGCTCAGGGCAGGGCTGCGGCCGGTGCCACTGGGCAACGTCGCGCCAAGCTGGGGCAAGCGGGCATAGCGTGCTATGCCCCTACGGAAACCGCACTTGCGCTCTTATCAGGCACGCCGCCGGGCCGCGCAAATTTCCCAGCGCGGAAGTGACAAGCGTCTGCGGGCGCGGCTCATTTTGATGTGTGGTGTCGATGAGCGTCCGGGACTCTGGTGGCTCAGTGTCTCCGTGGCGATGCGGGTCAGGACGGGGACGCGGCGGCGAGGGCGCCCACTTCCAGCACTTTCTCGTCCGGGCCCATGAATTCCAGGCCCGTGCCGAAGCGCCCCTCGCCGAGAGCGTCGCAGTAGGCCACGCGCGCTCACGTTTTCCGTGAACGCCTTTTCCACGCCCAATTTGCCGTGCCTGCCCACCAGCAGCGCCTCGACCTTCATGGCCACGCGATTCTCGGCTCGCTCGACCGCAAACTCTGATTTCATTGGGATTGTTCCTCCGGAGCGGGCTTCACCGATCTTCTTGGTCACGCAGCCCGGGTTTTGGAATGCTGCGTTTGCGCCCGCACACCCCGCGTCTCGAATCACGCTAGCCCAGGAGCATGACGCCGGCCCCAAAACGCTGCCTCCTGCGTCGAAAACGACACCCGTGCACGCGAGGCCGCGCGCCTGGACACTCCCCGCGGCAGGGATTAGACTTTGGTTCTTCCAGCCCGGCACTCGCTTTGTCGTCCGAGGCTCCGAATTGAAGAACGTCGGCCAGCTCATTGTGAACGGCAGCGTCCGCGCCGTGGATGCCGACCCGCGCGAGCCGCTGCTGTTTGTTCTGCGCGACCAGCTCGATCTCATTGGCACAAAGTACGGTTGCGGCGAAGGGCAGTGCGGCGCCTGCACCGTGTTGATCGACGGCGCGGCGCGGCGCTCGTGCATCACCCTGACGGGCGCGGTGGCGGGAAAGAAGATCACGACCCGGCGTCGTGGTTGCATTCCCGCTCGCCCCTACTGCGTGCCTGACAATCGGGGCACACGGTAACGAATTTCAGGAGGTTGATGCGGCGACGGTCACGCGGATGAATGAGCTAGTCGTACGATCGTGCGACAGATTCGTGTACTCGAAGACTCGAAGCGACGCAATCAGCCAGATGGTCAATTCGGTGTCCCACACATCCGTGCCGGGCGAAACAGTTTTCATTAAGCCGTTTCCTGGCACTCAGCAGATTCAGGATTACCTGCGACACGCTATGGGAATCAGAAAGGCGGAGCGCGGGCAGCGGTAGCTCGTAGGCACCAACGGCCTGAAACTCACGTAGCGCAGCACGCGCGGCGAATTCTCCGCGATTGTTCGCTTGCCATTTGCCCAGCATCGTGCGAGCTTGGCTGATGTTTCGCGCCCGCAATTTGCTCCTCGCCCTTGCTCTTGGTTTTGCGGCCGCGCTGCTTGCTGAGGCTGCAGCGAGCCAGCCGCTTTCGCCCGTTGCCATGCAAACTCCGGCCCCGGCGCCAAGCGCTGCGGCACAGGCCGCGCCCGCGTCGCAGGCTTCTGAGCGAAAAGTGACCGCGTACACGCTGCCGCCCGAGCGCTACAACAAGGCGCGCGATCTGGGCAAGATTCATTTCCGCTTCGCGCTGGTGAGCTTCGTCTATGGCCTCGCGGTGCTGTGGATGGTGCTGCGCTGGAAGTTTGCGTCCACGTACCGCGACTGGGCCGAGCAGCTCTTCCGACGCCGCTCGGGGCAGGCGATCATCTTTTCGCCGCTGCTGATTTTGACCATTGCCGTTCTCGGATTGCCGGCGGACATCTACGAGCAACACGTCTCGCGCGCCTACGGAATTTCGATTCAAAGCTGGCCTTCGTGGTTTTGGGATTGGACGAAAGGGCAGCTCATCGCCATCGTTCTGGGAACGGTGGCCATCTGGATTCTCTACACCGTGATTCGTTCGAGCCCGCGCCGCTGGTGGTTCTATTTCTGGCTGGTGTCGCTGCCGATGCTCGCATTTCTCATCTTTCTGACGCCGCTGGTGATCGATCCCATGTTTCACAAGTTCGAGCCGCTGCAAGCGAAAGATCCGGCGCTCACCGCCAGCCTGGAACAGATGGTCCAGCGGGCGGGGCAAAACATTCCGCCGGAGCGCATGTTCTGGATGGGCGCGGGCGAAAAAACCACGTCGCTCAACGCTTACGTGACCGGCATCGGCGCGTCGAAGCGCATCGTCGTTTGGGACACGACCCTCGCGAAGATGAACACGCCGCAGATCGTCTATGTCGCGGGCCACGAGATGGGCCACTACGTTCTCAACCACATACCGAAAGGGCTGGCGTTCGGCGCCGTTGGGTTGTTCGTGCTCTTCTATCTCGGCTTCCGGTCGATTTCCTGGCTGCTGCTGACCTTCGGCGGAAACTGGGGCGTGCGCAGCATCGACGACTGGGCGTCGCTGCCCGCGCTGCTGCTGCTGTTATTGGTTTTCAGTTTCGTTGCGAATCCGATCGGCAGCGCGTTCAGCCGCTACATCGAGCATCAAGCCGATCAGTACGGCCTGGAAGTCACGCACGGGCTTACGCCCGACTCGGGCCAGATCGCCGCGCAGTCATTTCAGATTCTGGGCGAAGTAGGGCTCGCCGATCCCGATCCGAATCCGCTGGCCGTGTTTCTCTTCTACTCGCACCCGCCGATTCCCGACCGCATCCGCTTCGCGCTCACGTACGATCCGTGGGCGAGCGGCGGCCACGGCGAATTCTTGCCGTGACCGCCCGCGTGGAGCTTACAGCGCGTGCAGGGTCATGCGGATTCCGTATTTCGGCCGCAGCGTGACGAGCGGCTCGGGCGCGACGCGGTGGCCGGTGACCAGGCGCAGGCGAAAGCGCTGCGCCACGGTGGCGATCACCAGCGCCGCTTCGAGCAGCGCGAATCCCTGGCCGATGCAGCGGCGCGGGCCGTCGCCGAAAGGAAGATAGACTCCGGCGGGCAGGCGCTCGGCGAGGCCGCCGAGCCAGCGCTCCGGGCGGAACGCGTCGGCATCGTCGAAGTAACGCGCGTCGCGGTGGGTCACCCACTGGGACATCAGCACCGTCGTGCCGGTGGGAATGTCGTATCCGCCGATGTGGCACGGCGCGATGGAAGTGCGCGCCAGGATGTAAGCGGGCGGATAGAGGCGCAGCGTCTCGCTGACCACGGCTTGCAGGTAGGGCAAGCGTGCCAGGTCGGCGGCTTCGGGCGCGCGTCCGCCGAGCACGCCGCGCAATTCTTCGTGCAAGCGAGTCTCCGCGGCGGGATTTTCGCTAAGCAAGTACCACGCCCAGCCCAGGGTCTGCGCGGTCGTCTCGTGGCCGGCGAGAAACAGCGTCATGGTTTCGTCGCGCAGCTGCTTGGGGGTCATCTGGCTGCCGTCTTCGTCCATCGCGCCCATGAGCATGGACAGCAGATCGCCGCCGTGATTCACGCGTCCTTTGTCGCGGCGCTCGGCGATGATGCGATAGACCATCGAATCGAGGAGGGCGAATTCGCGCTCGGCGCGGCGGTTGCGCGGCGTGGGCCAGCTCGCCGGGATGCGCAAGGGCGCGCGCATGCGGCCGAGCTGGTGGCGCATCAGGAAGGTTACGGCGCGGCCGACCTGCTGCGCTTCGCCGGGCAGCGCGGTGCCGAAGAGCGTGCGCACGGCGACGTCCAGCGTGAGCGCCATCATTTCGTGCGCGACGTCGCAGACCTGGCCGTCGCGCCAGCCGCCGATGTGCGCCGCGGCGATTTCCGTCATGGCCGCGCCGTATTCGTTGATGCGGCTGCGGTGAAACGCGGGCTGCGCGAGCCGCCGCTGGCGCCGCCAGAATTCTCCTTCGCTGATCAGGAGGCCCTGGCCGAGCATGCGCTCGGTCACAGCCTTGGTCAGCGTGCTCTTATGGAATTTCGCCTGCTGCACGACGAGCAACTGCTCGATAAGGGCGGGGCCGTTCAGGAGGATGCGCGTGCCGAGCGGCACGGGAATGCTGACGATGTCGCCGTACTCGCGCGCCACGCGGCGCAGCAGCGCGAGCGGATCGCGGCGCAGCTCCAGCGCCACGCCCACGAACGGCAGGCCCTTGGGCCCCGGCGGCATTCGGTTTCCGTTTCCCGACATCGCTTCACACACCAAGGACAACGCACTCCATAGTATTACGCTTCCAGGCCCCCACTTTACTTCGGGAAACTGAAGCCGCGGAGCGAAGTTGTGAATCCAATAGCCGTGAATTCGAACCGCGCGGCGCAGCAGCTTTGGTGGAAGAGCGCGGCGCTGGCCGAGAAAGTCAAACTGAGACACTGCCGAACGCGCCGCTGCTTTGGCCCTTGGGTCGCGATTGGGTAAGATACGCGCTTACGCGCGGGGCCGCCGGAAGAGGGTGCCTGTGGAAATCGAAAAGCCGGAATGGCTCGTGCAGATGGAAGGAATCCTCGAGACGCTCAACGAGGGCGTGCTCATCTCCGACGACTGCGACCACATTCTTTTCGCCAACGCGGTCTTCGAAGAAATGACGGGAGTCAGCGCCGCCGAAATCTTCGGACAGGATGTGGCAAAGCTCTACTACTCGCCCGAGGACTTTGCGAAGCTTCAGGCGCGCCGCAAGAAGGCTCGCGCGGAAGGCCGTATTCGGCATGAATTTTTCCTGCCGAGGAAGAGCGGCGGGCGCTTGCCGGTGGTCGTGAGCGCGCGCGTGATCGAGGATCCCGACGGGCGGCAGTTCGCCATCGTCACCTTCACCGACATCTCGGAACAAAAGAACGCGCAGGCGCAGCTTTGCGAAGCGAACAAGCAGCTCGAAAAGCGGCACAAGGAAATCGACGAGGATCTGGCGCTGGCCGCGCGCGTGCAGCAGAGCCTGGCGCCGAAGTCGCTGGTGTGGGGCGGGCTGCGGGTCGAGGCGTTCTACCATCCGGTGCGGACCATCGGCGGAGACTTCGGGCTGGTCAGCCCGCTCGACGAGGAGCACCTGAACCTGCTGGTCTGCGATGTTTCCGGGCACGGCATCGGCTCGGCTCTGGTGGCCAACCGCATCTACAGCGAGACGATCACGCAGCTGCGCAGCGGCGCGCCACTGCCCGACATGCTGCGGCAGCTCAACCGCTTCGTGATGCAGAACATCGGCAGCTCGGTTTTCTTCTTCACCGTGGCGGCGGCGCGAATCGATCGCGACGCCCGGCGCATGGTCTTCGCCGGGGCCGGGCATCCGCCGGCGATGATCGCGCGGGCCGGAGAGGAACCGCGGCTGCTCGAATCGCGCAGCATGGTGCTGGGAGCGCTGCCCGATGCTGTGGGAGGGGAAGCAACGCTCGACGTGAACCTGGAGCCGGGGGATCGCGTGGTGCTCTACACGGATGGAATCACCGACGTGTTCGACTCGCACGGTGAAATGCTGGGCGTCGAAGGCATTAAGAAATTCGTGCGCGAAGCTTCCGACCTGCCGTTCGGCGAGATGAACCAGGGTATCCTGGACCGCGTCGCCGCATGGCGCGAAGGCCCTCCCGCCGACGACGTGTCGCTCGTGCTGGTGGAAGTCCGCTGATCCGCGATGGCGGGCATCACGCTCTCCGCGCCCTTTTAGCAGCTTGTTGAAAAAGGCTGCATGTCATTCTGAGGGCCGCTCTCTAGCCCGCAGAATCTCTCTTTTTCCTAGCATTCTCCCGAAGAGGGATTCTTCGCTTCGCTCAGAATGACGGGCAACGTGAGATTTTCAACAAGCTGTTAGGGGGCCAGTCTTGCGGGCGCAGCAGGCTGCGCCCCTACGAACCCCCAATCACGCGGAGGAATTTCTTCTTGCCGACGCGCAGCGGCAGCAGGTCACCGGGGTTCAGCACCACGACGCGCTTCACGTCCTTCTCGACTTTGCCGCTGATCTCCACGGCGCCCTGCTTGATGAGCCGCTCGGCTTCCGAGCGCGACTCGACAAGGCCGGTCTCGGTGAGCACGGCGTGCAGCGGCCGCGTGCCCCACGCCAGGCGCATCTCGGGCACGTCGGTGGGCGCTTTGCGGTCGCGAAAAACGAGCCGGAACTCCTCGGCGGCTTTTTTCGCGGCTTCCTCGCCGTGAAATCCGGCGATGATGGTGTGCGCGAGCTGCATCTTCGCGTCCATGGGATGGAGCACGCCGACCCGAACTTCCTCGCGCAGCCGCACGATGGCGGGCGAGGGGAAGTCGGTGAGTAATTCGTAGTACGGCCACATCAGCTCGTCGGAAACGGACATGATCTTGCCGAACATTTCGCCGGGTGTTTCGGTGATGCCCACGTAGTTGCCGAGGCTCTTCGACATTTTGCGCTCGCAGTCGAGCCCCACAAGAATCGGCATGGTCAGGATGACCTGCGACGCCAAGCCATATTCGCGCTGGATTTCGCGGTGCACCAGCAGATTGAATTTTTGCTCCGTGGCGCCGAGCTCGACGTCGGATTCGAGCGCCACGGCATCGTAAGCGGTCAGCAGCGGGTAGAGCAGCTCGTGGACGGCGATGGGCTGGTTCCTGTCGAGGCGCGAGCGAAAATCCTCGCGTTCGAGCATCCGTGCCAGGCGGTAGTGCGAGCACAAGCGCACCACGTCTTCGGCGTTCATTTTGCCGAGCCATTCGCTGTTGAAGCGCACCTCGGTCTTTTTCTTGTCCAGGATTTTGAACACCTGCGCGAGATACGTTTCCGCGTGCTCTTGCACTTTCTCGCGCGTCAGCGGCGGGCGCGTTTCCGATTGGCCGGTAGGGTCGCCGATCATGGCCGAAAAATCGCCGATGAGGAAAACCGCGGTGTGGCCGAGGTCCTGAAACTGCTTTAGTTTGCGCAGCACCACGGTGTGGCCGAGATGAATGTCCGGCGCGGTGGGGTCCACGCCGAGATAGACGCGCAAGGGCTTGCGCTCCTTCGCGGACTTTTCGAGCTTGGTCTTGAGCTCGTCTTCGCGAATGATTTCTGCGACGCCCTTGCGGATCACGTCGAGCTGGTCTTCGGCAGGCTGGAATCTCGGCGCGGCCACTATTTCTCTCCGCCTTTCGGCTTCAGGCTTGGGCGCTCGCCGGCGCGACGACCACGCGGCGGCCTTCGATGCGATAGCGTCCTTCGAGCACGATGCGCACCGCTTCGCTGTAGATGCGGTGCTCCTCGCGCAAGATGCGCTCGGCGAGCGTCTCGGGCGTGTCGCGGTCTTCGACCGGCACCGCAGCCTGCAGCACGATGGGCCCGGCGTCGAGCATTTCGTCCACGAAATGCACGGTGCAGCCCGAGAATTTTGCGCCGTGCTCGAGGGCTTGCCGCTGCGCTTCGAGTCCCGGAAACGCCGGGAGCAGCGACGGGTGGATATTCAAAATGCGGTTGCGAAACGCGGCCACAAACTGCGGGGAAAGCAGGCGCATGTACCCGGCGAGGCAGACGAGATCCACCTTCTTTTCTTCGAGCGCCGCCACGACCAGCTTGTCGTAGGCCTCGCGCTCCAGGCCCTTCGAGGGGATCACCCGCGCTTCGATTCCGCGCGCGCGGGCCCTGTCGATTCCCGGTGCGCCTTCGCGATTGCTGATGACCATCGCCATCTCGGCGTTCGGAATGCGTCCCGCTGCGACGCTCTCGGCCAGCGCTTCGAAGTTCGAGCCGCGTCCGGAGAGCAGCACGCCGATGCGTTTCTTCATGGCCGCCCGAACTTAGCACAGTTCTGCGAGGCGGCAAAACGCGCCGCCGGTTGCGCGAGGAATGCGGGACCTCAGCGGCTGAAAACCGATCTATTCTTTCGCCGCCGGAGTCGCCGCGGAGTGGTGGGACCGCAGCTTATTTGCCGCGAAGATGGACTTGGGCACCTCGCAGTGTACGCCCTTGCGGATGTCCACCATTTGCGTGACGCGGCAGTCGGCGGCCATGGACGCGAGCGCGTAGGCTTCGTAGCGGTCCATCGGGACGATTTTCTGGGAGCTCAGGAAATCGATGGTGTTGCGCACCGCGATTTTCATGGCTTCGGTCAAGTCTTCGTCGAAGCCCATAAAAATCCAGTGGCTTCTGTTCTCGGCCCAGGGCCAGTCGGTCTTCAGGTCTTTGCGCACGATCGGCTGTATCTCGATTTCCTTGTAGGCGCATTCCAGCGCTTCGAGATTCACCTCGCCGTTGCCCTGGCGGCAGTGCGCGTCGCCGATCCAGATCAATCCGCCCTTCTCGAAAACGGGAAGGTAAAGCGTTGAGCCGGCCTGCAGCTCGTTCAAGTCCATGTTCGACCCGTTCTTCCACGGACGCAGCGTGCTGGTGCGGCCTTTGTCGTCCTTGATGGGCGGGCCGGCCTTCTCCTTCGGCTCGTTGGGATCCACACCGGCCGCGATAATTCCGGGAAAGGGCTTGAGGTCGAGCGTGATTCCCGGCTTGAACTCCGTCTCGTTCTTCACCAGGTCGAGCTTGTAGTAGCGGACGAAGCCGTCGAGAAACTCTTTGGGCAAAAGGCCGGTGGGAAAATCCTTACCGGGAAGATTGAAATTCTGCGCGTACTCCTTTGGAACGATGTTCAGGATGTGAATTTCGAGCGTGTCGCCCGGTTCCGCGCCGTTCACGTAAATCGGGCCGGTGATCGAGTGCGGCCCGCCGCCGTCGTTCTGCTTGCGCAGGCGCGCGAGCTCGTCCATGGCGGGGCCGCTGAGAGCGTGGTCTTGCAGCGATGGCTTGATCTGATCCAGGGCGTGGTACCAGGTCTCGACCGAGACCAGGTCGCCCGATTCGATGGTGAGCTTGGGCTTTTCGTTCACGTCGAACCAGCCCCATTGCACGGTTTCGGGCGTCGCAGGCAGCGAATAGTGCTTGAGATTCGGGAAAAGGGGCCGGTACTGCTTCTCCTGTGCTTGAGCGACACAAGGCGCGCGCAGGGCCAGCATAAAAAGAGTGGCGAGGATCATTTTGTTGAGGTCGTGAAACATTTTCTCCTCCTCAAGAAACTTGCAAAAAGGCCCGGACTGAGTGGTATCGCGCGGATTATACTCTTGCTGGAATCTCAGGAGGCTGTAATGGCGCGTACGCACTCGTTCTTGAGTTTCGTTGCCGCACTTGTTGCTGTGAGTTTCGTTTTCGGCTGCTCGAAGCAGCCGGTCGAGCCGCCGGATACGCGCGCGGCGGACGAAGCGGCGATCCGCGCTGCTGTCGTGGCGTGGAGCAAGGCTTCGCAGGCCAAGGACGTGAACGCGGCCGTGGCGGTCTATGCTGATAACGCGCTGCAGTTTGCCGACAAAGGACCTCTCGTGACCGGAAAGGACAACATCCGCAAGGGCTGGGAGCAGATGCTCGCGCTGCCGGGCCCGGGCCTGACGTTTGCGACCACGGGCGTGGAGGTGGCGCGCTCCGGCGACCTCGCCTACGAATACGGCACCTACGATTTCGCGACGCAGAACAAGAAGGGCAAGATCACCGACCTAAAAGGCAAGTACGTGGTGGTGTGGAAGAAGCAGGCGGACGGCTCATGGAAGGTCGCCGCCGACATTGACAACGAGGACGCCGCGCCGGCGCCGCCACCCGCGCCAGCGAAGCGCAAGCCTGCGCACAAGAAGCGGCGCCACCGCACCGCCTCGGCTTGACCACAATTCGCCCGGTCGCGGGTCTCTTTGGCGAGGAGCTGGTTTCAAAGAACCTTACAGCGGGAGCTTGCCGGAGTAGCTGACGGGCTGGGCGCCGTGCGCGGCGCGCTCGACGCGGCCGATGAAGTAGAACTTCTCGCGGCGGCGCTTCAGTTCCGCCTCGACGCGCGCCACGTGCTTCGCGGGTACCACGAGAATCATCCCCACGCCGAGGTTGAACGTGCGCAGAAGCTCGTCCTTCTCGATGGCGCCGAGCCGCGCGAGATAACGGAAAATGGGCAGCACCGGCCACGAGCCGAGCTCGACTGCGGCGTGGACGTTTTTCGGCAGCGCGCGCGGCAGATTCCCAGTGATGCCCCCGCCGGTGATGTGCGCCATGGAGGAAATCCACCCGCGCGCGAGAATGGTCTTGAGCAGCGGCCAGTAGGCGCGGTGCGGCTTGAGCAGCTCCGCGCCGATCTTGTTGCCCACCTCCGCGACGTAGTTACCCGGCTTCAGTTTGGCGACGCCGAACACGAGCTTGCGCGCGAGCGAGTAGCCGTTGGTGTGCAGGCCGCTCGAGGGCAGCGCCAGCAGCGCGTCGCCCGGGCGGACGCGGCGCGGGTCGAGCTGCCTGTGGCGCTCGACGGCGCCGACGATGAAGCCGGCGAGGTCGTACTCGCCCGCGGCGTACATCCCGGGCATTTCCGCGGTTTCGCCGCCAATCAGCGAGCAGCCGGCCTTCTTGGCCGCGCGGCTCAGGCCTTCGATCACCTGCTCGACCACGCGCGTGTCGAGCTTTCCCATGGCCAGATAGTCGAGGAAAAAAAGCGGCTCGGCGCCCTGCGTGAGAATGTCGTTGACGCAGTGATTCAGGATGTCGGCGCCGACGGTGGAATGAATTCCCGCGGCGACGGCGATTTTCAGCTTCGTGCCGACGCCGTCGGCGCTCGCGACCAGAATCGCGTCGCGCCAGCGCTTGCGGTCGAGCTGGAACAGCGCCCCGAACCCGCCGATAGGCGCGAGCACGCCGCGATGAAACGTCTTCTTGGCCAGGGCGGCGATGCGCCGCTTGGCTTCCTCGGCTGCCGAGATGTTGACGCCGGCGTCGGCGTAGCGCATGAAGGAGGCTCGTTTTCCGGAAAGGGCAGGACGAATCTAGTGTCGCGTCTCGAAAATACGTGAAACAGGTCCGATCCAGTAAGTCCTTGTAGGGGCGCAGCATGCTGCGCCCGCTTGCTGCTAGAACGTATGGAACAGGCGTTTCCAGCGCACGTCGCGCGGGTGAACGAGCGCGCTGAAATACGTCTCGAAGCGCTCGGCGATGTGCCCCGGATTCCAGACGTCTTCGGGCGCCTCGATGGACATGTAGATCACCACGGGCGTGCCGATGATGTTGGCGCGCGGCACGAAGCCCCAGTAGCGGCTGTCGCGCGAGTTGTCGCGGTTGTCGCCCATCATGAAATATTGGCCTGCCGGAACCACCAGCTCGCCGTTGATGATGTGCCGGGGCAGTTCGCGCGCCCACGCGACCGTGAGGCCGCCCATGGCGTTCACGTCGCTGGGCGGAAAATTTTCCGCCGTGCTGCTGAGCCAGCCGGCATAGTGCGTGATGTAAGGCTCGTTGAGCCCCACGCCGTTGACCATCACCTGGCCGCCGGCGATCTTGATGTGGTCGCCCGGCACTCCGATGCAGCGCTTGATGAAGTCGGGGTTGCCCTCGTCCGGCAGCGGCGCGCGGAAAACGATGATCTGCTGCCGCTGCGGATCGCGCCACAGCGGCGCGTGCACGGAGGTGAACGGAATGCCCGCATCGTAGCCGATGCGGCTGACGATCAAATGGTCGCCGACCAGCACGGTCGGCTCCATCGAGCCGCTCGGAATCACGCGCGCCTGCACCAGCGTCCCTTCGATGAACAGGAACGCCAGAATCACCCAGAACCACGAAACCATCTCCCGCCGGATCTTCTCCGACGTGGTGTCGGGCTTGGCGGGCTTTTCTTTCGCTTTTTCCACCGCCACGGCCTGACCGCCCGGCCGGGCGTCTTCCACCTCAGCTCTCACGATGAGCCTCCACTTCGAGTTGCACCAGCTCGGTCGGGTAGCTGCCGGTGTAGCACGACGTGCAGAATTTTCCTTCCCTATCTTCGACGGCCGCGCGCAACGAAGCGAGCGAAAGATACCCCAGCGAATCGGCGCCCAGAAACTTGCGGATTTCCTCCACCGGCTTTTGCGCCGCGATCAATTCCTCGCGCCGCGGCGTATCCACGCCGTAGTAGCACGGCGAAACGGTCGGCGGGCAGCTGATGCGCACGTGAACTTCCGCCGCGCCCGCTTCGCGCACCATGCGCACGATCTTGCGGCTGGTCGTTCCGCGCACGATGGAATCGTCCACCAGCACCACGCGCTGGCCCTCCAGCATTCGACGCACGGGATTCAGCTTCAGCTTCACGCCGAAATCGCGGATGGCCTGTTCCGGCTCGATGAACGTGCGCCCGATGTAGTGATTGCGGATCAGCGCCATGCGAAACGGAATGCCCGATTCCGCCGCGTAGCCCACCGCCGCGGGCACGCCCGAATCCGGCACCGGCGCGACGATGTCCGCGGCGACCGGATGCTCGCGCGCGAGCAAGCGCCCCAGGCGCTCCCGGCTCTGGTTCACCGGGCGGCCGAAAATGACGCTGTCCGGCCGCGAAAAATAGACGTGCTCGAAGATACAGTATTGGTGCGGCTTTACGGGCGCGAAGTGAATGGACTCGAGGCCCGCGGACGAAATGCGCGCCATCTCGCCGGGCTCCACTTCGCGGACGTATTCGGCGTCGATCAAATCGAACGCGCACGTTTCCGACGCCGCCGCCCAGAGGCCCTCGAGCCGCCCGATGTTGAGCGGCCGGAAGCCGCGCGGGTCGCGAATAGCGTAGATTTCGTCGCGCGTCAGGAGCAGAAGCGAGTAGGCGCCCTCGACTTGATTGAGCGCGTCGGCAATTGCGCCCGAAAGATTCCGCGCTGCGCTGCGCGCGATCAGATGCACGATCACTTCCGTGTCGCTGGTGGTCTGGAAAATCGAGCCGCGATGCTCGAGCCTGCGGCGCAGCTCGAGCGCGTTGGTCAGGTTGCCGTTGTGCGCCAGCGCCAGCTTGCCCTTGTTGCAGTCGATCACCACGGGCTGCGCGTTCATCAGCGTGGTGTCCCCGGCGGTCGAGTAGCGCGTGTGGCCGATGGCGGCGCTGCCGGGAAGGCGCGCGATCACCTCGGGCGTGAAGATTTCCTGCACCTGCCCCATCGCTTTGTGGACGTGCACGCTTGCGCCGTCGGTCGAGGCGATGCCGGCCGACTCCTGCCCGCGATGCTGGAGCGCGTAGAGGCCCAGATAGGCCATCTTCGCCGCTTCGGCGTGCCCGAAGATTCCGAAGACGCCGCATTCGTCGTGGAAGTGGTCGTCGGCGTGTGGATGATGGTGACAGCTCATGCGTTCTCGATGGCCTTTGGCAGCGATTCCGCCCACACCCGCCGCAGAGACTCCACTTCGCTGCGAATCACAGGCTGGCCATTATATTGGATGCGAAGTTCTCCGCGTGTGACTTTGCCGAGCTCGAGTGCTTGAACTTTATATTGTGCCGCAACCGCATTCAACCGGGCAAGCGACTCGGGCGCAACCGACACAACCGCACGCGCGCCGCGCTCGCCGAAGAGAGCAGCTTCGGCAGGCTCATCGCCTTCGAGCGACGCCTCCATCGAAAGCGCGTCCTCACCTGCTGCGAAGCAGCACTCCGCGAGCGTGACCGTCAGGCCACCGTCGCTTACGTCGTGCGCGGAAAGAATTGCGCGCCCGCTGGCCAGCGCGACCAGGCATTCGATCAGCCGCTTTTCGCCCGCCAGGTCAATCGCCGGGGGCGCGCCGTCCGCGATGCAGTGAATCGTCTTCGCGTACTCGCTCGACGAAAACGCCCGCCACTCTTCGTTCGCCATGGCGCTCGCCGCGGCATTCGATTCTTTCCACGCCGCGGAGCGCGCCGCCTGCGCGAACTTTCCCGCGCCGTCGAGCAGCACAACCACATCACCTTCGCGCTGGAACGCCATGCCCAGCGCGCACTCCGCATCTTCCATCACGCCCAGCACGCCCAGAATCGGCGTGGGATCGATGGCCTTGCCGAGCGTCTCGTTATAGAAGCTGACGTTGCCGCCCGTGATCGGCGCGCCGAGGATGCGACACGCTTCCGCGATACCGTCCACGGCTTCGCTGAACTGCCACATCACCTCGGGCTTTTCAGGATTGCCGAAATTGAGGCAATTCGTCGCCGCCACGGGACGCGCCCCCGTGCACGCGACGTTGCGCGCTGCTTCCGCCACCGCGTGCATCGCGCCCAGGCGCGGCGCGAGCTTGCACCATCGTCCGTTGCCGTCCGTCTTGATCGCCAGGGCGCGCTTCGTTTCCTTGAGCCGCAGCACGGCCGCATCACCCGCGCCGGGACCCACGCGCGTGTTCGTTTGCACCATCGAATCGTACTGCTCGGTGATCCAGTATTTCGAGGCAATCGCCGGCGACGCGAGTAGTCGCCGTAGGTTGCCCGTGAGATCGGGTGCGATTCCAGCGGCAAAGGGCTTTGTAGGGGGTCGGAGCTTTAGCTCCGACATAACGCTGCCATCTAATTCTGGGGCTTTAGCCCCTGAAGCAAACTCCACGAGCGCCGGTTTCGCCTGCGGCGCGCCCGGCTGCGGCTTCGCCGGAGCGGCCATGGGCCGCTCGTAGCGCGGCCCTTCTTCCGCCAACGCGTGCGCCGGAATCTCCGCCGCCACGCGCCCGTGATTCATCACGCGCAGCTTGCCGTCGTGCGTCACGCGGCCGATTTCCACCGCGTCGAGCCCCCATTTCTGGAACACGTCGAAAACCTCGCGCTCGCGGCCGCGCTCGGCCACCAGCAGCATGCGCTCCTGCGACTCCGACAGCATCATTTCGTAAGGCGTCATGCCGGTCTCGCGCTGCGGCACGCGCGCCAGCTCGATTTCGATGCCCATGCCCCCGCGCGACGCCATCTCCGCGCTCGAGCTGGTTAGCCCCGCCGCACCCATGTCCTGAATCGCCACCACCGCGCCCGTGCGCATCGCTTCGAGACAAGCCTCGAGCAGCAACTTCTCCATGAACGGGTCGCCCACCTGCACGTTGGGCCGTTTCTGCTGTGATTCCTCGCTGAACTCCGCCGAAGCGAGCAGCGACGCGCCGTGAATGCCGTCGCGTCCCGTTTTCGCCCCCGCGTAAATCATGGGATTGCCAGCGCCGCGCGCGCGCGCAAAAAAAAGTTCCTCGCGCCGCGCGATGCCGAGCGCCAGCGCATTCACCAGCGGATTATTCGAGTAGCACGGCTCGAACTGCACTTCGCCGCCGACCGTCGGCACGCCGAAGCAATTGCCGTAGAAGGCGATGCCGCGCACTACGCCGTCGAAAATCGCGCGGTTGCGCGCCACCGTCGCTGCATCTTCGTCGGCGCTCTCGCCCATGACGCGCTGCATTTGCACCGCCGTCCCTCGCGCGCTGTCATCCCGAGTGGCGGCGTGAGCCGCCCCGAGGGATCTGCTTTTGCCGTCGCTCGCCGCCGCACCACCGGCTTCGGCCTGGTTTGTAGGGGGTCGGGGCTTTAGCTCCGACATTGAGTGATTGCCGGGGGGAAGGGCTTTAGCCCCTGAGGTAATCGCCTGTATCCTTGCCGCCGCGCCATCCGCCGCCGCTTTGTAGGTCGCGGCTTTAGCCGCGACGTCAGGCGTAAAGCCGCCTTTTTCTTCAGGGGTTTCAACCCCTGAAGCCACAATCGGCCCAAACCGCAACGAATCGAGCACCGCAATGGGCCGCGCGCCCATAGTGAAAATGTCGCGCAGAATCCCGCCCACTCCCGTCGCTGCGCCCTGAAACGGCTCGACGAAACTCGGATGATTGTGCGACTCGATCTTGAAGACGGCGCACAGCCCGTCGCCAATATCCACCACGCCCGCGTTTTCGCCCGGCCCCTGCACGACCCGCGCGCCCGTGGTCGGCAGCCGCTTCAAATGCACCCGGCTCGACTTGTACGAGCAGTGCTCGCTCCACATCACGCTGAAGATCCCCAGCTCGGTGATGTTCGGCTCGCGCCCCAATATTTTCTGGATCCGCGCGTACTCCTCCGCCGTCAGCCCATGCTCCGCCGCCACCTGCGCATTCACCTTAATTTCCGTCTCGATCATCCTCAGGTTTACATGTAGCGCCGGGCTTGAGCCCGGCATCGTGCTTGGTGTTACGCGCGGATTCTCGCAGCAATCGCGAACCCTAGCAAGCACCCCTACCACCAGTCGATGGCTACAGTCATTTCTGACTCGATGGCGCATCCAGGATTCGGCTTGAACTTCCATTTCGCCACAGCAGACAGGAGCTTTTTGTCAATATCGCGCACGCCCGAACTGCGTACGAGCTTCACATTCGACACTGTTCCGTCGCCATTGATCTGAAATTTCACCACTGGTGAGCTCTTGTACGATTCGTTTGGAAGGAATTTGAACGGCCCGGTCGGAACCGAGCCTTTTTCTCTCGGCGGAGCGGCGCAACCAGTAGGCTTCCTTTCGGAGGTGTCCTGCCCCCAACAGCCGGCCGCCCTGCTCAGCACAAACAATAGGACGACAAGCTTTCTTCCAAGGACCATGAGGAGCGTCTACGCGGGAACCGCGACGCGGCGCGTCGGGCTTTCCACCGCCGACCGGAAAAGCGCCAGGCCGTCGGCGGAGCCCAGCGGCGATTCCACCGCGCGCTCGGGATGCGGCATCAGCCCGACGACGTTGCGCTCGCGATTGCACAGGCCGGCAATC